>JAABVA010004608.1_pt1 | contig 12729 bp, 21 predicted proteins | sample 5560331 | NCBI WGS metagenome assembly JAABVA01 (sample SAMN12812661, study PRJNA571458) | rock metagenome | isolation source: Antarctica rocks | place: Antarctica: Victoria Land, Mt New Zealand sud | collected 2016-01-07
CATGCAGCTCTGACAACAGCGGCGCCAGGCCAGGGCGCCTGCTCTGGGTGCGCCCTTGCGCAGGCGCGTCGCACGGCGCGCAAATGGACCAGGCAGCACGAGCAGCGGCTGCGTGGTGCTGCGCGGCCGTGACGGCGCTGCTGGGCTGCAAACCCGTGCGCAAGTGAGGCCCGCACCCGACGCCGCCGCAACCAGGTTCCAGACCAGCAGCGGCACCGTGGCCGCGGCGGTCTGCACCGCGAGCAGCGCCGCGGCGCGCAGCGCCCAGCCGGCGCCGCGCTCCAGCGCGGGCTCCTGCAGCCACGCGGGCGGCTCTGGCAGGAACACCTGCAGCGCACGCGCGCGCCGCATTAGACTGCAGGCTGCGCTGCTGCATGTGTGCTGGGCGGAAGTGTCCTGCATGCGGGGGCAGCAGCCAGACCGCGCAGTCCCGTGCGCTCATCATGTCGTGGATGGCAGACGCGCCGCGCGGTGCTCGGCCTCCTGTGAGGCCCTTCCACCCTCCCAGGAGTGCAAGGCTCTGTTGTTACATGCCCTCACATGCGCAGCGGCTGGGCTTGAGCAGGGCGCGCGTCGGCCGCCCGCCGTCGGGCGAGCGGCCGGAGCATGGTCCCAAGCACGCATGCATGCCATGCCTCAAACAGTGCGGGTGAAGCAGCATGCGCCACATCAGGCCTCATTCTTCGAGGCTGTCGCTGCGCCGTCTCGCCGCGCTTCCCGCCGGCGCAACAGACACCCGAGCAGGGGAGGTGCAAGCAGGCGCGCCTGCTGCGCAAGCAGCTTCAGGCCGTCGCGGTGTGTCGCCTCGCAAGGCAGGTGCGCCTTGCCGACGCCGGTCATCTGGCAAGTGCGTGCACAGCACACAGGTCAGCCAGCACATCGGCTTTGAAAACGCTGCCCTGCTCTTCTTGTGTGCCCACTTGCGTGCAAATTTCATGTACGCTACAGGCATTTCAGCAACCAAGCTGCTCAGCAGCCTCCACCTGCAAGGAATACAGTGAAAGCCTCCACCTTTCAGCCATTCCTGAAATTTTCCAACCCACTGCTGCGCAGGGCCGCGGGCCAGACAGTGTTCTGCAGCCTCCGGCGTCGCCAACCGGTGATGGCGAGTCAACTGAGAAGCGGCATTTGAGCACGTGCGGGCTTACGTAACGAGCGGACCTGGTAGTACTCCTGCAGCGCCCGGTCCAGGCCGCGCTTGTGCAGCTCGTGCGTGCTCAGATGCGCGCGCTGGCGGCCCCAGGCGCGCTTGCTGTGGTACGCGACGCGCGCTGTCTCCGACTTTGAACCAGGCTGCCCTGCACGAGAGCCGAATGAGAGCTCAGCGCCGGCATGCTCAGCGCAATGTCAAGGCCAAGCTGACAGCCCGTCCGAGGTGATGACACGAGCACGCTGGGCAACAGAGTGCTCCCAGTGTCGCACCAGGGCGAGGGCTCTTCCAGCCGCTGGGCGCCTGCTGCTGCGGGGAGAGAGCCGCAGGCGTGTGCGCAGCAGGGGAGGGCTGTGATCGCGAGCGCTGCAGGTGCTGCGGCCTACCGCGCTGCCCCAGGGACGCAAAGTGTGCAAGCTCGCGGGCGGTGTCGACGTGGCTGGCAATGCAGGTTCCCGTGGGAGCGGTGAAGCAGCTGTGAGCGTCCTCGCACCACGCCAGCAGCGTCGCAATCGCCTGCAGCTCACCAGGCGCTCTGGACATCGGCCAGATGCTGAAAATGAGCATCCAGCCGAGCTCGAGCTCCTACAATTGCTTAAACCCTAGCAGTGGTGCTGCTTTGCATGTTGCCTCATATGACATGTCAAGGCTTTCTCCTGAAGAGTGTCCTTCCGAGCAGGTCCCCAGCGAAGCTCTTAGCCATCTCAACGGCCACCCGAGTGTGTAGAGGGAACTGTGTGCTGCGCTGCTGCTGACCTGCTGCGTGGCCAAGCCAGCCACGCCAACACAGCGCCGCGGCTCATGCCAGGATGTGACCTGCACTTGGATGGAAGGAAAACTCCTGACCAAATGCATCTGCATGATTTTCTGACAAGCTAAATTTTTCTCCGCAAAGGGCGTGCGGATGATTTACTGCCTGTCAAGTGTGAGCCGCAAAGGGCGTGCGGATGATTTACTGCCCTGTCAAGTGTGAGCCTCAAAGGAAAATTCCTGACCACATGCATCTGCATGATTTTCTGACTAGCTAATTTTTTCTCCGCCAAGTGCATGCGGATGATTTACTGCCCTGTCAAGTGTGAGCCTCCAGAGTGAGCCAGGTGTCAACTATGTTTATAGAGCCTCGAGATGAGCCGCATGTGCTTGTTACAAGAGCCGGCGCGGCTTGTTGAAAGCGCGCCAGTCACAAGATTGCCCCGCAGTTTAGCAGCACACCCTGCAGCACACCCCTCACTACGCTCAAAGCGCTGCACTCTTTAAAGTGCACTGCGCAAGAGCACCTTACCAAGCTCAAACCGCGCTGTCCACAAGCAGCATCTTGCGGTTGTGGCCGCCGCCGTGGTGGCCATCATCATGATGACCGTCGTCGTGGCCGCTGCGCCGCGCAGCGCCCGCGTTAGTGAGCACAGCTTGCAACAAGGGAGCAGTGTGCAAACGCTAGGCACACCTGTACCAGCTCAACAGGCAAGCACTTGGAAACAGGCAAGCACTTGGAAACAGGACGGCAGGCAAGCACTTGGAAACAGGACGGCAGGCAAGCACCTGTTTCCGCATACAAGTGTGCGGGAAACAAACAAGCAGCGCTGGGGTGCGCAACTGGTCGCCATGGTGGTCATCATGATGACCACCATGATGACCGTCGCCGTGGTCGCTGCGCGCGCCCGAGCCGGTGAGCACGACGTGCAACAAGGTTGTTTGCAGGTTGCAGTTGCACCCTTGCGGGAGCGCTGAACTATAAGGAAGTGCTCCTTACAGTGCGTGAGGAGCACTGTAAGGAGCACTGTACACACATGCATCAGGTCAGAAGGCAAGCATTAATGTTAGGATAATATTAGGAAACAGGACAACAGGCAAGCGCCGAGAAACACACAAATGGCAGCGCGGAGGGGGGAGGGGGGGGGGTGCGCAACTGGTCGTGGTCGTGGTGCTCATCATGATGGTCGTGGTGCTCATCATGATGGTCGTGGTGCTCATCATGATGGTCGTGGTGCTCATCATGATGGTCGTGGTGGTGGTCGCTGCGCCGCGCAGCGCCCGCGTTGGTCAGCACGGCAAGTTGCAACAAGGGAGCACCGAACTGTGCAGGTGGCAAGCACACTTGCAGCAAGACAGAGGCAAGCACTGGCAGGGAAACTGACTGTGTAGCAGCGGGGCCGCGCAACTGGTCGTCCTGCGCGAGCACCGCGGAGGACACCAGCAGCGCCGCCAGCACCGCAGCGCACAGCATCGTGTAGCGCGCCATCACAGCAGCAGGGAGCAAAGCTGAAGGCAGCAAAGATGCGAAGGAGGCTTGGGAGCTGCAGACACGAGAGCTTGAGATCGCACGGAAAAGCGTCGTCCCCGCCGCCCCGCTCAGGAGGCCGCACGCAAGCCACCCGCAAACCTCTGGGCGCGGCGGGCCAACGTCTGGGACAGGCCGCAGGGTGTTTTCAAAATCACAGGGCCTGCGAGATAGAAAGTACGAATATCGTCTTATCAAGCAGACTAATTGCATCTTCCCGCTTGTGAGAGCCTGTGCCCGGCCACTCTCACACCAGGGGTGCAGCAGGTGTCTCAAGGAGGACCAGGCCATGCTGAGGGCGCACCTTGGCATTGCAGTCCACGGTCCAGGCACTGGTCTGCGCATTGATCGCGCCGCCCTCTGCAGGCCCCTCTGTCCCCGACCCAACGCCGGCAGACGGAGCAGGAGGAGAGCTTGCACCACGTGCCTGTGGGGCCGCAGCAAGAGCCAGCCTCAAGTGAGCATTGAGGTCGCCCCGGTCCCCCCTCCGCAGAGGTGCGCTGCACGGCCCAGAAGGTTGCCATGGACAGTGCTTTGTCACCAGTGGTGCTAGTGGCACCAGCAGTGCAGGCGCCTGGGCATCTTTGTTGCAGCGCCCATCTATTTGCACTAGACGCTCACCTTCTTGGCCTACCCTGCGTGGTGACGCCGTCCAGCGCTCACTGCGCAGGCAGCAGTCTGGCGCCGTCCCGTTTGTACTCGCGCTGGTCGCGCTGGGCGTCGGCTTTGCGTACAGGAGCTGGCGGGCGGGGCGCAGAGCGCCAGACCTCCGCGGAGACCCTGTAGTGCGTGCCCCGGCCCTGGCGAAGGCCCGGCCGACAGGAGGAGCTGCGGAAGCCTCGACAGGAGGAGCTGCAAAGCCACGCTGCTGGTGGGCAGCCGCGGCGGGCCCAGACCTGAGCGCCTGTGTCGACCGCCGCGCAGGACAGCTTTCAGCAAAACCCGCTGGAGAGCTCGGAGTACAAGGTCGCGCTCGCGCGCACCCGGCAGGCGGTGTCCGTCCAGAAAGCCATCCAGCTGAAGAATGCTGGGTCCCAGGCCCGGTGCGCCCTGAGGCTTGGCTGCAGCACCACAGCATAGCCGGGCGGCCCGCTGTGGGCCTGGGCACCCTCTCGGCGCATGGCAGGGCTCCATGTACTGCACAGAAGGCGCGTTGGCTGCAGGTGTCATGCATTGGGCTGCATGCCAGGGACCCACCCAAGCTCGGGTGGTCCATCCAGCGTATGCTAAGCGCTGTTCACTGGGCAGGTTGGCAGGCCCGCACAACACAGGACCGCAGGGGGCAGCCACCCGTGTTCATGGAGCCGTGACCCTCAGGCCGCTGCTGGCGGCTGCAGGGCGATGGTGGAGCTGGAGCGCGCGCTGCAGGAGAACAGCATCTGCCGAGAACCCATCTTCAGCGGCCTGCACGACGCGCGAGAGGTGCGGTGCTCCAGCCACGTGAGCACGCAGTGCAGCCAGTTCAGGCAGCTCTGATCAGAGTGCTTGGTGAGCTGGTCCATGCGCATCCGCTGTTCCTGCGCAGGCTGCTTGCTTGATAGGAGGCGCTGGGACCCAGAAATGTCATGTTCATGTCTGCTGCCACACTGCCAACCTTGTCCGTCGTGGGCCTGGCAACTGCCAACAGGTAAGACGAGGGGGCGAGCGCCTGGCAGCGACGCAGCAGAGAGTAGCACGGACCGCGCCGGCCGGGGCCTGAGTGCGCCGTGCGCGGCAGATCCGCGACCTGTACCAGCTGCACGTGCGCAGCACGAACGTGCCGCCCAACTACGCGGTGCTGCTGCAGCTGCGCGACATGCTGGAGCTGCCCGCGCGCGACGCCAAGGCGCTGGAGGCGGAGGTGCTCGGCAGCGGTGCATCGTTCTCCATCTGAGTCGCGCTAGGGCGGCGCGGGCCGGGCGGCGCGGGCCGGCCGGCGCGGCGGGGCTGGCGCAGCCGCGCGCCACGCTCCAGGCCGTCCCCCGCGGGGTCCGGGCGCTGAGGGCTGGGGCGGCGGCGGTCTGCTGCCGACCCGAGCGGGGCTGGCCAGCCGGGGCGCGTGCTTGGGGGCCGGCCTTGACACAACGGAGCTGCTGCGGCTGCAGTTGACGCTGCTGCCTCCTAGCAGCGATGTCCATGCGCGGACAGGCACTGGTGCACTGCTTTGCGCCAGCAGGGCAGACTCTGGGCGCGGGCGTGCAGCAGTCATGCAGCTGCGCCGAGCGCTGCGGCAGGCCGCAAGTGGGGCGCGCAGCCTGGCGCACGTGTTGGAGCTTGGTACGTGATTCCAACTGTGCCTCCCGTGTGAGATGATGCAAAGAGGGAAGAGGTGCAGGGCGCGCGGCATGAGCACTTCCTCGCGCCCCTGCTCGGTGAGTCCAGGCCCAGTCGGACGTGACCGCCCAGTGGCGCTTGCTTTACAGGGTACAGTCCTGCGGCAGGCGCTAAGCTGCGCTCGTTACAACAGCCACAAATGCTCTGACATGTCAGGGGAGGCGCCGCCCCGACGCGCGCGCTTGCGCGCGATACCCATCTGCGCGACGGCGTGTCCCTAGCACCCGCCGACCTGCACACGCGCAGCTCGCGCAGTGAGGCAAGTGCTGTGACAAGCGTCGTAGCCACTGCCAGAACATGAGCCACTCCGCGATCACCTGGTGGATGACCACATCCAGCGTTTCGTCTGTCAGGCGCGCGACACACACACGAGTCAGTGCACAGGTGCCAGGTCTCAGTCAGCAGGGGTAGCAAGCGCTCGCAAACCTACCTGTGTCCATGTCCAGCTGCGCCACCGCACAAAGCAAAATGGTGAGGACCGCGAGTCGACAGGAGGTAGGCGGCGCGTGGTGTAACCGGGAGCATCAGCGGGCATACCTCTTCCGGCGTCTGGTCCTCCCTGAGAGCAAGAGGCAGCGCCGGTCAGCGCTGCTGTTTTTAAACCCGGTCTGCAGGGCAGCGCAACAAGCACTTGGGTCTGCAGCTCACGCGGCGGCGCACCGGATACGCCCGCCGTCGTAAAGGAAGGCGACCTGGTCCAAGGGGTGGCCTGCGAGCCCGCGCGGCTGCTTCAGCGCGGCGCTCTGACGGTGCAGCATCAGTCGCCTGCTGGCGCGCGGGTCTCCACCTTGCCGCTCGCAGTACGCCTTCATGAGCTTGCGGAACTGGGTTGTGCGCTTGGCCTTGAAGCAGACAACGCCGCCGTCCTGCAGCACCGCGCCTATCAGCAACCGCGCGCGGTGCTGATGCGCTCCGTCGCCGTGCGCGCGCGGGAAGCCGCGCGGGTACGCACTTGGCTCTTCACTTTGATGTTGACGTGCTCCATGTTGCCAACATCGGGCTTGGTCTCATCTGTGTCGCCCATGCTGGCGACGTGAGCGTCTGCACACGCTGTCAGACAGGAAAAGGCGCCCTGCTTGCCTTGGAGCGCCTGTATGGAGCGCCTGCAGCAACACACACGCAAGTTTAAAGGAGGCTCCTAGGCTAGTAATACCAGGCACCCGGGTCCTCACCCACTCCCTCCAGACCTGGCGTTTTGCTCCAAGCTTTGTGACATGCATCGAGGCCATCATCAGTTGTACTCTGCTCAGCGTCAGCGTCTTGCCATTGTAACGACTGACTGGCGGTTGCGAAGCTGCACTGATCTTGACAGCGCGCTGATTGCTCTAATTACAGCAATCTGTTATTTTTGTGTTATGCTGTGGCATCGTGACCTGGGGGTAGTACAGTATTCAGCAGCCAGAGGCCTGTGACAATGACGCAGCGGCGGCAAGCACCGCCTGCTAGTAACACGCGTTTGCCGGGCCTGCTCGCGCTAGCAGCGCTGCTGTCCAGGTAGCGGACCTGATGGCCGCCAATGGCAGCCAGTGCAGGCTCCTGGCCGGGCCTGCTGGCACCTGGGCCCAGGTGGCGCTGGCCAGCGCGGCTCTGGGGGCGCTCGTCTTCAAGCGGTGAGCGCCGGCTCCCGACCAAGCCGCAGCACAGTGACTGTCATAACCCAGGATGGGTGCAAGCATCGGGTGCGAGCTGGGGTGCAAAGTCCGTATGTGGCACTGCTACTCCGCACACAACTGCAGCCTGCTTGCATATCACTCTTGGCGCCTGTCGAGGCTCAGCAGGCTGACGTGCAGGAGGGGCAGCTGCGTGCCTGCTGTCACACAGGCAGGCCGGTGGTTGTTAGTTAGCAGCCTAGCCGAGCACACCGCGCAACCGCTGCAGCGGGCTGGTCAGTCAGGGCTGGTCAGTCAGTGCGTGGTGCCACGCCACGAGGACAAACGCGGCTTCAGACGGGCGCTTGTGGACTGCGCAGGGCGCGAGAGAGGCCGCAGCGCCCAGTGCGCGTGTGGGGAATGGACGTGAGCAAGCAGGTCGTGTCCACTGCCGCTGCGCACTTGTGCGGTGCGCGCACGCCTGCTGCAGGCTGGAGGTGCTGTTGCGTCAATATCGTCAGATTGCAACGGACTTGTCGCGGTGCGCTGCAGGCCTGCTGATAGCTATTCTTGCAAGCGCGCGCGGCAACCACGCCGTGTCCGAATGCGCATGGTGCGCAAGCCTGGGCCCCGTCACAGCCCGGCTCTGCCACCCCGCATGCGCCCGCCCATGGCTGCCCGGGCCGGCCTGCACTGGCGCGCTGGCTGGATGCATTGTTCCTCCGAACCCTATGCATTGTTTCTCCACTGGCGCAGGGGACAGCGCTGACCAGCTGGGGTGCCGTCCAGGTACTTCATTGCATTTGCCATCGACACGACGCTCGGCGTGGCGCTCGCGGTGGGCCTGCACACGCTCGCCTGCCGGCTCTGCCATCAGCGCGCGGCCGCGCTGCCGGCGTCCCCGTGGGCGTCATGGTACCGCAAGGTGGCAGACTGCGGCAGCTATGGTGCGTCGCATGGGCGCGCCAGCCCGTGCGCGCAGGGATGCGCGCCTTGCGGCCTTTCCGCTGGGCAGTAGCAACGATACCGCCTGCGCTTGCAGCGCTGCAGCAGATCCTGGTTGAGTGCTTGTGTGGAAGTGCTAGGTAGTCAGTTGCGCTGGGTGTTCGCGCGTGCTGCCAAGAACCTGGAGAGTGGCACCCCCGTGCGCAGGGTCCCCGCCGCAGTGGGAGCGCTTTGCGCTGCAGCTGGTGGAGTGGACCGCCTGCGTGGTGGTCGCGCGCGTTCTGTGCGGCGCGCTGGTACGCGCACCCGTCCGGCACCTTTCAAGCGTGCTCACCTCCTGCAGCCTTTGCTGATAAAACGCCGCCTCACGTGCGATCTGCCTGAGCCTTGCGTTGGTCATCCATGGTGCTGGCATGCTGCATTCATACAGCTCAGCTGTGTCAGGCACTGCAGGTTTTACGCCAGCACATGCACGAACATGCCACGCATGAGCAAACCCTGGCTCGCACAATGGTGCACCCCTGTGGTGGCGCGTCTGGAAGACACATTTCCATGTGCCAGCTACATGCTTGCAGGACCAGAACAACCCAACCCCATGGTAGATGTCAGTGCCTTGGCCAGCTTGAGATGCCCGTGCCTCGAGTGCTACCGCATGAGCCCAATACAAACGGATGTGGTTGAGCAGTGGCTCCAGCGCGCAGATCATTGGAGCGCGCCCGCACCTGAGCAGCGCGGCCGGGCTGCTGGACAGGGCGTTCGGGACGCATGCCACCCTGCAGCTCGTGTTTGTCATGCTCGTCTGCCCGCTGGGCATGAACCTGCTGCAGGCGCGTCCCTCCCCATGCGCTCGCGGAGCACATGGTCAGCACAGAAACGAGGCGTAGAGAGAGTCTGCATCGCGCTGTCAAGCAGATCCGTCTGAACAGTGGAAGCGTAGAGATGTGTGCAGCGCAGCGGTGGTGCTTGCAGGCGTGCTCTGCCATGCGAATCATGTACCACGGTGGCCCCTCTCTGCATCGTCTGGAGCACCACCCACTCATGGCACTGCTAGCGGCGCGCATGCATGCGCGGGATGCCCCCGGGCGGCCGGTGGGCACAGGCCGGCAGCACCTAGCTGAGGCCCGCACGCCCGCGCATGTAGGCCATCGTGCAGGACATGGTGCTCAAGCGCAAGCAGGCTGCGGCGCCCACGACAAAGGCCGATCCAACTGAGCTGGGCATCGCCGACGGCGCCGCGCTGTCCGAGCAGCGCCTGCTGGGGGAGCTCGGGCAGCGGCCGGCGGACAGCGCTCTCAGGGACATAAGCAGCCCAGGTCGGTGATGCAAACCTCCTGTGCCTTGCTGTTCAGTTCCCTCAGCGACTCATATACAGCCGCTTTTCACCATTTCTGCATGTTTGTGTTTTCTTCTAAAAGGTCATGGCATAGCCCTGCCCGCATAAGACCTGCTGTCTTGCTGGTCCAGCAGCTGGACTACAGCTGAACCTCGCTGTGCTGGGCGCTCCTTATCGTGATTAGCAAGTTTAGAGAAAGCGCTGCGCATGTAACGGATGACAACATGTAAATATGGGGTGGGAGGAGCGTGCATGCCGTAGTGCGCTTCTCATCGCTCGTGCATTGCGATCGCAAGTTTGGCTCCAAGAGCTGCAGCTCCATATATGCATATATATGCAGCATGGAAACCCTCGATAACCTGCGCACCTCAAGTGCTGCCTGCGCAGCCTCGACCCGGAATACTGCTCCATCACCACGGACACAGCTGCCACTGTGAAAGCTTGACAGCAGCTGCTGCATAGCTTCGGGCGCCTCTGCTCGCGGGACTGCAAGGATCCAAAGGCGCCGGAGCATAAGGCGCATCTGATGGTGGGGTCGGGCGGCCAGCAGCACTTGGCCGGCGACCCCAGCGCCTTCAACCTGATGATCGCGCAGATGCTGTCGCCGCAGAACGAGCAGCGGCGCGCGGCCGAGGCGCTGTTCGGCGAGGCGAAGAAGCAGGGCGACTACACGGCGTCCAGCCTGGTCGCGCTGCTGCGGCAGTCGGCGCAGGTGGACGTGCGGGCGCTGTGCGCGGTGCTGCTGCGCAAGGTGCGGCGGCGCGCGGGCGCGGATGTGCTCGATCGGGCCGCCCGGGCGCGGCGCGCGGCTGACGGCGGCGCGGCTCGCAGGTGCTGACGAAAGATGATCCTTCGCTCTGGCCGACGCTGTCGGCGAACGTGCAGGTGGCCGCCCCGCCCGCCGCCGGGCGCCCTTGTTAGCTGCCGCCCTGGGTCCTGCGGGCCAATGCCGTGCAAGGCCGTGCTGGCGTCGGGGTGCAGCGCCCGCGGGAAGCGGCGCTTTTCGGGAGCACCCGCTGCTGCGCTGTGGGCGGACCAGGGAATATGAAGCGCGCGCGCCCGCGCGCGGCGCGCAGGCGCTCGTGAAGGCGGAGCTGCTCAACTGCATAAGGGAAGAGCAGGACCGCTCCATAGTAAAAAAGGTGGGCGCCCGCGGGGCGTGCCTGGCTGCGCCGCACGCCCGCGCCGCGCGCCTGCCGGCGGCGGCAGAATTGCAGAGTTGCTCATAGGCGCACGCTGCATGGCCTGCAGCCGGCGCATGGCAAATCTCAAGGAGCGTGCTGCTGTCCGCACCCAGCACGGGACGCTGCTGCTGCTGGCGTTGCGGCGCCACCGGGCAGCCCCCTCGAGGGCGCAGCTGGGCTGCGCCGCGCCGACGAAGCGCACGCAGGCCGTGTGGCAGCTATGCCGACCTGCAGCGCGGCCTGAGCAGCGCGGGCGCGCGCCGGGGGCAGGTGTGCGACACGGTCGCGGAGCTGGCGGCGGGGATCCTGGAGGGCGGCGACTGGCCGGAGCTGCTGCCCTTCATGTTCCAGTGCGTGCAGAGCGGGCAGCCGCGGCTGGCGGAGGCCGCGCTGCTGGTCTTCGCGCAGCTCGCGCGCTACCTGGCCGACACGCTGCGGCAGTACCTGGGCACGCTGCACGGGGTGCGCGCTCCGGGCCCGCGCGGCCCCGCGCGAGCTGCATGGGGGCGGGCGCAGCCCTGTGGCGCATGCTCGGCCGGCCGGCCCTGGTGCCGCCTCGCCGTGTTGCGTGCGCTGCGGGCCGCGCCTGGGGCACCGGGGGGCGTGCGAGATAGTGGGCGAGCGTCGGCGCGCCCTGTGTTGGCCTGCTCGTCAGTTGCGCATGGTGCGAGAGCGGCGCGCCTGCCGGCGCAGGTGCTGGTGACCTGCCTGCAGTCGCCCAACCTGGACGTGATGCTGGCGGCGATGCGCGCCACCAGCGCCTTCATCCAGGTGCGCCGGGCGCCCGCCGCTGCGGCGCACAGGCCCGATGCGGCAGGGCGCGGCAGGGCGCGGCCGGCGGCTGCCGCTGCTCAAGCACCATGCTGCGTCTGTGTGGCGGGGCTGCGCATGCTCTGAGCCCCTGCACTGTCTGCAACGCTGAAAGAGCTTGCCAAGTGGCTGTCTGTGACGGGGTGGAGGATAGACAGGCACCTGCAGCACTTGCTGTGCAGGTGCATGCCTGTGGGCATGTGGCCCCAATGCAGCCGGGGGCTGCAGCGCATCGGCCGCGGCCCTGACCCGCTCCGGATGGAGGCCAGAGAGGCCGCGGGGTCACACGCATCTGCGGCTCCGGACCCAAGTGGGGGCATCGTGGCACGGGCAGTCCTGGGCGCGTGAGGGGCGCGCCGTCCCGCCCTCTGTATCAGGGGGTGTCCTTGAATTTCAGGGGGTTTTTCCGTAAACCTGTGCGGTGGTTCCTTAAACCTGTGCGCGCGCGCGGCAGGAGCTGGACGACGCGGCGGAGCGCGACCGCTTCCAGGGCACGGTGCCCGCGCAGCTGGCGGTCGTCGCGCGGCTGCTGAACGAGGGCGAGGAGAGCTCCGCGCAGGACGCGCTGGAGCTGCTGATCGAGGTTGCCGAGGCGCACCCGCGCTTCCTGCGCCGGCACCTCACCGAGGTCGCTTCCGCGATGCTGCAGGCGCGGCCCGCGCCGGCGCGCCGCCCGTAACGGCGGCGGCGCGTCCTGCTCCAGCAGCGAGCGGTCGCCATGCGGTGGCCATGCCCTGGGGCCAATCGGGGAAGCAGGGCGCCGAGCGGAGTGGACCGGAGCCGGCTGCGCGGGCGCGCAGCGCCGTGCGCGTCGCGCTACCCTATATACCCTAGCGCTCTGGCATAGCCCTAACCCTAAACCTAACCTAATTCCTACCCCTACCCCTGCCATGAATAGGCGTGCGTCCTAGGCGTGCGCCGCGCGCAGGTCGTGGAGGCGCCCGGCCTGGAGGATGCCACGCGGCAGCTGGCGGCGGAGATGCTGGTCACGCTGTGCGAGGCGCGCGAGAAGGCGCCGGGCATGATGCGCAAGCTGCCGCAGTTCATCGGCCGCCTGTTCCAGAGCCTGCTTGCCTTCCTGCTGGACATCGAGGCGCGCGCCCGGGCGCCCTGGCCGGGGCCCCCGC
>JAABVA010004609.1_pt1 | contig 12727 bp, 10 predicted proteins | sample 5560331 | NCBI WGS metagenome assembly JAABVA01 (sample SAMN12812661, study PRJNA571458) | rock metagenome | isolation source: Antarctica rocks | place: Antarctica: Victoria Land, Mt New Zealand sud | collected 2016-01-07
GGATGTTGTGCAAAGTGGCTTCCTGCATCGAGGTGGCCACCGCGATCACCCAGCCCCGCTGCGCAACCTTGAGCTGCTTTCCGACGGCGACGATGACCGCGGCGTTGTCCAGCTGGTCACCGCTGAACCCGGCGACCGTGGTCGCGGAGGCGTTCACGGCGCAGATGACCCCGGGTTGACCGGTGAACGCCGCGGCCGCCGCGGTTGCCGCCGGCGGTGCCGGTGGTGGATCGTCGGTCGTGAACAGCGCGGCGAATACCGAGCAGCAGGCGATGAGCACTCCCGCCAGCAGCACCGCGGTGCCGCCGATCGCCTTCTTCATGCGTGTGCCCTTCCGGTTTGTCTTGCGTTGCGCGGAGATCTCGGTAGTTGGCTGATTCAGTCGTATTCGGCGCCGGCGGCGGTGTCGGCGTAGTACTGCAGTTCTTCCTGGGCGGCTTGCTCCCGCTGGGCTTCTTCTTCTGCGGCCTGTTGCGCGGCGGCGAGGCGTTCCCGTTCGGCCTCGATCTGCTCGTCGTCTCGGTGCCAGCGCGGCCCGGGCGTGGAGGTGGACATCAGTGGTTCCCTTCATGTTTCGCGGCGGCGTTGGCTGGTTTGGGTGGTAGCGGCGCCGGCAGGAGCTGCTGGGTTCGCTCCAGCCGGTAGTCGTTGTCCCGGTTGGTGAGGCGGCTTAGCCAGGTGTCCTGGCGGGCGCGCTGCATGGGTATGTCCAAGCCGCACCGCTGGCCGCATTGAGCGCCCGCGGTCCAGTCGGAAAGTCGTGGCCGCAGCCGGGCGAGTTGTTCGTGCCAGGTCACGATCGAGTTGTCGTCACCTTTTTTGCTCCAGGCGGCCAGCCACGCCAGGTAGATCCCGGCGAGTTCTTCGGCGATCCCGTCGTGCCGGGGCCAGCAGGGATTGATGTAGTCGTGAAGGCTGTAGGTGTTCACCAGCCACGGCACCCATGCCGCGAGTTCCTGCTGCGCGGCGCGGGCCGCGGGTACATCTGCGCGTTCGAGCCGGAACCGTTGTGGTTTGACCGACTGGTCCGGGGCGGCTCCTTCCAGCCTGCCCAGTGCTTTGCTCAGTTCCTGCTCGATGTCCGTCATGTTCTGCTCGGCGGCCAGTTCTGCTTCGGCGACCTGCTGCCCCAGCGCGACCAGTTGTTGCTGCAGGTCGCCCATGTGGACGTCGGTGAGGTCGCCGACCCGCACGGCGAGTTCTTGCAGTTGTGTGCGGGTGGCCAGCAGCTGTTCCGCCAAGATTTCGGTCAGATCAGCTGGGCCGTCCCCGGTCGGCTGCTGGTTCCCGCCTGCGTCGGCCTCACCTGGTGCGGGTGGGTTGTCGGTCATCGGGCCGCCCCCGGCATGGCGGTGGCGGCCAGGTGCCCTCGCTCGGCGCGGGCCTGGTCGTAGTCGCGGGTCGCCCGAGTGATCTGGACGGCGTCGGCACGGTCCCACCAGGGCCGCAGCTCCAGCTCGATGGGCGGCATCTGGGTCGCCAACAGGATGCCGCGGCCGGGGTCGAGGTTGCGGACGTTCGCGGTGGTGCGGACGGCTTGCTGCCGGGATCCCATTGAGCCGCCGCCGCCGCTGTTCACGCTGTGGGTGGCCACTTCGTGTTCGCCGAAGGATTCGGCCAGTTCTTTGGTGTCGGTGCCGCCTTCGCCGCCGCCGACCATCAACCGCGATCCGGCCGCTGACCAGATCGCCTCGCCGGGGTCGCGGCCGTACCGGCCGCGCAGCAACGCGCGGCTCTGGATCGCCATCTTCGCCGAGATCCCCCAGCCGCGGGAGTCGGCCAGCACGGTGTCCCAGTCCGAGAGTTGGCAGGCGTTGACCGCTTCGTCGGCCCAGAAGTTCAGCAGCGGATCCAGCCGGCCACCGGCGGAGGCGGCGGCCTTTCGGCGGGCGGTTTCCAGAACGTCGGCGACCATGATCGACACGACCTTCTCGGCGCCGGCGAGCATCTTCTTGTGCGAGATCAGATACACCGAACCGAACCCGGAATCCAGCCACGCCGGGATCGAAAAAGCTTGGGAGGGCCGGATATCGATTCCGCGTAGCACCTGCGGGCTGGACAGGCCGTCCATCGCGCCGCGGACCGACAGGTATGCGCCTTCCCGTTGTTTATCCGGCGAGCGTCGCACCGCCGCGAGCTCGTCGGCGTACAGCTGGTAACCGCGGCCGCCGGCTCGGCGGATCACCTGCTCCGGGTGCTGATCCAGCGGGTGGTACACCCAGGCCAGCATTTCGCTGACCGTGGCGTCGGCCAGGCCGGCGGCGTGCACCAACGCCCGGACCACCCGTTTGCCTTCGGCCCGAAAATCGGCGTTCGGATCGTGGCTGGTGGCCCCGCGGTCCATCAGCACCGAGCTGCGGGAATCGGCGACGTCCGGGTCGCCGCAACCGGCCAGCGGTGTCCACTTCAACGACGGGAACACTCCGCCGGTGAGGTTGAGCAGGTCGAACACGGCAAGCCCACCGCGGTCGGCGGCGACCTGCCAGGTGCTGCGGATGATGTCGACCTTTGTGGTGGAGTTCAGTTGCGGCCCCTCCCAGTCCAGGATGGACGGGACGATCACCGACGTAGTCTTCCCGGACCCGGTCAGGCCGGACACGATCGCCGAGGTTTCCGCGTTCTGGTAGATCTCCTGCCCGGTACCGACCGAGCGGCCCAACCATGTGCCGAGCTGCTCGGTGCGGATTTCCCGCGGCGCGGTGGTGGCGACCAGGGTGGGCCGCAGCTCCGGTGCCTTGAGGTGCAGCGCCTGCTTGGTCAGTGCACGGCTCTCCTGTTTGGCGGAGGCCATTCCGCCGGTGCCGGCCCGGCGGGGACCCGCGAAGTGGTGAACGCCGATGGCTCCGGCCAGAACCGCGGCGAGCACTGCGGTCAGCAGCCCGGCCTCCAACGTCCACATGATCCAGCTGCCGGGCCGGCCTTGCGGGGACGGCCAGTCCTGCAGCGGGGTTCCCGGGTGGGCCCACAGATGCCACGCCCCCCACGGCAGGCCCTTGGTGTGCGGCCATGGCCGGCCGGTGATCACATACGCCAGGTGCCCGGCCAGCACCGGACCAAGACCCAGCACCGCGGCCATCGCGGCCAGAAAGCCGATCAGGACGGCGCAACCCAGCTGTTGACTGCGGTTGGGACGGCCGGGCCCGGCGTCCACCCGGGTGGTGGTGCTCATGCCCGCGTTCCGGCGTCTTCGGCCATCCAGGTGTCCATGATCTCTTCCCAGTCGGCGGGGCTGATGTCATCGACGCCGCGGACGATTTTCATCCGGGAGTCGGTGTTCACCAACTTCCGTTCAATGTCGGTGAGGATGTGTTTGACCACGAACGCCCGTTTCCCGACGGTCCAGATACCGACCCCGACCGGTAGGTAGCGCAGCAGGTTGGTTTGCACGTCGGTGAGGCCGTTGAGTTCCTTGGTGACGTCCAGGGAGCCGTCTTCCTGCCGGTAGGCGATCTTCACGCCGGTGTCGCGGAGCAGTCCGTTGGCCAGTCCCCGTTCGGCGGAGCCGATGTTGCCGATGGCGTCCATGTCTGAGTGTTGGTGGAAGGCGATCATGTTGGCGATGCCGAACATTCGGGACAGTTTGAACTGCTCCTGCAGCCGGGTGAGCAGCTCCAGGTACTTCATCACCGCCCATGCTTCGTCGTAGCCGACCATCCGGCGGCCAGCGTCCGGGTGCATCAGTTCGGCTTCCATCGCCGACTGCGCGCACACCATCGACAGCACAGTCAGGGTGGAGTTGTCCCGCACCGCGGAAAGGTCTAGAAGGGTGCCGGGCGCGCGGATGTCGAATGCGGTGTTGTGATCGGCGGTGGAGTCGAACATTCCCCGCAGCGACCCGTTCACCAGCTCCGACAGCTCGACCCGGATGTTCTGGGACTGCCGGTAGGCATCTTCCAGGCTGACCCCGGCGGCGGCGGCGCGGTGAGCCCACAGCTTTCCGTCGATCAGCGCCGCGAGCAGGGTCGGCAGCGACACCGGCGCCAGCTGGTCCCGGACGGGGTCGCCGTCAGCGGCGTTCTCACCGGTCACCGAATCCAGCGCCCACCCGATAACAGCCCGTTCGATGGAGGTCAGGGCGTGGCCTAACTTCACCCGCATGATCCCCTCGAGCAGGTTGGTCCGGCGAACCCGGTTGGTATGCAACCACTGCGTGTGGCTCTGGTCGGGGTGTTTGCGGACCATGGCCAGCGGGTTGAGGGAGATCAGCTGCCCCGGCCCGCAGCGCATCGGTTCGATGCCCAACGCGGTGCACAGGTCGTCGTATTCGGGTTTGAGCTGCACCCAGGAGAACCGCACCCCGAACTGCAACATCCGCAGGATCAGCGACTTCTGCAACGCCGACTTCCCGGACCCGAGTACCCCGATCAGCGAGATGTTCGGCGATCGGACGATTTCCCGTTCGTAGAGCTCCCAGATGTCGAACAGGAACGAGGCCATGCTCATCACGTCCTGCCCGATGTAGGCGCCGGGCACACCCAGCCCGGGGTCGACCATCCACGGATAGATCCCCTTGAGCGACCGGGACGCCGCGGTGTGCACCGGGATCCGCATCCGCTTCCCGATCCGCGCCGCCCCCGCGCCGGGTGCGCCGTGCCGACGGCCGGCGCCCGGGCCGGCCTTGAACGCTTCCATCTCCTGCAGGTACTTCTCTGCCTCGGCCGCGTCGACCTTGGCCCGGGCGGCTTCGTCCCGGGCGGCCAGGCGGCGGCTGATCGCCTCGCCCAGGTCCGGTTGCGGCGGTGCGTCGCGGGCCCACTGCGGCACCCACAGGTTCCGGTTCTTGGTGAACATCGCCATCTTTAGATCTTCTGCAATCCGCGCAGCGGCGCCAGTCCGCGGGCCAACGGCAGCGCGGACGCGAAGAACCCCTGGTCCTGCTCCCCGTAGAGCACCATCGCCTGACAGCCGGCCTTGGTCAGCCGCCGTTGCACCGACATCACGTTCCGCTTCAACGCCGCCTCATCGGCGGCGGTCACCGTCACGAACAGGTGGTAGCGGAAGAACCCGTCACCGGCGGACACCGCCGCCTCCTGATCCCGGGCGGCGTTGGCTTCCCGCTGCACTCGGGAGGACACGAACACTCCGCGGCGCCGTTTGTGTTCCTTCTCCCCCTCCGCCCCGTCGACCTGTTTGCGGAGCTGCTCGGTCGCCGCCTGGGTGTTCAACGGCTGGGACACCAATGACACCGTCCGCAGCACCCCGGTCTGGGTCAGCACCGGCCGTAGCCATCCCGAATGAACCGGCGTTTTCGGCAACTCGTTGCACCACAATGTGCAGGACACCCCGGAGTCGTGCCGATACAGCTTCCAGTTCCGCTCCGACGCCGACGGACCCGCCAACCGAGGATCCATGTCCTGGTCGGGGCTGGCCAGCATGTCGTGCAGCGGCAACGAGTCCGGGTCGAACTGGGTGTGGATCAACGCCGCGTACTGACCCGGTCGGAGCCATCCGTTCTCAGTGTTCGGGGCGGTGATTTTCTCCTCTTGCAACGACTGCTGGATTTCCACCAGCAGATCCCGCGCGGCCGCGCCGATCGCCTCATCGGACCATTTTTTGTCCACCGACTCGATCGCTCCGGCCAGGCGCTGCAAGTCCAGCTCCACCACCAGGTACACCTCGTGCCGCGCCGCCTTGGTCGCCGGGCCGGTGATCAACGCGCGGGTGTTCTCCCACACGACCCCTTTGGTGATCAACCCGTTGGCGTGCACGTGCCGGGCGGCGTCGTTGATCACATCCGGTGCGGTGCGGATCATCAACTGAAATCTGGACACACCCGAACCCCTTTGGCACCAAGCGTTCATGATCGATTCCCAGCCGTCCAGGCGCCGGCTGCGGGTGGCCTCATCGGCGGTGACCATCGACTCCCCGAACGTCAACATTGCCGCCGTCGCGGTCCGGGACCGCTTGGACTCATCGATCAGTAGGCCGATCCGGCTGATCCCGTCCTGGGTGGGCACCGCGATCATCCTCAGGCCCGCCAGATCACCCGGCAGGTCCATCCGGTACTCCATCGCACCCGGCGCGAACACCGCACCTCGATACACTCCGCGGCCGGTCAGCTTGTCCTGCACCGCGCCGATCGCCGGGCCGATGTACTGGGTCAACCCGCGACCTCCGGGCCGGGGCAACGGAATCACCGCCAACAGCAATGACACCACCGCCGCGGCGATCAGATACCCCCACTGCGGCAACAGGTTTAGCCCCCACACCAACACCCCGACCGCTGCGGCGAAAAAGGCCAAATCCATTCCGCCGAACCGGCCGATCAAACCGGTCGTCTGCATCGGCGGATAACTGAACTCCTGCGGTCGCACCGCGCTCTGCTGCTCAGTCACGATCCCTCACACCCCTCAAAATGGATTGGTCACCGGCGCCGCCGGCACTGGAATTACTTCTGCTGCCATCCCTGGACGACGCCGGCGCGGCGCCACCGCTGGCCGGAGCCGGGCTTGGCTGCGTCGGCGGGTCCCGCGGTGCCGGCGGCGCAGCCGATGACCCGCTATCCAAAACAGGGGAATCGGTGACGTCCTGATCAACGCGCACCGGATCAGCGCTACCGGCAACCGCACGGCCGGTCACACCCGACTGCGGGAACAAGTCCGGATTCCACCAAGGGCTGTAGGCCGGAGCCGCTGCCGGTGCCGGTGCCGCCGCGCCCGCGTCGACACCACCGCCGGTGGGGGAACTGACCGGAACGACCGGGCCGGCGTCGACACCAGCACCGGTGGGCGAACCGACCGGCGCGGCTGTGCCCACGTCGATACCGCCGCTCGTGGGAGAACTCGGCGGCATGTCCGTACCCGCCACGTGATGCCGTCCCGGGTCGCCGGGCGGTGTGTCCGTCTGCGTTTCTGCAGCACCTAGCGCCGCGGCCGCACCAGAATCCGCCGCGGTCGCCGCAGGGGCATCGCCGCCAGAAACCGGTGTCGCACCCGCTCCCGCTTCGCCGCCGGCCCCCGACGGCGCCGTGGCTGCAGGTTCGTGCCCGCCGGAAACGGTGCTGATAGCCGATTGATCCGCCGGTTGATCGCCGTTCCCACCCGCGATCGACGAAGCGCCGTCCGAGGTGGGTGTGCCACCGCGCAAATCGGCTCCACCGTTGCCCAAGGTGCTCTGCTGCGCCGGCTCAAAGGCACCTGTTTCGGCGGGGGCGGTAGCTGCGGCGGACTCGACCGGCTCACCGATGCCGTTCCCGTCGATGCCTTGCGCGTCGCCTACCGCAGCCGGTTCAACTGCGCCGTACTCAGCCATGCCTTGTTCGTTACCGGCGACGGCCTGCTCTTCTTCGCCCATAGCAGCGGCAGGGCCGGCGGCCTGCTCTTCTTCGCCCATAGCAGCGGCAGGGCCGGCGACCGCTCTGTCCCGTTCGCTTCCCTCTCCGGCCGCTTCGCCCCCGCCGGCCGCGGTGTCCCGTTCGTCGCCGGTCGCAGGCTGACCTCCGAGTGCAGCTGAGTCGCCCCGCTCCTGCGCCGAGCTCTCCTCCTCAGCTCCGGCGCCGGCCTGGGCCATCTCCGCTGCGTTGCCGACCAGTGCCTTCCCGGCCGCGACTGCCATCCCGGCCGGTCCGGCCGCAGCCGCACCAGCTCCAGCACCAGCACCAGCACCGGAACCGGCAGCTTTCGCTGCCTGCCCGCTGGACAGCAGCTCACCGGCACTTCCACCGTCAGCCGCACCCGCGGCGTCGGTGGCTGGACCGGCGCCTGTACCGGAACCGCTGCTGCTCTTGGAATCACCGTCGCTACCGACGGCGTTTCCCGCGGCCATGCTGACCAGGTTGCTGCCCATCGTCGCCAACGCGCCCCAGGTGTCCCCCGCACCCGCCCGCAACGCCCGCCCGGCCGCCGAGGCGCCGTCCTGCGCCGCGCCGGAACCGGCGGACAGGGCTTGACTGCCGAACTTCTCACCCAGCGAATCAGCGGCCGCCGACACCCTCCCGGTGGTGAACGACATCACCGACGACAACAGCCACGGCGTCGTCGGCAACAGCACCATGATCAACAAACCGCCGAGCACCGTCGCCATCTGCTGTCCGACGTTCTGCGTGGTGTTCGAATCCAAGCCGGACACTAGATCCTGACCCAGGATCGACAGCCCCACCATGAAAAACGGTGTCCAGCACAACGACAGGAAGTTGAAGAACCATTTTGTCAGCCACCCGGAACTGGCCGGATGCACCGACCCCGCCGCGGCGACCGTCCCGAACAGTGCGTACCCGAACACCAACGGGATCTGGAATATCAACACGATGAACGCGCACAACAAACCCAGGATCCCGAAGGCCGCCGCGAGCAACCCGACCGCCGGGTTCACCGCCACCAGCGACGTGGCGAACTTCGCCGACTGAATCGACTCCACATGACCGGCGATCAGCAACGTCGTGGCCTGTCGGGCCAGGGTCAGCATGAAATAGGCGAACACCCCCACCAACTGAATACCCAGCACCGCTTTGAGAGCGCCCCAGATGGAAGTGGCCAGTCGGCCCCGTTTCCACGCCAACGCCAACGCCGCCAGCCACCCTAGAAACGCCAACCCGAGCATCACCCCGGAGATCAAGTTGTAGGTATCCACGAACCCGCCGGCCAACAGGTTCGGGGTGGTGAAATTGACCATCCACGACGTGAAAGCTCCCCACAGGGTGACCAGGGCGCCGGTGAAAAACGCCACGACCTGATCCATCCCTTTCTTCGCGGCGTAATCCACCACCGCGCCGAGCACCTTGCCGACCATCGTCAGCACGAACCCGCAGGCCACTCCCACCCAGGTAGGGGACGTGATGATCCCGAACCCGACCATCTTGAAAAACAGACCGGCCTTGTCCCAAAACGACTTTTGCGCCTGCTTCCACGCATCCGCCCCGATCATCAAAGTTTCCGATTCCAGGTTCCATCCCCGGCAGAAACTCTTGTCCTTCGGATCGGCCTTGTCGCAGTCGAAGAAGAATGCATGGGCCTTGATGTAGTCGGTATCGGCGTTCTGGCCCCACTTCTCGACATTCATCGGGTCCAGGTCATCCTTGGTCTGCATCGACGTGGCGGCGTCCTGCATCGTCTTCGCTGACGTCGCGTCCGGCGCGGCGGTCCAGTTGAACCCCCACACCGACGCCGAATCCGGCACACCCCACTGCGCGAGCCGATCTGCGCAGGCCTTCTTCGTCGGCATCGTGAACGACGCGACCCGCGGGTCATCGCCCGGCCAGGTCTGGAACTTGTTGGTGCCGCCGGCGGCGTCGATGAACGCCTTCGCATCCGCGTTGCCCGGCGCGACGCTCTTGGCCAACTGCAGCATGAACTCCCGCTCGTGGGCCATGTAGGTGTTGATGTAGAGGCCCACATTCCCGCCCTTGTCCTTGCAACTAGGGTCGGTGAACCAGGGGCCCTTTTGAAACGCTGCCGTCCCAACGACCAACTGCTGCAACGGCAACGGCCAATCCGCGATCGCTGTGGCGTCCTTGGACACCGCCGGCGGGGTCGGCGTGCTGGCCATCGCCGCACCGCTGATCCCGATCAGCAGGGCCAGCACCAGCCCGAACACGCCGGCGGCGCGGCCCCAAAGGCGGCCGCTCACGGTTGCCCCACCGTCAACACCGTGTACGCGCCGGCCAACACCAGATAACCCTTGTTGCGGACCAGGTCATACACAGACATGTGGTCGCCATTGGTGGCAAGGAAGTCAGCGACCTTCCAGTCACCCTTCTCCCAGGACAACGCCACATCTGCGGCATTACAAGTCGTGGTGGCTTCCGCTGGGTTGCCGGGCACTGTCGAGTCTCCACCGGTCAGGCACTCCCAGAACGACAGCTGCGCTGAGCCGGCGGACACGGCCACCACTTTCACCGCCAACGGGGTGGAGTAATAGATGGATTTGAAGCCGGGCGAGGCTGTTCCATCCTGATATCCGTTGTCGGTGATTTCTTTGGTCACTGTGGCCGATGGATTGGCCGCCAGCGCCTGTGCCCGCACAGCTGTCACCTTCGTCATCCCCGCGTCGACCGAGGCCACCGCCTGCAGGAATCCGATGCCGGCGGCGATGGCGCCGTTGCGGTCATGGCTGAACCCGGACGGGATGCCCCCGACGATTCGGGTAGGCCCGGCCGGGACTGTGGGAACCGCGACGTTGACCGCCGGAACATCGACGGCGGCCGTGGCCTGGGTGGCCGCGGTGGCGGTGTGGTGGCCCCAGAGGTAGCCGCCGAACACCGCTGCCACCGCGATAATCGCGGCGAGCAGCAGTGTCAGCAGGACCCGGCCGCCGCGGTTTCCGTTCACAGGTGTGTACGCCATGACGCGCCTACTTCCGTTGGTGTTTTAGTGGGTGAGCCAGGTGAACAATCCACCCGCTGCGGTCAGCAGCACCGCACCCGCTCCGGCGCGCAGGATGTCCTGCTTCGCGGAGGTCACCGCGTGCTGGCCCAGGAACCGCGAGCCGAAGGCCCACACGGCGATGGCGGCGAGGAACGCCAGGAACGTCAAACCCATCCCGGCGTACAGCACGATGGAGGCGAGCGTCTGCCACATGTCCAATTTCGTCAGACCCCCGTTGCCGGGCTTGATGCCGGTGAAATCCATCGGGGTGCCGCCGCCCGGGTTGCTGATCCCGCCTGGTCCCGGCGCGGGGGTCGTCGGTGGGGCCTGCACGAATACGGCCGCGGCGTTGATGATCCTGGTGATGACGGTGTGCATCAGGTCTCCTTCTGATAGGGCATTGCGGGAACTGCTGGGGTCGAACCGCCGACGTCGTCGCCGGCGGAAGATGCGGTGGCCGGGACGGCCGGCTGCGGGTTGCCGCGTCGCCAGCTGCGGTCGACCACGGAGTGGGTGATGTCGGCGATCACCGCGGCGACCGACTTGTCGAGCCGATCGATGCGGATGGGCTGCTCCCGCAGCCCCGCCGAGTTCGGCAGGGTCAGCACTTCGCCGACGGAGCCGGCCAGTTTCGCCGCCGCCCGCACCGTGGCGCCGCCGAACGCGCCGGAGTCAGACAGGACCATCAACACGTCCAGGCCGGCCGGCAGCGATGCCCGCAGGTGCCCCACCGTTACCAGAGCGGCGTCGACGCCGGCGGGATCGGCCCGGACGACCAGCACCGCGACCGGCCAGGTCGTTAGCAGCCCGGCAAGGTCCGGGTTGTCCAGGGAACCGCCGTCGATGATCACCGACGCGGCCGCGGGCAGCTGACCGGCCAGCCGTTCCAGCTCGCCGCCCCCGTCTTGCAGCACCCGCAGACCGGACGCGCCGCCCGGCGCCATCGACAGAGCCGAGTCCAGGTCGTGGCCGCAGCGCAGTTCCTGCCACGCCTCGACGCTCATACCGCGGGTGTCGCCGGTGACGAAGCGGGTCAGCGATGACCAGGGCCGGCGGGTGGACTCCACCGCCAGCACCGGCGACACCGACACCGACGCCAGGAACCCACCCACTGCGGCGACCACGGTGGAAACGCCGACACCACCGCCGGCGGAGAACAGCACCGGCCGGACACCGACCACGTTCGGGTCGGCCGCCCACCCGGCGACCGCGGCGGCGTTGCGGGAAGCGAATCCTCGAGGCAGCGTCCGCGGCGTCCGAACCGCCACCGGCACAGCGGCGGGAACCACCGTTTTCGACGGCGACGGCGACGGCGCCAGTGCGGCCATCGGTGTCGGTGTCGGGGCCGGTGGAATCACGTACCGGGTCGGCGGCGGGCGCACCAGATCCACCACGGCCAGGGCTGGGTCCGCGGCCGGTGTGCGCTCCTGCCACTGCGCCGCGGCCGCGCTCCGGCCACCACCAAAGCTCTGCCACCGCCGAACCGGCTCCACCGGTTGCCGCCCCACCGGTTGCGCTGAGGGATCACCGGAAATGCCGACATCGGCGTCTTCGTCGGGTACAGCAGGTGAAGGCGCAGGTTCTGGTGCGGTTGGCCGGCGGAACGGTGTCATGTTCAGCTCCGCGCCGGCGTCGTCGGCGCGGCCACCTCGGATCCGCCTCATCGGGTTGCCCTGGTCGGCACGGGCGCGGTCTGTGTGCGCGTAGCCGCCGCGGCGGGCGCGGCGGCCGAAGTGGTTCTCCTGGTGGTGGTGGTGGTGGTGGTGGTGGCGCCGTGTGCGCTGCTCGGCTGGGCCTTGGCGGTGACGGTCACCGTGACTGTGCTGATGGCGGCTTTGGTGATCGTCACCAGCACAGTGCTCCGCACTGGCCGCACGATCGGCGGTGCCAGCGGCACGGAGGTGATGAACCGGGTCACCGGTGCCGCCGTCGCCGCAGCGGTGGTGATAGCGGCGCGCGGAGGCGTGGCATGTCCAACCTGCTCACCGGCCCACACCCCGACACCGGCCACTGCGACCACCGCGGCAGCCGCCGCGGCGCCGGTACGGGCCACCACCCGACGGCGGCCGCGGTGCTGCTCCTGCGCTTCCGCGGCGATCTGCTCCGCGGTGAACATCGGCGCCGACCAGTCCCGCTTCGGCTCACCGCCGGTCATGACGCCGACTCCGCTTCATCCGCGGTACGCGGCACCGCCCGCAACAACGACCGCTCAACGACGCTCACCCCGACAGACGGCGGTGTGCCGCCAACCGAGGCGGAGGCCGGGATCTGGATCGGGGTGCTTTGCTCGGCGCGGCGGGGCCGGGTGAACACCTCGCTGATGTGCTCGACCATGTCCAGGAACGCCACCTGCGTCGCAGGCCGCAGATTCGGCAGGCTCATGCGTCCCACCGCGCCGGCGGCGTGGTCGTACGGGACCAGGACGA
>JAABVA010004610.1_pt1 | contig 12727 bp, 9 predicted proteins | sample 5560331 | NCBI WGS metagenome assembly JAABVA01 (sample SAMN12812661, study PRJNA571458) | rock metagenome | isolation source: Antarctica rocks | place: Antarctica: Victoria Land, Mt New Zealand sud | collected 2016-01-07
AGGCGCACGGGCTCGTGCAGCCAATCACCGTGCGGGCGAACCTCGACGCGGGGGAGGGCGCACCCCCCTACCTGCTCGTGGCCGGCGAGCGCCGCCTGCGCGCCACCAGGGACGTGCTCAAACGGCGTACCATCGCCGCCATCATGCGCCACGACCTGACCGAGGACACGGCGCTAGAGGTGACCGTGCTGGAAAATCTCCAGCGGCGCGACCTCCACCCGATGGAGGAGGCGCGCGGCTTGGCGCAGTTGCGCGCCGGCCGAGGCTACACGGTCGAGCAGATCGCCAAGAAGCTCGGGCGCGGCAAGGAGTGGGTGAAGGATCGCTTGAAGCTGTGCGACCTCCCGGCGACGGCGCAGGACACCTACCTGCGCGACACCGCCGGGCGGCTTACCCTAACCAAGATGCTCAAGCTGCACGAGTACACCCACGGCAATCGGGACAACACAGGCTTCCCGCGCCTGATCGAGGCCATGGTCGAGGACATCGCTAAGGGGATCAACAGCGACGCGCACCCGAGCACGACGGCAAGCCTGCACGCGGGTCTCGTCAAGCGCATCACGCACTGGCACAACGACCAGGGCGGTCGGTACGGCGACAATTACTTCGACACCTATACCGTGTGTCGCGCGTGCCCCTTTGCCGCCTACCGCTCGCCTTACGGCGACTACGAAGGCTTCTGCCTCATGCCCGAGCACTACGCCGCGCTGCACGCCAAGGGCAAGGCAAAATGGGAGGAGGCCGAGGCCGCGCGCCAGAAGGACGCGCCGGCCGCCCTGCCCGGCGCTGGCCTCATCACCGCCAGCGGCCCCGGCGGCTATACCCGGCCGACCGAGAAGACGGCGGCGCAGAAGGGCAAGGAGACCAGGGCGCGACGCGCGCAGCAGAAGGCCGACTACATGCCCAACGTGCTGGCGGTGCGCCGCGTCGTGGACCTGATTGCCAACGTCGAGGCCCACGACCTGGCAACGCTGGCCGCGTACACCCTCGTCAAAGTGAGCCTGGGTAAGGAGGACTGGGGCGAGATCGCGCGGCGGCACGATGTGGACGTAACCGCGCTGATGCGCGCGGGAGGCAGCACGCGCCCGCGCGCGGACCACATCAAGGAGTTGCGGACGCTGGACCCGCTGGGCCTCGTCAAGGCGACGATAGAGGCGCTGCTGCTCCGGCAGGCCCAGGCCGCGCGCGACTACGAGCCCGACAACCACTATAGCGCCGGCCCCGATCCGGTCTTCAAGCTCTACACCGGTGACCAGACCAGCGCCAGTATCGGCGCGCCGGCCGCTCCCATGCCCCCGACGCTCGCCCCTATTGGCGTCATCGACGGGATCGTGGACGAGGGCGCCGCTATCGAGGGGGAGCATGTCGCTGAGGACGACACCGAGGGCGAGGGCGTGACATGGGAAGGGGACCACGCACCGGCCATGGAGAGTAGTCCCGAGGGCGAGGAGGTGGACGAGGAGGTGTGCAGCGCCACGTAGTGGGGCCGCTCGGGGGGCGGGTTGAGCCCCCCCCGCGTCAAGGAGTCGTTGTGGGCCGGGCCTCCCCCCGGCCCATCCCATGCGCTACGATTAAGGGCAGGAAGGGGAGGGCCTGCGTGTTCGACAAGGAGGGACGGCCGTTGTATACGACGGCTCAGGCGGCGGAGATGCTGGGCGTCTCGCTCAATACGATCCAGGACGCCATCAAGCGGGGCGTCCTGGCGCATGAGGCGATCCACCCACGCCTGAACATGGTCACGCTGGACGCCATCGAGGCGTATCGGCGCGAGCGGCTGGGCCAGCGCGGCGGCTACCGCCCCGGCGCGGGACGGCGGCCGCAGCCGACCAATGAGGCGGCGACGGCCGCGCCTGCGGAAAACCTTTCTGCAGGAGAGCAGGACGCAGGAGAGCAGGACGAATGACACAGAACCACGGCGAGCCTCCCCACATCACATTTGTGACCCAAAACCTGTTCGGTCGAGAGGATCTGTGGGCCGCCTGGACCGCGCGGCCGCGCACCGGTTTCGGAGAGCCGAGTTACCGCGCGCTATTCGCCGTCGCCGTGGCCAGCGACGAGGTTGCGAGTCCGATCACGCGCTGCGAGCTGGGGCAGACCCCGCTCAATGCGAAGCGCCCGATTGACCGGGCGATGGCCGCCGCGCTGCACCCTGAGTTGGTGCGCCGCGCCGAGGCCGAGTGGGCAACGCTCGACGACGTGGGCAGCCCGGACAACGGCGCCGGCGACACAGGCGGTACGGGCGGCGACGGTGCGGCCGTGCTCGACGAGTTGGACCGGCTCGACCCCGCGTTGGATATCGCCGAGGTCGATGCGTTGCTGATCGTGGAAGGGGGCGAGGCATGACACGCCGCCTCACCCCGCTGCGACTGCTGGTCGCCGCGGTGATCCTCGCTGATGCGCTCGCGCTCGGGTCGCATAAGGTGTCGATCCGCTCGGCGGCCTGCTTCTTCGGCCCGTGGCGCGTCCCTCAGTGTCAGGTCGTCAGGTGAGCGCCGATTGTGCGGGGACGCGCGTTTCCACGTTTTCCCCGGCCCCGCAGGGGTGGCCCTGTGTGGCACACAAGCCGCGCCGCCGCACGGGAGAAAGGCGCGCGATGGGGGGCGGTGAGGATGGCACGAGGACAAAGCGTATGCGCTACCGGCAGATGAAGGAGGTGCTCGCCGCCCTGGAGCGCGCCGACGGCCGCTTCCTCGTCTACGGCGCGCTCGCCGAGCAGCCCGACGAGGATTGGTGGGTCGCCGTGCGCGACACCAAACAGGGCACGGACCACCAGATCGACGACGACGCCCGTTTCCGACGTACCTTCCCTGACCTGGACCGGCCGGCGCTGGCCGTCGTCAATCCGAGCTTCCCCGAGGCGCAGCTCACCTGGACTGACGTGCTGCGCCTGATCCCGCGCCTGGAAGGCTATTACCCCTCGGGGAAGCTGGACAAGATCGTGCTGACCGCGGAAGGGTATTACGTCATCGGGATGCGCGATGGGGCGACAGGGCGTGGCCTCTTCATCACCTCGATCGATGACCTGCCGTAACGGCCTTTGCCACGTCCTAAGCCGCAATCTGACGGGTGTCCCCCGTTGTTATCCCCCATCCGGGCTATTGAACGTAGGACCATCGACACGGTACGATGTAATAGCCGTGGTCCACAGTGTGGACCTAATGAGTTTTGACGATCAAACTGGGTAACAGACTATGGGCCGCGTCGCATCACGCACGAGAGGAGCAAGCGGGATGTTCCAGAGGGCTACAGTCCACTTCGACAAGGGCATTTTCGCCGGTTTCCTGTGCGTACGCGACGACGCTCACGATTACCTATTTTGATCGTCAAAACTCATTAGGGGCGAACGAGCAAGGAGGCGCTATGGCGATCGCGAAGCGGCTACGCAAACGTGTGGAAGTCGAGCCGCGCGTGTACGAGGCGATCCGCGTGTACGGCGAAGCGCGCGCCATGCCCGTTTCCGTCGCCCTTCATGAGCTCGTCATAGAGGGGCTCGAGCGTAAGGGGTTATCCCTGCCGGGCGTCTTGGAGCAACTCGCCCAACCCGAACGGTCGGATGGGAGAGCGTAGTGCCGCGCATCTTCGACAACATCACCGATGAAACGCGGCTCATCAGCACGCTCAAGCAGACACTCGAGGTATCGCACAAGGCCGATTTCTGCGTCGGCTATTTTAATTTGCGCGGTTGGCGGTTAATCGACGCCCTCATTGATACATGGCCCGGTGGCGAGGGCGGGTGTTGTCGCCTGCTCGTGGGCATGCAGCGGCTACCCCAGGACGAGATGCAGGCCAAGCTTAGCCTGACACCGGACGATGGCATCGATCAGAGCGAGGCGCGGCGCATTAAGCAGCGTATGGCACAAGAGTTCCGCCAGCAGTTGGCGCTTGGCGCGCCCACCAACCCGGACGAGGCCGGCTTGCGCCGCCTCTCGCGGCAACTGCGGGCGCGCAAGGTGGTCGTCAAGCTGTATCTGCGGCACCCGCTGCATGCCAAGCTCTACCTGCTCTATCGCCGCGATCCCAACAACCCGATCACGGGCTTCCTGGGCAGCAGTAACCTCACCATGGCGGGCCTCTCGCTGCAGGGTGAGTTGAACGTGGACGTGCTGGAACACGACGCCTGCCATAAGCTGGAGAGTTGGTTCGACGACCGCTGGGCCGACACCTGGTGCCTCGACATTTCCGATGAGTTGGCCGACATTATCGATGCGTCGTGGGCGCGGGTGGAAGAGATACCGCCGTACCATATCTATCTGAAGATGGCGTACCATCTCTCACAGGAGGCCCGTGCCGGCCTAGCTGAGTTCGAGATCCCCAAGGAATTCCGCCACCGCCTCTTCGATTTCCAGACGGCGGCGGTCAAGATCGCCGCGCACCATGTCAACAAGCGCGGCGGCGTCCTGATGGGCGACGTCGTGGGGCTCGGCAAGACATTCATGGCGACCGCCCTGGCCCGCGTCTTCGAGGACGATTTTGGCGTCAGCACCCTCATTATCTGCCCCAAGAACCTCGTGACGATGTGGCAGTCCTACGTGGACCAGTACGGCTTGCGTGCCCGCATCCTGCCGATCAGCAAGGCCATCAAGGACCTGCCGAACATCCCGGCCCGCTTCCGTCTGGTTGTGATTGATGAGAGCCACAATTTGCGCAACCGGGAGGGGAAGATATACCGAGCTATCCAGGAGTACATCGCTCAGAGCGACAGCAAGTGTATCTTGCTCTCGGCCACGCCCTACAACAAGGAGTACGCCGATCTCTCGTCGCAACTGCGCCTCTTCGTGCCCGAGGATCAGGATATCGGCGTGCGCCCCGAGAAATACCTGGCCCAGGTCGGGGAGATCGCGTTCCAGAAGAAGCACCAATGCTCGACGCGCTCTATCGCGGCCTTCGACCACAGCCCCTACGCCGACGACTGGCGCGACCTGATGCGCCTGTACATGGTGCGCCGCACGCGCAGTTTCATCCGTGACAACTACGCCGCCGTCGACGAAAAGACGAAGCGCAGGTACTTGGTCATGGAAGACGGCTCGCGCTCATTCTTCCCGGCGCGAGTGCCTAAGAAGGTTGAATATTCCATCAGTGACCACGATGATCCCTATGCCCGCCTCTACTCCGACCCAGTGGTGGAGGCTATTAACCGCTTGTCGCTGCCGCGCTACGGCCTCGCCAACTACATCGTGGCCAAGCCGCCGATCAAGCCAACCGCCGACGAACAGGCGCAACTCAAGGGCCTGGGGCGTGCTGGTAAGCGATTAATGGGTTTCTGTCGCACCAACCTGTTTAAGCGACTGGAAAGCGGAGGGCCTGCCTACCTCCAATCGCTCGACCGGCACATCCTGCGCAATTACATCGTGTTGTATGCCATCGAGAACGATAAGCCGATTCCGCTCGGCCCGCAGGACGCGGCGCTGCTCGATAGCGCCACGTTCGATGACGACATCGACGCTGCTATCCCGCTACCGTTCGACGACGACGAGACATCCGAACAGCAGGAAGATGCGAACGGTGCGGTGCCTATCGGTCCGAGCGAGGCTGACTATCGGGACCGTGCCGAGACGGCCTACAAACTCTATGCAACCAAGTTTAAATCGCGCTTCAAGTGGTTGCGCCCTGGCCTATTCAACCACGAACTGCTCGCAAAACATCTCGCCGCGGACGGCAGGAATTTGACCGAGGCGCTGACAGTGTGCGGCGTGTGGGAGGCACCTAAAGACGCCAAGCTGGCCGCGTTGATCGAGTTGCTGACAACGACGCACCCGACCGACAAGCTGCTGATCTTCACGCAGTTCGCGGACACGGCCCGCTATCTGAAAGGTGAGTTGGCAGTGCGGGGCATCGAGGCTGTGGAGAGCGTGACGGGTAACTCCGGAGATCCGACGAGCTCAGCGTGGCGTTTCAGCCCCGAGAGCAATGCCAAGGTGGTCAAGCCGCAGGATCAGGTGCGGGTGCTAGTGACGACCGACGTGCTTTCGGAGGGCCAGAACCTCCAAGACTGCCACATCGTCGTGAATTATGACCTGCCGTGGGCCATCATCCGCCTCATCCAGCGAGCGGGGCGCATAGACCGCATCGGACAGAAGGCGGAGCAGATCCTAGTCTACACGTTCCTGCCTGCCGAAGGCGTCGAGGCAATCATCGGCCTGCGCCGGCGCGTCCTGCGTCGCCTGAAGGAGAATGCTGAGGTCATCGGCACCGACGAGGTGTTCTTCGAGGACCAGGGGCAGGAAGGGCCGATCATCGACTTGTACAACGAGAAGGCTGGCATCCTGGACGGCGAGGACGACAGCGAGGTAGATCTAGCCTCGTATGCGTACCAGATCTGGAAGAACGCGACCGACAGGGACAACAACCTGCTGACGACTATCCCAGCCTTGCCGCCTGTTGCCTACTCGACGCAACCGCATCACGGCACGCTCACCGCCCCCAAGGGGGTGCTTGTCTACATGCGCACCCAAGATGGGAGCGATGCCCTGGCGTGGGTGAACGAAGACGGCAAGAGTGTTACCCAGTCACAGCTCACCATTCTGCAACAGGCAAAGTGTGAACCAGACACACCCGCCCTCGCGCGCAATCCGATGCACCACGATCTCGTCGCCTGTGGGATCAAGCACATTGTAGAAGAGGAGCGGAGCGTTGGTGGCCAGCTTGGCAAGCCGACGGGTCCGCGCTATCGAGCCTACCAGCACCTCAAGCGGTACGCCGAGGCGCAGCAGGGCACGCTGTTCGAGTCGCTGGAACTGCCCAAGGCTATCGACCTCATCTACCATTACCCTCTCCAGGAGGCTGCTGCCGATGTCTTGCGGCGGCAACTCAAGAGCGGCATCGACGACTACGAACTATCCGAACTCGTGCTCGCGCTCCACGAGGACAAACGCCTGTGCATCGTCCACGACGCCGAGAGGCGACAAGAAGCGCAAATTATTTGCTCTATGGGCCTATTCTCGTCGCAGGCGAAGGGGGATTGATTTATGGCTGTCGTCGCGGGGGATATGCGCTCTCACATCAAGGCATTCGACTTCACCACTCTCTTTATCGAGGACCTGCACTGGGACCGCTACAAGGGAAGAGGTGACGTTTACGCCACCGCAGACGACTACATCTATACCCTTACGCCCGTTGCACAGAAGAGCGGCGTCGTGGCTTATGTCTGTGACCAAGATGAGACAGGTGTGGTGCCGACATACGCGATCCGGCGCAAGATTGAGCGTGAGGTCGCCAAGTCAGTCCAAGAACACATCATCATATATATCGACGCTGCCAAGGCGACGCAGGTGTGGCAGTGGGTGTGGAGGCAGGAGGGTAAGCCCGCTGTCGCCAGCGAGCACGCTTACTATGCCAATCAGTCGGGTGAGTCCCTTGTCCAGAAACTAGAAGCTCTAGTCATCTCGCTGGATGAGGAGGTGACGGTCCTTGATGTCGTTAGGCGCGTCAACGATAGCCTCCATAAAGAGAAGGTCACCAAGCGGTTCTATGAGCGATTCCAAAAAGAGCACACGGTCTTTCTAAACTTCGTTAAGGGTATTACTGAGAAGGCCGACCGTGAGTGGTATGCCTCGCTCATGCTCAATCGGCTCATGTTTGTCTATTTCATCCAACGCAAGAAGTTCCTCGACGCCGATCCGAACTATCTGCGTACCCGGCTTGGGATGGTGAAACGTGAACAGAAGACACCCTTCCTTTCGTTCTATAAGTATTTCTTGCTGAATCTATTCCAAGAAGGCTTGAGCAAGAAACCAGTAGAGCGGGAACCGCACCTGCGCCAACTCCTAGGCAAAATTCCGTATCTTAATGGTGGCCTTTTCGACGTTCACACGCTGGAGTCCCGGCATCCCAATATTGACATCCCCGACGAGGCGTTCGAGAGAATTTTCGATTTCTTCGACGCCTTCGGCTGGCACCTCGATGATCGTCCTCTGCGCAGCGATAATGAGATTAATCCAGATGTGCTTGGCTATATCTTCGAGAAGTACATTAACCAAAAGCAGATGGGGGCATACTACACGAAGGAAGATATCACGGAGTATATCAGTCAGAATACCATAATCCCATACCTACTGGAGGTGGCACAGCAAGAGTGCGCTATTGCGTTCGAGCAGGGCGGCTACGTGTGGCGGACGTTGCAGGAAAATCCTGATCGCTATATCTATGAGGCAGTGCGCAAAGACGTGGACGCGCCGCTGCCGGCGGATATCGATGCAGGCTGCTCGGACACGGGTACACGAGCCAAATGGAACCAAGTTGCAGAGCCATCTTATGCACTGACTGTGACGAGAAATAATGGTGCGTCCGTACCCTTGGAAACGTGGCGCGAGTGCATTAACCGGCGAGAGCACTACGGTCATGTGTGGCAACTTCTTGCATCAGGGGCTATCCATTCGTTCACTGATCTCGTCCGTTATAACCTAGACGTGCGGCAATTCGCCCAGGACATCATCTCTAACTGCGAAGGGCCGGAATTACTCCGGGCTTGTTATAAGGCCATCGAACGGATCGCTATTCTTGATCCTACCTGTGGATCTGGTGCCTTCAACTTCGCCGCTCTCAACGTGTTAGAACCGCTGTATGAAGCCTGTTTGGCTCGAATGCAGGGTTTCGTGGAAGATGCCGACCGTATCGAAGTGGCGCAAGACGCTTTGACTCAGACATCAGGGTTGAAAAAATACGACGATTTCCGGCATATCCTTGCCCAAGTGGCCACACACCCAAATCGGCGCTACTTCATTTATCGGTCGATTATTATGAACAATCTCTACGGCGTGGACATCATGGAGGAAGCTGTAGAGATTTGCAAACTGCGGCTCTTCCTGAAACTTGTGTCACAGGTCGAAGACGTCAAGGACATCGAACCCCTGCCGGACATCGACTTCAATATCCGCGCCGGCAACACGTTAGTCGGATTCTCAACTTATGGCGAGGTGCAACACGCGGTCCTCGGTGATGTTCAGGGCAAGTTGGACATTGGCGATATGGAGAGGATCGACGCGAAAGCAGCGCAAGCAGACCACCATTTCCAGGGATTCCGCACTCTGCAAAGCGACCATACTGCCACTACCGCATCAATCAAGACTGCTAAGGCAGAACTTTATGCCGCTTTAACCGAACTGCGCGACGAATTGGATCGCTATCTCGCTGGGGAGTATGGCGTCAAAGCGGACGACAAATCCGCGTTTGCCGTGTGGCGGACGACCCATCAACCCTTCCACTGGTTCGTTGAGTTCTACGGCATCTTGAAGCGGGGCGGTTTCGACGTCATAATTGGCAACCCACCGTATGTCGAATACAGCAAGGTTAGAAAGACATATCGCGTCAAGGGCTACGACACGATGGATGCGAACAACCTTCTCGCATTCGTGGCCGAACGATGCACGCGCCTTAGCTCTCCCTGGACAAGTATCGGACTCATTATCCAACTCTCGGCCTTTTCGACGCCGCGTATGGCAAGCGTCAACACCATGGCAACCGAGCGTGGGTACAACTATGTGTCTTTCTACGAATGTCGTCCTGGCAAGTTGTTCGAGGGTATCGACGTCCGGTTGGCGATATGGCTACGTCTCACTGCCGCAGAGCAGGCGACGACGTATGCTACGCGTCTCAATAGGTTCGCATCGGAATATCGGCCTTACCTTCTGCCGACGTTGCAGTACACGGATGTTAGTTCCGCCGTGTCCGCGTTCGTCACCCCGAAATTGTCCACCGCTATTGAGCGGTCAATCTTTGATAAGATCGAGCAGCATAGCGATATCTCCATCGGGCGTATCCGCGTCGAGTCAGGTCCATACAAGGCGTACTACAGCTACGGGGTGCGTTATTGGGCGCGAGTTCTCAACGTCAAGCCTTACTACAAAAGCGATACGACCGGCGTGTCCACGGGAGAGAAAGTACTGGATTTCACGGACAAGTACATGCGTGACGCCATCGTCTGTGTCATGACTAGCTCCTTATTCTTTTGGTTCTATTGCGTTACCAGCGACGGGCACAACTTCACCAAGACAGTGATCGATCTGTTCCCAGTGGGAAGGCTTGAACGGGTGACGGTGGAGGAACTTTATGGGCTGTGCATGAAGCTCATGGACTGCCTGGACCGAGGTGCAGTGATTAGGAAGGCGGCTTACAAAACGACTGGCAACATTGAATACAACGAGTACGACGTAAGTAGTGCAAAAGCTATCATTGATGACATCGACCGGGTCTTAGCCAAACACTACGGGTTCACGGACAACGAACTCGACTTCATCATCAACTACGACATCAAGTACCGCGTGGGTGGTGAGCTAGAGGGTTTAGCTGAAGATGTCGAATGAGTGAAACTGTCCGTTGTCGTAAAGGTTGCGCCTACTCCACCCTCAACATGTCCCATTTTGTCACAAAGGTTGCGCCGGCTGTGCCACAAAGGCTGCGCCGACATGAACGCTTTGACATAAAGGTTGCGCCTGTCTAACGTCTGACCAAAACGCGATTCCCGCGACAATAATCGATCGCGCATCCCGGTGGAGCCCGGTCAGGTAGCGAAGGTAGCGCGCCTTTCTCCCGGCCCTCAGGGGGCCTTGTGTCTATCACACGCCGCCTGCCGCCGGGAGAAAATAGCGAAGATGTGTGCCTACCCCTGCCCGTTAAGCGCGCGGCGCCGTGTCATTCGAGAGCCGGACGTTATCGGTGGAACGCCCTGGCGCGCATCGATCTCTCAAATAGTGACGACAGTGACGACGAGCGCGGCGAGCATCACCAGCGCGCGGGCCTGTGCCCACCGCACTGTGTCGGTAGGGGGCCGGGTGGCGGCATAGAGACCCAGGACCACATAAGTGACCACGGGGCACAGCACGTCATTCGCGCTGAATCCTGGCAGCCCATCACTGTTCAGCTGCGGCATGTTGGCGGACAGGCGCCACATGAGGACCGACACGGCGACGATGAGCGCGATCACGATGGATTCGCCCACGGCCAGCGAGCGCAGACGCCAGCGCAGGATGAGCAGGCCAAGCACGCCGGTGATGGCGGCGGTCAGGGCAATATGTCCCGGCGAGAAGACGGCGGCGACGGCGACGGCGATGGCGGCGATGGCAATGAGTGGGGGCATCCTATGCTCCTCGGTGGCGAGGCCGCTGTGTGCGCGCGTTGCCCCCCACATCCGCGGCGTCCACTCGCCGGAAGACGGCCCAGAGCGTGAGATCGTAGACGACCTTGATCCCGCCCGCCAGCACGAACGGCAACCCGAGCGCGAGCAGCGGCCCCTGCAACAACAGCCCGCTGAGGATCGGGCTGCTGGCGGAGCCGGCGCTGCGGGCCAGCGACGTGACGCTGGCGGCGGCCGTGCGCTCCTCCGGGGCGACGAGCGCCATGGTGTATGCCTGGCGCGTCGGCACATCCATCTGCGAGAGCACCTGGCGCGCGAGCAGCACGGCGGCGGCCAGCGGGAAGGTGGGCATCACCGCCACCAGGGCCAGCAGCACATTGGAGGGCAGATGCGTGAAGACCATCGTGTTGAGCAGCCCGACGCGCCGGGCCAGCGGCGCCGCGGCCAGGAACGAGAGCGCCGAGAGCGTGTTGGCCCCGAAGAACAGGGCGGCCAGGGGAGCCAGCGGCACGCCGAAGCGCAGGTGGAAGAAGAGCGCCATCAGGCTCTGCACGGTCAGGCCACCCGCCAGGGCGTCCACGCTGAAGAGCGCCGACAGGCGCAAGATGATCCCGCGCGAGCGGCCGAGGGGCGGGACCAGCGTCTGCCAACCCGTGGCCCCGCTCCGCGCAGGCATGATCGTCGGTTCCACCTGGGGCGAGAGGCGGCGCACCAGCAGGACGACGACGAGGGCCACGAGCGAGTAGAGTCCGAACAGGAGGCGGACGCCGGTGGCGAGGGGCACGCCCGTCTGCGTCAGCAGATCGGGGAGCCCCGCGACGAGCGCGCCCCCCCGCGGCCGCGAACGTCGCGACGAGGTTGTAGCGCGCGAACAAGGCGGTGCGCTGCTCCGTGGCGACCGTCTGCGGCAACATGGCCTGCTCGATCGGCAGGAAGGGGGCGGTCTCCGAGCCCGACGTGCCGAGGGTGCCGACGAACGCGGCCACGAGCAGCACGGGATAGACCGCCGTCAGCCCGAAGACGGCCCCGGTGGCGGCCATCAGCAGTGCCAGGACGACGAGCGTGCGCCGGCGGCCCCAGCGGTCGGCGTAGACACCGATGACGTACGTGCCGCAAAAGTCGCCAATGAGCGACACCGTGATGAGGGCGCCGATGGCCACCGGCGTGAGGCCCGCCGTGCTCAGGGCCACGCCCAGGAGCACGGCGAGCAGACCATACCCGAACGAGCGCAGACCGCGCGCCGCGATGATGAGCCGGGCATCCGTCGCATGATCCTGTCTACGCGCCAACGTCGGCTCCGTCTCTATCGTGGTCATACGCCGCTTAGGCCGTGTGCTCCGCCGCCTGCTGCTGGCAGAAGGCGTACAGCGCGTCGTACATCGGGGTTTCCAACGCAATCTTCTTGTGATCGTCCTTGCCGTGTAGCTGGGCGAAACCGTAGGCGATGGCCTTGAGCCCGCGGCCATAGGGCGACGTGTCGATGTCCGCGCTGACGTCGGCGGCATGCACGATCTTGGCGAGTTCGACTAGGTCCTTGTCCTCCATCAGGCCGTGCTTGAGCATGATGGACTCGAAGGAACAGCGGCCGTCCACATGGCCCAGCTCGACGTTGGGCACGTCATAGGGGGTCGCGCCCTCGCGCGCGGCCGCGGCCATGAC
>JAABVA010004614.1_pt1 | contig 12716 bp, 15 predicted proteins | sample 5560331 | NCBI WGS metagenome assembly JAABVA01 (sample SAMN12812661, study PRJNA571458) | rock metagenome | isolation source: Antarctica rocks | place: Antarctica: Victoria Land, Mt New Zealand sud | collected 2016-01-07
TTAGGATGAGGAGGGGGAGGTGGTAGGGGGGGTGGGGAGGGGGGAGGGGTAGGGCGAGGTCGTGGGTTTGGAGGGGGGTTTCTGACGGTGGGGGTGGTTAGTATGGGTGGGGTGGGGTAGGGTGGAAGGGGGGTTGGGGGATGGGTACCTCGAAGGGAAGGGGAGGTGGAGGAGGGGAGGAGGGGGAGGAGGGTGGAGAGGTCTGGGCGGTGGCGGAGGGTGGTGCAGAACATGTTGGTTGAGGTTTGGTATGAATCTTTTGGGTTGTGGGAAGGAAATTTCCATAAACGAACGATGCGACGTTGGGATGAAGATTGAGCGTCTAGGAAGAGAGTTGTAAACACTACCATCTCCATCTCCATCTCCATCTCCATCCATCCGAGCACCATCTCGCAGAACAACAGACACCCACATCCGCCTACTAACATTCCAATCCCCCTCTGCACAAACCATATTCGCGAAACTACCCACCGTCCTACCATCCTCATACCTTCCTGCTTCATATTCACTACATCCTCTCTAAACCGTAAGGTCCTCCAGTCTCTCGGTACATAGCAGTGGGTGACTTATCAGGTTCACCAGGTGCGGGTGCTCTAGGAAATTTATGGTCAAAACTCTCGACCATCGCGTTCTGTCCCGTTGTTCCTGGAACGCAAGTGTGAACACAAAACAGGTGCGGATATGCAAATCAAGCACCTGGACATTGTAAACATCACCCCGGCTCTCCACTACTGACAAAAGTCCTGTAATTAACCTGGAGAGTGGACCAAGACCAATGATTGCAACCCTCGTCATATTGACGCTAGAATCGCAGGGACAAAGGATCGAATACCTGAAAGCGCGAGTGTACAGGGCCAATCCTGATGTCTCGACGCAGCGCAACCATCAACTACCATCGCACCCACTCCCGTATGTAAAGCGCGATCACCGTCTCGAGTGAGGATTCTTCGACCATCCTTCTCCCTCACCAATCATCACCCTCCTCCTCGCCCTTCCTCCCCTGCATACTCGCCTGCCGCTTCCTCAACGCTTCCGCCAACCCCCCGGCCAGACTAACGCCTCCAGACCCCTTCCCATCAACACTGCTATTCGGTGTATCTCTCCCACTGCCATCGCCACTACTTCCCATACTCACAGCGCTATCTCTCATTTGGTTGCTTGGTGGCGGCAAGGGAGATTTCTTGCCGGCTGCAGGCCGTTTCTGAGGTGGGGCTGGGGGCGTGGGTTTCGCCTTTAGGGTACCGTTGGTTATGGTGGTGTGGGAGATAGATACGGGTGGGCCGGGCGGCGCCGGTGGAGGTGTGGGTTTGGGTGCTTCGGGGACAAGGTAGGCGGAGGGGGTCCACGCTTGATGGGATCCGTCGAGCTTCTTGCCGAGCCACCAGCCTGGGTAAAACTTAATATGACATCTGAACCAGTCATAGTGGAAATAAGAAAGGGATTACCATTGTCTGCTTTTTGAACGACTTCAATTATCTCATTTTTCTGGAGGGTTAATTCGATCGCACTTTGGCCGGCAAAGTCGTAAAGAGCTCTGTAAGTGTCTTTCTGCTTTGCCGGTGGGGGTCCGGGAGGCGGTGGAGGCGGTGCTCGGTTGATTGAAGATGTTGAGTCGGTCCTGCTATGACTTCCACCATTCATGGTGGGAATTGGTTGAGGAAAAGGCCTGGACTGGGCGGCGACAGGATGAGGCATTGATCGTGACTGGACGGCTAGCTGGGGTACTGGTCTTGACTGTGCAGCTGGCTGAAGTAGCTGAGGTACTGGTCTGGGTTGGGATGTGGCAGGTTGACCAGGAAGGGCTCGATTTTGTGGTACAGGCCTCGAAGCCGCTGGACGGGCTGCAAGCTTTGAGGGACCCCCGCCTGGGCCCCCTGGACGTAATAGCTTGCCTGTCGTTATGGGCCTACCAGATTTGGGTTTTCCTTTTGGAGTTGGTCGAGATATGGAGTTTGGTGGTTCACCTTGACCAGTATGTATAGTGCCGCTTTTGTAGATATCGTCCCTTGGTACAGCATTGTCTTTCACCACTTTGATAGTCGCGGGTTTGCCTGGCTTCTTATTATACTCAATACTGGGCAACATTAGCATGGCACAGAGACCCTTTGTGAACCACTTACGAGTCTGCGATTTGGAGGTTTAGGCCACCAGGCATAGCCATCTTCAAGTGGAGGAAGAACTCGGTCTTGAAAACACAATTGAGCAAGGGATCCGCCTCTTGCGGCGAGCTCACTCCAAGGGAAAACCAATCATCCTTGAGGGTGGACGTGCTAACATACTTGATAGCACCAAGTGGTATTGTCCGTTCCGATGAGATCGACAGCTGACCGTTAACCATGGTGTACAAGACAATATATACAGCTTTTGTTGTCTGGTGGAGGTCAGTCCACACTTCAGGCCTTTTGTACGCAGGAATTGAACTTACAAGAACCAGCACTCGAGGACTAGGCTTACTAGACCTCCCGAATTTCGTCACAAGTAATTCGCCTCTACACGAAAATAGAACGCGCTCATGATCTGTCAAATTCGTTAATGCCCATGAAGTGTACAAAAGTCGCTCCGCAACTTACTACCCAGGTTGATCGATCTCCTGATAACCTCGCCAGGCCCTCTATCATTCCCAATTCCGAGATAATCTCCTAGAAATCTTCTTGAACCAACCAAGCTGTACCTTCGCCTCTCTTTCCGCCCTTGAAGGACTTTATGGCCAGCATCTCGCAACTGCTGGTACTCACCACCGCCATTGATTCTCCGCCAGAAACGTTGAATCCGGATAGCGCACTCTGTTCGATACCTTAGATAGTTCCTCCAGGCTCTCTGAATTCTGATGGCCATGTTATGCCAATAACGATCTCTCATATGTTCCAATGCGAAGAGGGTTTCTGGGGTCTTAATAAAGGCTTTGGTGACACCCATCTGGTATTCTTCTGATGGGATGCTAGTGTCTTTCAGAATCTGTCTTGTGTCTTGCAAAGAATTACCACTGCCCGTATAGTCACCAGCATATGATGTTTTCGGAGAGAGGAGATAGAATCGCTCGACGAATTTGTCGAAAGTTTGCCGATACGCAAAACCCGCCCTTCGTATTCGTACGTTCTCTTGAAGACCTAGGTATTTAATTTGGTGCATCACGTTACCCACATTGTATTCAGTAGGCGACTTATTGTCGTTTGGTTTGATGGTTCTAATGTAAGATGGTGAGGCCTTCATCAATGTCGAGACCAGCTCATTTGCCGAAGACTTGATCTTATCTCCTGCTGTTGGCGGTCGACGCTTGTCATCTTGGTTAACTTCGTGCGGAAAGATTGCATGGACAAAGCTGTTTGAGCTCTCGCCGACCAGATTGAGCAGATCCTTCAACAATTGGTCCTTGTTCTTATCAGTCATGCCTTCAATTGCATAACTGACGTCTCCAGCATAGTGCTTGATGATGAATTGACCTTGACGAGGTTGGAAATGTGGGTTCGAAGATAGCGCGTTCAGCCTCTGAACAAAAGTCTGATCTGCGGCCCCAGAATCTGCGTGGGCAGTGGCACAAGCATCATTAAGAGCAGCGAAGACACCGGGAGGACGTTTCTCCTCTATCAACTCGCACACAATCTTGTTGTCGAAATAGTTGATCGGAGTCCACTGGATTTGCTCCCTTGCGTATTCTTCTTGTTCCGTCTTCAACGTAAGCTGAATAAAGATCTGTTGTAATTTCTCGTTGACGTAGTTGATGCAAAGCTGCTCGAAGCTGTTCTTTTCGAAGATCTCAAATCCATAGATATCTAGAATCCCCACAGAATTCGCGACCAATCCTCGAGCCTTCAAAGATGCATTAACCCTTTCAACGATCCAATCGAAGAGATTGAAATATATCGCCTTAGACAAGGCATCCCGCACCGCGTTGGCTTGGGTTGGATTTAGAGGAACTTCATAGACCGATCCTCGGCGGCCTCCTCGGCTAGTCTCGACGACTCGTATAGTGAGCGCCTTGTTTACATGCGCAGACTCCACTTCCAACAAGTAGGCGACGTAATCAACAATAGACTGGTCACGGATCGCTGCATTACCACTATCGTCCTCACCAAATGAAACATTTCCCAACCACAAGATCGTAGACAACATCCGGAATATATCATCCTGCTCATCCTGTGATAAACCGATAATTTTCATAGCATTTAGGGTATCTTCGAACTCTGCGCCATCGTCGATACCTTGTACATCGAAACACTTTGACCGACTCGTATAGGAATATGATTGTGGCTGTTGAACACCAAAGGTGTCTATACAACTCATCAGTACGGTGCGCATCCAATGTTCAATAAAGCCTACCTCTATGCTTTGCTGATGCGGCCTTGGTAAACTGATAGAAAATGTGAAAGTTTCGTTCGTGAGTGATCTGCCCAACAACCCTTGATTTTTCTAGTAGATAATTCGTGATATTTGCTCCTACAGGCTCTCCCTGATCATTAAATTGTAACTCCAGGTATTTTCCAAATCTTGAAGAATTGTTGTTCCTCAACGTCTTCGCGTTACCAAATGATTCTAGTAAAGGGTTTGTCGCTAAAACCATGTCCTTGATCTGCTGGATTGACGAGTCGCTTCCTCCAGAGACGTTTGCAATGTACTGCATTATCCGCTTTGCTGCCTCCGTCTTCCCTGCTCCCGACTCTCCTGATATTATAACACATTGGTTATCCTTGTATGCTTTCATGTTGTAGTAGGCTGATTCAGCAACGGCGAAGACGTGGGGAGGCATCTCAAGTCGGTTTTTGCCTCGATACGAATCCAGCACCTGGTCCGTGTAGATGCCCACTGTCAGCTGTCAGCTTCACATAGATCCCAAATCCTAACACCTGATTGGACCTACGATCCCGAAATGGATTGACTGAAACCAGGACATGGCCGATGTAAGTCTATTATGCTATCAGCACCTCCTGCTCCTTTCCACTCTCGTTATAGCCCTCCCACATACGTAGATTTCCGCGTTTTCGAATCGCTTCTTCAGATTGTCGTTGATCGCCTCGTTCGATATCTTGCTGATTAGAGTAAGGTCCGACACTCCCACTTCCTTTTTCTTGGTGCTCTCGAACACGGCCTTTTTAACCTGGGGTTGACCCCCTCTGCCGCCGCCAGACGATGCTTGTGTACTGCTGGCGTCCTTCTTACGGCCTGCGCGCTTTGTGACAGCCTGAATATACCCTGGATCAGTTGATGAGCCCATCAGGATGCTCTTCTGGGTCATTGGCTCACCATGTTGTTTGCCTTAGAATGCCCAGGATGTTTGCGCCTTTAACGATCCCTGATCCACTGAGAGCTGATCATGCAAGTAGAGTAATAGGAGAGGAAGAAGCCTGCTTGCCTATGGAAGGATCTTACCAACGCTTCAATATGTATCAGTTGTCTCGGTGCCTGGGGCAATGACGTTTGTTATGTGCTTGTGCTTCGGTATATTCTAAGTGATGCGGCCCGCGGCGTAATCAAGCTCAGCCCTGGCGCCACACCGTGCGTGCCATTTCACCGTCCTTCCTTCGTCCGTATTGATGAGTGCTTTTGCGCCGTTTGATAACTACTGCGTCGCATCAATGCTTCGAAGGAAGATGTTTTCTGTGCTTAGCCGAACGCTGTAACAAATACTCCGGCGTCATTGCGATTACAAGTGAACACAAGCGCTCAAGAATTTCCCATCCACCACGCGACAGTAACAGTACTCTATTCTTTTAGTTAAAGTATGTAAGATCATTTCTCGTGGGAGGTAGAGGCTTGAATAATTGGTGCGAGCTGAGAAGCCGAGTTTACTACCCATTGCCCAAAATAAAGAGAATGTGCTCTATGCTATCAAATACATGTCTATTGTATTATCGTATCGCCATTATTTCTTCTCCTCATCAACATTTGAATTTGCTTGCATTCCTTGCTCCGTCTCCAGAGGTTTATTCAGATCCAGCCCTTTTGTCCACAAGCTGAGCACGAATCCCAACGCGCTCAACCCGCACATTGTAACCCAGACTATCTTCAAGGCATCAGCATATCTTTGCTGGAGTTGTAGCTTCAATGCAGCGTCTTGCGTCCCTTTGATGATCCGCACTAAGCTCGTGGCATCTCTTGAGTACTGGTCTGCTTTCGCGGCAAGGCCGGGGTATGCCAGGAGTTTTATTTTCATCTGATTCTGGAATATTGTTCCTCCAATAGCGACACCAACGGCTTGACCAAAGGCGCGGAAGAAAGCGAACATGGCAATGGCAAATGCAAGATCTGCGTTTGTTGAGGAAGCCTGGATTGCGAATGCCATGCTCGGAAAGAGCATTCCCAAGCCCAAGCCGCTGACTAGGTTGATGAATATCCACCTTACTGTTGAAGTATGCACATCCAGAAGATAGAGCAAGCCGGTTCCGAGAATGGTGAGAACCCAGCCTCCCCATATCGCCCATCTATAACGTCCTGTCTTTGTGATAAGTATGCCAACGACCACTGCTGCGGGCGCAACAGTGAAGGTCTCGGGGAAAATGCTGATGCCTGCGATGATGGGTGTTTGACCCTTGACGGCTTCGTAGTACAGAGGTAGGTAGTAGAGAAGTGACCAAAGGATCATGCCTTGGAGGAATGTTCCTGCATAAGTCACAGCAGCGGTCCAGTTTTTGAAGACTATGAGCCTGATCAATGGTTCCGCCGCAACGTATTCCTCAAACAGTGCGAAACCTATCAGGCCACAAGTGCCGAGTATAAGAGGCACCAGAGTTCGCCATGAGCTCCAGGCGTACGAGACTCCACCCTAGAGAAGTAAGTATCAACAAAATGTTGGATATGCTCAGGACATACCCATGTGATTGGAATAAGGAAGCTCGTTGAGGACGCGATGAAGATGAACGAACCGATCCAGTCGACGCGCTTGAGTTGCACGATCCAAGGGCTTTGTTTGAAGTACAATTTGAGAAAGAGAGGGACAAAAACAAAGGCAATACCGATGAAAGGTAGGTTTATCCAGAAAAGCCACCTCTGTATATGGTCAGTGTTATACATAAACGTTCTCTGAGTCAACAAAAACATACCCAAGAAACGTTTTGAGCAAAGGCTCCACCAATAATCGGTCCTGTGACTGATCCGATCGACCACATGGCGCTGATTATGCCAAACCATTGCCCTCGCATCCTCAACGGAACAAGGTCTGTCACCACGATTTCGGTGAGTACAAGCAAGCCGCCACCGCCAATACCCTGCAAAGAACGTCCGACAAGCAACGTAGCAAAATTGTTCGCTACACCAGCAACGATCGCTCCAATCATAAAGAGAACAAGGGCAATAATTATCACTGGCTTCCGGCCGAAGATGTGAGAGAAGGAGGCGAAATTCGGTTGAAAGATGGTAGAACAAAGGAGGAAGGAGGTCCCGGACCAGAAGGCCTCGATCGCTGTGCCTTTAAGTTTGTCTGCGATGATCTACATTTCGGCTGGGTCAGATCCTGAGTACGCTGTTTGAGGGAATCTGCGTCGTAGGAACTTACTGGAATCGCCACAGATAGTGATGTACCGTCCAAGGCCACCATCAAGGAGATGACACACAGTGTGAGAAAGGCTAGGTAGATACGAGCTGAAGGCTTGAACTCTGGTATTTTGGTCTCTTCATGGATCGATGACGGCGTCTCTAAGCCATCGTCGTGTTCTTTGTCCATGGATGCTGGTGGTGGAGTGAACACTCCTGATGGATTGTTCGGCTCCGATGCCATACTGGGTCTTCTGTAAAGCAAAAGGAGTACAAACCGGACAACTAAATCGAGAAGGAAAGGTATTCGAAGAGCTTCAGGGTAGAATGCCTAGCAGAACAGATAACCAACAAGCAAGGATCTACCTCCAAAGGCCTTAATAATACTGATCATATCAAAACCATACAGGAAAAGAACATTATATATTAATCTACCCATCTCAACCTGAAAACCCCATTCGTACCATTCCCTACCCCTGAGTAAACACCGTCCCCAAACTCCGTTCCTGGGCACCCTTCGGGCAAAACCAACTTAAGCGAGCCGTCGGCATGATATCCCCAGTTGACCCGATCCCGCAACACGGACAGATTGTTCTGCCATCGGCTGAACGAGAATGACTGCTTGAAGCATGAAAACACTAGAGAGAACAGAGAAAATGTTGCGAGTCATGATCATGTGATCTTCTTTTCTGGATATGGTGAAGCAAGCGATGCGCGGATAAGAAGTTGCTTGGAGACGAATAGTAGTCTGACGATTACTCGGTAGAGCTCATGCTTTGGACGACGATGGCCGTAAGTATGATTTCAAGTGCTTGATTGCTTTCAGCAAGAACTGTACAAAATCATACCACTCGTGAATTCAGTAATCATCAAAGGATCCATTCATCAAGACAACAGCTAACGCGAAAGTTCCATAGCGACATCGAAATCAGCTCCTCGAGCATTTTCGCAGACTGCCATTGAGAGCATGAATAAAAATCAATGACAGCCTATACTCCCATGGCTTTCACAGGTGTTGTTGGAGATGTGCTGCTGTCACTTAGTCTATGCGGTTATCTGCAACTGAAGTTCCACCGTCTTCGGCCGTAAGCACTTTCCTGCAGCCTGTTGACCAATGATGGTAAGCTGACTTTGCAATGTCCAGCAACACTTGTAATTATCTTGGCTAGGGCTCTAAATGTATGATAAATTGGCATTAGCTATCCCGAGAGATTTGTGCAACAAGACCTGTAAAGAAATACTCTCATCTTAACCGCTTCAAGGGAAGAACATCAACCCTGTCGTTAAGCATCGAAGAGGCGGTACGATTGCTTTACAAAACTGTGTGCCAGAAATCTGCGCCCAGCTCAGCCGAAGCTCACCCAGAGGCTGCCGCTTTAGCGAGCGAGCTGGGTGACCTTAGGTGATGCAGGCTTGCAGCACTCAGCGCAGAGTGAGTATAGATTCTCACTTTCGTTCTTTCACTTATTAATTTTCAATACATTTAAGAAATCAAAAAGAAAGTGTATGTGCACGTGCCTCCATATGTGTGTGGTTATTGTCACATCCTTTCCTGTACTTTTTCCACCGCTTATATCATAGTATTATAAAATTATTCAAGCTAATCACCAAATACTTAGAATGTCTTCGTAACAGTCAAACAATCTCACTCAAGAACTTTGTTCGCAATCGATTTACCTACTGTTCTCATCAAAGGGTACCAAACGCAATTTCTACTTCACCAGGGCCATTACCGAAGTCAAACCACTCTCTAGCGTTGAGATTGGGAACCCGCTGGGCCTCAAACTGTCGGTGAAGACTAGTTTCCGCACTTCGCATGTCTTGAACAGCTTGCGTGTGATGAATCTGTAGAGGATACGGATTCCCTGTCTGCAGTGTCCGCAAGCGTATCTGCGGATCGAGGCTCATGCCAATTTTGTAGAATGTCGTGTCTCCCATGTGGATCAGGTAGACTTCACCTTGGGAATGGGGCTCAGCCTGCTCACGGCGGACATTCTCCAAATCAACTTCGATAGCTGGAGGGGTAGGCGCAGCTGCGGGTAAAGCTGTTGTTATAGCTGCTGCTCGGTGTTCCTCGCCATCAATTAGGGCTTGGAAGAGCGGAAAGGATTGGTGTTCTGCTGTGACGTGGCGTAGGGTCGGAATGAAATGGGGGAGAGGAGTTGGTAGCTGGTGAAGCTGGTCTTGAAAAGCTGCGTTGGCAGTAAGTGGCTGCCATTCGAACCAGTGGTCAAACCCCTGCTGGAGACGAGCCATCATGTCCTCTGGAATAGGAAGGGTTCCATTTCCTACAGGGCCTTGTCCTAAATGACGCCTGCCGATACCCACTTCAACAAAATGACCAGGTCCGCCGTGACCGTTGCAAAGGAACCAGATGTACGCTGTAACTTGAGGGTTCTCAATATCCGCCTGGAACCTCGCGCGGACCTTGACATGGGTCATGCTTCTTGGGAGACCCCAGAGGTGCTGAGGAGAGAGGTAGTGCCAGTGGTTTAGGGCGCTGGTGCTAATCTTTTTTGCAATCCCTTCATTTCCAACTCTGACTATGTAATGAGCTCTCGCCATGTTCGTGTGGAGACGATTATAGACAGATGTGCCTTGCGATACTATGATGACCAAGTCTTAAGGGCATCTCTAAGCTTTGAGACCCTCAGACTAATGGGTTTGTCCGCAACCCAAGTTCATCCCCGATGCTGCCTGGAAGGCTCCAATACACCGTGAACTATATAGAGTACACTGTCACTCGCGTCGCGCGGCGGTAGAGCAGCGCTCACCCCATTCCCGATCGGGAGTGAGGCTGGGGCGCATTTCTATCTTCTGGGCAGATTGAACCGACCTGCGAGTGTCAGCACGTACTTCCTGCAGACTAGGTATGCACGAGCCTACCTTACCAATCATGGCAAGTTATGGAATGCAGGAACTTAATGATTAGGGATACTCGAATACTAAGAGCCCTATATAGATGTTTTTCACACACTTCTATCAAAACTGCCATGTTTTTTCCCCCTCTCCTCCAAGCCAACATTTCAGTCCTTCAACATGGCCAATTCCATTGCGTGGCTTATTCTCTGTTTGTCACTGACTAGCTTCTACATACCATCTCTTGCGTTTGCCAAGGAATGCCGCTGCTTCCCCGGAGATGCCTGTTGGCCATCTCCCTCCGCATGGGCCGCTCTCAACAACTCCATCAACGGCAGACTGATTGCAACATCCCCACTCGCATCACCATGTCATGGCCCTAAGTTCAACGCCGCATTGTGTAGTGATGTGCGAGAGTCATGGCTGCTACCCCAAACACACTATGTCTCGTCTTCATCGGTAATGGCCCCTTTCTACGCCGGAAACAGCTGTATACCTTTCACCCCAGAATCGATACCCTGCACGCTGGGGAACTATATTGACTACGCAATCAATGTCACTGAGCCCGCAGATATCTCGAAAGGGGTGGCGTTCGCCACGAAAAACAACATTAGGCTTGTCGTTAGGAATACAGGCCATGACTACAATGGCAAATCTACCGGAGCAGGCGCTTTGGGTATCTGGACACATAATCTTAAAAGCATTCGATTTTTTGACTATCATGGGCCCACTTACACAGGTAAAGCCATCAAAATGGGAGCTGGCGTCCAAGGCTTTGAGGCAGTCGATGCTGGAAATAAGGTAGGCCTGACGGTGACCGGAGGTGAGTGCCCAACAGTTGGCCTCGCAGGCGGGTACACCCAAGGAGGTGGTCATTCGGCGCTTGCTTCGAAGTACGGCTTAGCAGCCGACCAGACCTTGGAATGGGAGGTTATTACCGGGTCAGGCGAATTTATCAAAGCGAGTCCGACAGAAAATTCGGATCTGTATTGTACGTACTTTTCTTCTAACATTTTCCCTCTATATCGGTACTATCTTTTAGTCGCAAAACAATTATTCTGAGAGACAATCGTTCTTTTATCTCTTGCCAAACCCTTAATGACATGCCACATTGCTCTTGTAAAAAATGCGGACTCTGAACTTGGGCAGGGGCACTCAGCGGAGGTGGAGGTGGCACCTACGGCATCGTCTACTCCTTGACATCAAAAGCCCATACCGACATTCCCACCTCAGGGACGAATCTCACATTCTCCAGCGCCGGCTTATCAAAGGATACCTTCTACGCCGCCGTCGCCGCATGGCACGCCACTCTCCCCAGCATCGTCGACGCAGGCGGGATGACGGTTTGGTATCTCACTTCCGATTCCTTCATCCTAACGCCCTTCCACGGCCCTGGAATCCCAGCTTCACAAGCCTTGAAGCTCCTACAGCCATTCCTCGATACCTTGCATCGGCTGAATATCAAATACAAAATGACTGGCCCTACAGACTTTCCTACCTATCTAGACGAGTTTAGTATATTCGAGCCCCCTATTCCGGTAGAGACAGCTCAATACGGGGGACGGTTGATACCGAGGTCAGTGGTTGAGACGAATAATGCAGGATTGACCGCTGCGATACGCAATATCACGGAAGACAAGACGCCGAATGCGACGCCACTTTTTGTTGGGGTGGGGTTGAACGTCAACAAGAGTGCTGCGAGAGGGACGGACGGGGACAATGCGGTCCTGCCGGCCTGGAGGGACACCTTGATTGACTCCGTGTTAACCACGTAAGTCAAACTGTATACCCAGATAGCAGCAGACCAAGACTAACTCCATGACCATTCCTTGGAACTTTTCGCTCCCCCGGTCCGACATGGTAGCTCTACAAAAACTAATGACAGACGTCTACATCCCGCAACTCGAAGCCGTCACCCCAGGCTCTGGCTGCTATCTGAGCGAAGTACGCGCCTCCTCATCCCCGCACCACTACCTAAACACAAGTAAGTAAAGGCGATTGGAAAACCCCATGCTGACGCCGGATGTCAGGGCGATCCCAACCAGCCGAATTGGCAAGAGACCTTCTACGGAACCAACTACCCGAGACTGAAGGCTATCAAGGCGAAATACGACCCGAGTGACATCTTCTACGCTACCATGGCGGTGGGCAGCGAGGGGTGGGAAGCTGATGTTGGGGGGAGATTGTGCAGGGTTTGACGTGACGTGACGTGCGAGAAGGTGGGGTCTAGCAAGCCAACAGCAGAATGCACCCAAAAAAAAATCGCATCGTCTTTCCTCGACGGTTAGGGTAGAGTATCTAATGCAGAGTCGCGGTTCTGAAATCCCATCTTAGCATACATATAAAACCCAGTTCCCTCATCCCCAACACTCTCCCCTTTTACGCCTTGAATT
>JAABVA010004616.1_pt1 | contig 12713 bp, 28 predicted proteins | sample 5560331 | NCBI WGS metagenome assembly JAABVA01 (sample SAMN12812661, study PRJNA571458) | rock metagenome | isolation source: Antarctica rocks | place: Antarctica: Victoria Land, Mt New Zealand sud | collected 2016-01-07
TCCTCCATGGCGGGCGCGTCGGGCGGTGCGGGTGGCGGCGCGGGTGCGGGCTCGCCGTGTCTGCGCGCACGCGCGCAAGGCCAGAGTGTCACATGCACAGCTGTGACACACGCCTCGTTGTCGCTGTCTTGTCTTCCCACCTGGCGCCGCCATGGCGCGCCCAAGGGCACCAGCTCCACCGAGCCTGCACTCGCAACCCAAAAGTGCAAGCTTTTGCAGCCAAAGGCAGTGAAGGACCGCAGCGCCTGGGCACCCCCGTCGGCCGCCCGCCACACCTGGAAAAGGCAGGCAAGCTGAAAGCGCGACGCTCGTCGCCTGTTGCGGCGTCCTCCTGCGCGCATACGCAGCCGCGTCGCTCGCGCGCGAGAGTTGCACCCTGCAAATCACCTGCAGCGCCCATGGCTTGCACGAGCGAGCAGCCGCGGCAGGCACTCTGCGCAGCTCACAGCGTGCACGCCACTCGCAGCTGCGCCCGGCGGCCACCTCGCTCGTCGACGAGTCAGACGCGTCGGACGCCTTCCTGCTCTCTTCAAACTGGCGCACGAGCGTGGCAACGCCCGGTGCGGTCTCAAAGGAGCCCCTGGCTGCGCCGCCGGCGCCGCCTGCGGCCCTGCCAAGGCGCGCGCGCGTCAGGGAGCAGCCCGGCCTGACCCGGGGCGTTGCTGGCCTGATGCCCGCCAGCGCCGCCAAAGAAACCAAGAAGTGAGCCAAAAAAGACCGAACGACGACCTACCTGCGCGCCGAGCGAGTAGCAGCGCCGCCCTCACCGCCCGGGGACCCAAAAGCAGGCATGCACGACGCCTGGCTGTCCCATCGGCTTGCAGATTCAGGCACGTGGCGGTGGCCGCGGCGCCTGCTGGCCGCGCCGCTTGGTCACGCCAGGTGTGCGACAGGTAAGCACAGGTGCAGGAGCCGGCGAGCCCATGGCTCGTCCGACATATGCCATGCTCCCGAGCATCGCGCACGCGGACAGTGATTAGGGCGCGCCTGGGTGACCTCCGCCGGTCGGCAGCGCGCGCCCTGGGCAGTGTGCTGCAGTTGTGCGCAGCTTCAACGCGCCGGCGCGGGAAAATTACAAAGCTCCTCGGGGAGGCAGCACTGGGCCGGCCCGCGCGCGTATCGTCTTGCATGAACCGCTCATGGGCCGCGCTTTGGCCGTGGCCGGGCAGGCAGGCGTGCGGACGCGACGGGGCGCCTGCACGGACGTGCACCCCTTGCCTGAGCCATCCAACACTTGCACACCGGCCGGCCCCTGGGTGCCCACGGGCGGGCACCTTGCCACAGCACAGTCTGCCAGGCACCCCGCACGCGTGCAGCGCCTCGGGCGCGGCCCCCCTGCGGCAGATGCCCGGCCGGTGGGGGCTGCACCTGCTTTTGCAGGGGTTGGCGTGCCGAGCGCTGCGCAACCCCCTGATCACCCCCGCGCGGCGGCCGCTTGACGCTCCTGTGTATCGCGTCGATGCAGAGCGCAGGCGAAGCTCGGCACAGGGTATCACAACCCCCTGCTTTGTGAGAACTGGCCTTGTGCCTGAGAGCGCCCGCGCGATGACACGTACGGGCTGCTAAGTGTGCTGAAAGGGCGCCGCAGGGCTCGTGCAGCAGGTGATGCGTGCGCGCAGACCGAGATGGCTGCTTGCGCTGGTCTGCACGGGGGCGGCGTTGGGCTTGCTTGCGCAAGCAATCACCAACCTGGTACGTGGGGGCCTGTGCGCCGCCCCTGCGAGCTCCATCTTGATGTTTGCTTCACCGGTGTTTGCACATCTCGTGGCCGTGCAGGGCTGCAGCAGTTGACAAACGTCCACAGCAGCGGCATTGACCACCACACGCCCTGCAGGGCTTTCACCAGCCGAGCGCTCAGCTGCTTGCGTGGGTGAAGTACGCGAGCGTGGTTGCGCTCACCGGCGCGCCCCGCGAGCGCGGGCACAAGCCGCCGCCTCTGTCACGGCACGCGCCACGCTGTCGTTCAGGTCCAGCCTGGCCTGACCGTGGCGTGACGCTGTGTGTTTCTGCCAGGAAGCAGCGGGCGTCCTGGAACAGCCGACCTGCTTGCCTCTCCTGCAGCCACACAGACACCACCGCAACCGCTCTCCTCTGCAGCCCGCTGAGCCTCCACCGCGCGCGCAGGCGGGGCCGGGCGCTGCTGTGGGCTTGCGGCTGCCTGGACGTGTTTGCCTACTGCTCACAGGCGCGGGCGCTCCCTGCCGCACAAGGTCACCCCTGCTGCCAGGCACAAACGCATTCTGCGTCTACACGACAGACTGGTATCTGCTGTGGGCCGTCGAGGCCCGCGTCTGGCTGCGCAGTGCGTGGGGTTTGCGCTGTGCGGGGTGGCGCTCGCGGCGGTCGTGCTGCCGGCAGCCAGCCAGACGGCGACGGCGGTGCTGTCGCGCGCGCTGCTCGGCCGGCGCCTCTCTGGGCAGCAGCTGCTGGCGGTGCGGCCCCTAGGGCCTGCGGACGCATCTGTGCTTTGGGGCCCCCAGGGCGCTGCGTCGGAAGGCAGCTAGGCAGGCCCCAAGCTGGCTGGGGCCCTAATGCGGCCTCGTTTTGCTGGGGGCCACCAGACGGCAGCCTGCATGCCCTCAGCCATGGGCTCTCTTGATCTTGTTTGCCTTCCTTGTACTGCACCTGCGCAGCGCCCTTCAACAACAGCAAGCATGCAGCATGTGTCCATCAGCTCATGAGAGGTGTGCTCCTGCCTCTGCCACTTCACCCTTGTGCGGCCTCCCGCACGCCGCCGACTGCCGCGGTGGCGGCCGCCCAGGTGTGGACCGTCACGGGGGGCCTGCTGCTGCGCGCGCTGGCGCCGCAGCCGGGCGCCGCGGGGCGGGTGGGCTGGGGCGGGCCGCTGCTGGGGGGCGTCGGGCCCCGGGAGCTGGCCGGCTGCTGCGCGCTCGCGCTTTCAGCAGTGGGTGCGCCCGCAAGCTTTGCATCCCCTGCACCCTTGTGGGAACGGCCAGTCTGAAACATCAGGGGGGTGTCAGCGCGGTGGTCATGCGTGGTCGTGCCACGCTTGCAGCGGATGCAGCCGCGGCGGCGCCCGTGCTCAGGCGGCGCGCGCGCGCGCAGGGCACGCGCTGCTGGGCGTGACGTATGAGCTGCTGCTGCGCACCGAGCGCCCGCCGCCCGCCTATGCGCACTACGCGCAGCGCACGGCGCGGGTCGGCCTCGCGGCGGCCACCCTGTACCAGGCGCGCCGCCGCGGCCCTTGGACGGTGGGTGTGAGAGGAGCACAGACGAATGAACATGTACAGGCGGAGGTACATGTACAAATAGTTCAGCATGAGTACTGCTGCTGGCCAGATGATAAGTTGCCCTTTTCTCATGCATCTCTTTGGCCTGGGCTTGGGGTGGGTGCGCACTGTTGCACCAACGCATGCTAGGAGACTTGCGTGGGCGGGTTGTTGACCGCTGCAGAGCAAGAGCCTGGCGGAGTCGTACCCGGACACCCGGCGCGCGCCAGCGCCCAGTCTGCTCCGTCACAGGTTGCTCGCTGCGAACGCGGCGCAGGCAGGGTACACGCTGCCGCGCTGGCGCCGCCTGGTGGAAGCACCGCTGCGCGCCTCGGGCGTGCCCGCCGCGGCGGCCGCGGCCGCGCTGGCGGCCTTTGGCGCCGCGTACAACGGCCACGCCTGGGTGCAGGCGCGCGTGTTTGCGCTGGACGGGGCGGTCGCGGTCGGGCTCGCCAACGCCGTGCGGTGCGCCCTTTTGGTTCTCACAGCCAAAGCCACGCTCCGCCCCCGCACGGCGGCCCCTCACCGTGCGCTGCCCCAGTGCCAGCAAGGAGGCACCTGCAGACAGTGCCGGTGACGCGCAGGGCATCCTCTGGTTACCTGAGCCTCTCTGAGCTCAAGCCGGTCGTCACTGCAGACCTGCTGCAAGCGACTCGTGGAGGTGAGCGCGCCGCGGCGTGGCGCGCAGGGGCGGTGTGGTGAGCCTGGCAGCGAGCGCGCTGTTCTGCACGCCGGCCAAGCCCTGGCTGTGCGGGAGCGTCTGGACGCAGGTCAGCGCGGCCGTCGTGGCCCTGGGCGCTGCCATGTGGGTGACCGCCCAGCCTGGTCACAGCGTGTGCGGCGGCACGGAGGCCGCCGCGCGTACGAAGCGGGCGGCCTAGGCGGTGGCCAGCGGCGGCCTGCAGTGCGAGGCTGCAGCGGGGGCGAGCGTGCTGCAGCCCCAAAGACTCGGGACGACGTGACGCTGTTGCAGCTGATGTAGCCGCCGCATGCGAGCAGGCATGTTTGCCCGCAGACGCGTGAGCGTTGGATTTATTGCAAGCACTTGCCCGCCTGTGTGTTTTGCTACTTTTTAACATAAATGCCTGCATGCCGTCAGCGTAGAACTTGCAAACGCTGTGACTTGCCTGTTTTCTGTGATTTTGCTTGATTTGCCTTGGAGTAAGTCGCTTGGCGGCCTCAGCTCGGGAGCCGCCCGCCTATGTGTTGGTTACTCACCAGCCTGAGGTGGCAGATGCATGCTGTAATGCTCACAGCTGCACCTCAATTGGTGAGGAAGCACCCTGTCCACGTTGGCTAGGACTGAGGTCAACTGACTTGCGTCCGTGCGTCACTGATTGCGGCTGTTCATGGGCTCCACCATGTTGAGGCGGGCCTAAGCAAGGCACGCCGGAATGCTTCAGGCCAGCGCGTGCAAGCGTCTTAATTAATGAATAAATGAAATACAGCCGTGTATCAGCTTCATCAAGATTTGAATAAGAAGTTTAGGGTTTTGCCTCGGGAGGAGCAGTTCCATTTAGGATTGACAACTCTCATTTTGCAGCAGACGTGAGAGCCTGAATACGGTGGCCAGCCCCTTCAACACCTCAGTGCCTTTCCAGCTTATTTATCCCTCGGCAGCGATGCAGCCCAGCACCTCTCCTGATGTGGTCCTTGATGTCAGGACGCCCGCCACGGGAGCTGGTGCAGCTGTGCAGCCCACGCCACTCACAGTGCGCCTTGTCATCCCCTTTTTGTGTTGCAAGGTGTCGCTGCGTGTGCACGTAGCTTGTCTGAACGTTGAGGCACGTCCTGCTCTTGGCCGAGCAGGTGGCCTAGTGCAACAGGCAGCCGGACCTGTGCTTTGCACTGTGCTGTGGTCACTCTTCGCAAATAAGAAGTATGTGTGTGCATTGGGAAGCAGCGCAGCGTTGGCATGCAGCCCCAACCTGCCCCCTTTTTAGTGTGGGGCTTGTTGGCGGGCGCAGGTGCCCAGCGGGCAGCAGCCCCACGGCGCACTGCGGCGAGCCGTGGACAGCGCTCTGGACTTGAGCTCCCTCCAGGACAGCAAGGACGGCGTGCCTGAGCTCGCCCCAGGTGCGCGTGGGCGCCCGCATCCAGCAGACCTGCTTTAGGTAACGTAACATTGTGCAGAGGGGCATACTGTGTCTTGTATGGCTCACAAGCACAATCGCGCGCCCGTCCTATCGGCCGCCCCTGTTTTGACAAAGGCAAAAGAATGAGGGCCCTGCTTGCGTGTGTCTGCTCAGCTCAGGCAAGGGAGGTTGGGGCCAGGCAAGGGAGCTTGAGTTGGCTGCCAGTGAGCGAGCCAGGCAGTGACGCTGAGGAGCGGTGCCAGGCACTGACGCTGACGACATTGAGGAGGGCGGCGCGGGCCTCAGCACTGCGCCGGAGAGCGGCGTGGACGGCAGCGAGCGGCGGCCGCGCCACTGGCACCACGCGCTGTGCGGCCCCACCCCCGGCAGCTTCATAACCCTTCCTCACACAGCGGCACACCGAGTCCACCTGGACGCCAAGGCTATGCATGGTTGTGTGGGACTGGTCAAGGACTGCATGCAAACTGTTTGAGCAAGATGGCGCGCAAGTGAGAGCCTCTGACGTGCGCGCGCAGGATCATCGGCGCCTCCGTGCTGCTCATCGGCGTCATCCTGGGCACCAGCATCGGCAGCGCCTGCGGGTGCGCGGGCGGCTGCTGCTTCCCTGCTCGCGGTGCTGCATGGCGGGGCGCGCGCGGTCCGGCGCGCTGCAGCCTCTTCCCGCGCGCGCAGGAACGTGCAGACGCACGGCGTCGCGCGCTGCGCTCTGCGCTGCGCAACGTCGCCCCTAATTTTCTGCCTCGCGATGTTCTCCGTCATGACCTGCGTCGGGACGATCGTGCACAGCCTTGGTCCCGTCGCGCACGCCACCTCCAACTCGTACTATTACAGCGCCAACCCGCCGACCAAGCAGTGCGGGCCCTGGCTGTGCTTGCTGAGTCACTGTTGCCTTGACGTGATTCAAAGTGGGAACGCGTCGACATGGCAAGCATGCGCCTGCGACGTGCATACTTGCGCTGCAGGTGGAAGGGCGCCCTGCCGCGCGTCACCATCCAGATGCCCGTCTACAAGGTGCGCTGGGCGGAGGTGGTCGCTCGCGCGCTCAAGATGTGACTCTAGATGTGACGACTTGTCAAGCTGAGCTGCATATGCGTGGTATGGCTTGCATCACAATTAGCACCAGCACGTCGTTCGCGCGCGTCACTGGTCTGCACTTGCAGTCTGCCTGATGCGCTGCAGCTATGTTGCAGGCAGTAACATGAGCTACAAAATGTCGAGCGCTGACTGCCGGCGGTGCGGCAGGAGAGCCTGGCGGCCACCATCCAGCCCAGCGTCGAGAGCCTGCTCACCGCTCTGGCGGCCTACAAGGAGGCCGGGGGCGATGGGCAGCTCTTTGTCAACGACGACGGGCTGCAGCTCATCTCAGATGCCGACCGGCGAGTGCCCAGCTTTGCCATGTGCTTATGCTCTAGTACTGTTCTGTAGCAGATCTGTCTTGACAGACAGTGACTCTGGCGCATGTCCACAAAACGCCCGGCAAGATGTCAGCATCCAAGGACTCATGTGCACGCCCATCCTGGATGTCTGACCCATCTGTACGCTCTCCGGCCGGCAGGGAGGAGCGCGTTGCATTTTACGAGACGAACGACATTGCATACATTGCGCGACCCGGGCACAACGTCAACAGGTACACGCGCGCCGGGCGCTTCAAGAAGGCCTCCAACATGAATTTCTGCCTCGGCGTCAGCCGCCGCGTGTCGGCGCTCATGCAGGTATGTTGGAGTGCATGTCATGTGGCTCAGGGCTGCTGAGGCGCAGCGCACCAAGAGGAGCCTGCATCGGTCCAAGCCGCTCATGCATGCGGCACATGGTGCAGGAGCAGGGCCTCGGCCCGCGGGAGGCGCTGGAGGCCGTGCGCCTGGACACGGCGGCGCGGCGGCCCAGCCACGCGTTCCTGGCGGGCGGCGACACGCGCATGGGCGACTTCATCCTGCTCGTGGACAGCGACACGCGCGTGCCGCGCGACTGCATCCTGCCGGTCGTCACCGAGCTGCTGCGCAGCCCGCACGTCGCCTTCACGCAGCACTACACGACGCCGCTGCAGGTCCGCTACCTTTCTTCCTGCACATTTGCCATATGCATTGCATCTGGCCTTGGCAGGGCGACTTGGCATCCCTTGCATGCTCTGCACGGCATGGAGATGTCCCCATGTCCATGGCAGTGAGATCACCGCATCCTCTCACTGACTGGGACACCGCATGCGCGCATCAGATTAGCTGGGACTACTACGAGAGCGCCAATGCTCAATTTACTACGATGATCTACAATGCTATTAAGGTAATTTGGTGCAATATTTTGGTGCATGTCATGGCTGCTTGCTGCGCATGTTTGCTGAGCAGATGACAGCGCAGAGCCTGTCATCCGCGTCATCCTCTGCCTGCGCTCCCTGACTAAATAAAGCATGGCTGCGCGCAGATGTGCGTCTCCGGCGGCGACGTCGCCCCGCTCGTCGGCCACAACGCCTTCCTGCGGTGGGAGGCGCTGCAGAAGTGCGCCTTTGTCGACCCCGCCGACGGCGTGGAGAGGTTCTGGAGCGAGGCGCACGTGAGCGAAGACTTCGACCTTTCCCTCCGCTTCCAGGCGCGAAAACCCTTTTTTTGGGAGGGGAAAAAAAAAAAAACCTTAAAGGCCTGGCGTCTGAGCGTGCATGTGCATGTGCGCAGGTCGCGGGGTACATCGGCCGCTACGTCACGTACACGGTCCGCTTGCCAGCCTGCCATCTGCGCATCTGCCTCGTGCCGCCTGCCGCCTGCCTCGTGCGGCTAAATTTTCTGCGGTGCGGGCGCGCAGGGTCCCGATATGAAAGAAGGCCTGTCTCTGAATGTCCACGACGAGATCTCGCGCATGCGCAAGTACGCCTTCGGCTGCAGCGAGCTGGTGTTCCATCCTCTGATCATGTGGCCGGTCCGCGGGCCATTCACCAAGCTGTTCCGCTCGTTCCTGCTCGCGCGCGCGACGCCGCTCGCCACAAAGATCTCCGTGACGAGCTACATCAATATATACGTCGGTGCGCCCTCCCACTTTGGGCTCATTCCTCACTGGGCTCATTCATGACACGCATGCAGGAGCGCTGTCTGAGCCTGGTGCGGGCGCGCAGCGATCGCGGCGGCCTGGCTCCTGGGCATCGGGTCCTACTTTGCCAGCAGGTGTGACGCCGCTGTGCGCGCATGCTGCAGTTTTCCTCACGACGTTCACATATTTGCCTGAGCTGCTTTGACCTACAAGGCAGCGCTGTGTAGTTCCCCGCATGTTGTTCAAATGCCCGCCTCAGGTGCCTTGACCCGCAAGGCAGAACTGACGCCCTGCCGCGCAGCATGAGCCCGTGGTTCGCGGGTGCCTTTGAGAATGCGTTTGACATCAGCATGAGCTGTTTAGTTATCTTCGCCGGCTTCTCGCCCATCGGCACCACGTGCGCATCCTGGCTAGTTGAAGGCGTCCATTTGCTGCTGGTTATTTGCAAATGATGTACTTGAACCTTGGCCAAATGCATGCTTGCCTGCGAATCTGTGCTCGCGCTGATATGCATTGCGTAGCCCTGTCTCAGGGCTGCGCTCGTAGGCAGCCAACGATGGCTGATACACGATTGAAAAATTCATTTATACTGACGGGCATGTGCGCAGGCTCATGCACTACCGGCTGGGCCTCAGCTCGCTGGGGCAGTCCGCCTGGCAGAACATGAGTGCGCCCCAGGCTTGTGCAGGGCCCCGGGAGTTTTATCTTGCCTTGAAAGCCTCAGCGCCCCAGCCTAGCCTCTGCCTGCAAAACACGGGGCGCTGGCCTAACTCTACGCGGGGACTGTTTGGGCCTCGCGCGCAGGATACTCGCCAGTGTACCTTGTGTTCTTCCTCGGCCTGTCCTTCCACCTTAGCGTGGCGTTCGCCTCGCACCTGCTGGGCTACAACATGAGCTGGGGCATCACGTCCAAGGCGCGCCTCTCGCCCCTGCCCGGTCAACAGCACACTGCCAGCCCTGCACCAGCAACCTGTCCTCGGACGCCCCGCTGGAGGACCTGCTGACGAGCACGCTTGGCAGGCTTGCCAACCACAGGCACCATGCGAGCTGAGCTGTTGGTTTGCGTTGCACAGGAGGTCACGGCTACAAATTTCTTCCGCGAGCTAAGATATACGTTCAACACCTATCGCAGCATGTACTGCCTCTTCACGGTCTTCGCCATCATGATTGTGCGCGCCCGTGCTGGTCTCAGAGCCTGCTACGTGCCGCATGTCCTGCATGCATGTGACATGCTATGCGGTGTCATGCCTAGTGAAGAGGATTCATTATAACGCCTTATTGCCAGCACTGCAGTGCTTGTTGCTGTTGCTGCGTCACTCATTTGTGTGTCTACTCTAGCATGTGCTGTCTTATGCAACGATGTATCCCTGCTCGTGAGTTTGCGTCCCGGACTGCGCAGGTTGTGATGACCGGCGTCATCCCGGGCGTCATCCCCAAGGGCTACGAAATCAACGACCCGCTGCTGATCCTGCCATTTGCATTGCTGGTTGGAGGGCACTTGGCTGCCCCGATGGTCCTGAACCCAACGCTCATGCTGTTCCGCTGGTAGATGGTGTGGCGCACTATGCAGCACTTCTAGAGAAACAGAGGTAGGTAGCTAGCTGGAGGACACTCCGTCAGGCTGAGCTTGGACTCGCCAGCCCAGGCAGTCTCCCCATTGCATTGTACATGAACACTTGATGCTGCCAGATGCAGCCCGGTCTGAAACAACTAGCAGTGAACGTGTCGGGCTGAACGTGGTGCGTGATTTGCTGCGCGCTTTGTTTGCTGCAGACTCTGCATGTGCAGTGCAGTGTTGCGTGTCCAGTGGCTGCTTCGCTGTATTGATGTCGGGTAACTGGACTTTCCAAGCCAGGAACCTAAATGTGGTCTTTGTGTACTCACGTTGCGCTTATGCCAAACAGCTCACATGCTGACACTGACACCAGTCACCCCTCTATCCAATGGAAGCATGCGTTGACCTTCGTGCAGGGGAGGGCAGGGCAGCCAGCAGGATGAAACACAGCACCCGCTTGACCATGCACCGTGGGAAAAGCACGCTGATCACCAGCCTCTCACGCACTGCGCATGGCAGCACGCGGACTAGTTGCACGCGGTGTGCCACATCTGCAAGCCCGGTCACTTGACGCGCAAGGCGCACTGCCTGGGGACGCAGGCCTGCAGCACCTAGCTATGGCTCGACGGAAATCAGCATGCGGATCTCAGCCCACTCGCGCCTTCGCACGAAACGCTGGGGTGTGGCCTCAGGGGGCCGCTTGCCGAGCGGGCACACAGGCGCGACGGCGCCCTGCAGGGCGCCACGGCGCTCGGCAGCACATGCCAGGCAAAGAATGGCGCTGCGCGGGCGGGCTCGCCCCGCAGCAAGGGGCTCGGGCGCCGCGGCGGCGTCAGCGCGCGTCCGGCTCGTCGATGACGCATATGCGCTTCAGGAATTCGTAGCAGGACACCATGCAGGTGCCCCAGACGGCCACGTTGGCGATGCGCGGCAGCAGCCCGCGCGCCAGCCCGCGCGCGCCCTCCTCCCGCAGCAGCGCCGCGGCCACGCCCCGGAACGTCACCGCCTCCGCGCCCGCCTGCCGCTCGGCCGTCTGCGCCCCACGCCCTGGTCAGCCCTGTAGCTCTGAATTTGCTCTGGCAGACAGGGTCCAGCCGCTGTGCATCACGCCCGCAGTGCCCAATCCATCGTTCAGCGCTGCATGCGCGCGCATCTCATTGAGGCAAGCAATGCCGTGTCCTGAGAATCCCTCTGCTCAGGCATTGCATGCAATGACAATGCTGTGGCTGAGGCATATGCATGCAGTGACAGTGCTCCGGCGTTGCACGCAGCTGCCAGCGCCCAGGCGCTGTGCACTGCAGACGCCTCAGCCATGCTCCAGACCGGTCCGCCCATGCGTGCGCGCTCAAACGTGCTCAGGACATCCAGCGCTGTGACCGTGCCATCCCTGGCAACCCCCAGGCCCGCGCCCCAGGCCCTGAGCGCGTGCGTCCGGCCCCGGAGATGTGGGCAGATGAGCAGGCGACGCGCGCCTGCAGGCGCGTCTTTATGACGTCCAGCGGGTTGGTGAGCGTGGCGGACGTGCAGCCGGCCAGCAGCGCGGCGCCCGTCTGCACGGCGTACAGCTCGCGCGGCGCGCGCAGCGGCGGCCCCGCCGCGGCGTCCGCCGGCGCCTCCCGCCCGCGCCAGCGGTCCACCTTAGGAACGGGGGCGCCACCATGCTTGGTTCTATGTTGGGGTGAGGCAGCATGCAGTGTGCGCACAAACCAGCGCAGCGGACAGGCCAGCATGCCCGCCGCGCGGCCCACCGCACACCCGAGGTTTGTTGACGCGCGCGGGTGGCAGCGCACCGCAGCCAGCCGGCCCTGCTCACGCACCGTCCCCCGCCCCCTGACCGCAGCCGTCCACAGGACGCGGTAGGGTATGGTAGGCCGACCCTGGCCCTACACCCGTGCGCAGGGCCGCGCCTGCCGCCAGCGCAGGCGCTGGTGGAAGCCATAGCCACCTCACCAGAGCGCGGCAGGGGTAGGGTAGGCTGACCCTAACCCTACACGTGTGCGCAGGGCCGCGCCTGCCGCCAGAGCAGGCGCTGGTAGAAGCCGTAGCCGCCCCACCACAGCGCGCTGCTGGGCACGAATGTGACAATTGACGCGCCAAAGCCGCGGTACAGGCCCAGAACGCCCTCGCTGCGCACGATGTGCCGCGCCATCGCTAGCCCCGACGCGCTGGCCGCCGCCGGCTGCGCCGCCACCGCCGCGGCGCCCGATGCGCTGGCGGAGCCGGCCGTCCGCGCGCCTGCCGCCGCACACATCAGACAGCACCGTCATACCAGCCGCTGCGGCCCTGCCTGCCTGTAAGCATGGGCAAGGGGTTACGGCATCAAGGAGCGGCAGGCAGGCCCACCAGCTGATAGAGCCTCGTGAACACCTGGGCGGCAAGCAGCAGGCCGTGCTTTGTTACACTCAATCTTAGATAGAGCTGGCGCGCCATGCACATCGCGGACGTCTGAGAACGGTCAAGCCAAGCAAATGCTAGTGAGTGTGATGAGGAATAGGCCGCACCAGCGACCATCATGCGCTGCGACACGACGTCCACCTGCGGCAGCGCCGGCAATAAGTCAGGCCTTTCAACGTACCCATGCACCAGCACGGCTCACTTGGCCTGGCGTGCGGGGACCCTATCGGGGCGCCGCGCACCCAAGCACAGCGGCTTAGGCGCCGCGCATCAACCAGCGAGCAGCCCCAACGACCCCCTCCGCGCCAGGCACGCGCGCACCGGCACGATGACGGACTGCGTGACGAGCGACGCGGTCGCGCCGGCCACAAAGTTGGCCAGCCCAGCCGCGCTGGCCTCTCCGGTGCCCGCCGCCGCCGAGCGCTC
>JAABVA010004620.1_pt1 | contig 12703 bp, 12 predicted proteins | sample 5560331 | NCBI WGS metagenome assembly JAABVA01 (sample SAMN12812661, study PRJNA571458) | rock metagenome | isolation source: Antarctica rocks | place: Antarctica: Victoria Land, Mt New Zealand sud | collected 2016-01-07
TCGCCTTCAATGCCAGCAACCTCGGCAAGGTGGCGGAGCTCTACCGGGCGCGGCATCCGGAGCGCGCGATCTACATCGCTGGCGACAGCGACCGGGAGAAGGTGCCGAACGTCGGCCGGATCAAGGCGGAGGAGGCCGCGGCCGCGATCGGCGGCAGGGCGCTGTTCCCGCTGTTTCCCGACGGCGTGAAGGGGACGGACTGGAACGACCTGGCGAAAGCCGTCGGACGGGAGACCGCGCAGATCTGGCACAATGCGCGGTGCGTGTCGCAAACCGTCAGATGGAAGCGGCCAAGAGCGCAGCGCCAGCGATCGAGCGGACGCCACGACAGCGGGCGGCTCGCGAGACGGCGGAGCTGGAGCGGTAGGAGGACGGCATGCGGTTTGTTTGGGAACTGGTTGCGGTGTTCGTGGCGGGCTTGGTCGTCTTCGTGATGATGATCGGCGGCATGGTCGCCTGGCTCGTCATGGGCGTGATCGGCCTGGCGTCGGCCGTGTTCTTCGGCATGGGGCTATTCTGTGCGGTCGGTTTCCTGTTCTTCCACACAGCACACAACCTGCTGACGACGGTGGCGTACTTCGGCTACTCCGCAATCGCCTTCGCTGTCCTGGTGGTGCTGCACTACATTCCCGGCCGCGCACGGGACATCGTTGCGGCGCGATCCGAGCGGCGGTCGCTAGACCGGATCGGCGGGCTGCGGATCGCGGTTGATGCGCCGTTCCACGACGGTCGGCGCCGGGTCCAGCGCCTCTGAACGCGTGTCCTCAGGCTCACCTAATCGGTTTTGAACACATTCGGCTCAGGTCTAGAATTCATGCAAATACGCTGCGAGGACTGACAGAGGATCCTGCCGCGTAGGCTCCGCCGGTGCATGAGCGCACAGCTCGCCGGATACGCCCGCAATCAGCGCGTCGGATCGCTACAGCCTCTTTGCTGGCTTAGGCGTGGCGAAGCTTCAAGGTGAAGACGGCACCACCCCCTGGCGCGTCGCCGACCTCGACCGTGCCGCCGTGTGCCCGCGCTGTCTCGGCCACAATCGCCAGGCCGAGTCCAGCCCCGGCCCGCCGTTCGCCCCGGCCTCGCCAGAAGCGCTCGAACACGTGCGCGCGATCAGCCTGTGCCACGCCGGGCCCGCGGTCAGACACGCTCACGGCGGCGTCCGGTGACACGGCCACGGTCACCTCGGTCTTCAGAGGCGCGTGGGCGACCGCATTCTCGATCAGGTTGCGCAGCGCATCCCTGATCGCATCGGCGTCGCCGCGCACTGGCGCCGGTTCCGAAGGTGCGTCGAAGCCCAAGGCAACCCCCTGGTTAACGGCCCAGGGCGCCAGGTACTCGACGATGGCCGCCGCCGTGGCGCACAGGTCGATGACCCTGCTTGTATCCAACGGCACGGCGTCGAGCCGCGCCACCCGCAGCAACTGCTCCACCAGACGGTTCATCCGGGCAGTGTCGGCGCGCAGCTTGGCAACCTCCGGGCCGTCATCGAGCGCTTCCAGCCCGGCTGTCAGGATGGCGAGCGGTGTCCGCAGCTCATGCGCCGCGTTCGCGGTGAATTGGCGCTGTGCGGCAAAGCCCTGCTCCAGCCGGTCGAACGCGTGGTTGACCGCAGCCACCAAGGGCACCAGCTCAGACGGCAAGGCCTCGACGGGCAGGCGCACGCCGGCCGCGTCCGGCGCGATCGCCGCGGCGCGTTCGGAGGTGGAGCGGAGCGGCCGGAGCGCACTACGGACGGCCCACACTCCGACGCCCAAAGTCGCGGCGGCGAATAGCGGAATAGCCCAGGCAAGGTCGAGCACGAACTCGCGCAGCAGGGCGTGCGCCAGCGCGTCGGCGTCCGAGGCATCTTGCAAAGCCGTTTGCTGCATGCCCTCGTAGAGCAGGGTGCCGACGCCCAGCGCTGTCGCCACCACGAACACCAAGGCAAGCCGCAACGCCACCTGGCCTTGAATCGAGCGCAGCCAAACGTTCATGCGGGCGGTTCGGTCAGCAGATAGCCAATGCCGCGCACGGTGTGGACCTCCGCGCCTGCCCCCGCCTCTGTCAATTTGCGGCGCAGGTGGTGGACATGGACCGGGATCGCGTTGGACCCTAGCTCCTCGTCGATGCCGTAGAGCTTGTCTTCCAGCACCGCTTTCGGCACGACGCGGCCGAGCCGGCGCATGAGATGCTCCAGGATCGCGAGCTCCTGGCGCGCCAAGGGCAGCACCGCCCCGCCGACCCGGACATCGCGGCCAATGGTGTCGAAGACGATGTTGCCGGCTTCCAGCACCGTGCCGAGCGCCTGCCCGGGCCGGCGCAGCAGCGCCCTGGTGCGGGCAATTAGCTCGACCATCGCGAAGGGCTTGATCAGGTAGTCATCCGCCCCGGCGTCCAGGCCGGTCACCCGGGCCTCGATCGCGTCGCGGGCCGTGAGCACCAGCACCGGGACGCGGTTCCCCGCCCGCCTCAGCTCACCCAGCAACTCCATCCCGTCGCCGTCCGGCAGCCCGAGGTCGAGGATGACGGCGTCGTAGGCGACGAGAGGCACCGCCACGCGGGCATCGGCGACGGTCGTGACCGCGTCCACGACGAAGCCGGCCCGGCCCAGGGCCGCCCGCAGCACCTCGACGATCCGCGTTTCATCCTCGACGGCTAGGAGGCGCATCTATTTCCTGGTTCAGGACACTCCGCGGTCCGCTGCGGGTGAGCGAGTAGGCCACACCTCGTTTAGGGCAGTATTAAGCGTTCGGCCCGCCCAGATAATTCTGCCTTAAACAACGCCTGCCAAACTGCTCTGGGCTTTCGTTCTAAAGCGGACATGGCTCGATGCTGCTGGCCTTCTTCTCGGCCGGGTTTTCCTCCGTTTCCTAGGAGTGGCTTGATGAACAGGCGCATGCTTCTCGGGGCCGCGCTCGCCTTGCCCTACTTGGCCACCGCTGCCCGGGCGCAGGGCATGGGGGGCAGCATCGACCTGTCTCGCTACGCGGTCGGACCGCTGCCGCCCGAGTTCCTCACCTCGTGGCGCACCGGAAAGGGCGCGATCGGCGACTGGCGAGTGGTCGAGGACGCCAGCGCAAGCCAAGGCAAGGCCATTGCGCAGATGAGCGCCGACCCGACCGACTACCGTTTCCCGCTCGCCGTATACCAGCCGGTGGCGGTGCAGGACGTAGAGGCGAGCGTCCGCTTCAAGGCAGTCTCGGGTAGGGGGGACCAGGCGGGCGGCCTTGCCGTACGCCTGGCCGACGCGGACAACTACTACGTCGTCCGCGCGAATGCGCTGGAGGGCAACGTCAATCTCTACCACGTGGTCAAGGGCCGGCGGCAGCAGATCGCTGGCGCCTCGGCGAGGGTGTCCTCCGGCGTGTGGCACACGCTGACCCTGCGCGCCGAGGGCGACCAGCTCTCGGTCTCCTTTGATGGCAAACCTCTGCTGACCCATAGCGACCGTACCTTTGCCGGCCCTGGCAAGATCGCGCTGTGGACCAAGGCGGACTCGGTCACGCACTTCGACCGGTTGGAGATCCGATCGCTTCAGTAAGCGGCCGGAACAATGAAAACCTCAGGAGACATACATGATTAAGACGACACTGAAGGCGGCGGCGCTGTGCATCATGCTGCCGGCAGCGGCAGGCGCGGCGGAGGCCGACTGGGCCAAGGTCGCCGACGCGCTCGGCAAATCAGGCGCCGAGATGCCGGGCGGCGTGTATCGTGTGGGCCTGCCGCGCACCGACCTGCACGTCAAGCTGGACGGCGTCGACATCAAGCCGACGCTGGCACTCGGCTCCTGGCTCGCCTTTCAGGGCAAGGGTGACGCGACGATGGTCATGGGCGACCTCGTGCTGACCGAGGACGAGGTCGCGCCCGTGATGAAGAAGCTGGCCGAGAACGGCGTCGAGATCACGGCGCTGCACAACCACCTGCTGCGTGCGCAGCCCTCAACGCTCTACATGCACGTCCTCGGCCATGGCGACCCGGCCAAGCTTGCAGCCGCGCTGCACGACGGCCTTGCCCTGAGCAAGACACCGCTCGGCAACGCAACCGCATCTGCCGGCTCGCAGGCACCCGCTGCTGTCACCACCAGCTCGCAGGCGCCCGCAGCCGGCAGCGAGCAGCCGGCGCGGCTAGACCTCGACACCGCGATGATTGACAAGGTTCTGGGTGCCAAGGGCAAGGCCGCCGGAGGCGTCTACCAGGTCGGCATACCCCGGGCGGAGACGATCAAGGACGGCGGTATGGAGGTGCCGGTCGCCATGGGCTCGGGCGAGGCGATCAACTTCCAGCCGACCGGCGGCGGCAAGGCAGCGATCACCGGCGACTTCGTGCTCACGGCCAAGGAGGTGAACCCGGTGCTGCGCGCGCTACGCGAGAACGGCATCGAGGTCACGGCCGTGCACAACCACATGCTGGACGACGAGCCGCGGCTGTTCTTCATGCACTTCTGGGCCAACGACGACGCAGCCAAGCTGGCGAAGGGGCTACGCGCCGCCCTAGACAAGGTGAACGTGGCGCGGAGCTGAAGGACATAGCCGCGATGTCCTTCACCACCCATAGGGCAGCTCTGTGCTGCCTTTTGACCCTTCTCTGGACGATGCCTGGCGAAGTCCAGGCAGCGGACCCAGAGCCGCCGCTCGTGCTGGAGCAGACGATCCCGCTCACGGGCGTCTCGGGCCGCATCGACCACATGGCCGTGGACCTCCGGCGCGGGCGCCTGTTCGTGGCCGAACTCGGCAACGGCACCGTCGATGTGGTGGACCTCGCGGCAGGGAAGGCCATCCACCGCATCGTCGGGCTGAAGGAGCCGCAGGGCGTCGGCTACGCACCGCAGGCGGACCTGATCGCCGTCGCCAGCGCCGGTGACGGGTCGGTCCGCTTGTTCAAGGGTGAGGACCTTTCGCCGACCGGCGTAGTCAGCCTAGGCGAGGACGCTGACAACGTCCGCTTTGACATGCGGACCGGTCAGCTCGTCGTCGGTTACGGCAGCGGAGGCCTCGCCGTGCTTGACTTGGCAAGCCGGTCCACCAAGAGCAGCATCAAGCTTCCTGCCCACCCTGAAGGTTTTCAGCTCGATCCGAGTACACGGCGGGCGTTCGTGAACGTGCCCAACGCTGGGCAGGTCGCGGTCGTGGACCTTGCGGCCGACAAGCAAGTCGCGAGCTGGCGCGTACCGGGTCTGAAGGCGAACTTCCCCATGGCGCTCGACAGCACCGGGTCGGTTCTTGCCACCGTGTTCCGCAGCCCACCACGGCTGGTGCTGTTGGACACGAAGACCGGGGCTGTAACGGCCAACCTCCCCATCTGCGGCGACGCTGACGATGTGTTCTTCGACGCCAAGCGCCGGCGTCTCTACGTCAGCTGCGGCGAGGGAATGGTGGCCATATTGCAAGGCGATACGTCGGGCTACCACCCGCTCGCACGCTTTCCAACGCACTCCGGAGCGCGCACCTCGCTGTTCGTGCCGGAGTTGGACCGGCTGTTCGTTGCGGCCCGCGCCGGGTTGCTGGGGTCGGATGCTGCCATCCTTGTATTCCGGCCCGGGCCTTGAGGCGGGTCCCGTCGCGCAGCCTGGCGATTGCCGTGCTTGTCTGCGCCCTCTCCGGCGTAGCTCCGGCGGCGGCGCTGATCGGCGGAGGGTGTGCAGCAACAGCATGACAGCATGTTTATGTGACAGTCTGACGCAATGCTCTACTGCACCGTGGCTGCCCCCGCACTGCCCTCTGTGCTGGCAAAACGAATACGGAAGGAAACTTCTATATGGTCCAACAGGCCCCAGCTCTGCCGGGCGCGCAGCCTATTTCACCGGGTGACCGCATCTACACTGCGGACCAGACCTCGAACACCGTGAGCGTGATTGACCCCTATACCAACGAGGTTCTCGGCACGATCCCGCTCGGCAAGCCTCGCCTGGACGGGGCGCTCGATCCGATGGACCGCGACCAGGTTGACGTTCACGGCCTGGGGTTCTCTCGCGACGGGCATCTGCTCGACGTCATCAGCGTCGCCTCAGGTGGGGCGCAGGTAATTGACACAGCGACCAACGCTGTGCTGGAGACAACGTCGACCGTGGGTCGAGCGCCGCACGAAGGCTTCATCTCGCCTGATGGCAGCGAGCTTTGGGTTGCCGTGCGTGGGGACGATGATGTCGCGATCATCAACATCAGCACTGGGCAGGTGACCGACCGTGTGCAAACCCTGGCTGGCCCCTCGAAGGTGGTCTTCAGCCCCGACGGCACGCTGGCTTACGTCAACCACCTGTTCGCAAACGACTTCGATGTGATCGACGTGGCGACCCACGAAATTGTGGCCAGTCTCCCGATCCCGGCCGAGGCCGCCGGCTCTTCCGACGAGGCTGTCACGCCGGACGGAAAGGAGGTCTGGCTCGGCCACCCATTGACCGGTAAAACGACGGTGGTGGATACGGCAAGCCTGACGATCAAGGCGATACTGGATACCGGGCCACGCAACAACCATCCGAACTTCATCACGCGCGACGGCATCGACTATGCTTATGTCACCGTCGGCGGCCTGAACGAGATCAAGGTCTACCAGCGCCCTGAAGACGGCAGCGTCCCCGACCTGGTTGACACGATCCAGAGCAGCGGCGCGCAACCGCACGGCATCTGGCCGAGCCCGGATGGCTCCCGCATCTATGTCGCTCTGCAGAACTCGGATGCGGTCGACGTGATCGACACGGCGACTAACCAGATCATCACGACCCTGCACATCGGCCAGGACCCGCAAGCCCTCGTCTATGTAGCCGGAGCCGTGCCGGACGGACAGACGGGGACGGAGAACCTGTCTGACCAAGGCCTCAACGAGCGTGTAGAAAACATCGCCATCCAGGTGCGCGACATCGGCGGTAGCGTTACGGCGCAGGCCAATGTTCGCGACGTGGGCACGCTCGACCAGATCGGGATCGCTGCACGCGGGCTCACGCCGAACCAGACGTTCACCGTGTACGCATCGAACGACCTGGAGGCAACGCCGTTGCTGGACGTGACCAGCAACGGTACGGGCACGGTCGAAGGGGCGCTGGCCTTTACGCGCTTCTTCGACAATTACGACGCGCTCATCCTGCAGCCGAAGGGTGATCCGAGCTCGGGACCTGCCCTCCACACCGAAACCAGTCGCTCGCAGGCAGTCGGGGAACCGACGCCGGCTTATGTCGGGCCGGTCAGCTCCCTGCAAAGCCAGCTCATCTGGTCCGGATCGGACAGCGTTACTTACGTGAGTGCCGCTCCTGATGTGTTCCTTCATGGCGGCTCTGGCGATGACGCGCTCCAAGCATCCGCCGGGAGCAACGTCCTGGACGGGGGCAGCGGGTCCAATCTCCTGATCGGCAGCAACGGCCTGGACGGCGGCACCGACACGTTCTTCGTGGATGGCAGGAGCCCGTCAGAAACCTGGGATACGCTGGTGAATTTCCATCTAGGCGACGCCGCAACGTTGTGGGGCTTCGAGGAAGGCACCAGCACTTACACCTGGAGTGAGAACGAGGGCACGGACGGCTTCAAGGGGGCGACGCTCCATGCCGAGACGCATGGGGCGGGAACTGACGTCAACGCGTCCCTGACCTTCGCAGGCATGTCGGTGGCAGACGCGCAGTCGAAGCTGGGCATGAGCACCGGAACTGTCGGCGGCACCGCGTATCCTTACCTACAAAACCACGGCTAAGACGCCCACCGTCTCAGCCAGAATCAACGGGGCCGGCATGTAGCTGAAAAGCTGCGGCCGGCGCCCTCCACGCGAATGAGGCCGTTGGCCGATCCGGCGAATGGCTACGGCAGGTTCATTTTGTCTCAGTCCCTAACTTGTAGAATGTCGTATTGTAAAAACCTTTTCGCAAAGACAGGCAAGTCACTTCTGTTTAGGCCTAATGACCATAGAAATATGCATATCAACATTTTGCTCAACGTCGTAGCCAAATAGAGTGTTAGCGGACGGTGTTATTGTGCGAGACAATGTTCGTAAGCCCCAATTACACACTCTTACTTAGGACAAACGGCCATAGTTAAGCTCCAGTCCAACTTGCGGCCGTAATGCCGGCAGTTAGCGCCTGGTCTGCGCGCGTCACTGGGTCAACTCGCACGGCCCCAGCCTGGCGCATCAGCGCCATGACCTGATTCGCCTGATCGGGCGTGCTGGTCCGAACGGCGAGGATCAGCTTGCCATCCCGGCCGCGCTGGTTGCGTCCCTCGATTTGTGCATTGTCGGCGGCCTGACCAGCAGCGTTCGCCGTAGCCGCTGTTCCGGCGCCCACCGCGATCGCCGCTGCAATGGCCACGCCTGCTGCGCCGCCCGTGGCGAGAGTTGCCCCCGCCACAGCTACGGCCCCGGCGTATCCCGCCATGCTGGTCCCCATCGTCCGCAATTGCCGCTTGTCCGCGTCGTCAGTCGCCGCCTCGGCGCTCTCGTTCGGCGTTACAACGTCACCGGCGGGCTGATCCTCCGGCAAGCTGAAATCAGCGCGATCGTATCCCGCAAGGGTCAGTTCCGATAAGGCGTCCTGCATCGTGCTGTCGTCGGCAAACACGCCCTGAACCTCATGGATCGTGCTCGCCAGGGCTGGCCCTGCCTCCAGATCATCCCTTGTCGTGCTCATGCCACCGCTCCTCCGTTTGGTAACTAACACTTGATAGCCCGGCGCTGTTCTCACCTTGCGAGCACACGGGCGCTGTGTTGACCCGCAGTAACGTTGCCTCGGCGTCGCCACGAGTAGCTGCCTGCGCGCACCCGGCAAGCGCGTCCAGCAGCCCAGGTTCAGTTGTGATCTTTGGCTTGCGACCATTGCCCGGACGGCGAATGCGGCGAGGGAACTGGTCCTTGCCATAGACCAGTTCCACAAGTCCAAGGCCGATTGTGCCGCGGGCGTGGCGCACCGACGGCTAGGGCGTGAGGTCCTGGCCGCTAGTCACGTTGCTCACTGCGACGATGCTCTTGGTCGTCCCGGTGTGACCCGCGTTGTCGGTGACGCTCGCATTGATCGTGACGCTGTGCTTGCCGGTGGGAACCACGAGCGCGCCGCCCACCACCCAGTCGGCGGTGATGCGGACCGACCCCGAAGCATCGATCTCGCTCCCGGCCACATCGAACAGGCCTGCGAGATTGGTGCCGGCGGGGACCAGGTTGCCGTTGGGCTGGCGCAACGGCACGTCGAAGCTGACGGTCATGCCCGGGTAGTTGCGGTTGGATTCGCCGGCCTTGATCACGCTGGGATCGAAGATCAGCCCGGCCGGGATCACCGCATTGAGTGGCTTACCGTCGCTGGTCAGGCCGTTCTCGCTGACCGCGATGCCAGCCGCGTTGCGATCGACCGCCGAGACCTGGATGAAGAACAGCGAGCCGTTGTCGGGCGTGAGGCTCGCGTCCTGCGGACCGATCGCAATCGAGGTCGGAACGCGTGGCGCGATCAGCGAGACCTCGGGCCCTTGCCCGTCATCGACGGTGCTCGCCGTGCCCTGGAAGCTCTCGGGCGCGGGCGTCAGCGCCTGACCCGACGTGCCGTTGTCAACCACGTTGAGCTTCACCTGATCGAAGGCGACCCGGCCCGCACGGTCCACGAAGGCGACTGTCATCGTGACGTTCCTCGCCGACTCCGGCAGCGACTCAAGGACGTGCCAGCCGAGCCAAGTGGTAATACCCTTGCCGGGCGTGTCGTCGCTGCCGGCGACGTTAAACGCGGCGGCGACATTGTTGAACGCCGCCAGCACTTGGCCGTCGGGCGTGGTGAGCGGCTTGTCGAAGAACACGAACAGGCCGGGCACATCGGGATTGCGAGCACCCTGATTGAGTTCGGGCACGTGGCGGATGCCGAAGACTGGCGGCGCCAGCGTCGCCTCGCGCACCTCGAGACCGACCTTGTCACGCGTGACGACCTCGACGGTGACGACGAAGCCGGTGCCGTCGGGGCTGCCATTGCCGACGCGGGATGTGCCGGGCGCGATTGCAGAGTCGGCGAGCGGCGAGACGATCCGCACGATAGGCTTCAACCCCTCGAAGCTCGGCTCGTGGCCCTGCTCGAAGTCCGGCCCCTCAGCGAGGGCGGGTGCACTCGCCAGCGCCAGCAAGGACAGGCCGAAACAGGCGCGACTGACTATGTGCGGCAGTCGTGCGAGATGACGATGGGATGTGGGCATGATGTCTCCTTGGAGGCGCGTGTGGATGCCAAGAGATGCCGTCGCGAGTAGTGGACTCTGCTCGCGGCGTTCTCCGGTAGGGCGAAGTTGCCGGCTTAGACGGTGAGATCGACAGGAGCTGCTGCGATGAATGGGTCCCCACTATGAAGGACACCGCCCATTGCGTTTCATTCCAGCATTTTGGAAAAATATTCCGGACGAGCAGGCCAGCGGCGTAACGCTTGAGCCAGAGCCGTGCTCCTCGTGACCTCCGCCACAGGCTGGCACCGTTACCTCGGCAAGGGTCCGACCGTGGCAACGAGTAACCGTGGAAGACCATCTTTCCAATCCTCGGGCACGCCCTGTTCGTCCGGGACCGCGTTGGTGAGCGTTTGGGGCTGGACACGATGCTTAACCGCCGGAGATGTTCAATTCCGGTCTGATCGATCGCCATCCACGATCGAACCGAGCGAAACCTTGTGATGGTCTGCAAAGCCGGTGCGGCCCAGGTTTGCGGCAACACAGTAAACACGAGGCGATCATGTCCGACTTGACCCAAACGTCACCTATTGGCTTCAAGACACCGGTTCGCGAGGCCGTCGGCATATTCGCCAGCCAACAGGATCTGCAGGCCGCAATCGATGACCTGCTGACCTCCGGCTTCGCCCGTTGCGAGCTGAGCCTGCGCGGGGCCGAGACCAATGCCATGGCCGGGCGAGCGCCGGAGGCCCTGGCCGACGACCCGGCGACACCCCGCACCGACCATTTCTGTATGGAGGCACTCGGCGATGCCGAGGGTTCACTCATCGGCGGCTTCGCCGTGCTGCCCGCCTTGGGCGCCGCCTGGGCTGGTGCGGCGGCCGGAGCAGGGTTCCTGGCGATTGGCGGCCTGACCGTCGTGAGCGGTGGTGCGGGCGCCGTCGTTGGGGCGGCACTCGCCGCCATGCTGGCTCGGCATCACGCCGCCGGCCTGACCGGCCAGGTTAACGAGGGCGGGCTCCTGATGTGGGTGCGCACGCGCTCGCCGGAGGTTGAGACGCGGGCACTCCGCATCTTGTCGAGCCACGCCGCAACCCATGTCCATTCGCATAGTCTTGCGGCGTGATCCCAAGCATCACTCCCAGCTACAATCAATATTCAAAGGAAACGCCGATGCTGCTGCAACACCCCACCGCCGGACGGCGTGCTGTTCTGGGCGGGCTGGGCCTCGCTGCCCTGGGCCTGTCCAGTCGCCGCGCCATGGCTGAGGCCACCACGACGCTGCCGCTGCCGGGCGGACCCGGCGAGCGGGCGATCACCACGGCATTCCCAGGCAAGGGGCCGATGATCCTGCAGCGCACCCGCCCGCCGCTGCTGGAGACGCCGTTCGAGGTGTTCGACCGCGGGGTGTTTACGCCCAACGACGAGTTCTTCGTGCGCTGGCACTGGGCGGTGATCCCGACCGAGCTGGACGTGAACGCCTTTCGTCTGGGCGTGACCGGCCACGTCAACGCGGCGCAGTCGCTGACCCTCCAGGACATCCTATCGCTGCCCCGGGTCGAGCTGGCCGCGGTCAACCAGTGCTCGGGCAACTCGCGCGGCTACTTTGCCCCGCGGGTGCCCGGCGGCGAGTGGTCGAACGGTGCCATGGGCAACGCGAAATGGGCGGGCGTGCGGCTGCGTGACGTGCTGGACCGCGCCGGAGTGAAGGCCGGCGCGCAGCGGGTGCGCTTCGCCGGGATGGACGATCCCGTCGTGGCGGAGGCGCCGAAGTTCATGAAGTCGCTCGGCATCGAGCACGCGCGGGACGGCGAGGTGATGCTGGCCTACGCCATGAACGGCGAGCAGTTGCCGCTGCTGCACGGTGCGCCGCTGCGCCTGGTGGTGCCGGGCTGGTATTCGACCTACTGGGTCAAGATGGTCAACAGCATCGAGGAGCTGGACGGACCGGACGAGAACTTCTGGACCAAGGTCGCCTACACCATCCCCGACACGCCGGGCGCCAACATGAAGCCGGGCGAAGCCGGGGTGAAGATGGTGCCGATCAACCGCATGGTGCCGCGCTCGTTCGTCACCAACCTCGCGGATGGCGCCCGGGTCAAGGCCGGACCTGGCCTCGTGCGCGGCATCGCCCTGGGCGGCGCCGTCGGCGTGCGCGCCGTCGAGATCTCGACCGATGGCGGCACGAGTTGGCTGCCCACGACGCTCGGCGCTGACGAGGGACGCTACAGCTTCCGGGCCTGGCAGACGACGCTCAATCTGCCGCCAGGCGACGCCACGCTGATGGTGCGCGCCACCAACACGGACGGGCTGATGCAGCCAATGACGCCGAACTGGAACCCGAGCGGCTTCATGCGCAACGTGATCGAGACGACCCGCCTCGTGGCGGCCTGATCCCCATAGCTTTGAGGTTTACACCGCCATGAATATTACCACTGTTGCCTACGGCGTCGTTTTCGTCGGGGGCCTCGCGCTGTTCGGCTTTGGTCACCCGACCGGTGCAGCGTCACCGTCGCATTGCCTCGCCTGAAATGCTCCCAACGGGTGACCTGTTGCCTCACGTAATCTGCTCCCCGCCGGTGTTCGCCGGCGGGGGCGAGCATGAGGCTTATCAGCATGACGACACAGGA
>JAABVA010004621.1_pt1 | contig 12702 bp, 10 predicted proteins | sample 5560331 | NCBI WGS metagenome assembly JAABVA01 (sample SAMN12812661, study PRJNA571458) | rock metagenome | isolation source: Antarctica rocks | place: Antarctica: Victoria Land, Mt New Zealand sud | collected 2016-01-07
CCCCACGAGTACGGCGTGCCGATCCAATGCTGGGCCTGGGCGATGACCGCGGCGGCGTTGCCAGTCGCACCGCCGGGCGGGAGCACGCCGCCTGGGCCGCAGAGCCCGTCGGCGCCGGTGTAGCCGGCGCTGCTCCCGGCTGAACTGCCCGGAGGTGGGTTGAGCACGGCGACGGGGGGCGCGTCGGCGTTGGCAGCCGCCAGCTGGGTGGCCTCGCCCTCCCATTTGGCGTAGGCGTCGGGATAGGCGCTGACTTGTACCTGCTGCGCGGCGACGGTGACCGGCAGGGACTGCCACCCGAGGACGTCGAGCAGACCGGGGTTGGCCGGCGGAACGTCGGGGCCGCCGAAGAACGCGGTCGCTGCATACGTGGGGTCCATCAGCTGTGCGACCGTGCCCCACCCGGACTGTGGACGCTGCTGAAACAGTCCGAGCGAGTCGTGGTCGCTGCCGGAGCCGTCCTTGGTCATCGACCCGCTCTCCGGATAAGCCGGGTTTGACAGATTGCGCAGCCCGGACTCCTGCAGAGCCACCGCCAGCGCGACGATCCAGCCCTTCGGGGAGGCCCCCCGCGCCTTGCCGACGCCGATGATCGTGCGGACATACGCCGTCTGGCCGGCCTCGACGGGGACGGTTCCACCGCCGCCGATCGTGACGTTGCAGCTCGCCTGCGCCTGTTGCGCTGCACCTCCGCCGACGATGACCAAGACGAGCAGGACGAACGCGAGAGTGAGCAAGGCGGCGGGGGCGACCACCCATCGCAGGATGCTCATGGGCGATGTGTTTCTGCTTGCACGCTCGCAGCCTTGTCAACCAGCCGCTATCTGTCAACTGGTGTGGCTAGTGCTGCTCCCTGTTTCCTTACTAGTAGATACCTTCGGCACGGCCGTCTTCGCTGCTGGTAGACAGACTTCAGTGAGCGTCCTGACCAGCGCAGCAGGTCTGATCGGCCAACTGCCGCCGCGGACCACCCGCAGAGGCACCGTCCACCGCGACCTCCGGATACCGGTCAGCGGGGGAGTGGAGCTGCTGGCTGACCTGTACCAGCCGGCGCCGGCCGCCCCGTACCCGACGTTGCTGGTGCGTTCGCCCTACGGGCGGCGGGGGCTGGTGGGGATGCAGTACGGCCGGCTCTACGCCGAGCGCGGGTTCCAGGTGCTGGTGCAAAGCACCCGGGGCGGCTACGGCTCCGGCGGCCAGCTGGAGCCGATGAGCCAGGAAGCCGCCGACGGGCAGGCCACAGTGGCCTGGCTCCGGCAGCAGCCGTGGTTCTCCGGCGAGTTGGTGACGATCGGCGCCAGTTACATGGGCTACGCCGCTTGGGCTCTGGCCTGCGCTCCGCCGCCGGAGCTCAAGGCGATGGTCGTGCAGATTGCCCCGCACGAGTGGCGCGACGTGTGCTATCAAGGCGGCGCCTTCGCCCTCGAGCTGTCGGCCGGCTGGACCCGCGACGTGGTCGGCCCTCCGCTCGCCGACGGTGTGGTCCGCAGCCTGGTTGACGCCTTCCGCCCGGGCCGGGACACCACCTTGCGGCCGGCGTTGCGGGAGCTGCCGCTGGCCGAGGCCGGCCGGCAAACGTTCGGGCGCGACGTCGCCTTCTTCCGCGAGTGGCTCGACCACCCCCCGGCCGACCCGTTCTGGCAGGCACGTGACGCCACCGAGGCGCTAGCACAGGTAGACGTTCCGGTGTTGTTGCTCGGCGGCTGGCAGGACCTGTTTCTCCGTCAGACCATCGAGCAGTACCAGCTGCTGACTCGCCGTAGCGTGCCGACCGCGCTCACGGTGGGGCCGTGGACCCACCTGGGCGTGGCTGAGGCCTGGGCGTTGTTGCTCCGAGAGTCCTTGGCCTTCCTGCAGTCGGTGTTTGCCGGGGGAGCGGGACACTTCCGGGAGTCGCCGGTTCGGGTGTACGTCGGTGGCGCCGGGACCTGGCGCGATCTGCCGACCTGGCCACCGCCCGGCTCCTGGCCGCAGCTTTGGCACCTGCAACCCCAGGGAGGGCTCGCTCGGGCTGAGCCCGTGACGAGCGCGCCGGACCGCTACGTCTATGACCCGGCGGCACCGACACCATCGGTGGGCGGCCCGACGCTCTGGGACGACGCCGGAGTCCGGGACAACCGGGGGCTGGAGTCACGGCCGGACGTCTTGACCTACACCAGCGAGGTGCTGACCCAGGACCTGCAGGTCGGCGGCGACGTGACCGCGGAGCTGTATGTGCGCTCCAGCCGGGCGCATTCGGACGTGTTCGCACGGCTGTGCGACGTCGACGCGGCCGGGCGGTCATGGAACGTCACCGACGGCATCTGCCGTCTCGAGCCCGGCCGGCCCAGTGCTCACGCAGACGGCACGCTGCTGGTAGTCGTCGACCTGGGACCAACCGCCTACCGGTTCCGTTTGGGTCACCGACTGCGGTTGCAGGTCTCCAGCGGGGCGCACCCCCGGTTCGCCCGCAACCTGGGCGTCGGCGGAACGCTGGCGGACGCGACCGAGATGGCGGCCGACGAGCGAAGCCTGTTCCATGACCCACCGCGGCCGTCGCGGGTGGTACTACCCGTGGAACAGTCGGTGGGTCAGTCGGCCGCGGTGTAGTGGCGCGCGACCAGGAAGAGGTAGTCGAGCTCGCTGTCGAGGTCCTCGCCGCCGTCGGTTCCGAAGTCAGCAGTGGCGCCGGCCGGGGATGCGCCGCCATGCAGGGCCTGCAACGCAGATCGTACGGCGGCGCCATCGACGGCGGCAGCAAGCTCAAGACCGCACAGACCCCGAGCCTGGCCCTGCCGCCGGGCGGTGGCGACCGACGCCGGGCTGGCATACGGGCGTAGCGCCACTAGCGCATCACGGATGTCACTGACGCGGCTGCCGGCCCGCAACTCGAGCTGCCGTAAGGCAAGGTCACCGACACTCCCACCGGCCAGCCCGGGCCGGGCGCCACTGCTCGGCGCACGGCCGGTCAGGTCGGCCCACAGCGGACGCAGCTGCCGGTGGCGACGGTGCCGGCCAAGCCAACGGCGGGCCTGATCAAGGCGCAGGTATCGGCTCCAGGCCGGCAGCACGGCCCCGGCCATCATGAGACCGGTCCCCAGCAGCGCGACCCAGTTCAGTGCTTCGGATACGGAGTACCCAATCAGCTGCCAACGGCCCGAGTGCAGCGCGGGAACGAGCAGGTAGGGACCGTATTGATAGATGAAGTGCAGGAGGTTCATTGCAGCGCCGACAGCTACTGCCTGCAGCCCCAGCCGGAGCTGGAGCCGATCGGCCACCCGAGCGAATCGCCAGCAGTATTGCGCTACCTGGCTGAGCATGAACGTGACGTAGGTCAGTGCCGCCAGCCAGTAGCCGGCAGCGGCCGGACCAGGGTCGTAGCTAGTTCCGAAGTTGGGGTTCTCCGTCTGGTGGGCAGGACCGGCGACATAGCAGCCGATCATGACAGTCAGCATGGCGAGCAGGATGTAGCGAGACCGGCGGGTGAGGCGGCGCGCTGTGGCGGCCGAGTGGCCGGAGTGCAGGAGGAAGGCGTGCGCGCACCAGCCGGCCGACAGGCCGGTGCCGTAGGTGAGCAGGTTAGCGGCGTTGGGTAGGTGGCAGAGCCGGTCGACCCAGCGGTAGGAGCTCGGATGGTCCAAGGTCAGTGCTAGGGACAGTCCGAGCAGGCCGAGAAAAAAGAACCGGACCAGCGGCTCGTGCCAGCGCCGCAGCGCGGTCGGCAGCCGGCACAGCACCGCGGCCCAGCCGACGAGCACCGGGAAGGTGGCCAGCGCGGCGGTCATTCGTCGTCGCCGTCCATGGCCAACTCCAGCCGGTTCAGCACCGCGGCGACGCCCAGGTCGCGGGTGCGTCGATCGACGCGGGGTCGTTGGAAGCGTTGGCACAGTAGCCCCGCGATCAGCTCGGCCTCGTCTTCAACGGCGCTGCCGTAGCCGCCGCGGGCCAGCATGCGGATTACTGCGCCGGCGAGCAGGTCGGGGATCAGGTCACCGGGGAAGTCGGCGACGAGCAGCTGGGCGCAGTCGGCGGCAGAGACCGGGGCTGGGTCGTGGCCGGCGAGCATGTGACCGACTTCGTGGCACACAATGCGCTGCTGGTGCGGCGAACTGGTCTCTTGGCGGTAGCCGATGACGTCGGTGGTGGGCAGCGCGACCCACACGCCGGTCACTTCGGCCTGTGGCCGCAGCGGAAGCAACTGCAGCGGGCGGCCGCGTAGGTGGGACAACCGGTCGCCCAGTGTGGGCAGGTCTGGGATGGGTGCGCGTCCCAGCCGGGCGATGTGCGTCTCGGCCCTCCTGCGGGCGTTGCGGGACGGGTTCAATTCTCCTCCTTGGGTACGGCGCCGGACGCCTTCGGCGCAGCGTCGTCGACCGAGGTGCCAGTGGCGGCCTGCAGCCCTTCGGCGCGGCGAATGACGTCGATGACGTCGCCGGCTGCGCCCAGCCCGGCTGGTGACAGGCCGGCGGCACGCAGCGCCAGACTCTCCACGCCGCTGTCTCGGACGGCAGCCAGCAGCTCGAGCTGAGCGTCGATGCGCCGGGCCTGCTCGTCGTCGAAGAAGTACGCGGGGGGCACCCCGAAATAGTCCGAAAGGGCCTCGAGGTGCTTCTTGGTCGGGTTGTCCCGCAGGCCCTTGCGCAGCATCCACAGGTAGCTCGCCGACACGGTAGGGCCGCCTCGTTCGCGTATCGCGGTCGCCACCTCCTCGAACGAGTGCTCACCGCGTCCTCGTGGGTGCACGGTGCGGAACAGGTGGTCGACCCGCTCCGCGAGGGTGCGAGGGGGCGTGTCTGGTGCGTTGCTCACGCCGCTGGCTCCGGCAACCGGTGCTCCACTGAGATAAGACGTGAGCGACGCGCTATCGACATGAGTTGACACTCCCCTCCAAGGTGCCTAGCGTGCAGCACCGTCCACTCTTGTGGATTGATGTGGACTCTGCCGCTAAGCCAGTTGATCGACAAGCAGCGCCTTGCTGCTCTCGGTCGGTGGTGCCGCCCGAAACAGCGGCACCTGTCCCGGCGGTGCTGCTCGTCCCACGGAAGGGGGAGTGCTGTGCAGGTTTCGAAGCGCGCCCCCGTCGGCGACGCCGACCAACTGCGACTATCGCCTGTCGTGCAACCTCTGGTGAGCCCACCCACGCTGCAACGTCGGCTGCCGGTCCGACCCGCCTCCGTGTCGGGTCGTTTCAGGAACCCATCACCCTCCACCGGAGGGTGGTCGTTGCTGGCGGCCCACGGGGGCGCCGGTGTGAGCAGCCTTCAGCGGGCCGGTGCTGGCGGCGAGGACGCCCAGCGGATCTGGCCCTCGTCCGGGCTGGTTGTTGTGGTCGCGCGGCGGACGGCGTACGGGCTGGAGTGGGCGCGCGACGCCGCTCGTCAGCACGCTTCGGGCTGCGCGCCTGCAGGGGTGGAGCTCGCCGGCCTCGTGGTGGTGGCGGATGCACCTGGCCGAGTACCGAAACGGCTGGCCGCGTTTCTGGACCTCGTTTGCGGGGCCTACCCCCGGGTCTGGGAGGTCCCGTGGGTGGAGGAGTGGCGACTGGCCGGCCATGGCGAGCCGCTGCCCACACCGCCGGCGGTTCAGCAGCTGCACATAGACATGCAGGCGCTGACCGGCGTCGGCACTCACCAGGAGAAGGAGTAGACCGGCAATGGCAGTCCTCACCACGGCGGCGTCGTCGCTTGCCGCCCAGGGCGGCGCAGTCATCCTGGGCGCCGGCAACATTCCCACCCCGACGGGGGAGCAGCCGCCCGGCACCGGCGGTCTGACCACGGTGTTGAACTGGACCTTCTGGGGTGTCACGTTCTTGTGCGTCGTCGGCGTGCTGATGGTCGCGGGGACGATGGCGGTGGCTCACCGGCGCGGCGAGGGCGGCGAGCACCTGGCCAAGCTCGGCTGGGTCATGGGCGCCTGCGTCCTTGGCGCTGCCGGTGCCCAACTGGTCAACACGCTGGTCTGAGCATGACTCTCGACCACACGAGCGACACCGAGCCCGAGCCCGGACGGCGGCAACCCGGCCGGGCGTGGACAGTCGCCGCAGCAGTCATCGTCGCGCTGATCGTGCTCGCTGCCGTGGTCGTCATCCTTTCGACCCGGGGGGGTGCCAAGGCGCCGCCCGCTGGTGCCGCGCCAGCGCCGGCCGCCTCAGCCGTGGCAAGCCCGAGCGCGGCACCGCTGGCCGCGCAGGACCAGACCGTTCCGGACAGCGCGCCGCCCGGAGTCTCCTGGACCCTGTTCCAAGGCGTTGCACTGCCCTCTAGCTCGAGCGCCGGCCCGGGCCGGATCACCCGGCCGGTCTACGCCGGCTACGCCCACACGCCGGTAGGTGCCTTGCTGGCAACAGCTCAGATTGGCTACCGCTACTTCCTCACCCCCGGTGATGGATGGAGACAAGTCGTCCGCGACCAAGTTTCGCCTGGCCCCGGACACGACGCCTTCGTGGCGAACCGGGCCAAGGTGACGACGACGGACGTGGCCCCCGGAGGACTCGGGCAGCTCGCCGGCTTCCGCTTCGTGACCTACAGCCCGGATGTTGCCGTCATCCAGCTCGTCAGCCGCTTCTCGAGCGGGACGCTGCAAGTCAGCACCGACACCGTGCACTGGGTTGACGGCGACTGGCAGCTGCAACTTCAACCGGACGGCGGCAGCAGCCCGACTGCACAGCGGGTCGACACCCTCTCCGGATTCGTGCCGTGGGGTGGTGTCTGATGCCTGGCCTCTGTGACGTGCCCGGCGTCAACCTCGGCTGTGACGCGGTCGGCGGAGCGATCGGCTCGGCTGCGGGGAGCGTGTTTGACGCTGCGGCGCAGAAGCTGGCGCAGGGCTTGGGGGACGCGACGAAGGCGCTGGTGACCTTCTGGACCGACCTGCCGATGCCGCAGCTGTCCACGGCCAGTGGTCCGGTCGCGCAGCTGCAGTCGATGACGTACTGGCTGTCGGGGTTCGTGGCGGTGCTGTCGCTGCTGATCGCGGCGGGGCGGATGGCCTGGTCCCGGTCGGGGGAGCCGGCGGGGCGGGCGGTGCGGGGGTTGCTGACCCTGATCGTGGCCTCCGGCGCCGGCGTCGCGGCGATCAACGCTTTGGGGTATTTCGGGGACCAGTACTCGCAGTGGATTCTGAACCGCTCAGCGGACGGGGACCTGGGAGGACGCCTGGCCAAGCTCGCGGCGATCACCAGCGTGCCGGGGATGGGCTCGGGGCTGGTGCTGATCGTGGCGCTGGTCGCGATCCTGGCGTCGCTGGCGCAGATGGGCCTGATGCTGGTCCGGATCGGTGTGGTGACGATGCTGGCCGGGACGTTGCCGCTGTCGGCTGCTGGGACGTCGACCGCGACCGGGCAGGCGTGGTTCGCCCGGGTGATGGCGTGGCTGTTGGCGTTCATCGTCTACAAGCCGGCGGCCGCCACGGTCTACGCGAGCGCGTTCCTGCTCATCGGCAAGGGCCAGGACGCCGCCTCCGTACTCTCGGGACTGTTTTTGATGATCCTGGCGATCGTCGCGCTGCCGGCGCTGCTGCGCCTGCTCACCCCGGCCGTCGCCGCAGCAACCAGCTCCGGGGCGGCCGGCGGCGCCGCGGCCGCCGCGGGCGTCACCGCACTCGCGACCGGCGCCCGGATGGCCGCGGACCGCAGCAGCAGCCGTGCCTCGGCGCCGCCTGCTGGCCCGCAGCAACCCGGGCTGGTAACCGGCTCCGCCGGGAGTCCCGGCGGGCCGACGGGTCGATCTGCCAGCGGTGGCACCACAATCCCCGGCCCGCGGGGGGGCGGCGGTGGCGGTGGCGGCGAGGCGACAGCCGCTGCGCCGGCGGGAGGCGGTGGTTTGGCAGCTGCCGGCTCGAGCGCGGGCGCCGCAGCGACGGCAGGGACGGCGGCAGCTACGGGCGGCGCCGCGGTGGTCGGGCGGGGCGTCGCCAAGGGCGCCCAGGCTGGCTTGAACGGCGCGAGGTCCGCGGCGTCGAACGCGACCGGCGACGGCGGCGACCTGTAAGCCGGCGCGAGCGAGACGAAGCCGGACGGGACATGTGGATGAGGAGAGGCGTGCGATGACGACGGTGGCCGGGGACGAGCCGCGGACCTACGGCAACTGGCGCAAGCCGACCTCGCCGGGGCTGCCCCGCCTGGGTCTGCTGGGCACGGTGCTGGCCCTGGGCGGGTTGGTGCTGGTCATGGTCGTCCAGCTCGCCGCCGGGCTGCTGGCAGCTGCTGGCGGCGGGCTGGCAGTCGTGGTGTTGCTGGCGCCTTTGGCGTACCGCAACAGGGCCGGCCGCAACGGCTGGCAGGTCGGCACCGCGAACGCGGCGTGGGCACTGGGGCGCCGTCGCCGCCAGCACGTCTACGTGTCCGGGCTAGCCGGGCCGGTCGCGTTCGGCGCAACCCGGCTGCCGGGTCTGCTGGCCCGTTCGGAGCTGCTGACCGCGCAGAACAGCTACGGCGAACAGTTCGGCCTGATCACGGTCCCCGCCGCCAAGCACTACACGGTGGTGCTGCGCTGCGACCCGGAAGGCTCGCAGCTGGTCGACACCGAAACCGTCGACGCCTGGGTGGCGATGCACGGCCGGTGGCTGGCCGCCCTGGCGCACGAGCCGGGCCTGGTGGCGTGCACCGTGACGATCGAAACGGCGCCGGACCCGGGGAGCCGGCTCGCGGCCGAGGTGGCCACGTTGCTCGTCGACGGCGCCCCCGAGCTGTCCCGCCAGGTCCTGGTCGAGACGGTCGCGACCTACCCCAAGGGCTCGGCAGCGGTGTCGGCCCGGGTGGCGTTGACGTTCACCGCGACCCGGCCCGGGGCGGGCGAACGCGAAAGTCTGGGCCTTCGCCGGCGCACCGCCTCCTCGGCGCCCCCGGGCCGGCTGCGTACCGCCGAGCAGATGGCCACCCTGGTCGGGCAGCGCCTGCCCGGCCTGGTGCAGCAGCTGCGCTCCACCGGCGCCGGCAGCGCCCGGGCAATGACCCCGGGCGAGATCGCCGAGCTGGTCCGGGTCGCCTACGACCCGGCGGCCGGCCCGGTAGTGGAGCAGGTCCGCGCCGCCGGCGGCGACCCCGGGGTGACGTGGGAGAACGCCGGCCCGGCCGGCCAGCTGGAGGCGTGGGACTCGCTGCGGCACGACACCGCCGCCTCCATCACCTGGCAGATGGTCGACCCGCCGGCCAGCGCCGTGCAGTCCCGGGTGCTCGAACGCCTGCTCGCCGCCGATGAGAACGTGGACCGCAAACGGGTCACGCTGATCTACCGGCCGCACAGCCCGGCGTCGGCCGCCACCATCGCCCATTCGGACGTGCGCACCGCACTGGGCCATGCCGGCGCCGGCCGCGGCGAGACCCACGCCGCCGACTCCCTGGCGGTCCAGGCGACCCGGCAGTCCTCGGGTGAGGTCGCCGGCGGCGCCGGGCTGACCCGGCTGTCGATGCTGGTGACCGGCACCGTCGCCGACCCGGCCCGGCTCGGCGCCGCCGCCGAGGTCGTCACCCAGCTCGGTGCGGCGAGCCAGCTGCGGCTGCGGCGCTGCTACTTCGCCCAAGCGGCCAGCTTCGCCGCCGCCCTGGGCGTCGGGGTGATCCTGGCCGAGCACGTCGCCGTCCCCGACCTGCTGCGCGAGAACTGACCCGCGACGACATCCGGCTGCGACGACCACCGCTCCGCCACACCACTGATCCGCGACACCACCTGAGGAGACCGGCAGATGCCCACTATGGAGACACCGCCGTCGGTGCCGGGGCTGACCAGCCGGGGGCTGCGGGGCGCCGGCCGGGGCCGGGTTTCCTACGTCGAGGCCCCGCCGGAGTGGCGAGCCACCACGGTGCAGGTCTGCGGCCTGTTCCCGTGGGCGGTCGGCGGCCTGTCACCCACAATCGGCGTCCCGCTGGGCCGCAACCTGATCACCGGCGGCACGGTGTGCTGCGACCCGATCAGCTGGTTCGAACGAGCCCGGCTGATCCTGAACCCGTCCGCTTTCGTGCTCGGGCTGCCCGCCCTGGGAAAGTCGACGCTGATCCGCCGGCAGGTGATCGGACTGGCCGGCGCCGGCGTCGTCCCACTGGTCCTGGGTGACCTCAAACCCGACTATGTCGACTCTGTCCGGGCGCTCGGCGGCCAGGTCATGCGCCTAGGCCGGGGGCTGGGCTCGCTGAACGTGCTGGGCGCCGGCGGCCTGGACTTCGCCGCCGACCAGCTGCCCAAAGATGAAGCTGCCCGGCTGCGGGAAGAAGCCCACGGCCGGCGCCTGATCATGGTCTCGGCGTTGGTCGAGCTCGGCCGCGGCTCACGGATCAGCGACACCGAACGCAGCGTGCTGTCCGCGGCGCTGCGCCTGCTGGCGCAGCGCCACCGCCGGCGTAAGACCCCGCCGCTGCTCGGTGACCTGGTGGCCGTCCTCGAACAAGGACCGGACCCGGTCCGGGTCCCGACACTGGACCGCGGCGATGACGCCCGCTACCGCAGCGTCGTCGACCCGCTGCAACGCAGCCTGCTGTCCCTGCTGGACGGTCCGCTGGGGTCGGTGTTCGCCCGGCCCAGCACCGAAGCGATCCGCCTCGACGCGACCGCGGTCTGCGTCGACGTCTCGGGGATCAGCGCCAGCGACACCACACTGCAGGCCGCGGTGCTGCTCGCCTGCTGGAACGAAGGCTTCGGCGCGGTGGAGGCGGCCAACGCCCTGGCTGATGCCGCCGTGGCCCCGCAGCGCCGGTTCTTCATCGTCCTGGACGAGCTGTGGCGGGTGCTGCGCTCGGGGGAGGGGATGGTCGACAAGGTCGACTCGCTGACCCGGTTGAACCGCAACGAAGGCGTCGGCCAGGTGATGATCTCCCACTCGCTGGCGGACCTGCGGGCGCTGCGCAACGCCGAGGACCGGGACAAGGCCAAAGGCTTCGTCGAACGCGCCGGCCTGGTCATCGTCGGCGGGCTGCCCGCCAGGGAGATCGCCGAACTGTCCGAGATCGTGGCGTTCTCCGCCGCCGAACGTGCCCAGGTCACGTCCTGGTCGACCCCGCCGGGCTGGGACGCCGAGGCCGCCCCGCCGGGGCGGGGCAAGTTCCTGCTCAAGTGCGGCCAGCGCCCCGGCATCCCGGTGCATGTCGACCTCACCGCCGCCGAGCGGGACGCGCGCGTGCACAACACCAACAAGCGGTGGGCGGCCGGACTGTGACGGCCCGGGCCCTGCCGGCCGGCGGGGGAGTAGGCGGGGGTGCCGGGGGTGCGGCTGCAGCGTGGGTGGTGCCCGCAGCCGGGGCGGCGCTGGTCGCCTCCGGCGGGGCGCTGTGGGTCGCCGGCGGGTTGGCCTCGGTGCTGGCCGGCGGCGGCTGGCGCTCGGCGCCGTTCGGGCTGCTGCTCGCCGCCCGGGTGGCCCGCGACGGGCCCGGCGCCTACTGGCCCGCGGCGCGCCCTGTGCTGGTCTGGGCCTTGGCCGCCGCCCTAGCCGCACTGGTGCTGGTCCCGGCCGGGGTGCTGGTGCTGCGCTGGGCGCTGCGCCGGCCCCGCTCGGATGAGCCGCTGCGTTCGCTAGCCACGCTAGCCGACGTGCGGCACCTGACCGGCCGCCCGGCGGCCGAGGCCGCCAGGCGGCTGCGGCCCTCGCTTTCCGACATCCCGGCCACCGACGTGCCCGCCGGCGACGCCGGGCTGGTGCTGGGACAGCTGCTGCGCCCCGGCCGGCGCCGCGGCCCGCAGCTGCTCGCCGGCTGGGAGGACGTGCTGCTGGCGTTCATGGCCCCCCGGGCCGGTAAGACCACCAGCTACGTCGTCCCGGCCACCCTGGCCGCACCCGGTGCGGTGGTGCTGACCTCCAACAAGGCCGACGCCTGGGCCGCCACCGCCGAGCTGCGCGGCAAGCAGACCGGCCAGCGGGTGTGGACGTTCGACCCGCAGCGCATCGCCCACGCTGCTCAGAGCTGGTGGTGGAACCCGCTCGCCGGCCTGGACACCGTCGAGGAGGCCGAACGCCTGGCCGGGCACTTCGTGCTGACCGTGGATGACGAGCGCTCCAAGGACATCTGGGGCCCGGCCGCCGCCGAGCTGCTCGCCGGGCTGCTGCTCGCGGCCAAGACCTCGGGCGGCTCGATGATCGACGTCTACGACTGGCTGTCGGATGAGGCGACCCCGGTCCCGGCGCAGCTGCTGCGCGCCGGCGGGCTGCGCAGCATCGCCGCCTCTTTGGAGGGCACCCAGGGCAGCCCGCCGGAGACCCGGGGCAGTGTCTACTTCACCGCCCGGGTCGCCGCCAGGTGCCTGCGCAACCCGCAGATCACCGCCTGGGTCACCCCGCCGCCGGCCGGCGCCGGGCTGGCCGAGTTCGACGCCGCCGCGTTTCCTGCCTCGCGGCAGACGCTGTACCTGCTGTCCAAGGACGGCGGCGGCTCCGCGGCGCCGCTGGTCGCCGCCCTCACCGACCGGGTGATGCGCGCCGGCGTCGGCAGCGCTGAACGAGCCGGCGGCCGGCTCGACCCGCCGATGCTGGTCCTTTTAGACGAGGCCGCCAACATCTGCCGGATCGCCGACCTGCCAGCGCTGTACTCCCACCTGGGCTCCCGCGGGATCATCGCGCTGACGATCCTGCAGTCCTACGCCCAAGGCGCCGGGGTATGGGGCGAGAACGGCATGAAAGCGCTGTGGTCCGCCGCGACCGTCAAGGTAATCGGCCCGGGCATCGACGACGCCAGCTTCGCCGAGGACCTGTCCCGCCTGGTCGGCGACCACGACGTCGCCGTCCAAGCCAGCAGCGTCTCGG
>JAABVA010004623.1_pt1 | contig 12695 bp, 13 predicted proteins | sample 5560331 | NCBI WGS metagenome assembly JAABVA01 (sample SAMN12812661, study PRJNA571458) | rock metagenome | isolation source: Antarctica rocks | place: Antarctica: Victoria Land, Mt New Zealand sud | collected 2016-01-07
TCAAGGGCGGGCAGACCGTGCTGGTCCATGCCGGGGCTGGCGGCGTCGGAAGCTTCGCGGTCCAACTTGCCCGCGAGATGGGCGCGCGCGTCATCGCGACGGCGTCGGGCAGCGGGATCGAGATAGCCCGCCGCCTCGGCGCCGATCAGGTGATCGACTACACGGCCGCAGACTTCGCGGGCAGGCTGTCCGACGTTGACCTCGTGCTCGACACGGTAGGCGGCGAAACCCAGCAACGGTCGTTCGGCGTGTTGCGGACCGGCGGACTGCTTATCTCGACCGTCTCGCCGCCGGACGAGGCTCTGGCGAAAGCCCACGGCGTCACGGCATCGTTCGTCTTCCACCAATCCGACGCAGGGCGCCTCGGCAAGATCATCGAACGCCTGGACGCGGGATCATTGAGGGTCCTGGTGGATCGCACGGTGCCACTGACGGACTTCGCTGACGCGTTCCTATACCAGGCTTCGGGACGGGCGCGGGGTAAGATTATCCTCTCACTGCACGATCCGGCTCCGTGACGCCGGCTGCCAGCGGCCTCTGGCCGGTACGCGGGGATCACTTGAGTTGGCGTGATACATGTGGAGTTCCTTATGCAGCCAGTCAGTCCTGCGGCCACGCGGTACGATGCGGCGACGATCGCATTCCATTGGTTGACGGCGCTGCTCGTCGTCGGACAATGGGTCGGCGCGCAGGTCATTGACTGGTTCCCGCGCGGGCCGTTGCGGGTCGATGCGCGCTCCATGCACATCATTGGCGGCGCCATGCTTGCTGCGCTGTTGCTGGCGCGCATCGTATGGCGTGCGACCCAGGGACGCCGGCTGCCCCTAGCGGACGGCCCCGCCCTGAGCGTGGTCGCGAAGGGAACGCACTGGGCGCTCTACGGCCTGCTGGCGCTCATGGTGGCCTTGGGGTTCCTCCTCACCTGGGCACGGGGGGACAGCCTGTTCAACCTCGTCACCATTCCTCGCCTCGGGCTGGCAGACCATGACGCGGCGGAGCAGTTGCAGGACTGGCAGGGGGTCCGGTAGCAGCGGAACCGAAACTGCATTTCGGGTGCGCGGCTCACGACATACAACTCTTTGTCGTGAGCTGCTCGGCAGCATGCCGAACATGCTGATTCGTCTCACGACAACTCCGCAGCAATCTCTTGACGGGCAACCTGCCCTGACGAAGGTTGTCGTGAGCAGGAAGGGCCAAGCATGTTGGAACTGGTCGGCTATGCCAGGGTGTCCACCCGAGAGGGCCAGCAGGTCCTTGATCGGCAACTCGATGCGCTGAACGCCGCCGGGTGCCAGCGTATCTTTGACGACCGCGGGAGTGGAGCCAGCACCGACCGGCCTGGCTTGAAGGAGTGCTTGGGCTACCTGCGCAAGGGTGACGCGCTGGTTGTGCTGGACCTTGACCGGTTGGGACGGCTCGCGGGCGAGCTGATCCGCCTCGTGGACGATCTAGAGGGCAGGGGGATAGGGTTTCGGGCGCTCAATGCAGCATTCGACACCACAACGTCGATGGGCCGCGCCTTCCTGCAAATTCAGGCGGCGTTCGCCGAGATGGAGCGCAACGTCATCCGACAGCGGGTCAAGGAGGGCATCGCCGCTGCACGTGCCCGCGGCCGCAAGGGTGGACGCCCAAGGCTGATGACACCTGAACGCCTGCGCTACGCCCAGCACCTCATGGCAGACCGCGAGCGCAGCATCCCGGCAATCTGCCGCGAGCTGGGCGACGTGCCCGCGAGCACGCTTTACCACTACGTCCACGCCAATGGCGCCTTGAAGGCGCCAGGTGTCGAACTTCTCCGGACGACGGAGCAAACAGCCGATGCGTGAGATCGTCAGCGTCTTCAACTCGAACGGTGCTTACGCCACCGCCCCGCACGAGCACCGGGAGTTCATGGTCCTGGTGCCCGAGCACGGGATGCTGCGCTTTACCGACGAGGCCAACAACTGGTCCACCACTCTGATTGAGCGGCAGTTCCTGCTGGTGCCGCCACATTGGACCCACTCCTCGGCGTCGCTGACCGGCGACCAGGGCCATGTCGCCTTCTACGTGGACCCGGACTACATGGGCTACGCCCTTGGCGATCTTTCGGGCGAAGCCAGCCGGGTGTTGCGCGTGCCGACGCTGGGCATCTGGCACACCTCGGCGCCACTGCACCACCTATTGCTGGCCAAGAAGGAGCTGCGCCGCCCCAGCCCGTTCGTGGACCGCCGGCGCCAGGTGGCGCAGGCCGACCACCTGCTGCTGCTGGAGTGCCTGGCCATCTCGCTCAGCCAGCCCAGCGTCCGCCGGTCCTCGACGGAGCGACACGGCGCGGCGCTGGTGCGGGACGTCCGCGCCTACCTGGCTGGCAACCTCGCTCGGGCGCCCGACCTAGATGAGGTCGCGGCGACGTTCCACGTCTCGCGGCGCCATCTGACCCGTCTCTTTGCCCAGCACGCGGGCGGGTCCATCCTGGCCTACGTGCAGCGCCTGCGGGTCGAGCGGGCCAAGAACCTTCTCCGGCAAACCCGGCTGTCCGTGCTGGAGGTCGCCCACGCGGTCGGCCTTGAATCGCCGTCGCACCTGGCCGGGCTGTTCCGCCGCGAGGTCGGCTCATCTCCTGACGATTGGCGGCGCGCCGGCCAACACTGAACGGGCCGGGCTGCCGCGGGGCTGCGGCCCGATCCCGCGCATGATGTGGCCCGATCCCGTGCGACCGCTCCGCACTCTTCGGACATCCTGACACTGCTTAAGACCAACGGGCTTTCCGGGATGGCCCGGTCAGGGGGCATGGATGGGCGAAAACGGGGCAGGAGCGTTCATTCGCTTCACGGGTGTCCAGAAGAGTTTCCAAGCCGGCGGACGCGTCTTCGTCGCCGTGCGGGACGTGTCGCTGTCCGTCGCACGGGGCGAGGTCGTCACGCTGGTCGGCCCGTCCGGCTGCGGCAAATCCACGCTGCTGAACATGACCGCCGGGCTGTTCGGCCCCACGCAGGGGCGGGTCGAGTACGACGGCGCCGAGGTGCGGGGGGTCAACCGCCGGGTCGGCTACATGACGCAGGCCGACCACCTCCTGCCCTGGCGCACGGTGGCGGGCAACATCGCCGTGCCGCTGCAAATCCGCCGGGTGGACAAGCGGGTGGCCCAGGCGCGCGTCGAGGAGCTGCTGGCCCTGGTCGGCCTGTCCGGCTTCGGCGCCAGCTACCCAAACCAGTTGTCAGGCGGGATGCGCAAGCGGGCCGCCCTGGCCCGCCTGCTGGCCAGCGATCCCGAGACCATCCTGATGGACGAGCCGTTCGGGGCGCTCGACGCGCAGATGCGCCTGACCTTGCAGACCGAGCTGCTGCGGCTATGCCGGCGCTTCGGCAAGACGGTGCTGTTCGTGACCCACGACGTGGACGAGGCTGTGGCGCTAGCCGACCGCTGCGTCGTGTTCGCTGGCCGCCCCGGCACCATTGACCACGTGCTGGACGTGCCGCTGCCGCGCGAGCGCAACCTGATCCAGCTCCGCGCCGACCCGCGCTACGTCGCCCTGTGCGCCGACCTGTGGCGGCGCCTCGCCCCCGAGGCGGCGGGCGACGCCGCACTTTCCTCCCCGGTCCAACTCGCGGTGGCGTCATGATCCAGCTCTACCGCCTGCTATTCCTTGCCGGCCTGCTCGCGGCCTGGGAGGGTGCGTCGCGCTGGTTCGGGGCCGAGTTCTTCATCAGCCGTCCCACCGCTGTCGCTGCCAGCCTGTGGACCATCCTGCGCAACGGCGTGTTCTTCTACCACGCTGGGATCACCACGCTGGAGGCGGTGCTGGGCTTCGTCATCGGCTCGGCGGCCGGGCTGGCGGTCGGCTTGCTGCTGGGCCGGGCGCGGCTGCTAGCCGATATTCTCGACCCGTTCCTGACGGCGTTCTACAGCTTGCCCAAGGTGGCGCTGGCGCCGCTGTTCATCCTGTGGTTCGGCATCGGCCTGCCCATGAAAGTGATTCTGACCGCGGCCGTCGTGTTCTTCCTGGTGTTCCTCAACACCTACAGCGGCGTCCGCAACGTGTCCCGCGAGCAGCTCACCATCTTGCGCCTGATGGGCGCCAACGAGCGTGACCTGATGCGCATGGTGGTCGTGCCGTCCGCCTTCACCTGGGTGTTCACCGGGCTAAAGCTGTCGGTGCCCTATGCCCTAATCGGCGCCCTGGTGGGCGAGATCATCGCCGCCAACCGCGGCCTGGGCTACCTGCTGTCCGACGCCGCCTCGCAGTTCGACACCGCGGGCGTGTTCGCGGCGCTGGCCGGCATCGTAGCCCTGGCCCTCATCCTCAACACCGCCGTCAAGCAAGCCGAACGGCTTCTCATGCCCTGGAAAGCCCAGGACGCCGAGCGCGAGGTGTCCGTCTGATGCCAAACCTACACCCCGCAGGAGTCGTCCCATGTTGATGCGCCTGACCTCGGCCGTGGCGTTCGCCGCCACCCTCCTGTGCAGCCCCTTGACGGGCGCGAGCCAAGCCGCCGAGCCGACCAGGGTCGTGCTGGCCTTTCCCAGCGAGGGCTTCCTGTACGTGCCGATCTACGCGGCGCAGAAGCTCGGCTACTTCGCCGACGAAGGCCTGGCCGTCGAGGTCGTTGTCTTCCAAAAAGGCGGCTCAGCGGCGCTGACCGCGGTGCTGGGCGGGGATGCCGACGCCTATGTGGGCTTCCCTGCCATTGCGATCCGCGCCCGCACCAAGGGTCAGGCCGTGCGGGCGTTCGCGGCCGTGCAAACGCAGTTCGGCAGCACCGTCGTCATCCAGGGCGACGCCACCCGCAAGGCGGGCGTTACGGCCAGCTCCCCTATTGCGGACCGTGCGCGTGCGCTGCGCGGCCTGACCATCGGCGTGACCGGACCAGGCAGCACCACCGACATGCTTGTGCGCTACCTGGCCAAGGATGCCGGCCTCAGCCCGGACCGCGACCTGACCATCATGCCAATCGGCGGCGCGCCCAACATGCTGGCCGCGTTCTCGCAAGGCACCATCGGCGGCTTCTCGCTGTCGCCGCCCACCATCACCACGGCCGAGAAGGCCGGGGGCTTCGTGCTGGTGGACCTGGCCAAGGGCGAGTACGAGCCGCTGGCCGGCTTCCTGTTCACGGCCATGATCGCGCGCGACGATTGGCTGGCCAAGAACCGCGGCACGGCGGAGAAGCTGGTCCGCGCGCTGTGGCGCGGCGAGCAGGTGCTGCGGACCGATCCGGACCGGGCGCGCGAAGCCGTGCGGACCTTCTTCAGCCGTATCGACTTCGCCATCTTCGACGCGGCTTGGGCTGCTTCGCTGCCGTCCTACCCGGCCACGCCCCGGATCGAGGCGGCCGGCGTCGAGAAGAACATGGCGTTCATGAACGCCGTCGAGGCCGAGCCGGTGCGCATCACCGCCGACCAGGTGTCCACCAACGCGGTCGTCGATGCGGTCGCGCCGACCATGACCAACAAGTAGAGCAGGCTGCCATGCGACCCCAGGTCCACCTCCTCAGCGTCTTTGCCGCAGGCCCGCGCGGCGGCAACCCGGCGCCCATCGTGCCCGATGCCGCCGGCATGTCGGACAAGGACATGCAGGAGGTCGCCCGCGCCTATGGGCACGAGAGCGGCTTCGTATTGCCAGCTCCCGCCGGGTCGGACTGCGACTTCGCGTTCCGCTTCTGGGTGCCGAACCACGAGATGGAGATGTGCGGCCACGCCACGGTCGGCGCGGTCTGGCTGCTGAATCAGCTTAGGACGCTGCCCCGCAACGAGGTCCGCATCTGGACGCGGAGCGGCCTGGTCGAGGCCCATGTCACCGACGTGGACGGTGCCCGGCAGGTCGAGATCACGCAGCCGCAGGGGCAGGTCGAACCCGTGCCGGACGCAGGGACGACGGAGGCCGAGATCCTGTCCGTGCTGGGCATCACCACGAACGAGCTGGCACCGCTGCCGATCCAGAACGCCTGCACGAGCCGCGTGAAAACGCTGGTGCCGCTCAAGAGCGTGGCGGTGCTGGACGGTTTGCGGCCGGACTTCCGCCGCATGGAAGGGGTGTGCGAGCAGATCGGTTCCACCGGGCTGTATCCCTATGCCTGGTCCGACCTCCAGGGCCAGGTGTTCGACGCCCGGCAGTTCCCGAAGTCGTCCGGCTACCCCGAGGACGCCGCGACCGGCATCGCCGCGGCGGCGCTGGCCTTTGGACTGCTGGACAACGGCCTGGTCGAGCCAATAGGCCAGCCAATCAGGGTGCGCCAGGGCCGGGCCATGGGTCGGCCGTCCGAAATCACCGTGCGGTTCCGCGGCAGCGGTGCCACCGAGACGCAGGGCTGCTGGCTCGGCGGCAGCGCGCACTTCGAAGCGCCTGCCACGGCGGCCCTGGCAGGATGAGCATAGCGGAACGCCTGGCCGAGTTGGGGCTGCAACTACCGGACCCGCCGCAGCCGCAAGGCGAGTATGTTCCTGTCGTCGTGCATGACGGCATCGCGCAGGTCAGCGGACAGGTGTCCCGGCAAGGCGACACCGTGATCGTCGGGCCGGTCACGGCCGATACGCCGCCGGGGGTGGTGGCGCACGCTGGCCAGGCTTGTACGTTGCGGGCGCTGAGCGCGCTTGGCAGCGCCATCGGTGGCCTCGACAACATGAGCCGTATCCTGTTCGTGCGCGGGTTCGTTCATGCCCAGGCTGGCTTCCAGGGTCATTCCAGCGTCCTGGACGAGGTGTCCCGCCTGATGGTGACCATCTTCGGCGACCGCGGCCGTCACGCCCGGTCGGCTGTTGGCGTCGCAGGACTGCCGGGAGGTGGGATGCTTGAGATCGAGGTCACGGCCGCCGTCACCGTAAGCTGATCGTAGGCTAGGCTCGGCCGCATCCGCCCACCCGCAGCCGTCCCATGCCGGTTTCCTTTCTGACCGCCGAGCAGGAGCGGCGGTACGGCCGCTACGCCGGCGAGCCGACTCCCGACCAGCTTGCCCGGCACTTCCACCTTGATGACGCCGACCGCGAGCTGGCCAGCTCGAAGCGGTGGGACCACATGCGCCTGGGCTTCGCGGCCCAGCTCGGCACCGTGCGCTTCCTGGGCACCTTCCTGGACGACCCTGCCGCCGTGCCGGCCGGGGTGGCCGCCGATCTGGCACGGCAGCTCTGCATCGCCAACCCGGGCTGCCTGGCCCAGTACGACGCTGGCCGGGTGCGCTGGCTGCACGCCGCCGAGATCAGGGAACGCCACGGCTACCGCGAGTTCACCGATCCCATCATACGCTTCCGCCTGGCCCGCTGGCTCTACGCCCTGTGCTGGACCGGCACGGACCGTCCCAGCGTGCTGTTCGACCGCGCGACGGCCTGGCTGGTGACGGAGAAGGTCCTGCTGCCGGGAGCATCGGCCCTTGAGCGCCTGGTCTCTCGCATCCGCGCCCGTGCCGCCCGCCGGCTCTGGCGCACCCTTGCCCGCGACGTGACCCGCGACCAACGCACACAGCTCGACGCCCTGCTGGTCGCACGCAACGGCGGACGGCCCAGCCCGCTTGATCGGTTGCGCGACGGCCCGTATTTGCGCAGCGGCGCCGAGCTGTCCCGTGCCGTAATCCGGCTCGACGAGGTGCGGGCGCTGGCCTTGGGCCTGCCCAGCACCGCGCACGTCCCGCCGGGCCGAGTGGCGGCGCTAGCGCGTTTCGCCACGGTCACCAAGGCACAGGCCGTGGCGCGGCTGCCCAAGGAGCGGCGGGCCGCCACCTTGCTCGCCTTCGTGAGGACGCTGGAAGCGAGCGCGCAGGATGACGTGCTCGACCTGTTCGACATCGTGGTCACGGCCCTGTTCGCCGACGCTGCCAAGGTCGGCAAGCGCGCCCGGCTGCGGACCATCCGCGACCTCGACGCCGCCGCGCTCCAGCTCCGCCGCGCCAGCGGCGTGCTGATGGACGACAGCGTGGAGGACGGGGCCGTGCGGGAGGCAGCCTTTGCAGTCGTGCCGCGCGCGGCGCTTGCCGCGGCGCTGGAGCAGATCGACGCCATCGTCCGGCCACCGGGCGACCTGTACTTCACCGAGTTGCGCGCCCAAGCTGGCAAGCTGCGGTTCCTGCCGGCTCTGCTCCGTTCCGTCAGCTTTGGCGCCACCACGGCCGGGCAGCGCACGCTGGATGCCGTGCGCCACCTGCGGGGCACGGACGGCCGCGGCCCGGCTCCGTCCGCGCCGCTCGGCTTCGTGCCGAGTGGCTGGAAACGCCAGGTCAAGGCGCGGGACGGCAGCGTGGACAGCCTTGGCTACCGCCTGTGCTTGCTGGACGCCATGCGGTTCGGCCTCCGGCGGCGCGACCTGTTCACCACCCCCAGCCTCCGATACGCCGACCCGCGCCTTGGCCTGCTGGCAGGACCAGCATGGGAGTCGGCGCGGCCGGCCATCTGCCGCACCCTGGGCCTCTCGACCGACGCTCCGGCCGAGGTCGCGCGCCTGGCCGGGCGGCTGGATGCCGCGTACCGGGACACGGCGGCGAACCTGCCCAAGAACGCCAGCGTGCAGGTAAACGGCGGCGATTTGGTCCTGTCCGCCTTGGACAAGCTGGAGGAACCCGCCAGTCTGGTCGCGCTCAAGGCGGCCGTCGCCGCCCGGCTGCCGCGCGTGGACCTGCCGGAGCTGCTGCTGGAGATGCACGCCCGCACCGGGTTCGCGGACGGCTTCACCCATGCCAGCGAGGGCGGCGCGCGGGCCGGCGGCGTCACCACCAGCATCTGCGCCGTGCTGCTGGCCGAAGCCTGCAACACGGGCTTCGAGCCGTTGATCCGGGGCGACATCCCGGCGCTGGGCCGCTCGCGGCTGAGCTGGGTGCGGCAGAACTACGTGCGGGCCGAAACGCTGACCCGGGCCAACGCCGCCCTGGTGGCCGCCCAGAACCGCATCCCGCTCGCCCGCACATGGGGCGGGGGCGACGTAGCCTCTGCCGACGGGCTGCGTTTCGTCGTGCCCGTCCGAACCATCCACTCCGGGCCGAACCCGCGCTACTTTGGCCAGGAACGTGGGGTCACGTTCTACAACCTCGTGTCCGACCAGTTCACCGGCTTGAACGGCATCACCGTCCCCGGCACGCTCCGCGACAGCCTGACCCTGCTTTCGCTCGTGCTGGAACAGCAAACCGAACTGCAGCCAACCGAGATCATGTCCGACACCGGGGCCTACACGGACACGATCTTCGGCATCTTCCACCTACTCGGCTTCCAGTTCAGCCCCAGGCTTGCCGACATCGGCGGCACCCGGTTCTGGCGCGTAGACGGCAAGGCTGATTACGGCGCCCTGGACGAGTTGGCCGCCCAGCGCGTCAACACGGCACTCATCATCCAGCACTGGGAGGACCTGCTGCGCTTGGCCGGCTCGCTCAAGCTTGGCACCGTGCAGGCTGCTGGGTTGATCCGGACCCTGCAAACCAAAGATCGCCCGACCAAGCTGGCCCGGGCGTTGGGGGAGCTGGGACGGCTCATCAAGACGCTTTACCTGCTCCGCTTCATCGACGACGCTGCCTACAGGCGGCGCATCCTGGTGCAGCTCAACCGCGGCGAGGGACGGCACCAGCTCGCCCGCATCGTGTTCCACGGCAAGCGGGGCGAATTGCGGCAGCGTTACCGCGAGGGCCAGGAGGACCAGCTTGGCGCCTTGGGCCTAGTGGTGAACGTCATCGTGCTTTGGAACACGATCTACATGGACGCGGCGCTGGACCAGCTCCGGGCCGAGGACTTCGACGTGCGCGCGGAAGACGTGGCCCGGCTGTCGCCGCTTGGCTTCGACCACATCAACATGCTCGGCCGCTACGCCTTCATCCTGCCGGACGGGATCGCACGCGGCGAACTCAGGCCCTTGCGCGATCCTCGCCACACCGCGGACGAGGGCTGAATTGCAGTTTCGGTTCCGCTGCTACCGGACCCCCTGGCACAACGCCGTGGGCTTCCTCATCCTCGCGCTCGCCGGGCTGCATGCGGCCGCAGCGCTTCTGCACCGCTACGCCTGGAAGGACCAAGTGCTGGAACGGATGCTGCCGCGCTTTCGCCGGTAAGCCTTGTGACCGCGAGGCTGTGCAGATTGGCCAACGGGTATTGCAGCCTCTAGATCGGTGGCCAGGGCCAGAAGTGTCCGTCAAACCAAACCTGACGGACAACCGCCTATGATGGTCCGCTCTCGACCCGAAGCGGACATAATCAGACACTTGAGGGCGAGGAGTGCCGCGCAACGTGTCCGGGGCAGTGGTCATCGTCACGGTGTATGGCGATCATCGATGGGAACCGCTGTTATGCCGTCGGCTGCTGGATTAGCTGCCCTCGGAACGGGAAGGTCCGCCCACGCCACTGAGGAGACGACCATGTCACGCCTCTCGCTCGTCGCGATCGATGACATGCAACCCGCGCAACGCGAGCAGTACGACCGCTTCCCGTCCAACCTGACCCGTGGGCTGCTGCTCCTGGAACAGCGCCTGGCGGGAACCCTGCCGTCGAGTGCCAATGCGTTGCGCAGCTGTGGCCTCGATGCCAAAGTCCGGGAAGGCATCATCCTGCGCGTCGCCGCCCTGAGTGACTGCGCCTTCGAGCGGATGCAGCACCTGGGTGAGGCCGGAAAGGCCGGGTGGACGCCAACCGAGATCGCGGCCATCGAGGGGCAGGGGCCGTTCGACAGCCTTGGCGCCTTCGCCGCCGTACTCGGCTTCGTGGATGCTTGCGTGGCCAGCCCGCGCGTGCCGGACGACATCTTCGCCGCTGCGCGGACCATGCTGTCGGACCGCGACCTGGCCACCGTCATTGTGCTGATCGGCCACTACATGACGGTGGCGCGCTTCGTCGAGACGCTCGGCATCGAGCTTGACCCGGCGCCCAGCGACTGGACCACCGAACACTGACCGGCAAGCCGGCGCGCCGTTATCGCTCCAGTCCATCGTCTGGCCCCTCTCTACGGAGCAGCGCCCCGACCGTCCGGCGGAACCAGCGGTGCCCGGCATCATCCTTGCTGCGCGGATGCCAGTACAGTGCGATCTCAGACGGGGGCAGCCGGATCGGCAGCTCGTGGGCTGCGATGGGCAAGCTCGGTGCCATGAGCGTTGCCACCCTTGCCGGTACGGTGGCGATCAGCTCCGTGCGCGCGACGACAGCGACGACGGCAAGGAAACTCGGTTGCCAAACCGCGACCTTCCGCACCAGCCCCAAGGCGGCGAGCGCCCCGTCCACAGCGTCGGCATACATCGTGCTGTCTTGCGGCAGCACCTGGACGTGCTGCAACTCGGCATAGGTTTCAAGCGATAGCGGGCTGTCCGCGATGGCGGCGTGACCGCGCCGCGCGACGCAAACGAAGGGTTCCGTGAAGGCGGCCTTGCGGATCAATGCGTCCGGCGCACCGGGGCAGTAGCCGATCGCTAGGTCCAGTTCCCCACTCGCCATCCTAGCCTCGATGTGGCGGAAGTCGGGACCCTTGAACACGAGCTGCACGTCCGGCGCTTGCTCCGACAGCAGGGCTGCGAGCGCAGGCAGTAGGGCGTATTCCACGAAGTCGGTTCCGATGACGCTGAACGTGCGTCGGCTCGTCACGGGCACGAACCCGGGCACGGGGGCGACCATGTGTTCGATTCCGGCCATCACGGGGTGGAGTTGCTTGAGGAGGGCCTCGGCCCGCGGGGTCATGCTCAATCCGTGCGGACCGCGAACCAGGAGTTGGTCGCCAAGCAGGGCACGCAGCCGTGCCAAGCTGGCGCTCATGGCAGGCTGACTGATGTCCAGCCGTTCCGCCGCCCGGGTCACGTGCCGCTCCTCCAGCAGCGTTCGGAGGGACACGAGGAGGTTGAGGTCGAACCCGCGGAAATCCATGCCGCGGATGGTAGTCATAATCGACCCCATATGGCAGCGCTGCACACCCAGGCGTACTCGGGTCCAAGACGTCGGCAACCTTTGCGCCTTCGCGCTCGGACCCGGCTCGAAACAGGGACGCCATCACCATGAACGAGATTGCCCAGACCATTGAAGCCCGGCTCGCCGCGATCGAGGACCGGCTCGCGATCTACACGCTGATCGCGTCGCATCCGCCCAGCGCGGACACGGCTTTCGCAGATTATACGCGGTCGGTGTACCTCGACGACGGCGTGTTCGACCGCGGCCCCACCCTGGACGGCGCACGCGGCGTGGACGCGATCGCCGCGTTCACGCTGAAGCCGGAACACGAGGAAGCGATCCGGGGCGGGCTGGCCCATTTCGTCGGCTTGCCGCTGATCGACCTGCGAGGCGACGAGGCAGTCGTTACCTCGTACCTGCAGATCATCCAACTCGACCACCAGGCGGCGCCGCGCGATCTACCGAACCATGGGTCATCGTATGGCTACCGCATCCACCGCGTGGTGGTGAACCATTGGCACCTGATCAAGCGCGGCACGGAATGGTGGGTGCAAAGCCGAACCTTGTTGCCGGTGGACGGCTCGGCCGCACCTCGTCAGCTTCTGGCGGAAGGACTGGCGAACGTCTTGTCGGAACGGAAGGAGAAGAGTGCCGCACACCATCCCTCGTAGCCAGTGCTCCTGCGCCAGCGAAAAAGCCGTTCCTGGCGAGGCTGTCCAGGAACTCATAGGGGTGGACCAGTGACTGGACCGCGCATGTCGCCTTAGCTCGACTTTCCGCATTTTCGGTTGAGCGAAAGCCTCAGCATAGCGCCCAGAAGATGTCGTCATGCGCAATGAGGTCGAGAGCCTCGTCGACCGGCAGAACGGTGCGGCCGAAGGGACCGGCTG
>JAABVA010004624.1_pt1 | contig 12693 bp, 12 predicted proteins | sample 5560331 | NCBI WGS metagenome assembly JAABVA01 (sample SAMN12812661, study PRJNA571458) | rock metagenome | isolation source: Antarctica rocks | place: Antarctica: Victoria Land, Mt New Zealand sud | collected 2016-01-07
TGCTGGCTGGTGCTCATGTCTCGTCTCCTGCGTGCTGATAGACGTGGTGAAGGGGTGATATGCCCCGCAGGCACCGCTGGTGCACGGGCTGTACCGTACGTCCGGGGGCGGGGAGGACCTGGCGGCGCTCCGCAGCTGGGGCACTGACAAATGAGGCGCGCGTAGGCCGGAGCAGACGAGGAGCAACCGGCGACGGTCCGGCGACAGTCCGGCAATGGCCAGGGGGGCGCCAGCGACGCGAGCGCGGTGAAGGTTCCTATGCCGCTGGATCGCTGGCGGGGCTGCGGGGGGCCGTGTTCGCGACGGGCAGGCGGGCGGGGGGACCTGCAGCCTGTGGCGCGCCCAGAGAGGCGGTCTCGCGCTGAGACCGCCCCTCCCTGTGCTGATGCTTGATCGCGGGTGGCAGCCCGGCGACGTGGCCGCGCCGACTAGAAGCTGGCCGTCCCGTTGGGGGTCCCATTGCCGGTGGGGCCGTCGTAGCCGGCCGCGCCGGTGCAGAGGTAGGCGGCGCCGCAGGCGCCATTGCTGCCCACGGTCACGTCGAAGAGGCTTCCCGCCGGGCTGGTGTACGACGCGGACCCATAGGCGACGTTCGCGGCGTTGCCGGCGAGGGCGTAGACACTGGCGATGAGGGGGGAGGCGACGCTCGTGCCGCCGAAGGCGAGCCAGCCGCTCTGACCCTTGGAGGCGTAGCTGTCGTAGACGGCGACGCCGGGGGTGGGGTCGGCCTCGGCGGACACGTCGGCGATGGTGCGCCTAGCGCACCCCGCGTCGGTCTGCCACGAGGGTTTCGGCTCATAGGCGCTGCAGCCACTGCCCGCGCCGCTCCAGACTGTCTCGGAGAACCCGCGCGCGCTGCCGTCGCGGGTCAGGGTAGTGCCGCCGACGGCCGTCACATAGGGGGACGCGGCAGGGTACTGCGGGCCGTAGCCGCTGTCGCCCGAGCTGGCCGTGATGGCGATGCCGGGGTGGTTATAGTGGATGTCGTACGCCGTTTCGCCCGCCGACTCGGAGCCGCCGTAGCTGTTACTGATTGCGGTGGCGCCCAACTGGGCCGCTGTGTCCACGCTCGCCGCGAGGTCGGCGGTGCTGGCGCTATTGGCCTCGACAAGCAGGATGTGGCAATTGGGACAAATCGCGCTGACCATGTCCAGGTCGAGCGAGATCTCCTGGCCCCAGCCGCTGTTGGCCGTCGGGTAGGACGATGTACCCCCCGTTTGGGTGACCTTGCGGAAGCAGCCGTTGGCCGTCGTGCAGGGCGCGAGCCCGAAGTGGGTGCGGTAGACGCCGAGGTCGGCCTCGGCGGTGGGGTCGTCGTAGGCGTCGACGATGGCGACGGTCTGGCCGCTCCCCGCGGTCGATGACGGGAGATGGTACGCCGTCTGTAGGTCAGTCGGGTAGTAGCCGCCGATGGTCCCGCCGCCGCCGGGCTTGCCCGTGGGGCGGAGGACGAGGATGGCGTGGCAGCGGGCGTAGCCGACAGGGACCGCCCCACAGACGGGGACGTGCTGGGCGGACACCCCCGTCGCCGCGCGGGTGGCGGCAGGTGTGCCCGCGACGGCGAGGATAGAGAGGGCGGTCAGGCCCAAGGCGCTGGCGAGTCGTTTCACTGAAGTCTCCTTATGATGGGGTAGAAAGAGCGAAGCTGTCACCAGGGGCAAAGTAGCTTGATAACAAGAGGCTCAACCTTGCTATACGGAAGATGGATGAGCCCCATTGATGTCGTCAATGGCCTTGGCGGCGACATCGGCCAATCGTAGCGGTTCCTCATCCGTCTCAACCTGCTCCATGTCGCTTTGTTGCAGGTCCACCAATGCCGGAAGCGCGTGTGGGTCCCTCAATTGGCCGAGCGCCTCGATCACCGCCACATCGGAGAAGGTAGGGAACCACGCGTCGTCTCGCTGTGCCATTCGTGCGATGAGTGGGTCGACGGCGCGTGTATCGCCAATCTTCCCAAGCGCCGTCGCGGCCGCTCCCCACACGTCGCGCCAGGGATCATCAAGGCAGTGGATGAGCGGTTCGACGGCCGTCGTTGTGCCCACATGCGCCAGTGACCCGGCAGCAGCCCATCGGACATGCCCGTTCGGATCGTGCAGCGCCGCGATCAACGCATCCTCTACGTCCGGTGCGGCAAACGGATGCAGCGCCTGTGCGGCGCTGGCCCGGACTCCTACGTCGGGATCATGGAGCGCGGCAAGCAAGGGTCCTATGGCACGTGCGTCCGCGAGCCGACCCAGCGCGACCGCTGCCCAGCGACGGCCAGCCGCAGTATGGTCTTGCAGGATAGCGATGACCGCTTGCACGGCAGCGGAACCATAGGCTGCGACGGCCCATGAGGCGCGCACTTGCACCCGGATGTCGTCGTCATTCAGCGCGGCGACGAGGCATGGGAGGGCGCGATCATCCCCTAGCCTAGCCAGCGCGTCGACCGCACTCTGCCGCACGAGCGCTGCATGATCCGCTGCAAGGACCGCAAGCAGTGGCTCTACTGCACGTCGATCCTGCCGGAGCCCTAACGCGCCGGCCGCTGTCTCCCGGATCTGATCAGCGGGATCATGCAAAGCCGCCAGCAGCGCGTCAAAGGACACGGAGTCGCCGAGATCGCCAAAGCACCGGAGAGCATACATGCGCGTCGGCTGGTGCCGTTGTTCTAGCATCGCGAGCAACACCAGTAGAGTCAGTTCGCCCTCTCGTTGATACAAAATCGTACGCGCTTGGTTTTGCATCTCCATGTTGTCGTCGCTCAGACGTGCAACCAACTCGTGAATCGGTACGTCGTTATTGGTCACGTCGTTACGGCCGTTGCCGACGACACAAAAACGGAGTGCCGACTATCGTTCTGGGCGTGGCACTCTGCCCACAAGGTGTCATCTTGCTCGGTTTCTGGCCCTATTTCTTGTTCGATCACTGGCCCCATACGGCTTCCGTTTCACTAGACAGAACAGCCCTTCTGAGAAGTGAATTGTGCGGCTGCTTTCCTGCCCACGCCTGCGGAAGTCGGCGCGACGCCCTGCTATCGCGTCCCATTCACTTCACGAAAGGTTGGCGGCAGCTCCAGGGGCCGACGCGGAGAGACAATAGCGATGGGGCCATAGAGTTCCCAGAGAACGGGGCCACAAAGCGAGCAAGATGACACACAAGGCCACCGTATCTGTCGCTGTGCATATCCTAATTGCGCGTGGATGTCACCTCGCATATACTCCCTCCTAAGCTAAGAGTGCCGACACCGCCAGAACCAGGAACTCGTCGCGCCGTTTACCGTGGAGACCCGCTCTGGTGGTCGACGTGGTGACGGGGTCGCCCTGACCGCCTTACCACAGATCCTCGGGACGTATGCCGCGCCCCAGTGCCTCTATTTCTGCCTCCATGCCCATCTCCCACAAGGCCTTGGGACCAGCTCCCGCTCTCTCCGTCCCCTCCGTGCCAGGACGCGGCTGCGGGTTGCCGGCCCAGACGCGCGTGTGATAGCACCGCTTGCAGGTGCCGTGTGCGTCCTTCACGTCTCCATGGGTCCAGACGGGATGTTTATGGCAGATGCGGCATAGGCGCTGGCGCTGTTTGACCATAGCCTTCTCCTTGTTTGGCTCACGCGAGGCGAGCTTGAGCCTCTATCTATAAGGATACTTTGCCCCTGGTAACAGCTTCGCTCTTTCTACCCCTTATGATGGGGGGCGCGACGGATGGCGCGGCGTGTCCGCGCGTTCATCGCGCACTCGTGTGCGGTGAGTCGCCGGGGTTAGCGCGTCTTCGTCGCGGCGCGGCCGAAGGCGCGGCGGCCGATGACGACGCGCACGGCGACGTACGCAGCGCCCGCCGGGCCGGTGGTGACGGCGGCGATGTGGACGCGCTCGCCGGGCGCGAGCGCGGCCAGGGCGCCGGGGGTGAGGGTCTCGGAGATGGTCACGGTGGCGGTGATATCCTGGTGGCCCTGGAGCTGGAGCGTCACGGCGTCGCCAGCGATAGAGGTGACGATGCCCTCGAACTGGCGCATCCTCTGCCCGTGGGCGTGCAGGGGCGTGTCGCCCGCATCGTGTCCACCCTTCTTATGATGCGCGCCGACGCTGGCCGGATGGGCCGGTGTCGCGGCGTGCGCGGTCAGGCCGGCGGGGGCGGCGGCCAGGGCCAGCGTGGCGGCCAGCCCGAGCGCGAAACCTCTGTAACGCGTGTGTCGTGTCGTCATGGCGATCCTCCATTTGTCCGTTCTGTGTCTCTGAGCGTGCGAGGGCGCTCCCCCTATGATGACGGGCGGGGGCGGCTCACTCGTACACCCCCCGGACCATTGTCCTATCCGGCCTGGCCCCTCTGTCCTAGGCCAGCCCGGTTGCCGTGCCCTGGCGGGGCACGGCCGGGGGGGCGTCGGCGGTCGTGGGGCGGGTAGGCCCTACTGTCTATATCGACGCGGGGCACAGGGCTCTGGAGGGGCCTATGTGTCCTAGCGGCGCCCGTACCGTGCTGGATGCCGCGGCGGCTGTAAGACATCACATTCGCTGATATTGGTGGCGAAGTCGGTTCCCTCGCCGCTTATGCGCCGCGTGACCCGTTTGAGGTGATAAGCGACGCCGGACAAGGGGTGCGACGGGCACTTATTCGCCGTCTCTTAGCCCTTCGACGACTTCGCCAACAATATCGCCTGGCGCGCTTGTGTGGGGCGTTCCGCCACTGACGTCTGTGCGGTGTGAGTCGGGCTACACAGCGGCTGCCTGGCGGCCGCGAGAAATGGAGCGCCGGGATGTGAGCGCGCCGCACCGGCTGATGACAACAAAGGAGCATGAGGATGGTTACACGCGATTACTGCACATACAAACTTAGTTCCCACAAATACGAGCCCGCGTGGCGCGGCTAGCCGACGACCAAGACACGAAGGCCTTGGTGGGGCTCTACACCGAGATGCTGGGGATGCGTCAGCAGGAGATCGCGTGCAGCCTCGACACCTTACAGCAGACAACGCACACGTTGCTCGATGCGGCCACAGGTGCCGCGAGCGAGGACGAGGACAACGCCGAGGGCGAGCGGGCCGTCGGCGCGCCCGAGTTGGTCTGGGCGATGTCAGCCGTGCTGGGAGACAACATAGAACCCCATAGTAATCTATGATCGCACCTCGCTGGACCATGTGCTCAGTGGGTACCATAAAGTAGATATCCACCCCAGTTGAAAGGCTGCCGGCTATGCAAAAATCGAGTGTAAAGCATCACTATCTTCCGCGACACTACCTGAAAGGTTTTACAGATGGTAAAGGTCAATTCTATGTCTACGATAAGCGGGAGGATAGGATATTCCCGAGTAGCCCGAGTGCCACATTCTTTGAGAACCACCTAAATACAATAACCTTCCCCGACGGGAATACCTCTGACTCTTTAGAAGATCTCTACACATTTGCGGAGAAACTTGCGTGGCCCGCCCTGAATACCATTAGGGCTTCAACCGCGACGACCCCTATTAAGCTGTTGGATAGGATGAACCTGTTTCTTTTCTTGCTGACTCTGTATTGGAGGCTACCAAGCAATAGCGGATTTGTTGATCAACTATCTGAGCTAGCATTCAGCCAGGATGACGACACCTTCGATTACTTCTCTCTACTAGATCATGCCGGCCAGAGGGTACCCGACGCGATCACAGAACATATACGCAATTCGTCCGCATTCAAAAAGTACATGCGAATCGTAGCGCCGATGGCTCCTTTCTTCAACGATGCACATTGGGCCGCTAACTTGGAGAATTGGAGATTTCTCTATCCGGAAGACGATCAACGGTGGTACATCGTTGGAGACAATCCAATCATTACCAAAGGGCAAAGAGACCACGATCCTGTTAACTGCCTCAAGGAGTTTATAGTCCCTATCTCAGGAAGCATACTCTTGGTCAACGCCCAACCACCTATCACTAAAGAATTCCCCCCAGAATTTGTGATTATATATAACGCGGCGCTTATCGAGAGATCTGAGCGATTCGTGGCCGGCAACCACAAAGGCTTCCTTGAGGCTATGGTAGGGTATTACAGAATGCACAAAGACCATCTGAAGACAGACATTCTCATCCCGGAGCTCTTTGGGGCATTACGCTAAACACTGTCAACGTTCCTGGACAGGCGGGGCTAGGAGCTGATATACTGGAAAGGTAGCGAGTTCGACGGGATAGACAAGCCCGGCGGCTCGTTTTTTTGTATCCCCCAATAGGGCCACCTAATCGCTCCTAGGGTCCACAATGTATGTCAAGTAAAACGGCTGCTCTTGTGTGAGGCGCTAGAGGAAGAAGTGACATGGACGAGCACGACATGAAGATGGCGCTGATCGAGGCGGCGCAGCACGTGTCCGCCTCTGGCTACAGTCTCCAGCATAGGCCCGTGCTGGACCAGGCCTCTCATCGCTTGGACATCCGAGGGCCGTCGCAGAAAGGGCAGCAGGAACTGCTGCTCACGGCGTGGTACGACCTTTTCCGCGAAGGCATTCTGTCGTGGGGGGTAGACCTCACCGGCAAGAACAGTGAGTTCCCATTCTGCCATTTCACCGACCGCGGCCGCCGCTTCCTGATCAATGCCAGCCGCGACCCCCGCAACCCGCGTGGATACATGGCGTACCTCGACAGACTGACGACCGTCGATCCCATCGCCCGCTCCTATATCGAGGAGGCCTTGCATACCTTTCAAAATGAGTGCTGGAAAGCGACGGCCGTCATGGCGGGCGGCGCGGCGGAACGCTTGGCGCTGCTGGTACGCGATACGCTCGTCGCGCGACTCGACGCGACGAATAAGATGGCCGCGCTCAATCAAGGGACGCAGGATAGCTTGCGCAATTGGCGCATCAGCCGGGTGCTGGACGCCATCGAGCGGGTCCTCGACCCCTACACCCCGAACATGTCCCAGAGGTTACAGGAGGCATACACCACGTTCTGGTCGCAGTTCTCAGGGCAGGCGCGCCTCGTGCGTAACGACGCCGGGCATCCCAAGAGCATCGATCCGGTGGATGAGCCGACCGTCCACAGCGTGCTCCTGATGTTTCCGACCCACGCCAAGCTCGCCGCCGACCTCGTGGCGTGGATGCCCACCGGTGTCGTCTAAGTTGGTCCCGCTGCCGCAACGATAGGGGGATGTGAAGCGATGTCACACAGCAGTCCGAGCAATGCCGGCGCGGCGCGTCAACCGCACTCCGACGAGGAGTGGACGATCCACTCCCTCAACATCCACGGGACCTTCTTCGAGCGATGGTGTCAGCGCGTCATCGCGGAGACGCCGTCGTGGCAGGTCAAGTCCACAAATTACCCGGTCGAGTTCCCGCCGTTCGCGCCCCAACGCGGGCACGGCCAGGAGAGCGCGCTCGACGTGCGCGCTGCGGCGACGATCGGCGACTGCCTGCTGTCGCTCGTGATCGAGTGCAAGAAGAACAATCCCGAGTTCGTCAATTGGGTCTTCGTCCCGCCGTCGCCGGCGACGGGCGCGCACATGAGCAGCATCTCGCGCTTCGACATCGCGCCGCCTGGTACCGGCCCGATCAATGGCCCGCCTATCTTCACCCCGCGCATCGTGCCCCTGAGCCTGCCCATGCCGCTGGTGAGCGACGCGCGCGAGACGCGCGGGACGTACCAGCAGTACAGCAAGGGCGACAAGACACGGACCTCTAATGCGGCGATTTGGGACGCATCCCGCCAGGTCGCACTGGCGACGCAGGCGGTCATCTTCGAGGAGGCGCAGTTCCTCTCCGCCCTGGGCACACATCCCGGGCCGGCGCCACGTCTCTATCGGGCGCAGGCGTTCCTGCCCGTCATCGTGACGACGGCCCGCATCCTCGCCTGCGGCTTCGATCCGGCCGACGTCGATCCGCGGACGGGAGAAATCCCCTTCGACAAGGCGTACCTCGAGGAGCGCCCTTATGTCCTCTACGAGTTCCCGCTGCCGCGCTCGCTCCTGATGCCACCGCCGGAAATCGGCCGCGCTATCATGAGTGGTCTATGGGAAGACCTAGCCCGCATGTGCATCGTCGTTGTCCATAGCGAGGCCTTCGCTGGCTTCCTGCAGGGGCTGCCCCAGTGGGCTCTCGGCTTCTTACAGTAGTGAGGATCGGTTGAGAGGAGAGCACCACATGCCCGAACCCATAGAGTCCACACGATCCACGCCGGCGTCGTCCTCGGCCCCGGCCCCTACACCCGACGCCATAGGTCTGCTACTCAATGGTTTGGTCGTCGACGAACAAGGATTGCTCCTGGGGGACCCGACGCAGGCGTACCTCGCCAGCTTGACCTCGGAGCGCAGCCGGCAGACCGCGCGCGAGCGCCTGCGCGCCGCAGCCCGCGTCATCAGTCTCGACCCCGCCGAGGCCGAGGCCTTCCCCTGGCACCGGCTCCGCTTCCCGCACATCGACTTCATACGCTCACGCCTGGGCGAGAAGGACCCATCAACCGACAAGCGCCGCGCGCCGGCGACGATCAACCTCACGCTCGCCGTCCTGCGCGGGATCGCCCGCTACGCACGCAATATGAACCTGATGAGCGACGAAGAATACCGGCGCATCGGCGAGGTCAAGCCGGCCACCGGCGAGCACCTGCCCGTCGGTCGCGCCGCCGCATCGGGCGAGATCCTGGCCCTCGTCAAGGCCTGCCAGGCCGACCGCGGCCCGGCCGGGGCCCGCGACGCCGCCATGCTGGCGATCCTCTACGTCGGCGGGGTGCGCCGCGCCGAGCTGGCCGGGCTCGACGTCGCCCACTACGTGCGCGCCCCGGTGGGGCTCAAGGTCCACGGTAAGGGCAATAAGGAGCGCCTGGTGCCGCTGACGGGCAGCGCGACGGCCGCGCTCGACGACTGGCTGACGGTCCGGGGCGCGACGCCCGGCCCGCTGTTCGTGCGTCTCACCAAGGGCGGCCACGTCACCGGCGCGCGCCTGGCCAGCCATGCGGTCTACAAGATCCTGCGCAAGCGCCTGGCCCAGGCCGGCGTCGAGGACCTGCGCCCCCATGATTTTCGCCGGACCTTTATTGGAGATTTGTTACAGGCCAAGGTCGATCTGGCCACGGTGCAGCAGATGGCCGGCCACGCCTCCCCCCTCACCACCGTCCGCTACGACCGCCGCGGTGATGAGGCCCGCCGCGAGGCTGTCGAGCACCTCCACTTCCCCTACACACGCCCGCCGCGGCGGGGCAAAACGTGAGCAAGTATGCGTCGTAGGGACAGGTGTGGAGGAGCGATCAAGGGGTAGGCGTTATACCTACTCCTTTGTGTCGTCCGCGCGGGCCTGCCCGCCGGCCACGCCGGCGGCGCGCGCGTACTCTTCCAGCCAGGCGATGACGGCCGCGTAGTCCTCCGCACGCACCCGCTTATAGGATGTGACATCGAACTGGCGATAGAGGGCGTCGTAGAGGGCGCCGTAGGCGCTCCCCCGCCGCGCCTCAGGCGTTGAGCTGTCGCGGGCGGTGAGGGCGGTCGCGATGGTCTTCACGAGGGTGGCGATCTCGGCGGCCTGCGCATCGGTCACGGTCGTGCCGGTGGTCATCCGCGCCGTGAGGCCGCGCACATCAAAGATCGTGTCCCGCATCACGATCGCCGCCTTGTCCAGGCGCGCGCGCAGCTCGTCGACCCCCTGGCGCACCTCCGCGATGGCCTGGTCATGCCGCTCGGCGAGGGCTATTTGTTCGCGGGCTAGCGTCGTCAGCGCGATCCCCAGACTCTCGATCTGGCGCAGCGTCATCACCTCGCCCTGGTTTTCCGCCGAGGCCGGCGCTGCGGCCGTGGTCATATCGCGGTGGCCGAGTTCCTGCCCCAGGCCCGTTTCCGCATTGAAGGCCTCCCAAACGCGTTGCCGCACCCACCGCTTGTACGTGATGAGCCGTTGGCGCAGCTCCGCTTTGACCTTGCTCGGCTGGATCAACGCCAACCAGAGCGGCACCGCCTCCAGGTGGAGGCACTGGTAGGTCTGGGCGCCGCCGGCCGCCGTGATGCGCAGGTCGCGCAAGCTCTCGGCCAGGACCTCGTCCGCCCTGATGCGCCGGATCTGACTCTGCGAGGCCAGGCCTAGGGCTGTGCAGAGGGGGCGAATGGGCACGAAGATGTCACCGCCCTCCACCCGCGCGGCCAGCACCTCATCGCCATCCATGAGCGTCACCTGACGGTGCTCGACGGTCATCAACGCTGTCCCCGTGTCGACAGCCGGCGCCTCCCCGTTGTCGCTTCCCTCCGCCATCGTCCCTCTCCTTCTCTCTCTACTCCTCGTACCTTACCAAAGGGTGTGCCGAATCGGCACACCCTTCCCCGCACCCCGTCACCTGGATCGCACAGGCACGGCCAGTACACGGCCAATTCCTCACACAGCGCGCGCAAAATGTTATGTCATCTGTAGTAGCCCCACACACAGGGCGGCGCGGGCGCGCTGAGGAAAGGGTCGCCCCGGCCGCACGTCCGACAGCGGCACGGCCACGCGCCCGCCCCTTTTGCGGAAACGCGTGTTTTCGGTAAAAGACAAGTCTGTCCTTTTTCTCCGGCGCGCTGCGCCGCCCTGTGTGCCCCACGCCCACGACGGTACCCACGACAGCGAGATGGCCACGACGCGCTCCCCCGGGGCGAAACCTAGCGCAGCGAGCGGCGACTGTGATATACCGTGAATGAAACGCCCAGACGTTTTAACGTTTGGTAGCCTGAGCATTTAGACGTTCGGACGCTCAAGCGTTTGAGTGCTTGAATGTTCAGACGCTTGAACGCTTAGGCGCTCCAACGTCTAAACTATCGGACGCTTACAGAGTTGGGAGGAGGGCATGGATGCGTACGATCAGCGTCTTGAACTTTAAGGGCGGCGTGGGCAAGAGCACGCTGTCTACCAATGTGGCACACGCCCTGGCGATGGAGGGGCAGCGCGTGCTGCTGGTAGATTGCTGCATGCAGGGGAACGCGAGCACGCTGCTAGGCGAGCCGCGGACGCCGACGCTGACCGACGTGTTGCAGCAGAAGGCCGCGCTCCCCGCGGCGATCCACGAGGCACGGGCCAACCTTGCCATCGTGCCCTCGGACACCAACTTGGAGAAGGCGGCGCGCTTCATCGGCATGGAGGGGCACCGCGCCTACTACACCCTGCGCAAGGCCACGCAGCAACTCACGGGGTTCGACGTCGTGATCTTCGACCACTCGCCCAGCTACAGCGCCGTCACCGAGTCGGCCCTGCTAGCGAGCGCGGAGATGGTCATACCGGCCCGCCTCGAAGACTTCTCCATGCGCGGGCTCCTGCAGATGATCCAGAAGCTCCAGGAGAGCCTGGTGGACCACGCCCTCGACCTCGCCGGTATCGTGCCTGTCGGCTACGACGCGCGCCCGGGCAACAAGGAGATGCACGACACCTACATCTCCGACCTGCGCGACCTGTTCGGGGAGCGGGTGCTGCCGGCCGTCCGCGTGGACATCAACATCCCCAAGGCGCAGTCCTTCAATCAGACGATCTTCGAGTACAACGACCGGTCCCGCTCGGCCCAGGACTTCCGCGCCATCGCGGCCGCCCTCTCGCCGACAGCGCGTGCGACAGAGGTGACGGCATGAGCACGAACAAAGGCTTCAGCAGTGCGCTCAAGCAGGCGCAGGGCGGGCGCATCGGCACGCCCCAAACGCCAGAGCGTCTAGACGTCCAGCCCTCCAAACGTCTGGACGTGCAAGAGCCCGGACCCCCCATGGGTCAGGCATCTGAACGTCTGGATGCCCAAACGTCCAAGCGCCTAGAGATACAAGCCTCGCCCGAGGCCACGCGCGTCCGGCGGACGGTGTACCTGCCGCCCGATCTGGCGCGATGGCTCAAGCTGCACGCCGCGCGCACGGAGCGCGAGATGAGCGAGATCATCACCGATGCGCTGCAACAGTACCGCGACCGGGACGAGGGGTGAGCGGAGCAAACCGAGGTAGGGGAGCGGTGCGCTCGACATAACTATTGTGGCGAGAGTGGAGGAAAGTGGCGATGTTCAACCGTCTCGCGCGCTTGTGGGGGAGGAAGGCAGGAGGCGAGCAGGACGCGGCGACGCCTGTGGGGGGCCAGATAGATCAGGAAGCGCGGCAGGGCGACAAAGACGCGCTCGATCGGTCGCTAGAGAGGTATCGTCAGCAGAGCGCCGAGCGGGAACGGCAGTGGAAAGAGGCACAGCTTAAGGAAATTGAAGCACAGTCCGGGCCGGCCGCAACGTGGCCGCGGCTCTCCGAGACCCTGGACGGGCCGAAGCACCCACGCTTCTGCCAGTCGTGCGGGGCGGAGCGGCCCCCGGAGGCCCCGGACGAGGCGACGCCGGCGACGGGGGACGAACCGGGCGCGGTGCCGGACGACGCCAACGACTCGTTCCGACGTGTGAAGGCCGAGCTAGAGCCACCGCCGGGCGTGTACGGCTGGCAGGAACACGACAGCCACGATGAGCCTGAGCCCATCGCGGTCATGCTCTGCACGACCTGTAGCAAGCGGCTCATCGACCCGCACCCGCGCGTCTACGTCCGCATCCCGCGCCGCGCGCCGTTCCCCGGCATCATGGACTTGTGCATCGACTGTCGTTTCCGCGCGGGCGTCACCTGCACCCACCCCGACCGCGTGAGCAACGGCGGCAAGGGCCTCCAGATCGACGCTGCGCCGGGTATGTGGGCACACGCCCGCACAGCCATAGGCGGTCGCACCCTGACGCTCTACGCGTACCCGCCGCGGGGCTGCGCCCAGCGATCAGTGGAGGGAGCAGACGACAAGATCGCAGACGAATACA
>JAABVA010004627.1_pt1 | contig 12690 bp, 12 predicted proteins | sample 5560331 | NCBI WGS metagenome assembly JAABVA01 (sample SAMN12812661, study PRJNA571458) | rock metagenome | isolation source: Antarctica rocks | place: Antarctica: Victoria Land, Mt New Zealand sud | collected 2016-01-07
CGCGCGGGCGCGGCGCCGCTGCACTGGGCCGCCAACGCCGGCGCCACGTGCGGCCCTTGCGCGCTGTCGCGTGCGCAGGGCCCGCCGCCGGCCGCGCGGCGGGCGTGCGGCTGCAGGCGTACGTGCATGTGGCACGAGCCTGTCCAACCGAGCCGGAGCGTGCGGTTTGGGTTTAGGGTCCTACCCTGACCCTGTGCAAGCAAGCGCGGCCCTGCTGACGCGCAGGGAGGTGGTGGAGCAGCTGCTGCGGGCAGGGGCCGACCCCAGCATGCCGTGCGCCGCGCTGGGGCTCCTGCCCAGCCAGCATGCCCAGCTGCAGGCGCGGCCAGCCCGCGCCGCGAGCCTGGGCCGGGGTGCATGCATGGGCAGGGTTGCAACCCTATCCCTAGCACGCACCACCAGGCGTATCCTGTGACATTCTGCACTGACCTTTCCAGACAGGCACCGGCATGGATGACATGACCGCCAACGTCAGCGCTCGAGCACCAGAGCATGGCTACGCGCATGAACGCGCGCCCAGCATGCTTCACCCCCCGGCCTCCTTGCGTCGCAGCCGCGCCTGTGCGTGGCGGTGCATGCGTTGGCCTGCGGCGCGGCGCTCGCGCCCGGCGCCCGCGCCCGGCGCCGCGCTCGCGAGGCGCCGCCCCGACATCGCCTGTTCAGCCGCGGCTGTCCGCAGCAAGTTTGTGGATAATGGGAGGCGAGGCCACACTCAGGCGCTTGCCCGGCGCGCAGGGCCACCTGCGTACGGCCGCGGCGCTGATCACTGCCAGTGGCAAGCGCGCTCGAACGGCCGGCCCCGGCGCCAGCGCGGCCGCCGGCGCGCCTGGCCAGGAGCTGCAGCGGGCGCCCGCGCTTGCTGGCGAGGGCGGGCGCGGGCCGGGGGCCGCCCCGGCGGAGCCGGCGGAGCCGGCAGAGGACGAGCGGGAGCGGGAGCGGGCGCTGCGCGCGGCGGGCTTGGCGCGCGCGCGCAGCGACGCCTGGGCGCTCGAGGCCTGGCCAGGCCTGATCGAGGCGGTCGTGATGCTGGTGCTGCGCGCGCGCCCGGCGCTGGGGCCGGGCCTGTCCTAGCCCGTGCGGCGCCTGCAGTGGTTCTGCCCGTGCTCCAAGTTCGGGACCAGGCAGTGGGAGAGTGGGGCGGCGCATGGCAGACTTTGCGGGCCGACACAGGCCGTTGAGGCAGCGCGCCCCCCGGGCGCGCCTCCTGCGGGCTTAGCGCGGAACTGTCGGCAGTGCAGGGTAAAGAGAGGGTTCTCTGAGAGAGCGTGGCCGCTCACGCGCCCGCCGCCAGAGGTGCCGCGCTTGCCTGGTCGCCCGAGGCATGTGCGCCTGACGGTGGTTGCCAGAGGGGTACTGTGTCCCAGCATGCAACGCCCTCCTGTTGCGGAGCGCCGCGCCATGTGCGCAGGCAGCAGCGCGCGCAAGGCTGGTCTGGGTTTGTATACTGGCGTCTTGCCACGCCGGGCTGTCGAGCGTGGTTGGAAGTATGGTCCGCAAGCTTCCGCGCACAGGGAGGCAGCTCATATGGGTTACCGAGGGGTTTGGCGTCTTCGCGCAGCATTGCCAGGACATTTGTTTAGGTAGAAGTGCAAACTTGCACAACATTGCTGTGATGTACAGTCAGCTCGGTCAGGCAGGAGGGGCCAGTGCCCGAGGACTTGGGGCTCCATGGCAACCTGGAGGCTGGTACCAATGGGTTGCCAGCTGGGTCTGCAGGTAGCACAGCTCTTTCTAGGGCCTGTTTACAGGCAGAGGTGCGCTGAAAAATGCACTGCTTTAGGTTGGCTCGTATCCCACTGCATGCACTGATGGTGCGGGGTTCAGGCGCAAGCAGCACCCCTGCTAGCGATGGTCGACAGCTGCGCTGTCGCCACAGCACGGCCCGCGGCCCTTGCCAGCTCGCGCTGTCAGGTACGCGCTGTCCTGTGTACCCAGAGGACTAGTATGAAAGTGCTGTAACACACAAATGTCTGATAAGACACAGCACAGCCAGTGTTGCGGCTGCAGCGTGTGTCGCGCGCTGCGCACCGCAGCCACGGCTGGTCAGTGGTGGCCAGCCTGCGCTGTGTCGTGTTGAGGGTGTAATGGCATTTGAAGCAGAGCGGCACGCCTCACCCCGGCCTCACCCTGTGCCTCGAACAGAGGATGCGCTTACAGGGCCGCAGCAGTCCGCTGCTGCCAGCCAGCACAGCATACGCATCGCCCTGCAGCGAGCTGCTGCATCCTCTCCCTGCCACACGCCGGGCAGCGCGTATCACCCTACCCTATCATGCAGCCAGGTGCTGCATCCTCGCCACACCGCGCGCCGGGCAGCCCGGGCCAGACAGGCGCGCGGCGAGCAGGAGTGCGCGCCGCCGGCTGCAGGACGCGCGCCGCGGCAAGCAGCTGAGCGCATGGCCGGCCAGCCGGTGGCCGGCCTGCAAGAGCTGAGCGCCGCATGCGCGCATGCGCCAGGTCACGGCACAGCTTCTGCGCAGGGTCTCAGGGCGCAAGCGAGCGCCGTGCGCGTGTTCAGAAGGGTTGGGGTCAGGACTACGCCAGGTGCGACTGCGCCTGCGCGAAGGACGTGCGCCACATGTACGCGCGGCTGAGCACGGTCTCCACCTCCTTCTCGCCCCAGCCGCCCGTCGGCAGCCGCTGCAGGAAGAGGACCATGTCCTGCGCGCGCGCCCGCCCGCTCAGACGCCCGCGCGGCCAGACCGCGCCCCAGACCCCTGCTCTACCGTTGACACCGTCTGCCCCGCTCCGCCGGCCCCGCGATGCGGCCGAGCCGGCGCTGCACGGAGCGCCGCTCCGCTCGGGGTCGAGACGCTGCCCTCTCACGCTCAGCGGAATGCAGCACTGTTATGAGACAGCAAAGCGCGTACGCCGGCGCACGCTGCACAGAGCAAGGCCATGCGCGTCCGGCCCAGCGCATGTTGCGGCAAGCCGGCACGCTGCCGCGCGGGCGCCGGCGGCAGGCTGGCGGCGGGGCGCGCGCCTGGAAGTCCATCGCGCGCAGCTGCGGCGCCCAGCACAGCAGGAAGGCGGCCAGCACGTAGGTCAGAAAGTCCTTCATGCGGCCGCCCTCGGCCACGTACGTGTCCCACAGCCGCACCGCCAGCGCGAACGGCACCTCGCGCAGCAGCAGGCAGTTGACCCACCTGCGCGGCCGCGGGGCGGGGCAGGGTCAGGGCGCTCCGCGCGGCAGCGGCAGGCAGTCAGCCCGCCTGCGCGGCCAGTCCGCGGCGCGCTGCTCATGCGCGCGCATGCCGGTGGGAGAAGCAGACCAGCGCCGCCGCGCGCACGCGTTTCCGCGCCGGACTGAGCAACACTCTGGGCTTACAGCTGCCCGCTGCGCCGGGCGCCGGCGCGCGGACGGGCGCGTCGGGCCACGCGCAGCGCCGGCGTAAGGATACCGAGCAATGAAGCGCATCACTCACAGGGCGTTATTGCGACCCTACACCTACAGTAGATATCATTGTGCAGGCGCGCGCACCGGAAGGTGAACTGCAGGAAGTCCAGCCCCTCCGCCTCCATGTGCTGCGCCACGGGCTCCTCAATGCGCCTGCCGGGGGGCGCGCGGCGTCACCTGGGGGCGGCCCGCAGGGCGCCGGCATAAGCAGGCGGGCGACCTGGAGCGGCCGGCCTCGCAGCCGGTCCGCCACGCGGTGCACACAACTTGTGCGGCGCGCATGGCATACGTTTGGCCAAACGCGGCGTGGACGCACATGTGTACATGCGCGTTCTGCTGCCTTCCTCGGCTGCCCCCCAGCATAGTCACTCATCCCATGGCACCTCGGCGCATACGCAGCGAGGCGCCGCCCGCGCCGCGCCTGACCAGCTCCTTGAGCCGGAAGACGGTGCGCTGGATGCCGGGCTGCGCGTGCGTGTAGTGGTCCTGGATGCCGTCCAGCAGCTTGCACAGGCACCAGTACGAGTCGGCCTCCGCCGCGCTCACCGCCTGCGCGCGCGCGGGGCCGCTCGCTCCTGAGCCGTAAGGGCATAGGGTAGGGTAGGGTCAACCAGTTCCGCTGCACCAGTACGAGTCGGCCTCGGCCGCGCTCACCGCCTGCGCGCCTGCGGGCCCCCTCGCCCCTGAGCCGTAAGGGATAGGGTAGGGTAGGGTAAACCTGTCTCGCTGCTGAGACAGGCACCAGTACAAGCCGGCCTCGGCCGCGATCACCGCCTGCGCGCGCGCGGGCGCCCCTCGCTCCCGAGCTGTATGGGTATAGGGTAGGGTAGGGTGACCCTGTCTCGCTGCTGAGCCGGTGGCATGGTGCGCAGCGGCGGGGGCGCATCTGCCCCCCGCTCCCTGCCAGCGCGCACGATCAGCATGGTCGCATGCGCGTGCGTGCGAGAGGCGACTGTGCATGTAAGCCTTTCATCTTTTGCGAGCAGGTGAAGCGAAGCGCGGCCGGCGACTGCTGTGCTCGCTTGTAAACCTCCTCAGACCCCTTCACTGCGCGCGGGCGCAAGCTGGCCCGAGCGCTATTGATGACAGGCCCAGCAATGATGCCCTGCCTGACGCAAACAGAGTCCAGCGTTGCCTCGCCGACCAGACAGCAATGTGCAGACGCAAGGCAGGGCGCACCGCGTCGCTGAGCGTGGCAACGTCCCAGGCGTCCATGCCGCCGGCGAGTGCGGGGCCGCCCGCCGCAAAGTGCTCGCCCAGGAACACGGCCAGGAAGGGCGTGACCAGGTCGTTGATGCCCTGCACGTAGCCGCTTGCGGGGTGCCTGCGCGCGCGCGGCGGGCGTGATGCGGCGGAGCGTTGCGCCGCGCCCGCGCCATGACGGGCGCAGGCCGCAGAGCACGCCGGCGCAGCCTGGTGCTCGCGATGACCCTCTGTGACCGTGTCGGCACACAGCGCTGCAAAGCAACGCACGTCTGATGCACCGGCACGCTCCTGCGGACGTGCCTGACGCGCTTTTGGATCTGGTCACCGTGCCCCGCCACTTGGAGGGGGGAGGGGCGTGAAAGGGGGCAACACATGAACCAGGACGGCAACCTCCAGGTGGTCGCTTTGCTCCAGTGGTTTCTCCTCGGTAGTGCGTGAAGTTCCTGGGATCTGGAAAGAAGGACATGCCGTGTGATAAGTGAAAAGTGACAAGTGACAAATGACAATTCCGATCAGTTCCCAAGGACCACAATGTGGTCAAGGAAGCTGCCAGGTGGGTAGCGCGACCGGCGGCCGACGCCCGCTCGGCGCAGCGCACCGGATGCCCCACAGGTACAGGATGCGCTCCAGGCTCTTCTGGATCGCGGGCTGCGCGAAGAAGGGCACGTCGGGCGCCGTGCGCGGCACGTCCACCGCGACCTGCCCCCGGACAGCGCCGTACGGGGCTCAGCACCGTAACGGGCAGGTGTGCGGGCGCCGCACGCGGCGCGGCCAGCGGAACTGCCCGCGGATAGCACACCGTATGAGCGCAGCAGGGTGCAGGTCGGGGTGGAGCCCGCGCGGCAGAGCGCGCGGCGCACTGGGCGCAGGTCATGCTGGGACGGCCCAGACAGGCACTGAGGCACGGCGCTGCTGCAGGAGCAACTTTCCGGGCGCTTGAGAAGCCGGCCACATGGCCATGACAGAGACAGGACGCTCGGCAGCACAGGTCTGCGCATGAGCCCAAAGCCTCCCTCCTCCCCAACCCCAAAACCCTAACCCCATGCACCTGGCGCAGCGCGCCCAGCTCGTCGGCGGAGCGGTCGGCGATGTCGTAGTAGTCGGGCACCATGTCGCGGTACTCGCGCCGCTTGCGCTCCAGGATCGCCGCCCTGACCCGCCAGAGCTCATCATTAGCGGTGCCGGCCTGCGTGTTCAACCCTTGTGCTGCCTCTGATAAGCTCTCGCCGCACGTGCACTGCTCCTCTGTGCCGCTGCGCAGACCCCCCACTGGCACATACGCTATGACCCGCGGATGGTTTACATGTGCGACCACCTTGTATGCCGCCCCTGCTCCCTTCAGCGGGAGCAGGCTAACGGTGCATAAATACCACATCAGCAGTCACCAGCTTGCGCATCTTTCGGTTCCGAGCGTGGGCAGGGCGCGCGCAGACCGGCGCTCGCGGTTGGGCGGCAGGTAGCCCAGCAGCAGCTGCCAGCACTGCGGCCGCAGCTCGGCCGGGATGCCGCTCCAGGCCAGCTCTCGCAGCGCCTCTAGATCCACCACCTGCCGCGCAGCGTTGCCAGGGTCCTCACGCCCTGCGCTCGACCCCATAGGGCCGCCGGCCGCCGCGCTGCTGCCAACGCCGCGGCGCCCGGGCGCGCGCCCGTCCCCGCCCTTGCTGGCGTGGGCGCGGCGCCGGAGCGGCGGGCGAGGTAGGGTAGGGTTAGGGTCAGGGGCGGGCGGCGGGCGGCACCTGCTCGTCCAGTAGCTTCCGGAACTTGGCCTTGCGCGTGTCCGACATGCTGCGCAGGCTGCTCGTCTCTGGCCGGGCATCCGCACGCGGGCTGGCCGCCGGGCGCCCCCGCGCGGGCGGCTCGCCGGGGTCGCCCGCGGCCCGACCCCTCTGCGCGCCCTCGCCGGCGCCGGTCCCGCGGGGCGCCAGGTTTGCGCCCGCGGCTCCCCCGTCGCTGCCGGCCGCCTGCGGGCGCCGCAAGGTGCCCGCCTCGCTCCAGGCAAACAGAGGCGTGGCACGCGTGCCCAGGCCCACATCATGTGCAGGTGCGGTGCCGAGCAATCTTTCTACACATAATAGCATGCAAAAATTGCATGCACAAAAGAGCTTGTGGTCACAGCAGGTGACGCCGTCAGGATGTAGAGCTGCACCATGCCATACACACGCCATGTGCCCGCCAGGAGCAGGCCGCCTGCGAGAGGTGCAGCACGACACACCCGCTCGCTCGGGCCGCTGGCGCTGTTGGCCGCGGCAGCGCCGCCGCTGGCCCCCCGCCCTGCAGAACCCCCGCCGCTGCCCGCGCCCTGTTCCTGGCCCTCCGCGTGCGGCCCGCCAGCACCGCGCCCCGGCTGCAGCGCCGACGACCCTGGCCCCAGCCCTGGCAGCGCCGCAGACCCTGGCAGCCCCGATGCCGCGCGCTCGGCGCCGGTGCGCGTCACGCGCACGGTGCCCGGGAGCGAGCGGCCGCGCAGGAAGCTGCGCGGAACAAGTAAGAGTCAAAATCTGTCCGCGCTCTGCTATTGCAGGACATCCGCTGCAACACACTGTTGGCAAGATCCCTTGACGAGCAGGACTCGTGTGTGACGGTGGGCAGGCAGCGGCAGCGCTTGCAGAACGCGATCTCCCCAGCAACTCGGCGCTGTTTGTGTTCTCAGTCTGCATCGGTTCCCAGTCTGCATCCGGCAGGAGGGGCACCCCATACTCACACACGCGCCCGAGAGGCAGCTCGCTGCAAGTACGAGTGCTTGCTTGCAGCGCGCAGACAGCTCAACAGTCGCCTCTGCGCTGCGGAAGTGCAGTGCACCAAGACAAGCACCGTGGCTCAGCGCTGGTGCCCAGCGCCTGGGCGGCAGAGCTACTTCTGTGGCTATGCGTGCACCATGGCACTGAGGAAACTGGGTGAGGGCGTTTGAGGCGGAACTGTGCACGGGCTGCGCACTTGCTGACGCTACCAAAGCTGCTATCCGCGCCGCGAGGTCCTGGGTCGTCGCTGGCCATTGCCGGACAAGCAGCTCATCGCCGGGAGCGTGCACGCGGCGGTGGGGCAGGCTCAATGGGAAGGCTGATGCCGGTGGTAGATTGCTATATGGCAGTGTACGGGCAGATTTCTGCAGCGCCTTGCCCGCTGTTCAGCACCTGAGCACCAGCAACCGTTGCTGTTGAACTCTGAAGTGCAATCCAGCGCAGGACCCCCAGGTGCTGCGGTAAATTACTCAGTAAATTACATTTAACCGTATATTCAGCTGTTTCAGCCTTTACATGTAGCTTAAATAGAAACTACCGTAACTTGACTGTAATTTACTGTAATTCCACAACCCTAGTTGGTGGTGGGTGTTACCAACTCTCGTGACGGGACGCCCTGACTCATGTCCTGCCTTTTCGCGGTTGAGCGCACACCACGGAGGATTGCCCGAGATAACATTGCATCCGGCTTGCTGCCTGCTGTCACCTCCGCCGCCTCGCACGCCTGCACACAGCTGCGCTTGCACGATGACTTTCAAGCCGCACACCGCGCTTATCACTGGCGGCGGGACTGGCATCGGCCGCGGCCTTGCCGAGGCGCTGCACGAGCGCGGCACGAAGGTCGTGATTGCCGGCCGCAGGCAGGAAGTGCTGGAGAAAGTGTGCGCGGAGAACAAGGGCATGGAGTGGGTGCTGCTGGACGTGGCAGACCCCAATAGCATCACAAAGTGCCGCGACGAGCTGGTCGCAAAGCACTCCGTCGACTGTGTTGTCAATAATGCGGTCATGCAGCAGATGCATGACTTTGCGGCGGAGGAGCCCGTGGACCTGCACTTCGCAGACAAGGAGGTGTGCACGCTATGCAAGCTCTTCTTTGTGTATGTCGTATTGTGTGCGCCGCTCGTGGGCCGCTTACCACACACTTACCACACAAACTGCACTCACGCTTTACCTGTGACCTCTGTCCTCCAGCTCGGCCGCCTGGCGTCTTCACATAGCTGAGCGGCCGAGCGCGCCGTGCAGATCGACATAAATATTCGTGGCCTTTTTATGATGTGCGCTGCGTGGCTGCCGCACCTGAAGAGCCAGCCCAAGGCCTGCATCGTGAACGTGTCCTCCGGCCTGGCGTTCGTGCCGCTGACGCGCTGCCCAGCCTACTGCGCGACCAAGGCATGGCACCCGCAGGGGCAGCGGTTTTCGGGGAGCCTGCTGAGCCACTTGTTGAGTATGCTTTATGCAAGTGCAACAGCCACTTGACACATATGCTGTATGCAAGTGCGACAGCCTCGCAAGCGACTGGACGCGCGCCGTGCTGTGGCCGGCTGCTGTGCGTGTATCAAGAGCCGCAGCTTTGAAGCAGCGCTCGGGGCGCAGGCGGCCGTGCACAGCTACACGCAGTCCTTGCGCTTCCAGCTCAAGGACACGGCTGTTAAGATTATCGAGCTGGAGCCGCCAGCCGTGCAGACCGAGCTGCACGACTACATGGGCGCGCACGGGCGCAGCATCGGCATCACGCTGCCCGACTTTGTGCGGGAGACCATGGAGAGCCTGGATGCGGGGCTGGAGGACTTTGCCGTCGCAAACGCAAAGAACCTGCAGGGCGTGGTGGACGCCGAGCGCTTTGCCAAGGCCTTTGCCGTGACAAACAGCATCAGCACGTGAACGGGGCGACAGGCAGCACTAGCGCGTGGACAGTGTGGCACGGCTGGGCTGCTGTGTTGAACACGGTGCTCCATGGCCTGCGGACATGCCTGACGGAGTGTCAGGCATATGCCTGCAACGCAGACAGCCCAGGAGTGCGCTTCGCTTTGGGAAACTTGCTAAATTGCACTGCACAGGTTCGCAGAGCTTGCAGCAGGCGTGTGGAAGCCTGGCCGCAGAGCAGCGCGTGCATTGCTTGGCCAAAACAAAGGGACTTTCTTGCTGTGTGGGTTGTGCACATGCAGTGCCTTACACTGACTCATCTGTTCACCTCAGGAATGGCTGTATGCTCCAAGAATGGGTTTGTACTCTAGAAATAATGGTACACGTCAAGAACGGCTGTCTAGGAATGACTGCATAGAATGTGGTGCAGGCAGTAAGTGTGCGTGCTGTGAGTAGAATATGCAATGCGACATGTGATACAACACATGACCACGCACTTGGGAGTACGCAAGGTGCAATGCAACTGTCGCATACGCGCATCACCAGCGGACGGGGGGCTGGAAGACAAGGTCATAATGTGGTGTACGGCGTGGTGTATGCTACGGCGGACTATTACAGGCACATGCATGCACTCACCGCAAACGCACTCTTGACAAATGGTAGATAGGCGTGCGTCTCAAGGTGCCGTCACAAGGGGCCGAGAATATTGGCAGTGCAACGCCCGGAACGTGCAGTGCTACGCCAGGAATGTGCAGTGCTACACCAGGAACGTGCACCAACCTGACTTCACCCTGCCAGTATACAAAGTGCCCGACGGGCAAACAAGGGCAAACAAGGGCCCATACGCGCACTAGCCGACCTGCACAGACCGTGCGTAATACTTTCTCCTCAAAGAATGCAAAGCCTGGTGCATGCGCACACGCGCGCCGTCTGCACCACCCTCTTTGAAAGATTACGCTCAAACCGAAATATGAAGATTCTATCATCCCTTCCACTCCGACCAGGGCTTGCCAAGCGGGCGCCCTGCATGTACCTCATGCTGCACTGTATCTTGCAAAGCGCCTGCTCGCGCCTGTCAGTCAACAACCTCATTTTGTTGCGCGACACGTTGAAAGGAGCCGCACGCCCTCTGCGGCAACCCCGACCTGCGGCACTGCCTGCATCTCCGAAGCATCACACAGCATACAGGGGCCCTGTGCATAGACCCGGAGAAAAGAATCTGTGGGCCCCCAAAAATTTTGCTGACAGTCTGCATCAGCAGCACGTCGGCAGCGAAAGAATGCGAAGGGAATGAATCCTCTTCGCACACTGCAATCTGCGCAGTGAGAAGGCAAGGAGGCACAGGCGAGCTAGCTGCCTACTAGCGCCAGTCCCCCTAAGCAGCGCCGCACTCCTTGGGGCGAACAGCGCCTACGCCTCCCGGTGCTACAAGAACCAGTCCCAAAAAATGATGCACGTGCACGTGTCAAGAATTATCATAACAATGTCTTTGCCAGCAGCAGCGCGCCCTCTTCTCGCGTTCGCCTGCCGCTGCGAGCCTGCTGCACTCGCGCGGCAGCCCACCCGCGCTCCCCAGCGCAACAATTTAAGGGTCTGCCGTCGCGGAGGGTTCGGGCCCACAGGCCTGCTGCTACCTGCCGGCATTCCAAAACTCAGACCTGTCCAGCAGCTCTGCTACGTCGACGCTTGCGCGCCGCTCGGCGCTGCTCCTGCGGCCGCGCGCCTCGCGGCTCGACCGCCGCGACCCGCCGCTGCTGCGCCGCCGGCCGCCGCTGCTGCGCGCGCCGGCCGAGCAGCGGTGCTCGCCGCTGCTCCGGCGCTGGTCGCCGCTGCTGCGCCGCCGCTCGCCCAGCACGAGTGCAGGCGCAGCGGGGGCGTGGGGCGCCGAACGCTCAGCAATGACCCCACACGCTGCGGCCGGCTCGGTCGCCGCCGCGCTAAACCTGAGCGGCGGCGCCATGGCCGCATAGAAGCTCGTGTCGCGCTCGTAGACGGCGCGCGACGCGCGCGCACGCGCCCGGCCGCCAGCCGGGAGCGGGGCGCGCTCAAACTCGCCGCCGGCGCGGCGCTGCGGCCGCCGCGGCGCGCCCGGCTCCGCATCCTCGCCGGCCGTATCATCATCAAACTGCCGCTGCTGCGGCTCCAGCGCGAGCGCGCGCTTGCGCGGGGCCGCCGCCTGTTGTGGCACGGCCTGCACAGTCGCTTCCGCATCCTCGCCGGCCGTGTCATCGTCATCAAACTGCCGCTGCTGCGGCTCCGGCGCGGGCGCGAGCTTGTGCGGGGCCGCGGCCTGTGGCGGCAGCGCCTGCACGCTCGCCTCCGTTGCTTCTGCTGCTGGCGTGCGCGCGCCAGGCGCGTGCGTGGCGGAGACGCCGCCGCGCAGCCCGCGGCCCAGCCGGAGCAGCGACAGCACGAGGGCGCGCGGCCGCAGCCATGCGCCTCGCGCCTGGTCCTCGCCGCACTACACCACACACGGAGCAGCGTCAGGCGCCTTGGCCGGCTGTTGCTATGTGCTGGAAACCAGACATAAGCGCTAGGCATGCCAAGCCACAAGGAGGGAACTCACCTGCGTCATCTGGCAAGGCGGTTGGCAACACACAACTGTATTGGACACGTCAGCACTCCCTCAGCGCTCCCCACATCGTCGCAGAACCAGCCCTTGCGCGAGAGCTGCGCCCGAGCTGCTCGCCGCTGAAGCGCGCCGGCCTGCGCGCACGCCACAGCGCGCCATGAGCAACCGGCGGGAAAGCGGTGGGGCTGGCAGCCACGCGCCCTTCGCCCAGGCTTGCCTCCATGAGCGAGACGCCAGCGTGAGAACCCCGCAGAGCACGCGCACACCGCAGGAGGCGGAGCACGCACCCCTGGAGCCCTCACGCTAGCGGCACTGCGGCACTTGCGGGGCTATGGCTGGGCGCAGCAGAGTTCAGGCTCGTCCCTCCAGTCCGGTCTGTGGCAGGGGCACGCGCAAAGAAAAAGTGGCTCTCTGGCCTAGCTAGGGTTGAGCCAGATCTGACACCCTTTCTATCTTTTTTGTAGAGTGTATTCGAGGCAAGGCAATCAGATACAGATGCATCTGCATAGCATGAGGCTTTGTTGCTAACGAGAAGTTCGTTGCTTGCGTACCACATGCTGCACTAGGCGCCAGTGCAGACCATGCAGACAGCCTTCAGTGCCGCGCCTGCCTGTGCAGAGCATGGGCTCCTGTCGCGGCGGGTGCGTATCGCTGAGCAGTATGTCGTCTTCTGTCGCGTGCAGCAGGCTCAAACATCGCAAAGTTTCGTTGCAAAACCAGTAGTGTGCGCGTATGCAGGCGCCTGCAGGTGCCGGCTTTTCGGCTGCGCCAGGTACGCCTTCCGGTTGCCTGCAGCCTGCGCAGCCAGCGCCAAACATGTCAAAGTGTTATGCAGGATGTTGGGCAGAAGGCCCGTTGAACGCACGTCACCTTGCAAATACAGAGTGCTGCCCTCCAGGAGCGCCTGCCGTCAGGCG
>JAABVA010004629.1_pt1 | contig 12689 bp, 11 predicted proteins | sample 5560331 | NCBI WGS metagenome assembly JAABVA01 (sample SAMN12812661, study PRJNA571458) | rock metagenome | isolation source: Antarctica rocks | place: Antarctica: Victoria Land, Mt New Zealand sud | collected 2016-01-07
GCCGAGGATCGTCAGCAGGCGGCCGTGCTTGATGCGTACCTGGCGACAATGACCACTCTGCTCATCGACAAGGGGTTGAAGGGGTCCGCTATGGAAAGCGCTCCGCGGGCTGTCGCGCGCGCGCAGACACTAACCGTGGTGGAGCGATTGAATGGGCAGCGCAAAGGGTCCGTTGTACGTTTCCTGTACGAGTCCCATTTGATCGACAAGGACGAGCCAATTGTTGCGTTGCACGGGGCCGACCTGCGCAGGGCTGACCTGCGCAGGGCTATGCTGATGGGGGCGACCCTGCGCGGGGCCGACCTGCACAGGGCTATGCTGATCGGAGCCGTCTTGAAAGAAGCCGCCCTGGACGGGGCCACTCTGGCCGAGGCCACCTTGAACACGGCCGATTTGACTGGAGCCGATCTGATTGGGGCCAATCTACCGGGGGCTGATTTGACCACAGCCACTCTGGACGGAGCCGATCTAACCGGTGCCACCCTGACAGCAGCCGATTTGACTGGGGCCACCCTGATCGGTGCGACCCTAACGAGGGCCAATTTGATCAGGGCTACCCTGGATGGGGTCGACCTGGCGAGGGCCAACTTGACAGCAGCCAGGGGTAAAACCAACGAGGAGCTAGAAGAGCAGGCCGCGCGGCTGACCGATGCGACCATGCCGGATGGCGAGAAGCATTGGTAGGACCGCGCATCGTCGGCTGGCCCGTTCCCTCACTCTCTGGACGAAAGGCGCGCCCTTAGCATGCCATGTGAGCGACGTTGCATCACCTGTCTATCTTTTTCCCAGTAGTCGGCGGTTGCGGCCGAGGGATTGATACGACAGGCCGGGTGTTTCGTAGGGAGCGTAGCGCCCGAGAAACGAGTAGAGCACCGACAGGAGCGGCCCAGGCTCGCTCGTTCCCGATCGCGGAAAAGCCACCCCACGCATCATCATGGGGTGGCTGTACGCTTTTCCTTGCGTCGGCGACGGCTGAGTACGACTACTGGGAAAAAGAAACGGGGGTCACGCCGACTCGTCGAGCTGGGTGGGATGTCTTTAGAAAAGCTTTGTGAAATCTGTGAGTCAAGGAATACTATGAGCGACGATGTAGAATCGCAGCAAGAACCGTTAGGGGTACCCGCAGTCGGCCAGCCTTTAGCGTACGCACCTCTGGTACCCGCCGAGATCCCGGTTGGTTACAGCCCCACGATTGCACCGAGCACCTTGGTCATAGGTATCTCTAAGGACAAGGGGCTGTACACCTTTCTGTTACGGCCTCTTGACTCGCTGCTGTTAGAGGAGGCCAGCAAGCAAATCGAGGCGGTGAGGACGATCATACCTGATACTGTTGCCGCAGCCAACCAAAAAAAGCGTGGCATGGCGACGGCAGTGCTGACCATGCAGGCCGCTTTAGAAGCCCGCGCTTACCGCATTTTGAGCGAGCGATACCATGATCAGCCTGACGCGCTTAAGGACATGCCATTTATTTCGATGTGGAAAAGGATCGGGACCAAGATTGGGCAAGATGCGACTTTCAACCGCGACCGCAAGCAGCGGAAAAGGGCTATCAAAGATATAAAGGCTCTGTACGGCAAACGCAATCTCGTCGCGCACTATACGACAACCGCATCTTTCGACCAAGACATGCAAGAGCTAGAACGGCTAATCGAAGCTGGACGTGCCCACATGCAAACCACTACTGCACTAGTTGTCGACCTGTGCAGCCCTGAATAAATGCGTGCGTAACAGTTGGGGCCGGTGTCACGCCGACTCGTCGAGGGCGCCAGGCTCGACGGGGATAGGATCGTCGATGGGGACAGACGGCGCCACGGGGGCCTGCCGCCTCTGCGCGCGTCCGACCAGACGCCGTAGCGCGCGCTGCTTGTACCAGGGGAGCGCGCGCACCAAGATCGGCCGCGCGTGCAGCCCGTTCAGAATCAGCCAGCCTTCTGGAAGCTGTTGTATCTCTTCCGGCGTCAACAGTGGCCGCCCGGTCTCGCCGCGTGTGTAGCCGCCCTGGTCAACGAACACTTCCCCGCGCTTCCGCCCCGCGTTCGCCGCGCGTCCGACGACGGTGGACGTACCTAACCGCGCCGAGACCCACGCGGCGTCCTCCTGACCCACGCCGCCGAAGATGATATGGCATTGGCAGACGCTGGTGATGATGCGCCGGCCCTCCGGCGTGTAGAGCCGGTCTAACTGGATGCTGTCCTGGCACGCCAGGAGCATCGGCGCGCCCGCGCTGCGCAGCGTCGCCAGCCGTTCCGGTAGCCCCGGAATGACCCCGATCGTGCCCGCCTCGTCGAGGTAGCAGAACAGCCCCCGCTTGAGCTTCTGGTCTGGTTGCGCGTTGGCGATGTCTACCAACTCGTCAAACATCTGCATAAACAGCGATCCGGTCAGCGGCCGCAGCACGTTCTCGCGGCCTGGCGTCAGGATCACGAACAGCGCAAGCGGGGCCGCGGTCGGGTCGCTTATGGCCGTGATGTCGATGTCGTCGTGCGCCGTCACGCAGGCGATGGCGGGGTCATTGAGGACGCTGAACTTCACGATCAAGCCGACGAGCGCCGACCCGCCCACGCGCGGGACCATCTCGATCCCGCCCATGAACCCGCGTATCGCCTCCACCGCCTCGGGACAGGGCGAGTGCAGCAGCTCATCCCTGAGCGCGTCCCAACTCTCCGTATTGAACAGCGCGCGGAGCTGCGCGAGGGGCGCCGCCTTCCCCGTCCGCGCGCGGTACTGGTCGTTGAGATGGAGGATGCCCGCTTGCAGCAAGAGGTAGCCGGTCGAGTCCCAAAACGCATCCGACCCGCTGACCTCGCCCTGGCCCCGCGTGTTGGCGATCCAGCTTTGCGCGAACACCAGGGCCTCCGACGCCGTGCGAATGTGCGCCAGTGGGTTGTAGCCGGGCGCGTCGGGGCTGGTGTCGTAGAAGTCGAGCCGCGCCACGCGGTAGCCCCGCGCCGCCAACACCGCGCCCGCCGTCTTGTAGTTCTCGCCCTTCGGATCGGCCACGATGAGCGAGCGCCGCGCGCGCCCGCGCTCCCCCTCGCGCAGCAGACCGGGGATCACCGTCGCCGCCGTCTTGCCTTCACCCGGCACGCCCAACGCCAGGATGTTGAGGTTCTGCCGCTTGGCCGATAGGCTCAGGATGCGCCGGCCGACGCGCCCCACCACGAAGGGCGCGTCACGCTGCAGAAGACCCACCCGCCGCAGCAGGCCCCAGCGGGGGCCGTACATGCGCCGCGCTTCCGCCGCCGTCGCCCACCGCGCGCTCCCCGCCGTCGTGCCTGGCGTCAGCCGGCCCACGCCTCTGACGAGGAACCACACCGCGCCCAGCAGCCCGCGTGCGGCCCTGAGCAGCCCCAGGAACGCGACACACCCGCCGATACCCAGCACCCATAGCATCTCTCTGCGTCGCCACGCGGGCTCGCGTAGCGCCGCCAGGCGGTCCTTCCACAGCAGCCAGCGCACATGCGGGCGCGTGTTGGCGTGCGCGCCCGGTAGGAAGCCGTGCAGGCTCCCCGGCCGCGTGTACGCCTCCCACAGCCGCGCCCCGTTATCGGGACCGTACCAGACCAGCTCACGCGCCAGGAGCATCACCGCGCCCCCCTCGATCCGCCAGACCAGCGCCCCGAGCGCGACCAGGAGCGTCAACACGCCCGCCGCGATCATCCGTCGTCGTGTCACCATCTCGCGCCTCCCTCTCTCATCTCTTTTCCCAAGTAGTCGGTCTTCGCCTTTAGGCCCCGCGCTGCCACCAGTGGCGTTTGCGCCCAGCTTGCGACGGAGGAGCAAGCCGTACAGCATGCGTCGCCTCCGCCGTGTCAGGTCCGGCCCCCGCGGGGGCCGGACCTGACACGGCCGCGTGCGTTGGCGCGTCGATCGGTGTCTGAACGGGCAGGTCCACCACCCCCAGCCGTCGGTCGAGGTCGGCCATGCGCGCCGCCTGGCGTTCCCGCGCCGCCATCACGTCGCGCCCGCGCGCCGCATCGCGGAACGGCGCCGCCCGCCTGACGCCGATCTCGCGTAGAGCCTTGAAGTCCCCCGGCCCGAAACGGACCCCGACCCGTACCCCCTCCTTGCAGAGCGCGGCCGCCTCACCGCCGATCAAGATGTGCGCGTGCGGGTGCTCCGTGTTGGAATGGATCGCCGCGACCCACTGGATATCACGGTCGAGGTGCGCGGCGTAGTCGGCCATGCAGGTCCGTACCCACGCCTGCATGTCGTCAAGCCCTCTGATGCCCAACCCCTTCGACGGGGACATAACGAGCCGGTGCATCAGCTTCCCCTTGCCGCTGCGGTTCCCCCACAAGAGCCTCCGTGCCTCGGCCCGTGTCATGCCCCCAGCCCCCGCCGTGAACAGTTCCCGCGTGGCGTCCTCCGGTGGTCCACCCTTGCGCGGATCTCGATTCTCCAGGTAGTAGACCGCGTGTTGGATGACCTCGCGGGGGTGCTCCACCTTGGCGTCCCAAAAGACGTTGTGGGCCGCGCAGTACGGTCCTGCGTCGGTCGCTCCCCGTTGATCCCGCGCCCTCGCCTCGTCGCGCGCGTCGTCCCTGTCGTCGTCCCACATGGCTCTTTACTCACGGTCCTTTCTGGCGTCGCGTAGCGGCGGGTGTCATCGTGGTGGTAGGGGCAGGTGGTTGGCGGAGGAATGGTCACACGTCAGGGAACCCGCTTATCTTGTCCGTGGTTTTTGCGGAGCAAAAGCACGCCGGCGGGGGGTCTGCGTTGGCCCCGCCGGCGTGGGTGGTTGCCCGTTAGTGGAGCACCTGGCTCACGATAGTCGGGCTGAGGAGCACCGTCCACACGACCCACCCGAGCACCGCCCACAGCCAGGGCCGCGCCGCCAGCGGGCGTGCCCGCGCCGTGATCCGTGGTCCAACTTCCACCAGGGCCGCGACCACTGACAGGTACGGCAAGATGACGAAGACACCCAGGAGCGCCGGCCCGGTCAGCAGCACGGCTGACGCTAGGCTGGCCGGTTGCCCGACCATCACCGACTCGCCGAGCAGCGCCGCGACCGCGACCGCCGCCCCGATCAGCGCTAGCGTCCAGCTCCTCTCCCTGGCATGCCGGCGCGCGATGAGCGCGCAGCCCACCAGCACCGCGAGCGCCCACAGGTCCAACACAATCATCGCCCTCCCCCTCTCGTGTCCGCGTCGTTGCCGTCGTGGTGATTGAAGAGGCGCTCCCCGATCAGCACGCCGAACAAGCCTGTCCCGCCGTACAGCTGGGCCGCCAACCGTCGCCGCCGCCGGCGGCGGACCACCTGCGCCGCATCGACCAGTGGCGCAACCGGGAACGGGATCGGCCGCAACTGGACGCCGCAGTGTCCGCAGAAGGTCGCCTCCTCCGGTCCCCAACGATGGCACCGCGCGCAGAACTGTGCGTGGCTAATGTCGTTTATGTGTGAACTCATGTGACCCCTCCCTGTCTCTTTAGGCCGCCATGGCGGCGCCCTTGACGGTGTTCGCGGCGTTGTCCGCGAAGGCGTGCCCGATGCCCCGGACCTCGACCACGAGCAGCGCGCCCAAGATCGCCGGCACCAAGTCGATAAAGAAGAATCCCCCGATCACTGTGATCGTGTTGCCGCCCGTCGCCGACACGGTAATCAGGAACAGGCGGACGGCGATCCCGAAGGCCGGCCCCAGCAGCGCCAGGTTGGCGTAGGCGGCCATCCACTGTATCGCGTTCCGGCGCGTGCCCGGATACACCGCGCACAGGATCATCAGCGGCGCGACCACGAACAGGAACTCCTGAGCGTAGAGCGCGATTGACCGCTCGATGCCCGCGATCACCAGTAGAAAGCCGCCGACCGAGAACACGATTGGATTGACGAGGCCGTGGAGCGCGGCCGTTAGTGTGTCAGCGGCCAGGCCCGGCCCCACTAACTTCTCCCCCAGGCCGCTGGAGAGCAGCGCCACGATGTGCAGCAGCGGTTGCAAGGCATTCACCGCTGCCTCGGCAAAGACGGCGTGCCAGAACAGGCTCACCCCCTGGCGCACGTCGCCGAAGAACAGCGGCCAGATAATCATGAGGATGCCCAAGCCGAGCACCACGGCGAACGCCTCGCTCTCCAACGTCACCGCCCGGTCCTGCATGGCGATCAGCTCCCCCCAGCGGCTCTTATTGGTCAGGTCCTCGCTGCCGGCGAGCTGCGTCAGCACGGCCGCGTCCGCTGCCGTGTAGGCGGCCATGGACACGCGACTCAGGGCGTCGTGGGCGGCCGTCCCCACCGCGCCCAGCAGCCCACCGGTGTCCATGCACACCGGCTGGCCGAAGATCGTCACGATATGGATACCGCCGGCGCACCCGTTGTCCGACGTGCCCGGTCCCACACTGCCGTTGCCGATCACCGGTGTCGGGGAGTTGGTCGGCGAGGGGATCGTCGTCGCGCTCGGGATCGCCGTGGCCGGCGAGGGGCGCGGCGTACTCGTCGCCGTCGCCGTCGCCGTCGCCGTGGGTTTACTGGCGGCATAGACCGTGGCCAGGCTCATCCCCGCCAGCGTGACGGAGAGTAAGACTGCCAGCAGTGCGCCCCTGATGGTGTGTCGTGCGTTCATCCCGCCGCGCTCCTTTGCTGTAGCTCATACTGCCGCCGCGCCTCGGCCCGCTTATAGTCGGCATAGGCGAAGATCCCCGCGGCTACGTCGCCCCCGTTCTTCTCTACCCAGGCGTCACGCACGCGCACGTCGTCAGGGTTCGTTTCGAGCAAGACGGCCTCCTCCTCCGATAGCTCGATCCGCGCGACGCCGTGGAGATCACGCGGACTGGTGCGGTCGCGGCGGCTCACGAAGATGGGGTGATACGTGCCCTTGACGCCCACCATCGACGTGGCCTTGGTGACCTCATGCGGGGCCAGGTTGAGCTTCTGTGCCAGCCACACGCGCGGGTTGCTCTCCGTCTGCTGCCCGCTGTCCTCCAGGCCCGCCAGGAACTTGATCGACGACTGCGTAAAGAACGTGGCCGCCTCGCGGTTCTCGGTCATGTCGGCGACCTCCTGGCTGACGAAGGCCACAATCGAGCCGTTACGGCGCCCGGTGCGCCCGGTCCGTGCGATGAACCCGCGCGCGTCCTCGTTCGCCAGCAGGCTCCACGCTTCTTCCAGCGCGGTCAGGTGGTCAGCCGTGCCACGCCCTTGTAGCGTGCTCCGACGCCGCGCCTCGGCCTGCCGGCGTTGGACGACACTTAGGGCCGTGAACACGGCGAAGTCGCGCACGGCGGGCTCCTGGTGCAGCGGCTCGGTGTCGAGCACCAGCAGCGGCGGGTGCAGCACGTCGAGCGAGTCTGGTCCATCGACCAGGCGCGCGTGCATCCCCGTCCCCACGTAGGGGCGTAGCTTCCACAGCAGGGAGCGGTAGGTGCGCCGGTCCTGCGGGTCCAGTTGCCCGCTCTGGTACAGGTCCGTCGCGTCAACCATCTGCCGTAGCCAGGCCGCTAGGTCACTCATAACCGGCGTCGCCGCAGCCTCCGCTGAGGCGGGGCACGCGTCGTAGACGGCCGCGACGCCCTCGTAGAGCAGCGGCTTCTCGTCGCCGCTGACCCCGCCCAGGAGCAGGTCCAGCGCCGTCGTCACGAACTTGACGCGCTCGGCGGCGTCCTCCGGCGTCGCGCGCTGCCCCGACCACACGTTGAGTGTCGCGCTCGTCGGCCCGCCCAGGCGCACGATCGCGCCGCCGGCGATGGCACAGAGCGGCGCCAGGCCGCCCACCGCGTCGACCACCGTTGCCATGTCCCCGCGCAAGAGCATCCACAGAATGATCTTGCCCAGGAGCGTCGATTTGCCGCGCCCGGTCGGCCCCAGGATGCACATGATGCGGTTATAGAGCGAGCTATCTTCCAGGCTCAGGGTGAACAGCGCGCCGGCCGTGTCCGTCGTGCCGAAGGGGATACCCGCCCGCGTGCCCGGAGAGTGCCGCAGCAGCGGCAAGGCGTTGCCCCAGGTATCCGAGTCCCACCTGTACGTCGAGCGCGCCAGGTCGCGCCCGAGCGCGATAGAGCGCCAGAGCGGCGTCTGATGGGTCCAGGCGTAGCCGGGCTCGATGGACATATCATCCTTGAGCATGGTCAGCAGGCGCGCGGCGCGGCTGTCTACCTCCTCCTGGGTGGCGCCCTCGACGCGCACGTAGACACCCACGCGCATGAGCGTCTGTGTGGCCTCGTAGAGGCGCGTCGCCTGCGTCCGCGCCTCGGCCTGGGCGATGTCGCCCTGTACGTTTGTCGTGGTCGCCGACGCCGACAGGAGCCGCAGGCGCCACTCCTGCCGCTTGCGCTCGCGGCGCTTCTTCAAGCCGCGCAAGGTCACGAATACCGTGTGCGGCTCTTCCCAGGCGATGAGCTTCTCCATCCAGCCAGGGCTTGTCTCTGGTGGCGGGGTCACGAGGTAGATTAAGCGCGTCCATACCTCCCGGCCCTCGGGCGTCTGTAGACGCAGCGCGGTCACATGCTCATCCGGCGTGGGCTCGACCAGGCCGGCGCCTCCGCTGAGGCCGGCGTTGACGGTGATCTGCTGCCGCGCCAGGACCGCACGCACGCCGCCGCCGTCGAGGCGCTGGGGCGTGGCGCCGAGCGCGATCAGCCGTTGCTCCAGCGCCACGGTCGCCGCCTCCAGCCGTCCGAGCGGCCCCGCGTCGGGGAAGCCCTGCTGCGCCGGCGGCGGCGACACGATGACGTGGTAGACGAGGTTGGCGACGTGGCGCGGTGGCGCTCCCCGCGGTTCTCCCCCATCCTCCTGTGTCTGGGCGCTCTGTGCGGTCAGGCGGGCCTCCCACCAGGCCAGCAGCCGCTCGCCGAGCGTGCCTAACTCAGGCGTATGCGGGACCGGGGCCAGTTGCGCCCGGAGGTCCCGCACAATGGTTGCCGCGTCGGCCGGAAGGTTCTCGACCAGAACGGAGAGCGCGCCCTTGTGCGGCACGCTGGCCCCGATCAGGGACCACAGGGCCGCACGGTCGTCCTGCTCGCCCAGACCCATGCCGTCGAGTAAGAGGCCACCCACATGTACGTAGCGCCGTGGCGTGCCGTCACTGCCCCACACGAGGCCAGCGGCGTCAACGCGCGCGGCTGCGCGCCCGTGCAAGACATGCATGATAGCCCTCCCTTCCTTTGCGCGTGAGGAACCGCACGAGCTGCGCGGTGTAGCGGAGGCTGATGCTGGCCGCCTGGCCCGACGTGCGGGCGAGTAGGCGGCCAGCGTAACGCGTGGACTGTTGCGGGTAGCGCTCGATCCCGCCACGCGTCAGGGCCAGGATGGGCGCGCACACCAGGATCGTCGGGAACACCACGAGCGCGAAGTGATGCCCCAGGTCATGCACACCCGCCGTGAGTTGGCCCAGGCCAAAGAGGGACAGGCCACCCACGAGGATCGCGGCGACGTGGCCCAGCGTCAGGCGCCCGATGCGCGTGGCCAGGTCCAGCGTCGTCGGAGTACGGTGTTTCTGCGTCACAGAGATGCCTCTCTCTCCGTGCTATTTGATGGTAAGCGCGATGGCGTCGGCGCCGCCGAGGATGATGCTGGCTAGCGCCGCGCCGGCGAGGTGCTGCTTGGCTTGGTGCTGCGCGAGCCACAGGTGGACGCCAGTCCCGAACCACACCGCGCCGATCAGGTACGGGGCGACTTCGGTGTAGATGGTTTTGACCTTACCGAGCCCATCCGTCCAGGCGTCGGCGAAGATAAACATCGCGATAGTAGTGAGATGCGGGATGAGATGCAACATGATCTGTGCCTCTTTCTGTTGTCTGTCTACTCGTGGGACGTGCCGGGCCTCCGGTAATACACCGGAGGCTAGCATCCTGAAGTAACTAGGTAGTTGTCCCCGCGCCACACTGCATCACCCATGGTAAAGTTGACGATGAAGCATGTGCGAGGACTCGATAGCCTGTTGTGTCGAACGTGCCGCTTCCAAGGGCCGAGCTGTGTCACCAGCCGCGGCCCTCTATTGTCCCCCACATCTCTCCTATGGCTACCTCCTTCTCATGCGTCCGCACTTGCCCACAGCCGCCTACGTCGCGCTAGCGCGATGGGCTATGTTACCTCTAATTGTACTCTATGAAACTAATGATTACAATAATAGACAGACAGCGTGTGTGGCGCTGCGTGGCTGCATCGTGCGACAATAGGAGATGTCAATGGACACAATGACAACATGGGTGGGAGCGGAGTCGTTAGAAGAAATGCCGAGGCGAAAGCGGGGCGACGAGGGAGATCCTGTTCAGGACACGGTACCAGTCACAATCCGCATCCCAGTGTGGATGCTCGATGAACTGGAGGCCACAAGCGACCGGGAGCAACGCCCATTTGCCGATATCGTGAAACGCCTTCTGTCGCGCGCTTTACGCGACGGCTGGGCCACCACTTTCGAGGCGACGCCATTGACAGACTACCGCGAGGGCACAGCCCAACGCCTGAACACCGATCACGACTAATCAACGTTATGGCAACGAAACGACCCGCTTTTCAGCGGGTCGTTTCGTTGCCATACTTCGCATCCAAAGCGTCGTCATTCCCCTTATCTATCGTCCTCCATCAGTTGACACGGACTAACGACCGAGCGATGTGGATCAACGTTGCCTGTCCGGGTTGATCGTTGACCACCGCGCTTGGGGCGTCCAGATTGTACGTGTTGCCACCGTGAATCCACGTAAGACTCGGGCTGCCATTCGACCCCGTGTTGAGGTAGAGGTACGCGCTGCCTAACGGACCGAGGTTTACCTTGCGATCCCATCCGTTACGGACGCTCACACCTGATAGGCCTTAAGGTAGCGAAGCTCGAAAAATCGGCAAAGTCGCAGCGCGTCACAGACCTCGTCAGAGGAAGGGTACCCATTCCGGTCATCATCGTGACGGATGGGGGCCAGCTTCCGAGGTGGTCCGCACAAGAACGTGGCCGGTGCGACGAACGCACTGATTGAGGGGGCGATTCAGACGTCGCGTCGGCGGCGCGCGTGCGCTGCTTGATCGGCGGCGTGTGGTGGCCCAGGGGCACCGGCTGTGAGAAGGGGTGTACAGCGTCACCGCTCCGGTTGACCTTTGGGTCCCTGGGGTGGTGCCTCGCGAGGCGGACGGAGTGGTCCGCCGCGGACGAGGGAGCGGCGATAGAGCACCAAGGCCGGTGCCAGGGCTGCCGCACTGGCGATCAGTGCGACGCCCGTACCGCGGTCAGTGGCGAGTGCGCCAAGGAGCGGGCCGGCGATGATGCCGGCCAGGGCGCCGGCCTGCTCGCGCATGGAGAAGACCGTCGCCCGCACACTGGACTCCAGGTCCAGATTCATCCACGTGGTCTCCAACGCATCGCGCGGGCTGCGACTTATGACTGCCAGCCAGAACAATCCCAGCGCCGGACCGAGGTGTCCGGCAACCGCGAACCCGACCACGAACACCAGGGTGAGCGCATCGACTGCAAACAGACCCCAGATGAGGGAACGGCGGTTGTCCCAGTCGATGCGCCGCCGCGCGATCTCGGTGCCACACAGATTGGCCACGTGGATACTCGCTTCGATGAGCCCGAACCAGATCACGACCGTCCGTCCGCCGAAGGTCGGAAAGGTGAAGTGCGCCAGGAGATGATAGCCCCACAGCCGGTCAAAGGCGCTGGAGAAGACACTGGCACACACGGCGCTACCAAGGATGGTCAGGAGTGCCGGCCGCAGGCGCATGAGGCGCACGCCGGCGTGCAATGTGTGACGCATGTGTTGCCGGGCTGTGCGATTCGCGCGATCTGCCGGCGTAAAGTGCTGTTCCGGCATCACCAGGAGCAGGACGAGACCGAGCGCGATAAAGACGCACCCGCTCAGGACGATCGGCACGTTGAGGCGCATGCTGCCGAGCACGGCGCCGAGCGCGATGCCGGGTAACCCCGCGAGCGCGCCCAACTGCGCCGCCCGAAGATACGCGTTCCCGACCTGCTCGGCGCCCAACTCATCGGCGATCCACGCCGCATCGGCGCCGCTCACCATGGTGTAGCCGAAGGAGCCGATGACCGTGCCGGCAAGCACGGCAAGGTACGACGCCTGGGCGCCTTCGACGATATGACCGGCGCCCAGCACGAACAGACCAACCACGACGGCCAGGCGGCGGCTGTACATGTCCGCGAGAATCCCCGTGGGCGTCTGGAAGAGGAGATGGACACACAGCAGCACTGTGCTGACGAGGACGAGCTGCACGGGGTTCAGGCCGACCGCTTTGATCAGATAGACCGTTTCGACGGCCCAGAGCATCGAATTGCCGAGCGACAAGGTGCCGCTCAGCAGCAGATAGATCGGGTAGGCCCCGAAGTTGCGCATACAGAATCCCTTCGCGCTTCACTGTGCACTGACATAACAGCGGCTGGAAGGGGTAGCGCGGAACAGGGGCAGAGCACTCTCCGGATGGCATCCACAGACCTGACGGCCGGGTCAGGTCAGAGACATGCACCAGAGAAGCATTGCTCTGAAATCAATGTGAGAGAGACACCTCATCGCGCCAGGCTGTTCAGACGTGACAGCTGGCCGCGTGGACCGTATCGCCTGACGTTAGCTCACACTGGTTGCCGAACGAGCACGACATCTGCAGTCGTCAGCGCTACCCAGTGTACGGGCCATTGTCATAGCGATCCCTCCTGCAACCTGAGGCGACCAGGAATGGTCATGGGTAGTTTAGTCGCAGCAGCGACGGCTGTCAAGAGACCGTGGTTGCCTGGGGTGCACCTCGAAATAGTGGACCG
>JAABVA010004631.1_pt1 | contig 12688 bp, 13 predicted proteins | sample 5560331 | NCBI WGS metagenome assembly JAABVA01 (sample SAMN12812661, study PRJNA571458) | rock metagenome | isolation source: Antarctica rocks | place: Antarctica: Victoria Land, Mt New Zealand sud | collected 2016-01-07
CGCGCACCTCCCAGCCGTGACAGTAGGGGCAATGGAACACGCCCGTGCCCCACAGGTCCGCGAGGCCGGGGATGGGCGGCAGCGTGTCCACCACCCCCGTCGCCAGCAGCAGGCGTCGGGCCTGCGTCACGTTGCCGTCGCCCAGCATCACCGCGAAGTATCCATCGCGGGGCGCGGCCCCGTACAGCCCGATCTCCTCGTCGGTGATGGCCACCTCGACGCGGCCCGCGCGCCGACCGGCGTCGGCAACGGCAACCTCACGGTAGCGCACGCTCTCGTAGGGGCGCAACTGCGCCCGCCCGACCTGCAGCAACTCCGATGGCGTGGCGCCGTCCCGCGTGAAGAAGCCGTGGGCGTGCGCCGCGGGGGCATTGCGCGGCGCCCCCTCCGCGCAGACGAGGACCGTCCGGCGCGCGCGGCCCAGCACCAGCGCCGCGCTCAAGCCGGCCATGCCACCCCCCGCGATCACCACATCGAACATCGTCTAATCCCTCTTTGCTACACTAGTGGCAAAATTGACGCGTCTACCTTGCCTGTATCTCATATCTGATTTAATAGTAATATATGAAACAAGGGGGCGCAAGTGAGCGAGAACGAGGTGCCTGCGCTGCCGACGGCGCGCGAGGTGGACGCGGCGGACGCGCGCTGCCTAGAGCGCCGCATCCACGAGTTGCGCGCGCGGCGCGGCTGGACGCAGGATGCGCTCGCCGACCGCGCGGGCGTGAGCAAGGCTATGATCTCCAAGGTCGAGCGCGGCGAGAACAACCCGACCGTGGTCGTCGCCGCCAAGATCGCCGCGGCGCTGGGGCTCACTATGTCGCAACTCATCGGGGCCGACGAGCGGCGCCGCGCCCTGCGCCTGCCCAAGGAACAGCGCGTGACCTTCCGCGACGCGGCCACGGGCATCGAGCAGCGCCTGTTCCCCGCCTTCGGCGGCAGTGCGGTCGGTATCATGCAGGTGGTCATGCCGGCCGGGTCCAGCTCGGGCGACCTCGCCCCGCACCTCACCCCCATGGAGATCTACCTGCTGGTCGAGCACGGTGCCGTGCGCGTCACGCTGGGCGCGGAGAGCTACGACCTGGCGGAGGGCGACGCGTTCTACTTCGTGGCCGACGTGCCCCACCGCTTCGACAACATCGGCGCGGGCGAGGCGCGCTACGTCGGCGTCGGGCACGGCCACCGCTAGCCGTGCCCCAAGGAAGCGCGCCTAACCATGCCCCTGCCGCGGTGCGCGATAGGCCCGTGTCCGCGCTGACGCACACGGCGGCGGCCTTCCTGGCCGCGCACGAACACCTGGCGGCAAGCACGTTCAATCGCCGGTATGCCGCGCTGCGCAGCTTCGTGCGTTGGTGTAAGACGCAAGGTTGGTTGGACGCCGACCCTCTGGTTGGGCTCAAGCGGCGGCCGCAGACGCGGGGTGAGCCGCGTGCCCTGGACCCGGCGCAGGTCGAGGCGCTGCTGCGCGGCATCCACGATGTGCGCGATCGCGCCCTCTTCTGACTGATCTACGACGGTGGACTACGCTGCAACGAGGCCCTGGCGATCGACATCGAGGACATCGACTGGACGGAGCGATGCATCCGCGTCCAGGGCAAGAGCGACCGGCCGCGCGAGATGTTCTTCTCCCGCCGCGTCGCCGTCTACCTCGACGCCTACCTGACGGAACGAGGCCAGCCGGCGCACGGCCCCCTCTTCATCATGTCTAGGAAGGCGCGCAATCCGCGCCACGCCGACCTGACAGCGGAGGGCTATGCCCGCCTCTCCTATCGCCAGGCCGACACGCTCTGGAAGGGGTACACAACGGGCTAGGATCTGCACCAACTGCGGCACACGGCCATCACCGCTCGCGCGGCGAAAGGATACACCGAGGTCGAACTCAATCGCTTCAGCGGGCACAACTCGCTGCGCAGCCTGGAGGTCTACATCGTGCACAACCACGAGGCGGCCAAGCACAAAGCCCGCGAATGGGAGAGGCGGGGCCAGGCCGACCTATAACGCCGAGGCTTATCCCGACTTTTCGTTCCATTGATAGCGGAACCCCTATTAGCGTGAGAGTGGCTGGTACGGCCGATGTGGGCGATACGGGCCAGCGTGAAGGCATAATCGCTTCAACGACTCCTCACAGCGCGATGTCGGGCACGGAGTACGCCACCGATAGAAACCATAACACAGCCTATATGACTCATGATCATCCCTACTTTCGTGTGTAGCGGCTCCGAGCGCACCATCTCCACCATCGCTGCTACCAGGTCGTCACGCAGGTCTGCCGCCCCTGCGATAAGCCCACGCGGGTGCGCTTCCTGGGCGCCATGGGCCGCCTGCTTTGGCGCGGTGACGTGGACGGAGCTAGCGCCGCCGCCGAGGAGTTCCGCCCCGTAGCCAAAGCGCCGCCCGCCCCGCGCCCTTGGGCGAGTGGATCATCTATCTCGAGGCGCGCCGCGCCTCCATCCCCTGCTATGCCTCCATCCCCTGCTATCAGGAGCGGCATCGCCAGCGTCAGTACATCGGCAGCGGCCACGCCGAAAAAAGCCAACGAGCCTGCTCGTGGCCCGCCGCCAGAAGAATCAGGGTATGCACTGGAGCGAGGAAACCAGCCTCGCCCTTATGCGCCTGCGTACCCTCCGCCTCAACGGCGACTGGGACCGCTACTGGCATGAGCAAACGCTTCCCTCTCTCCTCGCAGCGTGACCCGAGACTTCTGTGCGCTAACAAATTTTCCCTGGGGCAATCGGGCTATTGCAGCGCGCACCGAAGGTTGGCATCCTAGAGGAGACGCCGTCGGGCGGTGCGCTAGCGACGCGCGCTGTGGCAGGACGGTTGGAGACACATCCGCCGCTCACGCGGCCGACGGAATAGGTTGAACGATGATGCGCAAGATCCCCTCCCCCCCCGTCTTTCCTCGATGCCAGCGCGCCTCGGCAGCGTGGGTACGCGCCGTGGAAGGACGCGTTCGAGGCGTCCTCTGAGGAGGCTGGATTTATGCCCGTGCCTGGACGGCTGCCCTTCCTCGATCAGGCCATCGCGGCCAGTGTGAACGGCATCTGCATCACCGATGCCACCGGCCCCGACAACCCCATCCTGTACGTCAACCCGGCCTTCGAGCGCATGAGCGGGTACAGCGCCGCCGAGGTCGTGGGACGGAACTGCCGCTTCCTTCAAGGTCCGGAGCGCAACCAAGACGCCGTCGCGACGCTCCGCGCGGCTGTCCGCGCCGGCGCCTCCTGCCAGGTCGTGCTCCGCAACTATCACAAAGATGGTACCTTGTTCTGGAACGAACTCTACATCTCGCCCGTGCACGACGCGGCCGGGGGCCTGGTCGCCTTCATCGGTGTGCAGAACGACATCACGGCCCGCAAGGAGTTGGAACGGCAGATCGCCGATGATCACGTCCATGCGCTCATCGAACACGCCTCGGATATGATCACCCTCATCGATGCCGCGGGGACTATCCTCTACGCGAGCCCGGCAATCGAGCGCGTGCTCGGCTACACGCCTGAGGAGGTGATCGGGACCTCTATCCTCGCCCTGCTCCACCCTGATGACGTGGCCTCGGCCCGCGCCGCCCTCGCGCGCGCGCCCCTGTCGGATGGCGCTCCTGTGCGGATTGAGGCGCGCTGCCGCCACCGGGACGGGTCCTGGCGCTCGCTCGACACGGTCGGGACGAACCAGCTCGCGGTCCCGACCATCGGGGGTATCGTGCTCAACGGCCGCGACGTGACCGCGCGCAAGCGGGCCGAGGAGACGCTGCGGCGCCAGGCCCTCCACGACGCCCTGACCGACTTGCCGAACCGCGTCCTCTTGCACGAGCGCATCGGCGCGGCGCGCGGCGACGTGCCCGACGCCCCCCGGCCGCTCGCGTTGCTGCTGCTCGACCTGGACCACTTCAAGGAGGTTAACGACACCGTCGGCCACGAGCGGGGCGACGCGCTGCTGCGGACGGTGGCCGCCCGGCTCCAGGCCGCGACCCGCACGGGCGACACCGTGGCGCGCCTGGGCGGTGACGAGTTCGCCGTGCTCCTGCCGGGGGCCGACGCGGCGGGGGCGGCGCGGGTCGCGGAGGCCATCCGCACGGCGCTGGACGCCCCCCTGCAGGTCGAGGGGCTGCTGTTGCGCGTAGGCGCGAGCATCGGCGGCGTGCTCGCGCCCGCCCACGGCCTGGAGGGCGACACCCTGCTGCGCCGCGCCGACGTGGCCATGTACGTGGCCAAGCGCCTGCGACGGGGCTACGCCCTGTACGAGCCCGCGCAGGATCAGCACAGCCCAGAACGTCTGGCCCTCGCCGGCGAACTGCGCGACGCCATCGAGCGGGGGGCGCTCGCGCTGCACTATCAGCCGCAGGTCGACCTGGCGACCGGCCGGGTCACGGGGGTGGAAGCGTTGGTGCGCTGGCCCCATCCGGCGCAAGGGCTGATCCCGCCCGACAGCTTCATCCCAATGGCCGAGCAGACCGGCGTGATCGCGCCTTTGACCGATTGGGTCCTCGCGGAGGCGATCCGGCAGTGTCGGGAGTGGCAGCGCGCGGGACGGCTGCTCGCGGTCTCCGTCAACCTCTCGATGTGGAATCTGCACGACCCGCTGCTCCCAGACCGCGTTGCTACCCTCCTCCAGGAGCACGGGGTCGCGCCCGCATGGCTGCGCCTGGAGCTGACGGAGAGCGCCCTCATGGCCGAGCCGGAGCGCGCGATGGGCGTGTTGGCCGGGCTCTCCGGCCTGGGGGTTGGCCTGGCGGTGGACGACTTCGGGTCGGGCTACTCCAGCCTGGCCTATCTCAAGACATTGCCGGTCGACGAGCTGAAGATCGACAAGGGCTTCGTGCGTGAGATGGCCACGGACGAGACCGACGCGGCGATCGTGGCCTCGACGGTGGCGCTGGGGCACGCGCTGGGGCTGCGCGTCGTGGCCGAGGGCATCGAGGACCAGGCGACGTGGGAGCGGCTGACGGGGATGGGTTGCGACGTGGCTCAGGGCTACTACATGAGCCGTCCGCTCCCCGCGACAGAGCTGCAGCGATGGCTGTTCACGTCGTCCTTTGGCCTGAGCCGCGATGTGGGCTGAGTCTCTGCAGCGCACCGGATGCAGAGCAGCACCTCAGTCATGTCGCCCCCTGGTGGTTCGGGCGCTCTACAACCTACCGTTGGGCCCAGGCCGTCATACGGGTGGCGCTGGCGCGCTTGGAGATGGACGGCATAGGCATGTGTCCAAGCTCAGGTTGTCGGTGCAGCAGTGGTTAGAAACGGTCTCTCCCTCCCTTGATCACCCGTATGACGCCCATCCCCTCGGCGATGATAACCGTGTCCGGCTCCTCGTGCGCAAGCTCCCCGTGTAAGTCCTGCCAGGGCGGCTCGTCTTCCCCAGGCTCCTCGACGGGTACTTGGAGCAGATGCCGAACAATCACGCGCACACCGGGCTGCTTCTGGCGGCTGCACGGCTCCGCGATAGCACACTCGGCCACAATGTCGAGGCCTCCGCGAGGGCCGTACTCGAATCCCAAGCCGTCGCTCCTGCCGTACACGACCATCCCGTAGCAGCACCTCTCGCAGATGTAGCGCACGCCGCGCTCGAGTGGGGCCAGGTCCGCACGCTGGCTGTCGAGGATGCTGGACGAGAGTTCCTCCGAGCCGTTGACGTCGTGGCCCAGTGTGTCCTCCAGATAGGTCACGAAGTCGGCGAGCGTCTCGAAGAGGGGCATGTCGTGAGGATCATGCATGTCATTTCCCCTTTCACCACGCCGCGAGGCAACGGACGCGACGTGGCTACCGTAGTCACATAGTCGGCATCGGTCAGGCGATGCACTGCTGATAGACAGACGACGTGGGCTTTTATGCCAGGCGGATGCGGCTCGACACAAGGGCTCAGCCCTCGTCCCGCCGGCGCTCCTGGGCGATGATGGCCAGCGCTTTGGCGACGGTTCGTGCCACGTAGTCCGTGAGATGGCCGGCCTTCCGCTCCGCGAGCCGCGGGCTTCCTTCGACCATCGCACGGGCCAACTCGGTGCCGTCGGCATCGGTGAACGCGCGCGCCAGCGATAGAACGATCATCCAGTCCATCTTCGAGAGATCCGCGTGGGGATAGCGCTGGATGAGGCGCTCGGCCTCGTGACGGTACAGGCGACCGAGAGGTGATACGGCGGCGCCATCGGCGATAGGCACGACGATGGCGGCCAGCGCGTGCAGCACGGTACCGCCCATGCTTGCCGCCGGCACCCGCACCGACATGAGTCGGTCTCGTGCCGCGTGCAGAAAGCTGGCCCCTCCCGACGCCTCACCTCCGGTCGCGGCGCGGAGCAGGACTAATGGATACGTGCCGTCGGGTCGTCGATGCACGAGCTTACGATTGGTGAAGCCTGCTAACCGGCCGTAATGACGCCACGCGGCGCTGTTCGGGTCGCCATCGTAGCGCTCGGCGAGGAGCCGCGCCGCCGCGCTGGCAAGGTCAGGCTCGATCGGCACGGGTGACAGCCGCACCCACGCTTGATGGTTGAGCGGGCTTGTCTCCACGATGACCGCGGGCGTCAGTCCATCGCCAGTCATCCGCTGGAGCGCCGCCTCATCCACGTCGTCGACGAGAATGAGCCCAACGCTGCCTTCCGGCCGGATGAAGATATCTGCCCCCTGCCGGTTCTCTCGTTCGAGCCACGCCAGTTGTCCACGTAGACCCCGTGGCGTCAGTACGCGAGGGATCATGTGCCCATCCGCCCGTTTGACCCCGACCTCGTACCGTTGTGCGTCCATGGCTGTTAGCTGCCGCTGGACCACCTCTATCCTGGCAATCTCGTGTCCTGCCATTGACGTTGTCTCCATGCGCGATAGCACGACCTTTTCTAGCCGTGCCCCGGTATCGTAAAATGGTGAGCCCTGGGAATGCGCGCTGCCCCTGATAAAGGAACGCTGCCGATTCCGGGGAAACGATGACCCGTGCGTCAGTGCAGTGGTTCTCGAGGCGGCCGATCGCTGGGTCTCCCCGTAGAGGACCCGAGCTGACAGATCCGAGGACTACTACCCGTGTCATGGCGTTGCCCAAGTGCTCTTGCCGCCCCCGCGTGTGCGTTATAATAGCCGGGAGGGTGCTGGTACACCCTCCCCGCGTCCGTTTTACTTCAGCTCAAGAAGCTCTTGGCCGAGGAAACGGATTGTCTGCGCGATGCGCCGTCGGTACTGCTTGTTATCTGTCTCCAGACGTTCGAGCTCTTGGCGCATCGCGGCTATGATCAGGTCTCGCTCGACGCAGGTGTCGCAGTCGTTCTGCTTCTCCATCGGGCTCCCCCCTTTCGTTGCTGTCCTCGGTGCTGCGTTCCGCAACACAGCGGAGCCTGCCAGCTCGACCCTGGTGTACCCTCGCTACCTTGCAGCAGACGACGCGGACCTGTACGATGTGGTCCCCCGGAGGGGACCTCGTCGTGCTGGTCTCGGCGTAGCCTGCATGGTTGCGAGGGTCATCGTTCTTATCCTGTTGTACGGGCTATATGGGTGTTCACCGGACGGTCTACCCTGGCCGCTATCAGCACGGCTATAGGGCGCCGTTTTACACGGGCCGCCCCGAGTGTTTGATCGAATAAAGGTTCATAGATCGTGCTCAACACTGGCCGCCAGAGTGTCTAGTCCAACCATATAGGCGTGTGGATAGCCGAGTGAACAGGCGTCGACGGCTCGACATCGGTACGACGTAGACGCATCGCCTAGCGCGATCGCTACGTCGTACCGAGAGCACCGTGCTCTTACGACCCACTGCCGGCTTGTGCCGCGCGACGTGCTGCTTCTTCGGGCGAGACAAGCCGTTCAAGGCGTAGGGGCGTTGGCGGATGAGAGCGTACAAGCGTCGACTCCCACCCTGTACGTGGCGCCTCGATCATCGCGATCGTACTGAGGACACTGCGCAAACCTTCGCGGTACGCTGGTCCGCACGCTGCCACGCTCGCGTCAGCCAGGAACTCGTACGAGCGGCTATAGCGGGCGAACATCGGGGCCACCACGACACGTACGATGAGATGGATGGGCCAGAACAGGCACCACGCTATGGAGGCGAGGACTCCCTCACGGGAGCGGCCGAGCCAGAGCGCGAGGGCCTGGAGCGGGACCAGCGGCAGGGCGCACGCCCACACGAGGCGTTGCCCCACGGGATGTCCCTCTGCCCAGTGGTACAACTCGTGGGCCAGAACTGCCCTCAGCTCGTCATCGTCGAGGATGTCGAGCAGACCGCGCGTGATGACGATGGCGCGCATCTGCGCCCATGCGTGGGCATCAAGGGTATCCGCGACAAGGAGATGGGGTAAGGGGCCAGCCCAGAGGCCGAGACCTCGGGCGGCGTCGGCGGCGAGTGGGGCAATGCGCTCCCACTCGTCCCACGTCAGGCGCCGGTACCCAATGCTGGCTAGAATCAGACATTCTCCTCGGTACAGGATCGCCGTTATGCCCAGGGCGATGAGCGCGCCGGCGAGCAACTCAGCCAGGAGCGTCTGCGGCGCCAACACGATGCTGCCGCCGAACACAGCGATGAACGCCGTGAGCGCGCCCACTAGCGCGCCCCCCAGGACGCCGACAATCGTGATGCCGTTCCCGACGCCCGTACCGTAGGGGCCGGCCGCGGACGGGACGAGTCCCTGTGCCGCGGCGACGAGGACAGCCCCGCCGCCGAGAACGGCGCCGATCCCAGCGGCGTAGACGGCGACGATGATGCCCGACCACGCCACGACGAGCGCGACGAGCAGGCTGAGTCTAAAGGTCTGTAACCCGAGCCACAGGGCCTCCCACACCGTTCGCTCGGGGGTGTCGTGCCCCGGCATATTCGTTTTGGGCGCTCGGCGCCCTAGGCGTGTTACATGCGCGATCATCTCTCTATCTCCTCGGGTGATATGCGTACGATGCGGTGCCGAAGGGATGGCACCTCGCGGGCAACCCGTAGCGCGACGTGCCCGGGCGACAGATTCCTGAAGCGATCGGGAGCGATGGCGTACGTCTGGCCGCGACGCACAGTGCCCCGCGTCACCTCCCCCGTCTGATAGTCCACCTGGGTCGCTACATCCATGCTGGGCACGGTGCCGAACTGGCTGGCGAGCACCTCGGCATCGGGGCTTGCAACCCGATGTGCCATCACGACGCCGGCCCCGAGTAGGGCGTGCAAGAGGGCCGGCGTCTTCGGGAGGAACTGCGTGCTCGCGACCGTTGTGATGCCCGCCTCCCGTCCCTGCAAGATGAGGTCGATAATCTGCGTGGGCTCGTTGAGGGCGCCAAACTCATCGATGATGAGGAGGCAGCGAGGACACGGCTCTAATGCGCGCAATCGGCGATCGGCCAGTTGCTTCACATCCTGGATAATCACGCGTCCGAGCAGCTCGACATCGGCGGGACTCGCGAGCGTGGGCAAGCTGAGGTAAGTCAGCGAGGGCGCCGCCAAGATCGCCTCCCACTCCAGCGCCGGGGCGTGGCGCAAAAGCGGCCCGAACGACCCGCCGTCGAGTGCTGCGAGGCGCTTTTGGATGCCGACCAGCCCCTCTTGCAGGACCCGGGTCTTGTCGGCGGCCTTGCTCAAGGCGGTCAGGTGCGTCACGTAGTCGACGTAGGCGGGGCTATCCTTCGGGACGTGCTTCGAGGCTGTCGCAGCCTCGCGCCCGAGCTTCAGCATTTCATCCGTCTGGAGAGAGGCGACGATGGCGCCGAGCGTGACGGCTTGGTCGCGCGCCTGCACCGCGGCGGCGACCTTCGACACGGCATCGAGCGCGACCTGCTGGTAGACGCTAGCGACGCCGCTGAAATCGAAGGACCCCACGAGCTTATTGGCCACCTGCGTCGGATCCCCGCTACAGGTGTTGTAGCCATAGGTGTGCGGATCGGAACGATCGACGGTGTAGAGCGGCACCGCCGCGCGCTCCGCCACGGTATGTATCGCCCGGTTCATGGACCCGGAGCCCTTGAGATCCACGGCGATGACACACCATCCGCACCGCAGCGACTCCGCGATCAGGCGGATAAGGGTCGTAGTCTTCCCCGTCCCCGGCAGCCCGGCCACGAACACGCTTGCCTCGTCCCGCATGTCGATGTTGACGACGCGCCCGGTTGCGTCCACCCCGAGGCGGAGCAGGGGCTGGCGGTCGTGCGCTGACGCGTCCGACTCCGGCACTGGGTGTGGCGGCGAGGTGGGCGTACCTTCTTGCGCATGTTCGGGCGCGCCGGTGGCCGCCGGCGTCTCTGCCGGAGCCATGTGCTCCGGGTCGACCGAGTGCGCGAGGGGGGCGATGAGCCACGTGATCGCTTGCAACGCGAGTGGACCGGCTAGGACTTCCACGAGGGTACAGCCGATGACCGAGCCGAACGACGCGCCGCTGAGTAATTGCCCCGGCCACGTCCACGTCACCGCTGGGGCGATGTAGAGGAACAAGAGGGCCGCGACGACCGACCAGCCCCACCGTGTGGACGGCGGGGTCTGCCGCTGTCGCCAGATGTGCGCGGCCACGACCGTCCCGAGGACGAGGCCGGGTAGACAGAGGCACGCGGCGAGGGTGAGCGCGTGCGTGCGAAGTCGTGCGCGCTCGGGTGATCCAAGAAAAGATGTGGTCATGGTTCCCACTCCCGTACGTCAATGAAATCGAGGGCACGCGCCTCCTGGACGATCTCACGGACCCGCTCGACCATCCCGGGTAGCACATACCACCAGACGGCACCGAAACCGTCATCGGTGGGCGTGGCGCTGAATAGCTGCGTGTACGCGCCGATGATGCGTGTGATTGCATACGCGCGTTTACTTGTCAGATCGAGTTCCAGTGCGACGCGCGTCTCACCCTCATCCGGCGGCAGATGGAGCACCCCGTCGGGGATGCGTCCAGGGCGACGGCCCGTACCGTCGCGCAGCGCGCGGAGTTGTGCCGCCCGAAACTCCCGCTCCGTCACGAGTGTCGCGCCGGGATGTGCGGCCAGCAGCGCCTCGGTGAGGTCAACGAGGGCCAGGGCATGGCGTACCTCGGCGAGGACCAGTTCGGCTGGCCCGACGCCCGCGTCGGCGACACGAACCCCGGCCGTGGTGAGGCGCAGAACAGACGGCGCCTTCCAAAATGACCGATCGCGGCGGATAAGGGCCATGGCTTCCAGCTTGCGCAGGCGTCGGTACGCTGCCCACGTGCTATGGAAGAACCGCCGCGCGACCTGCTCGGGAGTAGCGAGGCCATGGCGTCCAAGCCAGCACAATATGTCCGTATCTCGTGGGGTCAACTCCGGTCCACGAGGAAAATGCATCAACTCCTCCTTTCTCCTAATCAGGACGGGTGCATCACCGTGCGGATTAGCGCCAGGTTGCGCAGGGCCCAGGTGATCGTCCTGCCCTGTAGTCAACGGGGTGTCGAGCGCCCCGTTCATAGACGTTTGTCCACGATGGAACACCGTGGACAAACGTGCGTGCGTGGAACTCTCCATGAGGCGCACGACGTGGTACTATCTGTATCAAGAGGCACGACGAAAGCGGCGTATAAGCACGCGGATACGGCAACCATGCAGACAGACACCCCTACCCTTGGCGGGCTCATAAAAAGCCGCCGTGTGGACGTCGGCCTGACACAGGAGCAGTTGGCGGAGCGCGTCAACGTCAGCAACAGTACAATCAGCGCATGGGAGCGGGGCGTGCGGGGACCAGATTCACCGGCGACGTTCGCGCGACTAGTCGCGGCCTTGGAAATCGAGAAAAAGACGCCCGAGTACACGGCTTTGCGTGCGGCCTGGGAGTCGCGGGACGCTCCTGTCACGCACGCGCCAGCATCATCCGTCGAGGATGTCGTGGCACAGAAGGAGGCGCAGCCCGGGGCTGACGTGTCGTTTGGGGCACAGGTACCATCTTACTTAGATGAACTCGTGCACCCCGTATGGAAAGCAGTGACGTGGGTAGTGCGTACACCTATGGGCTTAGTCAGCCTGGGACTAGCCGTGCTCCTCGCGGCAACACTCGGTAGCATCGCAATTGGACGTGTCCGTGCATTTCCACGTCTCTACCCCGGCTTTGTCAAGAGCGTGGCCGTTGCAACGACATGTGAGTCTCCGCGATGCGCCGTCTATCAGGCGCAGGTGAGTCAAATCTATCAGCGGAATGTGTCGTTGCGGCAGGTGTATGGGATCGCAGACTTGGCGGCCCAAAATGGTGGGCGTCGATGCGCAATCACGCCGGCGGCCGTTTCAGCCTCTATCCTCCAATGTAAAGGCTGTCGGGTGTTCTCGGACGGCCTCGATCACAAGTATACGTTCATGGTTTTCACGATCAATGTCGGCGATGCGCGGTCGCGGAAGGAAGGAGCACGGACACATTGGCTGCGGGTCGATTATTACGCCAATGGCGACAGCTCGACATCGAGCGGAAGTGGTGCTATCCCGGCATGGGCCCATCCGTCCAGGTGTTAGGACAGGACCTATGGTTGAGAGCCGGGGCGTATAGGTAGTGCTCGGCTCTTTAACAAGTGGGATCAAACGCGTCCAAAACGCGTCCAAACGTGGCGTGATAGACCGTTATTCGGCGATAATTTGCGATATCTAAACCCGCTAAACAAGCGTGGAACGATGCAAAACGACAGCTAAAAGCATAGCCGGCTCGGACTCTTAATCACTAGGTTGCGGGTTCGATTCCCTCCGCCCTCACCCTCTTTCGTGCGTAGACGGGGCCGAAAATCAGCTCCACCCTTGCTTGTCTGACCCAAATGCGTTCAAACGCCGTCAGCCTT
>JAABVA010004632.1_pt1 | contig 12681 bp, 10 predicted proteins | sample 5560331 | NCBI WGS metagenome assembly JAABVA01 (sample SAMN12812661, study PRJNA571458) | rock metagenome | isolation source: Antarctica rocks | place: Antarctica: Victoria Land, Mt New Zealand sud | collected 2016-01-07
CATCAGGTAGGCCCTCTTCACCTGGTAGGCCCTCTTCACCTGGTAGGCCCACCGGGTAGGCCTCCTCCACCTGGTAGGCCCCCTCCACCTGGTAGGCCCCCTCCACCGGGTAGGTCTTCTCCACCTGGTAGGCCCATCGGGTAGGCCCCCCTCCACCGGGTAGAGCTCGTGGGTGCCGTCCTGGTCGTGCTCGTGGGTGCCGTCCTGGTCGGGGGTGCCGTCCTGGTCGAGCTCGTGGGTGCCGTCTTGGTCGAGGGTGCCGTCCGGGTCGAGGTCGTGGGTGCCGGACTGGTCGTGCTCGTGGGTGCCGTCCGGGTCGTGGGTGCCGTCCTGGTCGAGCTCGTGGGTGCCGTCCTGGTCGAGCTCGAGGGTGCCGCCAGGGTCGAGCTCGAGGGTGCCGTCCGGGTCGAGGGCGCTGTCCGGGTCGAGGTCGTGGGTGCCGGACTGGTCGTGCTCGTGGGCGCCGTCCGGGTCGTGCTCGTGGGTGCCGGCCTGATCGTGCTCGTGAGTCCATTGGGTCGAGCTCATCGGGTAGAGCCGCCACCGGGTAGAGCCCACCGTGTAGCGGTCGGTGTCCGGGTGTTACTTCACCGGGTGATCTCTCTCTCTCTCTCTCTCTCTCTCAGCGGTAGCAGGAACGTGGGGGGGGCGACGCGGATACTGCGGTGACGTCAATGCCGGGGTATAAGTCGATGGTGGGTATGTGTTACCAGTGCTGGGGGATGGTGTTCTCGGTAACGGGGATGACGCGGTGACGTTGATGCAGGGGTGTCAGGTACCTGCACGTGGAGAGGTGTCGTCATTGGAAGTCTATTTCTGACACACGCTCTTTGACCGCTATACTGCGAGGGTTTGCGTCCAGGGTTACCGTTATGGGTGAATGGTAATTGTCGTCGGGACTGTATCCGGTGACGGTGACACCGTCGAAGTCTGCCAGAAGTGAATTGGTGATCCCGTACATCAGGTACTGGCGGACAGCGTACAAGTGTCGACCCACGATTAAACGGTCGGTGTCGGTCAGTGCCACCAGGGTTTGTACATCTCTTGTGGTGATTACTCTCATAGGATTTGAGTGCAGTGCACGGTAACGACGATCAGCGATTGTGTTACCCGTCATGATGTGCTTTCCCTTCTGAGGTTTTCGGCCTGTGTTTCTATGTTGTGGTTGTGGTTCCGGGCTAGTCTGATGAGTCGTCGTCGAACATTCGCACCGGGCCGGTTCTCCTCTTTGAGGATCCGGTGTAGTTGACTGTCACTGATGCGTGGTTCGGTGAGGTCGAGTTCCCGATGTGCTTGGTTCCGGGATTCCTCGAATGCTGCGAGTCTGTCTGTCCATTGTGCTCTCGCCCGCGTGGTGGTCGCAGTGTCGATCTTGTGACGGTAGTAGTCGGCGTTCCGGTGTAATTTCCATTCGGATTCGGGGCACCAGTCGGGGCTCTCGAACGCTTTGTGTTCGTACCCGGTACGGTCGAGTTCCACCCGTATCGCACGGACCCTGATTGCCTTTAACACGTCCAACGTTTCGAGCCATTCGGAGTTGTCCTCACCTAGAACGGTATGTGCCCATACCCCGGCGATCTGTTCGGTCTCGTCGAGGGCGGGCATCTCTTTACCGACATACCGGTGTTGGGCGATTTGTACGGGGATCCTTAGCAGTAGGCCGCGGGTGTCATCGACACAGGGTGTGCCGTCGGGGGCACGGTATTTGTTCTCACATGACCGGTCGTGTCGATCGACAATATGACCAAAGTCTCTGACCTGAACCGTCGGAGAAAGGTCGGTGATGATTCCTTGACTGTAGTCGACATCAACGTCGGGATTATAGGCACCATACATGATGCGTTGGATGGTTCCGTCACGTAGGGAGAGCCATTCCCGATCACGTACATTGCGGGTGTCCGCGCTGTATGGTGCGACGAGTGCACCGGAGCTTGTCAGGATAGAATCACCGGTGAGCATGTTGAGGAAATTGAACGGTTTCACCTTCTCGGACCACTCTTTACCGTCGTTCAGTTTCCGCACCAGGTTGAGTAGGTAGGGTGACGTGACCGTAAGCCGTGTGAGCGCTGCCAGTTCACCCCATCCGTTGACCTGACGGTCGGTTGTCGGGAGGCCCAGGTCCCGTTCGATGACGGTCCGCCAGAGAGCGTCGATCCAATCCCGGTCCGTCAGATCGAGGGGACATTCGGGGTCGTCACGGTCCATTGTCGGTGGGAGCAGGTATCCGACTCCGTGCTGTTTCCCGAGGCTCACCGTTTTACCCTCATTGTCGGTGACATGGTCGACCCGGCCGGAATCGTTTAGCGTGTAGGTGGCGTACCTTTTAGCGCTGACCGCGTACACGGTAGCGGAGTACTCGTGTTTGAGCAGGTGGGGGATTGTGTCCCTATTGTAAGGGTTGAGTTCGGTGTCGAAACGTTCCCGGATGGTTGCGGTTTGCGCCGGTGTCAACGCCCGCACACATTCACGGTTCTCACTGTCCCGGTGTGGTCCCCCCGGGCAGGGGATCAACGACCCGTCGTTGTTGCAGATAATCGCCATGCTATCAGTGTCACAGAATGCCCACCATCCCCCGGAGTCGAGGACTGCCTGTTCGAGTAGCGCGAGCATCAACCGGGCGGCACCGGTGATCGTGGCGGCGATAGGGGGGAAACACCAAGCGCCCGGTTCCTCTGTGACTGTTCCGGAATGATCGAACCTGCTGTCACCAGTTGTCACATCCATAACCTGTACGTTCTCGACAGCGTAAGGTTTCATGGTGAATTCGGAGAAGATCCCGTACGATCCGGAGTTGGCAAACAGTTTCAGGAATCGGCTTGTGGACTCATCGGTGTCGGGTGACTTGCGCTTTTCGATCACCAATGGGAACAGGTCCCCGGATGCTGGGTCAACTTTCAGTGACGATAGTGTCGAGTGTTTCAACGTGTCCGCTTTCCCGTGGCCGACGAACCGGACCGCCCGGACGATGATGGGAACCCTGCCGGTGAGAACCTTCGAAGTAACGAGATCGGCGATCGTGTACCACGTGGGCTTGTTCGAGTAGACGGGTTGCAGTCCGATCACCGGTGACCTCCCCCGTTCGAATGATGCGCGGACCGGTAGAACGTCTCCGTCAGCGAGGATCTGCGCGATCCCGACCAGTTCCCGCCGCCACATTTCGGGCCGGTAGCAGTCCTCAAAGGTGACCCGGTCCAGGAAGTCACGTACATCGTCGGTGGCATCATCGGCGGTGATCGTGTCAGCGGTTAGCAGGTCCCACAGTCCGGTCAGCGTGTTGACGGTCGGGTACATGCTCGTGAAGTCGTGTACCTGCGCGGGAACGTGGACGCGTCGGGTCCGGACCTCCGAACGTCCCCCGTAGAACGCTTCCATCGACGCCCCGAGCATGTCTGTCGGGAACTCCGGATTACGGTCCAACGGTGGGATGATACCCAGCCCTTTGAGTGTTGCTTTCGCCAGGCTCGCCCCGGACAATGACCGGCACGGGTCCAGATCCGGTACCCGATAGGAATAGAAGTCCGCCAGCACCTTCCCGAGTAGCTCCCCGGTAGCCTGAACGTCACGACGGCAATAGTCGGCGTAGGTGTCGGTTATCTCCCCGTGCTCCCCAGGGTCTGTCTTCCCGTTTTCAACGTGCCAGTGTTCGCACGCCGACTTGAGACTGAAACCTCTGTCCGTGATCGCCGATGTGAGGGTGCGAAGGTCCAGAAACCGTGGCGGCTGCCACCCCGGAGGATTACGTGTCAACGATCCCGCACTGATCAACGATTTGCGTGAGTCAAGGTTCCGGATGATGATCCTCGGTCGGAACCCGTCCATATCCCACAGTTTCAGACTGAGTGCACCGTAGTTGTCACCCTGAGCCGGGCCGGCGTCAACCGCTATCCGGGACAGGTCGAACGGCAGATTGAAACCCACGACCACCGCGCCCAATTGAAAAGCCTGCCAGAGGATCTGCTCGACCCAATCGTGACGGGAGAGAAAGGTCAGGGTCTCCGACGATGTAAGCCTGGCACCGGCCCTCCCGACCGGGCCGACCTCCCCGGGGGTGACATTACCCCTACGGGTGCGGGCATACTCGACGAGGACGGCGTACCCGGCGGGGTCCCGGGTGGGGAGGTTGTCCGCGTGGAACAATCCCTCCTCCGCGATGTCGACCCGGCCGTCAGAGTGGCGGTAGGCGAGTCGCCACGCCCCGAAGTTGAGTTGCTGCGCCGCGTCGATGGTGGTTTCAGTATCGAACACCAGTGCCCATCCGACCTTGGTGGTTTTCGTCCATCCGGTCCGACCTCGTCGCCGAACGAAGGTGGCTGGTGCATTGTCGGGGGTCCGGGCCGGGTCCGCGCTGGTGGAACCGGCGACTTCCTGTTGAGGGCGTGGTCGGGTCCACGCCCGGAGGTTCACGGTGAGGTCGATCGGGTCGATCACCGCGGTGCCGAACGTTGACCGATCGGTGATCGGGTCGACGTGATCGGTGCCATCGTCAGGGTCGGGACCGGTGAGGTCGTCGAAGTCGTCGAGGTCGTCGAGGTCGTCGAGATCATCGATATCCCCCGGGCCGGGACCCGCGAGGTCGTCAAGGTAGGTATCAGCCGGCCGTATGTGAGCGTCAGAGATCATGAGTGCCACCATCCTCCGAGGTGCCGAGTTCACTGGCCGTATCAGCGGGTACCGGCCCGGGTGGGGGCGGGACCACCGTGGGAACGGTGATCCCGACCGGTCCCGGGATAGATCCGACCGTGTCCCGCCACCCCGGCTGTTGATTATCCAACGTGGTCACGACCGCTCGCAGGTAGATCGCCCAATCTCCCAACCGGGACCCGAGATCGAGCAGGAACACGCTGGCACCTGCGAGCGTCTCGGCTAACCGGTCCACCATGGTCGGAGGGTTCACCGGATCGTCACGCAACCGGACCCCGACTCTGCGGTGTGCCTCGGTCTGAGCGGTATGACAGTTCAGGCATAACGGCACTGTCAAGTCAGGGTCATTGCGCCGGCCCGCGACGTGGTGACCCTGCCGGACGTGCAGGGCGAACAGTCGATCCTCACCGCAGAGCACACACATTGGCCCGGGACCGGTCCCGTCGGGGTCCCCCCCGACCGTGAGTGCCCGTCGCCGCGACCGGTTCGCTGTTCGTAACGGACTGGTCGTCACCATTCCACCCCCGAGGCTTCCTTCCGCACCTGACTCGGAGTCCCCAGATCGGCCGACGTGTGATAGCGGTGATACAACGGGGTGCTCGCGGCTGCGATGAGCCGCGGTGGCAGCGGGGTCGTCCGGTAATACTCCGACCGTTCCCGGTGGCCGGTGATCTTCCGGTGTGTGATAAGCGCACCGATCACATCACCGGTGTGCCCCTTCGCCCAACCCTCCGACGTTGCCCGGTCAGCGATCGTCGGGTCCCACCGGGCGAGAGCCAACAGCTGGGAGTCGGTGGCCGGATGAGAACGCCACCCGCTGTCCGAGCGGGTCAGGTGCCGGTCCGCCATGCCTGCGAACTGGTCGACCGCGTGACGAGCCGGCAACGGTTCGGACAGTGTCGTAACCGACCCTGACCGGCGGTCAACGACCCGCGGTGACCACAACCCTGTTTCACCGTCCGGGACGAGGATCCCGACCTGCTCGTCGGCCAGGGGCACCGTGAGCACACCGTCCGGGCCGGGGGACCATGACCAGGCTGGAGAACGTCGACTCGTACCGATCTGCCGGACCTGCCGGTGGGAAGGCGACCACCACTCGGATTCGCTCTCGTCGTCCCGGACGATGTCACCATCGGTGGCAGCGATCTGCGCGGTCAGTGATGGCAGCACCGTCGGGGCGAAGATCTGACCGGTAGCGGACGGTGCCGTCGGACCGTCAGCCCCCGTGACGTCGAGTACCAAACAGTCGGTCTTCCCGGGGCAGGCTCGCAACCCCCGGCCGGTCATCTGCGTGTAGAGCAGCTCCGACCGGGTCGGCCGGGCGATCACCAGAGCCGCGACAGGGGGACAGTCGAAACCCTCGGTCAGAGCACCCACGGACACGAGGATCCCGAGACCGTCCGGGTGCGCCGGCCCGAGGGTCAGTGCCTCGACCAGTCTGATCCGTTCGTCCCGCGGAGTGGTCCCGTAGATCTCCCCGATCTGATGCCCGGCCGCCCGGTATGCGGCGGCGAGTGCCCGGCCGTGCTCGACGGTCGCGGCGAACACCACCGTGGGCCGGTCCCGGATCATGGTGGAGGTCCCGTCCACTGTCGCGGTGATCGCGGCCGGGGTGGTGAGCACCGCTCCCAGTCGACCCGCAACGTAATCCCGCCCATGATCGTTCCGGGACGTGGGCACCTGCCCGAGGTCGACGGGCAGCACCACGGGAAGCCAGGTCACGGGGGCGAGGACACCTGCCAGATCAGGGCTGTCCGGGTCGCGGACCATGACACAGCGGCCGAGTACCTCGTCGAGCCGTTCACCGTCGTGCCGGTAAGGGGTCGCGGTCACGCCGGCCCGGTGGGCGTCGGAGTAGGTGGTGAGCAGTTTCCGGCATCCGGCGGCGGTAGCGTGATGCGCCTCATCGATGAGAATCAGCATCGGCCGATTACCGGTTCGTCTGCACCACCGGAGAAGTGTGATTGCGGTGCCTACGATCACCGTACTTTTCGGACTGTGATCGGTGGCTGAGGGCAGGGTGGCGACTATATGTCCCGTGGCAGTGAGGTCCTGGGCGAGCTGTTCGGTGATCGTGACGCGGGGGCTGACGACGAGAACGGTTCCCGGTGCGGGATCCTCGACCCGGTTCAGGTAGTGGGCGGCGAGGGCGACCAGCACCCTGGACTTACCTGACCCGGTGGGCAGCGAAAGATGCGCCCGGCCGGTACGGGCGAGTTCCGCGGTGAGCAGGTCGACTGCGAGTTTCTGGTAGGGGCGGAGATTGACTGACAGCGCAGCGGTTGCGAGGGATGCGTTCATAACTCATTCCTGACCTTTCGGTAGAGTATTATTGTCAATCACTTCAGGTGTCTTTCGGGTACGGGGAATCGAAGTTCAACTCCCCGTCACGCTCTTTGGCGGACAGGTCGGCCTGATCGGTGTCCAACGTGACGGTGAGCGCGGAAGCCTCGCCCCTGTCGTTGAACGTGTATCCGGTAACTGTTGAGTTCTCGAAATCGGGTAGCCTCGAACCGACGGAGCCATTGGCCAGATACCAACGGACAGCATTTAGGTGACTCGCAACAAGTGACCGGTCGGCTGAGGTCATCCCGGACAACGTGACGACATCCGAAGGTGTCACAACCCTCATAGGTTTGGAGCGTTGCGCCCGATAAGCTGCGTAATCCGGCCGACGATCCGCACGTCCCGGCCGCTCCGGTGTGCTCTTATGGCCGCGGGCACCAGTCAGCGGCGCCCCGGATTCGTAACCTGCCCTGGTGATCCCGGACCGTTCCAACCGGCGGCGGTACGCAGGGGTGAGCGATTCCCACGACCGGCGGGGCGGGCGGCCGGCCATCACCCACCGCCATGCACACCATTACCACCGCTGGGAGGGTATGATGTGAACGAGGGCGAGTAGGTGTAGGTGTCGCTGGGAATGGCCGCCCGATCATCAGTCGGGCGGCTTTCCCATGTCACGAGGTATCCCTCAGATGTGAGTTGTCGGACTTGTTGATAGTCGAACCTTCCGTGGACATCGCAGGAACAGGTCGACCGAGATCGTCCCTGGCAATCCGTGGTCCCGGCCACGTGGCATTGTCAGTGTCCCTGGCAAGATTCCGTTGGAGGGTTTCCGCGATAATCCCCGGCAGGGTCGCCACCAGAGCGAGACATACGAACTGGTCGACGGTTAGTCCTACCTTTGCAGCTCGGATGGTGACCTGGTCGACCAGGTGTTCGGGGATCCGGCACCACACCGGCACCAGGTGTTCTAGATCGGTTATCCCTTCCCGATGCGCGGTTGCGTCGGTCACCGGGAGGATCCGAGGTCGAGGTCGAGTGCCCTGGTCAGCGCCTCCGTGATGATCGGGTCAAGGTTCCGGTGCCCGCTCAGGAACGCCGCGTGGCTGATCGTCCGGGGAAGATCCCTGGTCATGACCGGGGCGAACGAGACAGTGCGTGCATGCCTTGGGATCACCGTCGACGTAGTCGAATTGGACGACGGGAACTGGTCTTTCGCCATGGTGTAACTTCCTTGTCAGATTGTGGTCGTCCCTGTCCTACCCACAATGACAGGGTGCCCGGATGTCACTGGCCGTATATAGGGGTACCGACCGGACCGTGAGAAAGATCCCTACCCGGATGGTCCGGTCCTGCCACGATGACAGTGCTGCCACATGTCACCGGCCGTATAACCGGGCACCGATCATGACCAGGGGGAAGATCACCAATCGGTTCCCGTTGACGGTTGGGTTATCCGGGTACCGTCGGGTACGATCGGGTCCATGGCCAGAGCAGCAGCAGGGAACCTCGCCCAGCGGACCCTCGTCGACCGCGTCAACCGGCACCCGCTCACCGCCGAACGGCTCCGGTCGGGGGGCGCACCGTTCACCATCCGCCAGGTTCAACGGCTGGCGGATTACAAACCGGGGAAGTACAGACTGGCGCCACTACTACACGACGGGTACCCTGTCAACGACGAACTCGTCGAGCACTACGCGCCCTTACTGGCGGAGCAGAAACGTGGGCGGCACTCCCTGCCCGATGTCCTGCTCCCGTTGAAACTCGCGGTGGACGGTCACACGATGCTCCCGGAGTACATCAAAGAGGGAGTCGTCCGATATCTCGACACCCTCGCTGACATCATAGATTCCGCCGGATCCTCGTCGGATGACGATGACCCTGTCCAAATGGTCGCGGAGTTGCGGACGTCATCTCTGAGTAACGATTATCCGGACGTTCCCGATGGCCGTAAACGTCCTCCTATCATCCAAGCTGTGTTCAACGGATTTCATGACAGCGGACTCAACGAACCTGACCCTGACAATCATCGATACCGTACCAATGACAAAGCGCAGGCTGTCATGCGTTCCGGTATCGCCGTCATGTCATCGGGTGGCTCTCTTGATGACCCCGAACTGATAGCAAAAGCGTTTCACTTTATCACCGGTCTCACCGTCGACCCTTCGGCGTACCTCATGAACCTCCGAAGTGTGGCCGGTATCCGTGACTGGGTTGCGGAAAGAGACTGGGACAACCGCGTCACCGAAGGGATGAAACTACTCATGACGGCGGGAACAACGTTAGGATTCACCATCCCGGACAAGGCCCTCACCGGATGCCTTTATTTCACGGTAAACGTTCTCATCGCCTCGGACCGCAACTCTCCCGGAAAGATCACATCACCTGCACTCCAAACCCTCTCGACAATGCTCCGTGCCATCACACCATGACACACTGACCTGATGCCGTCCCAGCCGATAACACCAAATACTGACACAGTCAGTGACAAATACCTCGACACTGTGCAACACGTCCTCGCCGACACCTACTCCGACACCCGGCACCGGGCCGTTCTCGTCGCCGACGGATACGGGGTCCGTGTCCGCGTCCACCACGGTCACCTCGTTATCGACGACGGTATCGGCGACCACCGGCGTACCCGGATGCTGACCCGGGCACAACGAACAGTCCGACGGATCGTCATCCTCTCCCGAACCGGAAGCATCACCCTCGACGCGATCCGCTGGCTAACCGACACCGGCATAACCCTGATCTGTGCCCGGCACGATGGGATCCTCGACCTGGTCGCCACCACCGCACACCACCGGGACGCCCGACTCCGACGAGCGCAGGCAATCGCCACCACCACCGACGTCGGCGTGAACATCGCCCGGTATCTCATCACCGGGAAACTCACCGGGCACGCCCACAACCTCGCCAGCCTCGACGTCGACCCGACGATCGTCACCGACTACCTGCCCGCGGTCGACGAGGCCAACTCCACGGTTGAACTGCTCGACGTCGAATCACGGGCGGCCGCCGACTACTTCGCCGCGTGGGTCGGCCGGGTCCACGTCATGTTCACCGGAAAGACCAGTCGAGTCCCGGACCACTGGCGGACCTTCACCGCCAAGAGTACGCCGCTGTCGACGTCCAGGTCAAACCGGCGTGCCGTCGACCCCGTCAACGCGCTCCTGAACTACGCATACTCACTCGGTGAGGCGGAATGTCGCCGAGCCTGCTCCGCTCTCGGACTTGACCCCGCGCTCGGTGTGCTCCACCACGACCGGGCGCACCGGGACTCACTCGCACTCGACATCCTCGAACCGCTCCGACCCGTGATTGAACAAACCATCCTCGACCTCGTGAACCGCCGTCGGTTCGGTCCCATCGACTTCCTCGAAACATCCGACGGGCAATGCCGGCTCACCGAAACAGTCACCCACCCGCTCACCGAATCCATGACCGGATGGGGACGGATCGTCGGACCCGTCGTCGAACACGTCGCCGCCGCACTCGCCGACAGCGCCACCGGGAAGATCCGGGCACGGACCCCGCTCACCAACTCGACCCGGATCGCCGCCGGGCAGCCCGGACGCAGGGCACGATCCGTCGCCCGGACCGTAGCATTCGCCGGGACCGCGCGGGTCGACCGCCACTGTGAGCACTGTGGTCGGACCCTCACCGGCGCCGCCCGGAAGGTATGCGCGGACTGCCGGCCCGAGCAGCGCCGACGTCAACTCGCCGACGCTGGCGTTACCGCCCGAGGCGACACCTGGCGGGAGCGGACCACCAATGACAGCGCCCGGCAGAGACGATCCGCCGGGATAGCCGCCAACCGGGCCGAAACCATCCGATGGGAAACCGAGCATGGAAGGGAACCCATAGACCGGGCAGCGTACCTCCGGGACACCGTCCCATTACTAGCCGACCTGACCACCGCAGACGTTGCCCGAGCACTCGGAGTGTCGCAATCCGCAGCGTCGCGTATTCGCACGGGTAAGCTGATCCCGCATGTCCGGCACTGGGCACAACTAAACGGGCTGATACCCGATGGCAGGATGTGAAACCTCACGATTAAACCTGGGACTGCCCAGTTCGGCACGAGCTGCGTCTACAAAGTCTGTTCGGCCTGTCGAGCGTCATTACCTACCGAGAGAGTCACCACCTGTAAAGTGTCATTACCCGTTGAACGTTCTCTCGGTGCACGATTACCCGATGACAGGGACAACCTGTCGAGTGTCATTACCCGGTCAGGCGAATGCCTGATGAGAGAGAGTGACCGGTGCGGTAATGCCCGGTGAGAGCGCATTACACGGTGAGGCATTACCCGGTAAGAGAGACTACCCGGTGAGCCATTACCCGGTGAGGGTTCACTCGGTGCGCCATTACCTGATGAGAGTTGTCCCGGTGGGCAGTCACCCGGTGAACGTCATTACCCGGTAAGAGCGTGCACTACCCGGTGAGAGTGTTGCCCGGTGAACGTCATTACCTGCTGAGAGCATGCACTACCCGGTGAAAGTGTTGCCCGGTGAGAGCATTACCCAGCGAGCGGTTACCCGGTGAACTAGGTCATTACCCTTCCGACCGGTCATCACTTCCCCGGTCGCCACACTCCTACGGTGTCATTACCCTTCCGACCATTCCATTACTTCCCCCAGTCGATCGCTCTCCCGACCGGGACGGTACCCCGGTCAGCACCCTCGACCGCGACGGTCAGCTCGACCAAGATCAGCGACCAACCCTGACGGCACCCTCGACCCCGTAGGTCAGCTCGACCCTGACGGCGCCCTCGACCCGAGACGACGCCCTCGACCCGGACGGCGCCCTCGACCCTGACGGCGCCCACGAGCACGACCAGTCCGGCACCCACGACCTCGACCCGGACAGCGCCCTCGACCCGGACGGCACCCTCGAGCTCGACCCTGGCGGCACCCTCGAGCTCGACCAGGACGGCACCCACGAGCTCGACCAGGACGGCACCCACGACCAGGACGGCACCCACGAGCACGACCAGGACGGCACCCACGACCAGGACGGCACCCACGAGCTCGACCAGGACGGCACCCACGACCAGGACGGCACCCACGAGCACGACCAGTCCGGCACCCACGACCTCGACCCGGACGGCACCCTCGACCAAGACGGCACCCACGAGCTCGACCAGGACGGCACCCCCGACCAGGACGGCACCCACGAGCACGACCAGGACGGCACCCACGAGCTCTACCCGGTGGAGGGGGGCCTACCCGATGGGCCTACCAGGTGGAGAAGACCTACCCGGTGGAGGGGGCCTACCAGGTGGAGGGGGCCTACCAGGTGGAGGAGGCCTACCCGGTGGGCCTACCAGGTGAAGAGGGCCTACCAGGTGAAGAGGGCCTACCTGATGGCTCCACCTGATGGCTCTACCTGATGGCTCTACCTGATGGCTCTACCTGATGGCTCTACCTGATGGCTCTACCTGATGGCTCTACCTGATGGCTCTACCTGATGGCTCTACCTGATGGCTCTACCTGATGGCTCTACCTGGTGGCTCTACCTGGTGGCTCTACCTGGTGGCTCTACCTGGTGGCTCTACTTGGGGGGGCCTACCTGGTGGCTCTACCTGGTGGCTCTACCTGGTGGCTCTACCTGGTGGCTCTACCTGGTGGCTCTACCTGGTGGCTCTACCTGGTGGCTCTACCTGGTGGCTCTACTTGGGGGGGCCTACCTGGTGGCTCTACCTGGTGGCTCTACCTGGTGGCTCTACCTGGTGGCTCTACCTGGTGGCTCTAC
>JAABVA010004633.1_pt1 | contig 12679 bp, 13 predicted proteins | sample 5560331 | NCBI WGS metagenome assembly JAABVA01 (sample SAMN12812661, study PRJNA571458) | rock metagenome | isolation source: Antarctica rocks | place: Antarctica: Victoria Land, Mt New Zealand sud | collected 2016-01-07
GGACAGTTCACCGGTGGCCAGGTCGTAGCGGTGCAGGGTGCTGCGGCCGGCGTGGGTGTGCGCGACGAGCAGCGCCGTGGCGTCGGTGTAGAAGCCGGCGCTGACCTCACCGGGCAGGTCGATGGTCAACTCGGTCTGCTCACCGGTGTCCAGGTCCCACAGCAGCAGCTCCTCGCGTCCGCGGCGTTCGTGCTTGACCAGCAGCCGGGTGTCTGCCGCGACCGGCGCGAACTCCAGCGCGTCGAGCCCCTTGCCGGGTCCGTCGAAGAGCTCGCCCGCGGTGTCGGCCACGATGCCGTCGGCAGCCAGGCGGAACACCCGCAGCGCGGGGTGCCGGGAGTCGCCGTGCTCGGAGTGGTTGATGGCCAGCAGCGTCTCGTCGCGCGACAGCGCGCCCACCCCGGCGTACTCGTTGTGGGTGTACACCACCTGGGCCGCGGCGTCGCCCGCCCGCGTCCAGATGGTGGTGGCCTCGTCGGTGGATGCCCCCACCACCGTCACCCGCAGACCGAGTTCGAGCCCGGCGGAGTAGCCGGGCCACACGCCGGTGACGGCCGGGACCGGCGCCCACCCGTCGGGGCGGCCGGCGAAGGGTTCACGCACCCACACCCCGAACTCGTCACCTTCGGTGTCGTCGAACCACCACACGTGCTCACCGTCCGGGCTCAGGGCCACGTCGTGCGTGCCCGACGGTCGGTGGGTGACCTGGCGACGGACGTCGGTGAGCCGGTCCCAGGTGTAGATCTCGAAGGTGCCCGAGGCGTTGGAGACGAACACCGAGCGGTCCGGGGCGTGCAGCGCCCACTCCGGCAGCGAGATCCGGGCCGCCGTGAACCAGGCGCGCCACCGGGCCTCGGCGACCGGGTCGTCGAACAGGGTCGTGGGTGGGGCGGCGGCGGGGTGCCGGGATGACGTCGGCAACGCATGGTCAGTCACAGGGTCAGGCACAGGGTCAGGCACAGTGGCGATCCTGCCAGCTGCGGCGTGTCATACAGGTGGCAACGCGAGTTCCATGCAGATCGAGTACCGCACCTGCTCGTAGGGCGGGAAGATCGGGATGCGGTGATAGCCGGCCCGCTCGTAGCACCGCACCGCCTCGGGTTGGCGGTCCCCGGTCTGCAGCACCACCCGCTGATGCCCGAGTGAGCGGGCCATGTGGTGGCTGGCATCGAGCAGCGCGGCGGCAACCCCGCGGCCGCGGTGGCTGGCGGTGACGAACAGCCGTTTGAGCTCGACGGCACCGCCCAGGGTGCGCAGCGCGGCGTGGCCGGTGGGGTGCCCGTCCCGGCCCATCACCAACCCGGTCCACACCACGCTGTCGTGCTCGACGCCGAATACGGCCGGGTCGACCGCACGGTCGGCGTAGCGCGCCGACATCTCCGCCGTCATCTCCGCGCGCAGCGCCACCGCACCGGGGTGGTGCCATGGCACCGAGATCACTCGCATCGCGGATCTCAGCGTGCGACTGGTTCCGGGCTCGGGGCTGCTCACGGGTGCACAGGCTATCGGGCGGTTGGTCGGATTCGGAGGTGGCGGGCCGGCTACAGGGACTCCCGCCCGACGCAGTCGGGGAGGTCCTCAGCCGGGTGCGACTGCCCGGGGCCGAGGAACGGCTCGCGGCGGTGCGGTCGTCTTCGGCGATGCGGATGCTGGACGGGCTTGGCGGGTTTGCGTGGCGCCCGGGCGGGTGGTGACGGCGACGGGGAACCTACGACTGGCCGGCGCGGTTCGTCGGCGGGCTGGTCGACGTCCTCGCCGCCGGGCTCGACGGTGGCGACCCGGAGGAGGTCGTGTCCTGATTCGCCAACGTCGACCAGGGCAAGCAGCAGCAGATGCTGGCCCAGATCTGGCGCCTCCACCACCCGCGCCTGCCCGAGGTGCTCGACGCGATCGGCCGCGGGCACCCGGTCAAGACGGTCGCGAAGGCGGCCCGCCGGGCCCTGATGCAGCACCGCAGCCGGGTGGGGCAGGTAGGACGTGAGTCGATGATTGGCCGGAGACTCACTGCGTACCGGAGAGCAGTAGAGGCACCTCCCGATTTCCCGGAAAGTGCCCTCTACCTGCGGTGATACCGGGTCGGGGTGACAGGATTTGAACCTGCGACCTCTTCGTCCCGAACGAAGCGCGCTACCAAGCTGCGCCACACCCCGGTGCAGCGCTGCGAAGTCTAGCGGACACCCGGGCGCTGCTGCGCAGCCACCAGCGTGAGCAGGGTCGCCTCCGGGCGGCAGGCGAAGCGGACCGGGGCGTACGGCGAGGTGCCGAGGCCCGCCGAGACGTGCAGCCACGTGTGGCTACCCCACCGGGACGGTCCCTTCGCCCGGCTGCGGTCGAGCGCACAGTTGGTGACCAGCGCACCGAAGAACGGCACGCACAGCTGGCCTCCGTGGGTGTGCCCGGCCATCACCAGGTCGTAGCCGTTGGCGGCGAATTCGTCGAGCACCCGGGGCTCCGGGGAGTGCGTCAACGCCAGGCGGAGTTCCGCGTCGACCGGTGCCGGCCCGGACACCGTCCCCAGCCGTTCCCGCCTGTGATGCGGGTCGTCTACCCCGACCACCGCGATGCGCACTCCGTTGACCTCCAGGCGGTGCCGGGTGTGGGTGGCGTCGCGCCAGCCCCGCTCGCTGAACGCCGCGCGCAGGTCCTGCCACGGCAGCGGAACGCCCCGCACGCGCCGGTGTTGGCGCACGAGGTAGTGCGCGGGGTTCTTCGGCCTGGGCGCGAAGTAGTCGTTGCTGCCGAAGACGAACAGGCCCGGACGCCCGAGCAGCGGCTCCAGCGCCTGTACCACCGCGGGCACGGCCCGCTGGTGAGCGAGGTTGTCACCGGTGTTGACCACCAGGTCGGGGTCCAATCGGGCGAGGTCGCGGACCCACTGCTGTTTGCGGTGCTGCCCCGGGGTCATGTGCAGGTCGGACAGGTGCAGTACGCGCAGCGACGACGACCCGGGGGCCAGCACGGGCAGCGTCGTCTCGCGCAGGGTGAACGCGTTTCGCTCGATGCCCGCGGCGTAGGTGAGGCCGGCCACCCCGACGGTAGCGGTGGCGATGACGGCCCGGGTGAGCTGCGAGTTCGGCAGGGTGGGAGAGGGCAGGGTGGGAGACGGCACGGACCCAGCGTACGAGGCCAACTCGGTTGCCCTCGCCACGTAAAGTCCACGGTCATGGCGGAGCTCACGGCCCGGATCCGATCCGACCTCACCGCAGCGATGCGGGCGAAGGACACCCTGGTGATGTCCACCCTGCGGATGGCCCTGTCCGCCGTGCGCACCGCGGAGGTCGCCGGCACCACGGCACGCGAACTCGCCGACGACGAGGTGTTGAAGGTGTTGGCCAAGGAGGCCAAGAAGCGGGGCGAGTCGGCCGAGGCGTTCGCCGCAGCAGGGCGCGCCGAGCTGGCGGCCAAAGAACGGGCGGAGGCCGAGATACTCGGCAGGTACCTGCCCGTCCAGCTCACCGACGACGAGCTCACCGCGCTCGCCGAGGCGGCGGTGGCCCAGGTGGCGGCCGAGACCGGCGAGCAGCCGGGCCTGCGACAGCTGGGTCAGGTGATGAGGGTGGCGGCCGCACTCGCCGCCGGGCGGGCGGACGGTTCCCGGGTCGCGGCTGCGGTACGGGCGCGACTGCAGGGGTGAAACCCGCGGGCGAACCCACCCGCCGCCGCGGCGGACCTACCCGCCGCGGAACCTACCCGCCGCGGAACCTACCCGCCCCCGCGGGACGGAGCCGAGAACGGGTTGGTGGTCGGCCCAGACCCAGAGCCCCCGTTCGCGCCGGCGCCCGTACTGACGTAGAGGGTGACCGTGGCCCCCGGGACGCTGGGTCCCGTCAGGCTCTGCCGGACGACGGTGCCGCGGGGCTCGGAGTCGCTGACGTCGAACTGGGTGACCCGGTAGCCGGCGGTCTGCAGCGCGGCGACGGCCTGGCTGACGGCCTGACCGATCACCCTCGGCACGCCGTTGTCCCGGCCGGCTCCGTTGACGTACTGCGGGTCGAGCGGCGGCAACGCGACGGGCCCGAACTTCTCGACCACCGGCTTCATCGCGGTGTACCAGGTGTGGGCCGCGGTGGTGCCACCGGTGATGTTGCCGCAGTCCGGTGTACCGCACGAGCTGGGGACGAAGCCGTTGACCCGGATGCCCTGCGGGGTAGGCGAGTCGTCGAAGACGATGTTGGCGGCGGCGATGGTGTTGGTGAACGCGAGGAACGCCGCGGACTTGAAGCTCTCGGTGGTGCCGGTCTTGCCGCTCGTCGGGAACTTCCACCCGACCTGCTTAGCGGCGTTGGCCGAGGTGCCGTCGATGTCGTCCTTGCTCATGCCGTTGGCCAGCGTGTTCGCCAACCCGGACGGGACGACCTGGGCGCACGGCTCGGACTTGAGCGTCACGGGCTTGCCGTCCGCCGTGGTCACACTGTCGATGGGTGTCGGTGGGCACCACTTGCCTCCCGAGGACAAGGTGGCACCCACGTTGGCGAGCTCGAGCATGTTCACCTGGTTGACTCCCAGGGTGAACGAGGCCGAGTTGTCCGCCTTGACCTGCTCGGCCACGCTGCGATTCGGGTTGTCCTTGGTGGGCGCCGATCCCGGCGTCGCCAGCGAGCGCATACCCAGGTTGACGGCCATGTCCACGGTCGGCGTCACCCCGGTCTTGGTGATGAGGTCGACGAAGGCGGTGTTGGGCGACTGGGCGAGCGCATCGGTCACCGTGTACGCCTGCTTGTAATTGTTGTTGAAGTTCTGCACACAGTAGGTGTTGGGGGGGCACCCGTTGGCGCCGTCGGATGATCCGAAGCCCTTGACCTCCAGCCGGGTCGGGGTGGGCAGGATCGTGTTGATGCCGAGGCCCTTCACCATGGCGGCCGCCGTGGTGAAGATCTTGAACACCGAGCCCGCACCGTCGCCCACCCCGGTGAAGGTCTGCGGCAGCACGGTCTGACCGGCGGCACCATCGAGGCCGTAGGTGCGGCTGGAGGCCATCGCCAGCACCTTGTGCACGTCCTGCCCGGGCTGCACCACGTCCATGATGTTCGCCACCTGCGGCTTGTTCGCCGCCACGTCGACGTTGACGGAGGACTTCACCGAGTTCTGCACCTGCGGGTCGAGCGTGGTCTTGATGACGTAGCCCCCCTTCTTCACCTGGGCGGCGTCGATGCCCGCGGTGGCCAGGTACTGCAGGGCATAGTCACAGAAGAAGCCGCGGTCACCTGCGCCGATGCAGCCGTTGCCGGGCACCCTGGGCTCCGGCAGCACTCCCAATGGGGTGGCCTTGGCCGTCGCCGTGTCCGCCGCCGTCAGCACCCCGTTGGTCTGCATCGTGTCCAGCACCACGTTGCGCCGAGCCAGCACCGCGTCAGCGTTGGAGTAGGGGGTCACCGAGCTGCTCTGCACCATTCCCGCGAGCATCGCCGACTGGGGGATGGTGAGGTCGACGGCGTTGACCCCGAAGTAGGTCTGCGCGGCGGACTGGATGCCGTAGGCGCCCTGCCCGAACGGCACGATGTTGAGGTAACGGGTGAGGATCTCGTCCTTGCCGAGCTGCTTGTCCAGCGCCAGCGCGATGCGGATCTCGCGGAGCTTGCGGGCCGGCGTGGTCTCGGTGGCCTGGCGCCGCTCGGCGTCGTTCTGCGCCACGACCAGCAGCAGATAGTTCTTGACGTATTGCTGGGTCAGCGTGGAGGCGCCCTGGGTGGTTCCGCCGCCGGCGTTGGTCAGCGCCGCGCGCAGCGTCCCGCGGTAGTCCACTCCCTGATGCTGGTAGAAGCGCTTGTCCTCGATGGAGATGATGGCCAGCTTCATGGCCTCAGAGATCTGGTTGCCGGCGACGGACGTGCGCCGCTGATCCCAGAAGTAGGCGATCGGTGTTCCAGCGGCGTCGAGCATCACGGAAGTCTGCGGAACCTGCCCTTGGGCGAGCTCGGCGGAGACGCTGTCCACCGTGTCGCTCGTCTGGTTGGAGAGCAGGCCGATGCCGCCGACGGTCGGAAACATCACCCCGGCCACCAGGACGCCCGCCAGGACGCACGAGCCGAGCAGTTTCGGGAGCGTTCGCACAACAGCCACGACAGTCAGGGTACGCAACGCGATCGGCCCACCCGGTGATGTGGTGTTGGCAATGACGGTCCAAACTCCTACAGTTCTCCAAACGTCGAGGTACGGGTGTCGGCGGGAGGCGGGCGCCCGAGCGGATCAGGGTTCGGCACAGCTCAGGGGAGCGGCATGGTGGAAGGTGGGGCGCAGGCCGTCGTCGCGGTACAACCCGGCGCGGCCGAGGCCAGGGCGCCCTGGGTCGCACAGGCGAAGTGCCGCGGAGTCGACCCGGAGCGGTTGTTCGCCCGGGGTGCGGCCCAACGCGCGGCCACGGTGATCTGCCGGTACTGCCCGGTGCGGCGGGAGTGCCTGGCCGACGCACTCGATCACCGCGTTGCCTTCGGCGTGTGGGGCGGGCTCACCGAACGCGAGCGCCGGGCGCTGTTGCGCACGCGCCCCGACGTCACCTCGTGGAGCGCGCACCTGCAGGCTATGCGCGCTGGGCCGAGCCGCGCGGCCGGGTCGAGTTGAGCGTGGCTGACCCTGGCACCGTGCTGACCCCGGCACCGTGCTGACCCCGGCACCGTTCAGCCCACGCCGGTGAGTTCGTCGGCTACCGCGCGCAGGGCGTCGAGGTCAGCTACCTCGAACGGCAGCGCGGGCACGCCCACCAGCGGCACCTGGGGGTGCGCGCCGGTGAACCGGGTGAGCAGGCGCACCTCCCGCTCGGCGGTGATCGCGCGTTCGGCGTGGATCCGCAGCACCGCAACGGCCAGCGGTGACGAACCCTGCGCCTCCAGGGCCTCCGCGGCGTCGGTGGCGCGCGGAGCGGACAGCGCGGCCAAGGTGGGGTGGGTGCGGTTGAGGACCAGCCCGGCCAGCGGCATGCCCTCACCGGCAAGCCGGTCCACGAAGTAGGCCGCTTCCCGCAGGGCATCCGGCTCGGGTGCGGCCACCACGACGAAGTGCGTACCGGGTTGGCGCAGCAGCTCGTAGGTGGTGCGGGAACGTTCCCGGAAGCTGCCGAACATGGTGTCGAACGCCTGCACGAAGGCGGAGGCGTCGTTGAGCATCTGCCCACCGAGGATCGTCGACACCGCCCTGGTGGCCAGTCCGACCGCGCCTCCCACCACCTTGCGCAACCCGCGGCCACCCGCTCGGGCCGGCGCGGAGAGCAACCGGATCATTCGGCCGTCGAGGAAGCTCGCGAGCCGCTGCGGGGCGTCCAGGAAGTCCAGCGCCGAGCGCGAAGGCGGGGTGTCCACCACGACCAGATCCCACTCGTCGGAGGCGGCGAGCTGGCCAAGCTTCTCCATAGCCATGTACTCCTGCGTGCCCGAGAAGGAGGTGGCGATGGTCTGGTAGAAGGGGTTGGCGAAGATCTGCTCGGCCCGGTCGCGGTCGGCGTGCTCGAGCACCATGTCGTCGAACGTGCGGCGCATGTCGAGCATCATCGCGTGCAGTTCCCCGGGCGTATCCGGCCCGAGGTCGACGGGCTGCGGGGTGTTGGTGAGGTCGTGCACGCCCAGCGACTGGGCCAGCCGTCGGGCGGGGTCGATGGTGAGCACCACCGTGCGGCGTCCCTGCTCCGCCGCCCGCAGCGCCAGCGCAGCCGCGGTGGTGGTCTTGCCGACGCCGCCCGATCCGCAGCACACCACGACCTTGGTCCGCGGGTCGCTCAGCAGCGCCGCGACATCGAGTCGGGGCGGGCTCACCGGGCGCCCTGCTCGGTGAGCAGCTCGGCCAGCTCGTACAGCGCGCCCAGATCCACCCCGTCGGTGAGCAGGGGCAACTGCACCAGGTCCGCACCGGAGCCGTCCAGGCGCGCCCGGCTGGCCTGCTGCACATTCACTCTGGCGGCGTGCTGCACCGTCTCGGTGATCAGGCCGGCCACCGCCGCGTCGTCGAGGATCAGCCCGGCGCTGGCCAGGCCCTCCCGGAGCCGGTCGGCATCCACCCTGCCCTCGGCGGCCGGTGCCAACGAGCGACCGGGCAACAGTTCGGGCCGGACCCGGTTGACGATCACCGCGCCGGTGCGCAGGTCCGCGGCGCGCAGCTCCTCCATCGCGTCCAGCGTCTCCTGCACCGGCAGCTCCTCCAGCAGGGTCACGAGGTGGACGACGGTGGCGTCACTGTGGAGCAGCGCGATGACGCCTTCGGCTTGCGAGTGGATGGGGCCGCCCTTGGCCAGATCAGCCATTGCGCGGGTTACGTCGAGAAAGTTCACCACCCGGCCGGTCGGCGGGGCATCGACCACCACCGCGTCGTAGGTGTGCTGGCCGTTGGACGCTGTCCGCACGGCGCATTCCTTGACCTTGCCGGTGAGCAACACGTCGCGCAGACCGGGGGCGAGCGTGGTCGCGAACTCGATGGCCCCCACCCTGCGCATCGCCCGTCCGGCGAAGCCCAGGTTGTAGAACAGGTCGAGGTACTCCAGCAGCGCCGTTTCGGCGTCGATGGCGAGCGCACGTACCTCCCCGCCCCCGCTGGCCACGGCAACCCGCTTCTCCTGGTGTGGCAGCGGCGGGGTGTCGAACATCTGCGCGATGCCCTGACGGCCCTCGACCTCGACGAGCAGCACCCGCTTGCCGCGGCCGGCGAGGGCGAGCGCGAGGGCAGCGGCAACGGTGGACTTGCCGGTGCCTCCCTTGCCGGAAACCCAGTGCAGCCGGGCGAGGCGTGCCGCGGCCGGCCAGGCCCTGGCGGGTGCTGAGGAGGCTACGGGCACGACGACGAGCGTAGGGCGGCCTGCACCTGAGCTGCCCGGTGGCCCCAGGTGCGCCGGGTCACTGTGGTGCCGGGACACCGAAAAGCTAGGCTCGCCGGCATGACCACCTGGGAGTACGCGACCGTGCCGCTGCTGACGCACGCGACCAAGCAGATCCTCGACCAGTGGGGTGCTGACGGTTGGGAGCTGGTGGCCGTGATTGCCGGGCCCACCGGTGAGCAGCACGTCGCCTACCTCAAGCGCCCCAGGTCGTGAGACCCCCAGCGCCCCAGGTCGTGAGACCTCCAGCGTCCCAGTCGTGAGTTGGACCGCCCGGCTCCGCGAGCTGGGAATCACCCTGCCGTCCGTCGCCGCTCCGGTGGCCGCCTACGTGCCCGCGGTCCGCTCGGGTGCGCAGGTGTTCACTTCCGGTCAGCTGCCCTTCGTCGACGGAGTCCTGGCCGGCACGGGCAAGCTCGGGGCCGAGGTCAGCGCCGAACAGGGCAAGGAGCTGGCCAGGATCTGTGCGCTCAACGCCCTCGCCGCGGTGGACGGCCTGGTCGGGCTCGACGCCGTGGTTCGGGTCGTCAAGGTGACGGGTTTCGTGGCGTCCGCCGACGGGTTCACCGGTCAGCCCGGAGTGATCAACGGCGCCTCCGAGCTGTTGGGCGACGTCTTCGCCGACGCCGGGGTGCACGCCCGTTCAGCTGTGGGTGTGGCCGAGCTGCCGCTGGGTGCGCCGGTCGAGGTGGAGCTACTGGTCGAGGTGCGCTGATCGGGTCAGTGCGCGTAGCACCGCCGCGGCCACCCGCTGCAGGTGCAGCCCGCGGTGCACGTCGCACGGGTGTGGTGCATCCGTGCGTGCAGAGGAAAGCGGCCCGCCGGCAGCACCGGTAGCAGTCCAGCGACGACGTCGTCCGCGCTGCGGCGCCCACCATCGTGATCGAGCCCGAGCTGCCACGTGTCCGAGGCTGTCCTCCCGGTAGACGTCCCGCGACGAGTTCGATGCGCATGGGGGCGTACTTCCGGTCGTAGGGTGCGGGGATGGTCAGGTTGCCCGAGGACATGGTCCTGCCGCCGCAGCTGATGCCGGGATCGCCGCCGCAAGAACCGGCGCCGCAAGGACCGGCGCACCCACGTGACGCCTCGACCATCGCGCTGCTGCGTGACGGTACGGGTGGGCTCGAGGTGTTTCTGCTGCACCGGGTGAGCGGCATGGCCTTCGCCGGGGGCATGACGGTGTTTCCCGGTGGTGGAGTGGACCCCCGTGACGCCGAGGCAGACCTTGGCTGGGCCGGCCCGTCGCCGAGCTGGTGGGCGGGCCGCTTCCACACCGACACCGACACCGCGCGGGCGCTGGTCTGTGCCGCGGTGCGCGAGACGTTCGAGGAGTGCGGGGTGCTGCTGGCCGGGCCGACCGCCGACACGGTCGTGGCCGACACCACCGGCTACGGCCAGGCCAGGCAGGCGTTGGTGGACCGCGAGTACTCCTTCGCCCAGTTCCTGACCCGGGAGCAACTGGTGCTTCGGGCCGACCTCGTGCGCCCGTGGGCGAACTGGGTGACTCCGCCGGAGGAGCCGCGCCGCTACGACACCCGCTTCTTCGTGGCGGCACTCCCGGAGGGTCAGCGTGCCGACGGGGTGACCACCGAGGCGTCCGACGCCGGGTGGCAGACGCCCGCCGACGCGGTCGCCGACTGGCGGGAGGGCCGGCGCGGATTGCTGCCACCGACGTGGGTGACGCTGACCGAGCTGGGTGCGCACGCCGACGTGGCCGGTGCCCTGGACGAGGAGCGCGCCATCGACGTGGTGGTGCCCAGGGTGATCAGGGACGGCGACGTGCTCCGGGTGGTGTTGCCCGGCGACGAACGCTATCCCGGCGCCGCCGGGCACCTCGACGGACGGCCCCGCGACCGGCTGCAGCTGCCGTGACTCACCAGCACCCGGCGTACGGACGGCTGCGGCAGGTCACCCCGAGCGCCGCGGTACTGGTGTGCGACAACCCGTCGGTGATGACCCTGGACGGCACCAACACCTGGGTGCTGCGGGCTCCGGGGTCGGACCAGTGCGTGGTGGTCGACCCCGGCCCGGACGACCCCGACCACCTGCGCCGGGTGGCGGCGGCAGGAGAGGTGGTGGCGACCCTGCTCACGCACGGCCACCCCGACCACGCCGCGGGCGCACGGCGCTTCGCGGAGCTGACCGGGACGGGTGTGCGGGCAGTCGACCCCTGCCACCGGCGTGGTTCGGAAGGGCTGGTCGAGGGCGATGTGGTGGCTGCCGCCGGGGTGGAGCTGCGGGTGCTGGCCACCCCGGGCCACACGGCCGACTCGGTGTGCCTGGTGCTCGACGGCGACTCCGTGCTCACCGGTGACACCGTGCTGGGTCGCGGCACCACGGTGATCGCCCCGCCGGACGGGGAGCTGGGGGCCTACCTGCACTCCTTGCGGCGGCTGGCCGCGCTACCCGACGGCGCCACCGTCCTGCCCGGCCACGGGCCCGAGCTGGCCGACGCGGCTGCGGCCGCGCTGGCCTACCTCGCGCACCGGGAGCAGCGGCTGGAGCAGGTGCGGGATGCACTGGCGACGCTGGGCCCCGATGCCACCGCACGGGCGGTGGTGGAGCTGGTGTACGCCGACGTCGATGAGGCGCTGTGGCCGGCGGCGCAGTGGTCGGTGCAGGCGCAGCTGGTGTACCTGCACCGCCGGTGAGCCCGCTCGTCCGGCGAGGTGTCAGCGCACGTTCGAAGGTCAGCGCACGTGCGTCTTCAGGGTCTGCAGGGTGCGTGACCAGGCGAGTCGGGCCTGCTCGGCGTCGTAGGTGCCGAGCAGGTTCTCGTCGTTGAAGAAGGCGTGCCCGGCGTCGTAGACGTGGAAGGTCGGCGAGGTACCGCTCTGGTCGGCGATCTTGGCCTCGAGCGCGGCCAGCGCGTCGGTCGAGATCATCTGGTCCTGGGTGCCGAAGTGGCCCACCATGGTGGCGGTGATGCCGGACAGGTCAGGATCGCCCTGGACGATGCCGTAGAACGGCACCGCAACGCTGATCTTGTCGCCGAGCTGGGCGGCCATCGTGATGACGAATCCGCCGCCCATGCAGAACCCGACGGTGCCGACGGTGCTGGACGTGACCGCCTCGTGTGCGAGCAGGAAGTCGGTGGCGCCCGCGAGGTCGCGGGCGGCCTGCTCGACGGGAAGCTGCTGCATGAGCTCGCCCGCCTCGTCGGAATCGTGCGCGGTGGTTCCCCCGAAGAGGTCAGGAGCAAGCGCGACGAAGCCCTCGGCGGCGAGCCTGTTCGTGACGTCGGCGATGTGGCTGGTCAGACCCCACCACTCCTGGATCACGATGACCCCGGGGCCGCTCCCGGCCGCTGGGAGCGCGAGGTAGCCGTGCGCGGTGGAGCCGTTGCTCGGAAAGGTGACGTTCTGCAGGGGGTTCTCAACCATCTGACCATCACATCACGGGTCGCCCGCATCTGCACGACCTGCCTCGCCGACCTACGGACGGTGGCGGGCGCGTCGCGTGGTCCGGCGCGCTGCTGACCGCCCAGCTCAGCCGGCCGAGTGCGCCAGGACCCGCGGTGCTGCGGTTGACGGTTCCTGTTTCAGGGTGAGCCTGCGAGCCAACACCACAGCGGCGAACAGCAGCCCGGCGGCCCCGGCGGCCAGGAACGCAGCGTCGGTGCCCACGTGCTCCACCAGCTGCCCGGCGGCCGACTGCCCACCCGCCAGCCCCAGCGTCACCGCGGTGATGACCCAGCCGAACGCCTCGGTGTGGGTGCCCGCCGGGGCCGCGGTGTCGATCGCCGAGGAGTGCGCGGTGGACTGCGGGGTGATCATGGTGCCCACCACCAGCATGGCCACGGCGAGTCCCCAGAGGCTGGTCGGTACGGCGATCAACGGCACCAGCACCGCGAACATGGCGAGCAGCGTGGGTAGGCGCAGGTGC
>JAABVA010004634.1_pt1 | contig 12676 bp, 13 predicted proteins | sample 5560331 | NCBI WGS metagenome assembly JAABVA01 (sample SAMN12812661, study PRJNA571458) | rock metagenome | isolation source: Antarctica rocks | place: Antarctica: Victoria Land, Mt New Zealand sud | collected 2016-01-07
AAAAAAAAAAAAAAAGGCATGACCTTTTGACATAAGGTAAGGTAGTACCTTAGATGATCATCGACTGAACATTGAGCTTCACTTCCAATGGCCAGGGTTTGGGCAGAGGAGACAATCAGCAAAGTAATATTTCAAATGATCATAGCTTCATTTCTGTCTTGTAAGTTTGACAGATCTTGTCAACAAAGAGTTGAACACGATGCCAAAAGGGTATAATGTTCGAGATCTACATACTTGAAGAGAGATGGTGGGGCCAAAGATGACGCGAAGGCCAGAGAACACTGCACAAGCCGCATCGAGTCTCATCGCAGGTGTGAGGAAGAGGGGGGAAGGCAATATCCTGGCTCTTTTTGGCTTCGGTGAGGCCGAGATAACAGTTGGGATACTCGGTGCAGGCGAAAAGGCATGAGAAAGTTATGCAAGAGGGATCATTCAGGGCCCGTGTCAGCAAAGCCAATAGTTTGCACGACACAGCCAGTTAGTTGCTGATCAGAAAGGGCAACAGATTGCTTCAATTTGACTAAGTTATAGAACATTGAAGCTAACAATGTTTAGCAAAAGCTCAGAATTTCAGTCGTTGATTCAGCGGCTGCAGAGGAAGCCGACCCGCCAACAATTTCTTCTTTGTATTTTTTTATCAAGAGACAAGGAAGTATCATGAGAGTAAGCATGGTAAGGAGACCGTTTGTAGACCTATTTCCACCCAAAGCTGCAGCTCTCGCCATGAGTGCATCGCTTATGCGGCCCGTATGCTGGGGTTGGAATGCCAGTCTGGTTCCACAGCAACTCGATGGGCCTATCGTCATCAGTGAGCTGCCATCCGGATTTGGACTGCTCTGACGGGACTTTCAAACTGATATAGCTTTCCGAACCCTTCCGATATAAGTCTTGCGCCTTTTGGATGATAAACTTGGTCGCCGGCATGGGATTTTCGTCCACATGGCGAAGCAGGCGGAGTGCTTGCAACAAATCGGCCAGGTGCCCGGGCATGGTTTTGATGTCGCCATATGTAGACTGCAGTGGCTGCTTTTCGCACTCCGATATGAATTCGATAATTTTAGATTTAAAGTGACGGACCATAGATGTGGCAAAGACAGTTTCGTACTTGCGGGTTTCCCTCTTCACCACCTCAACCAAGACGCGTAATTTCCCTTCATGTCCAGGATCGCATTTGGTTTCAACCCAGTGCACAAGATATCCAAGGCCGTTGGACTCCTCCTCAAGTCCCACAACTGTCTTGTCGTCATCCGGCTTCTCCTGCGCAAGGCGCGCATTGATATGGCCATGGAACGTGCAGTAGGAGACAAGATTTGTCTGCACAGCATAGACAAACAGCTGCGCAAGGCTTCTGAGCGTTTGAGCAATTTGGTCATCCAGAGGCCGAACCACTGATGGACAAGCGTCGTCTTTATACGACTTGGTTAAGGGGTCTGCCTCACCCCAAAACACCGCAAATACCGCCAACTCTGGGCAGATCTCGTTGTACTTGTCCAGGACCAAGTCGAGGGTGACTGTGGTTTGCTGTGTGTTGGGGACAGGTACGCCCATGTGTGTTTTCTTCTTCTTCTTCGGCTTCGCATCAACGTCTATATGGGGCGCGACAGCACCAAGAGCCCCCTTGAATAGCGCGACAAGCTTAGCAAGCTGTTTATCACGTGGCTCTTGGATTTTGCTAAACAGCTTCTCTTCCTCGGCAACAAGTGGGGCGAGCAGCAGCTCCCGCCTCTTAGTGAATCTGTCGGAGGAAGGCTGGCGGCCATGCCAGTCTAACATTTGTGGCCAGTGTTCCAGTATATCCATGCACCGCCTCACTTCCACATATGTTTCTACCACCTTCTTCACAGTCTGTCTTGACCAGCTTGTCTATCCATTGACACCAGTGATTGAAATCCCCGCGGTATCTTGAATCAAACAATACTTCCTCGAGCAGGGGCCCCAGTTGTTCCTGGCAGTCATGTTGTCTCGCTAGTCGCTTCGCCTTGGATAAGAACTTCTCGACGGTCATTACCCTCTCCCCTGCGCTAAGCTCTGGCAGTAGCTTATACAGTTGTGCCTTGCGCCCGGCAATCAGCCCGGATAGCTTGTTCTCGGATGCGTCAGACATAATGGCGGGCAAAGAGAGAAGAGAGTGAGTGGAAGTGATTCTGTAGTAGGATCTTGTAGGTGCTGAACGCGACTGAGAACTATGGAGGTTGAGTGTGTACAGAAGGGCTGTGTTTTCTATCTAGACATTGACTATTTTATCAAATTATAAGCTCAGCAAATGCAATTGTATAAGCAACAGAGTTTTTATTAAATTGTATAAAAGAAATAAAGAAAAGAAGTTAAATTGGGTGGTGGAGCACCGTCTACTTATACTAGTGCTGAGGTGGTCGCCCACTAATAGTATATAGATTGTTTGGTGCAACCATGTTTGCTTGGTTGTCAGCCCACCGAATGGAAACTTCTACACTGCCCACAACGCCTCCCATAGCCATGTGCTTTAGCCACATGGTTAGGTCATGGCTATGATCCTAACATAAGAACTCTCTTCTCATTCTGTTGTGACAATGTTAGAGTAGAAGCTATGGCTCACTACTTTATCTTAAATGAATAAAGAAAGAATCTCAAGTAAATTATGAGTGAAACATTGAGCAAAATCTTTGCTGTTGTGAGATGTGCAAAAGACAAAATAAATTATGATTGACAGCATGAGTAATTGAACATACAGGCATCAAGATAAGAGTGATTAGCACTGACTGAGTATGATAAGTATAGAAATTCTGTTTATTATTGAAAGGAAGAAGGTACTCGTGCTATACTATGCCGTCTAGTGGAACCCTATGACCGCTTACCTATGGGTTGCGGTGGTCGTGACTGAATGAGTTGTCCAGAACTAGGAAGGCCGTTGATTGCAGTCAACGTGGACAGAGTCTTCACTCAGCACCTGGCGCTAGGCCCAACTGGCTCCATAGAAGCAGCTAGAACACCGCTTCTCAACATTTATGCAGATTAACTCATGCACTTGTCAAGTTGTCATATTCAAGATAATCTTCAGCCTCTGCTTGCAGTATGATCACTGACACATTCTGTCATCTTCACAACTTCACTCAAGTAAGAAATTACCTGCTCAGATTACTTTCATGCTTCCTGATCATTTTGTGTGTTGTGAACAGAATATGAGATATCAGATGCCTGCAATGCATGCTTGCCCATCATAGAAATTCTGTGTCTGTGCTTTGTTCTCTTTATCTTGAGACCAGAGCCCTAGCTATATTTGAATCAAAGCACTAGGCTTCTTGGCTCTTTGCTGCAATTACGGAGCATTTGATGCAGAGAAAAGGGTGTGCCGTGTGGCATGCCTTCAGATGTACAGCACAGCTTGCCTATTGAGATGACCATGTAGCCACATGCTTTCCCGTCCACTAATCAAAGTACTGCTGAATTTTCCCACTCCACTACCCCTCTGTGTTCCCCCTTCAACTGACCTACTACTCCCTTCGTTGTCAGATCCACCAGTCAATTAGAGGAATACCTCAAAAATTTTGTTGCGGACGTTGCCACTTATGGTACGACTTCTCCTAGGGTGCTGACTTAACGCTGCCGACTCCGCAAAGGGATTTGTCCCTCGAACTTTTGACACATTATCAAAGTACAACGTACTTATCTCCATCACATTCACCTTGGCAATATAGCATGTACGCTTCACATAACACCAGAGATGCAATCAAAGCTCTTCTAATAGTGCTTAGGCTCCTGTTCCATCATTAAATGGCTAGTAAGAAGCATAGGCAAAGCAGTACCGATCTATCTCTCCTGGCAGCTGGAGAGTTATCAGGGACACGTCTGAAACGCTGTCGAGTAGCAAGCAAAGACGACATACCTGACGTGAACGGAGCTTCTTGCCAGGACCGAAAAGAAAGTGTAGTGAACAATCTGCGCGTCCAGAACGACCAGCAGGATGTGGAACTCAGAGAGTTACGACAACAACTGAACGAACTGCAACAAGGCAACGCGGAAGTGGTTCGACTGCGCAAACAGAACGCGGAACTCAAAGAGTCACAACAACGACTGAAGGACGAGTTCGAAACGATATGTGAGGACATGAACTTAAGTGTAGATTATGTGAAGGGTCTTGATCATGCTATGTCGATGGCAATATGCATCACAGAGGCTAGAAACGCACAAAACGGCCTTATCTTATTCATGAGAAGGTTGAGGCAGGTTTTCACCTTGAAAACTGATGAGATCACGAACGCTATTGAAGTTCTGGGCAATGGTGTATCCTTTCTGTACTGGATTCATCCTCTACTGCATTTCATTTCTACAGGGGATTCGTCACTGATGGATGATCGAGTGGATTTCAAGCTACATCTCTCAGAGAAAATCGCCTCTAAGTCTAACGATGAGCATTGACTAGAGCCTTTTCCAGCGCTTCTCTTTGGTATGACCCTCAATCCGCTTCTTGAGGATGATGTTACTGACTCGCCTAGATTCTGTGTATCTACTACGCGTCCGGCCAGGTTAAGCATGGCTCCTTGAGGTGAATTTCTGTTCACAAGGGGCTCTTGGGTTTGGATGATATGTCCTGAGCAGGAGTTATGCTAGAGCGTAAATCGGACAAGTTGGACGAAGAGAGTAGTCAACGGGTATTCAGAAAAGTTTGTGAAAAGGAAGACTGAGCCTGGCCAACCAAAGCTGGAGGGGAAATCTTGAGCCTGCCGAAAGACACAAAGAAGGGCGGTCAAATGCTGTCATGAATAAGATTTCTTTCACGGTCAATCACGATGACTTAGTCGGGTCGACGGTGGGATGCCGGCGAGGTGGTATGGGCGAAGCGTTCAGGCAAATCGCCTATCGTAAGGTAAGGCTTCCTGCTTAAAGGGGGAGGTGTGGCTTCCATATTGGTATGGAGTTTTGGTGGAATCGCGTGCACAAGTCGGCGACGGTAAGGTGTGGTACGACGCTCGTTTCGCGATTTGGTGTAGTACCTCCACATAGTAAGGTGGCTGGTAAGGTACTTGAGGCTGACGAAAGTCGATTTGCCTCGAAGTTGACGTGTAAATTCCGCATAATCGAGTCTTCGTCGACGGAGGATTTCGTGCATAGTGGGCCGCGTGGTGATGTGCATGCCAGTAGGGTTTTGAGGTGTTTTGAAGACTACCGTAAATCAGCCTCTCGGTAGCCTATAGTAAGCTTATTTCGCTTCAGATCGATGTTAGCCCCTTCTCTTGTCAGAATTTCTGTCCCTAATAGAACTCTGGCGCGGAGATTATCCACTAGATAGGCTATGGTATCTATCCTGATGGGGGAGGATGATGAGGTGCTGTTTATGTGAATGGGCAATTCCACAATTTGTAATCCAGTACTTGCTCCTCGGAAAAGCCTTTTGCTGTGATTGGGGGTGTTCGTCTGACTTTGGCCCGTTGCCAACTAAGCCTCGATCGATAAAGGTGGTGGTGCTTCCGGTATTGAGGCAAATAACTGTTTCGGAGTTGCTGTTAGACCTAAATAAGGTAGCCCTAACGGCGGTGTATCCATGTGAAGGTGGCCGGGGGACAACAACGACGTTTTGTAGGGCATGTTCCACATAGTTGGCGTAGTAGCTAGCGCTCTGGCTATGAGGTGAATGGGTGTCAGCTTCATGCCAATCAAGGGTGTGGTTTCGGAGGTTTTCACTGCTTCCGAGAGGCATTCCGCATGGACGACACGAATAGGGTGGATCGCCATATCGGGTAGGCTGCGCGGAGTCGTTGAAGAAGACGTCGGCTTCGTTCTTTATTCGAATAATCGGTGCGACGAAGCTGTCGTCGTTACCAGCGGAATCGTATGGTGACGGCGATTAGGTGGTTGCGTGTCGTAGCCTCGATTATTCGATTCCTGGCCTCGTCTATTCGTTTCGTAGCCTCGATTCGTTTGCTAGCCTCGATTCGGAGCACTTTCGGAGGCATTATTCGACGAGTATTCGAGGCGACGGGGCTGTCGCTCGGTCAGGGCGGATTCATATGGCGAATGGCGATTCTGGGCTTGCGATTCGTAGCCTAGATGTCGTGTTTCGTAGCCTCGATTCGGGGCGTTTTCGGAGGCATTGTTTTGGTCGATTCGACGATTCGACAGACTTCCCGTAGGCATGCTGTCCTCCGTATCGGTATGGAGGCTGGCTGAACAGGCGTTTCCACATGTCCTTGCGTTCCTCTAGCTGTTCAATAAAGCTAGCCACCGTCGTATCAGATCTAGGCCGTGGAACGTCACGCTGAAGTTCAGGGTGTAGCCTATTCCATGCTACGACAGCTGATTTGATGTGGGGATGCCGGCGTTCCTTCCGTTTCGAACAAAATCTGAACGTAAGCCGTGGTACTGCGGTCGTTTCGTAAGTTGTCAAGCGTGTAACAGAGTGAAATTAAGGCGTCCAGGGCTGCTTGCTCGGACTGCTTAAAGCGAGCAGTTAGGGTTTCTACCCAATTATCCATGCCGAGGCCTCCGTGTAAGCCGTCCCGCTGTAGATCTGATAGTTCGGCCGCATACCACTGTTGTGCGTCGCCTCGTAGACATATATGGAGACTTGCTCGAATCAAATAAGGCCTTTCTGATAGCACTGTATAGCGGGGAGTTGAGACTTGTGGAACTTACATTGATACAGAAGTAGACTGCCTGAAACTTTGTATCATATGGAGATCAGCTGGCAAAACAGACACCCATCCTCGTTAACATTGAATGAGAAGGATCCAAGGCTGCCTTATCAGTTTCATAAACACCAGGTTACGCGAGGCTCACTCTGCAAACAAACGATACCAGGTTGCTTTTGAAGACCTCTTAGATGAATGGATATGAACAAAAGTCAACATATGATATTTCAAGACAAAAGAAAGCATTCTGAACAGAGATCAGAAGCCTACTTCAGCTCCCACTAAGGTCTACCATTTGAACGCGAAACGCTACTCTCTCTGCGCTTCGCGGAATGCTGAAAGGCCTTCATAAGCATTATCTAGGAATTTGTCAAAGTATGTCAAGGCTGGCGCATCAGTGGTCAGAACATTCACTAAAGGTTGAAGAATATCCTTCCCTCGAGGCATGACAACATTAGTCTGTACAATACGCCGAAACGAATAGGCAATATATCTCAAGGCTGCATGCACATTAATGCAAGGCTTGGCTTTAAGAAGACGGTCAACGTCTTCTAAGTGGTTCGCCATACCTCAGGCTGATTAGTCGGCTGATGAGAGTATAGAAAGGCAGCTAGAAGAAGAACTGTCTCAGCAGGCACTCTGGAGTGTTGAACATGTTGAACTTGCTGCTGATGCAGGTGCTTGTCATTGAGCCAATCATGAAGTGCTCTGAGAGCTTGACCGGTACAATCAGTGCTTCATCCAAGAAGCAAGAGGATGCTCCTGTCTGGCCGTTGAAGTGATGGGTTGACACAATAAAAGTGTTTGCTGTTTCCATCAGCACCAAGACAGTTTTTTACTTAGAAGCTTGAGTCACTGACAAGTCTAATTCCATACATCTCACTAGATGAACACCAAACTGGCTCAGCAATCTTGGTGAGAGGTTCATGTGATTCTCTGAAAGACTGACAGGTAGGTGTGCTTCAAATCTTGCAGTCATCTCTAGGACAGTTGAGACGCATATTGGACTTCCCAGGCCCCTGGATTATGAAAGGGTCTTATGCACTCAAATGCCCCTAAAGGCTTTGGCCTGGCCGTTTGAACCCCAAAAGCAAGGCCACAGAGGATCATGAAATCTTATGATGTAAAAGTTCATCGGGTAGAAGTTGAGGCAATTCAGGTGAGGCAGCATATCACCAGTTGAAGATCCAAAGCAGCAAATGAAATAGAGAGAGAGGCTGATGCTTCAGATACTCCAGATCAATCTCGGCAAAGTGAGGCAAGAGTCTATTATTCAAGGGTAAGCTTATACGGAGAACAAGCTGACGTTCCCACTGCGTCTTGATGATATAGCTTCAGTATCAACAGACATTGAGATTCTGTGCTCAGGGGGCTGCTTTCTGCTTTCTAGGGCTACCACTCTCTGTTAATGGAGTATAAGTGATGCTTAATGCTGCCATGTGTACTTACTGGATGAGAAGATCCCAAACGGGCTACCTATGCTCTTCTAATTGTATAGGTCCGGCCGGCTTCACTCAATATCGTGAAGGCGTCCCTCTCCCTCCAAAATCACACTTCACTAGTAGGACAGGCGGACGTTGCATCTGGGGTCACAAACATGCCGTCTCACGAGAAGACGCGAAGTGCAGCTGTTCTCCGAACTATATCTAACAATATTTGGAACTCAAATTGACAGAAAACACCCGCTAGATAGATGCGCTTACCATAGTCAGTAGACTGAATGTAAGCCAAAATGATCAAATGGAACATATATAATTTGGCTTGATACAGGTCCGCTCCTTGTATGCCTGTTCAAGCATATTATCTTTTCGTCCCATATGATGGACGCCCACGCGAAAAGAGACACTTTTCAGCTAGGTGATCCTGGTCTGTGGATTAACGGCCATAAAGATCTTGAATGCCACTTAGGCTCGAGGGAGCAGGAGTTTAAAAACAAGGAATGTCATATTGCTTTCCTTCAGACTTGTTTAGACGAGAAGGACAGAGAGCTGGACAGCAAGGAATACAGCCTGGACCAAAATCAAGGTTCTATTAGACACCTTGAATCCAGGTTGGACAATCAGACTAAGAAAATAGAAGGTCTTCAGGCTTTTAATGTCAGTTTGAAAGGAGAATTAGCAAGCGAAAGACATAACAGAAGCGTACAGAAGAGTCACATTGATAGCCTTCATAATATAATTGGTACCCTTGTGAGGGTGAAACAGGAGCTGGACTTCATCAGAAAGGAGAAAGATGAACTTCAAAAATTCCTTGAAAAGAAAGAACTTCTTTGATGCAAGATGTTGTGGGCCGGTACATGGCGTCCCCTAGAAGATCTACAACCATCTGGGATAGTAACTTCTCTCTTTTGAAAATCCATAATGTTTCTGTTGATTCGAACCGAGAGATCTATTGACAGACATCAAGGAAAATGCTCAGTGAAAGGGAGCAAGGGCTTACCAACTGGAAGAGGAAGAAGAAGTCAGCCAAGTAAATGTTCTGACGTCTAGCAGGCTTGACACAATAGAAGTGAACACATAGAAAGTCTCCGTGTACTCTTGGTATTCAGCTGTTCACACCGATGATTACCCACGCAGCTTTGTGACAAACTAGAACCTACCCTGTACTTTTCAAGGACTGGAACCTAACAGGCTTACAGGATAATCTTCAGGTCTGAAAGAGCAATAGTTCAGCTTTGCAGATTGCATCGGCCTATCTTGTAAACCAGTATAGGCTGATCACTGATGACAAAACGCTCCACCACAACACTCAAGGATGTATGTTATTCTAGACCCACATGTGACCACTGGTGACAAGTGCACGAGCTGCGTCGGCTGACAGATTATTGTCTTCTGGACTGACGGTGTCATTGTTTCCTCTGACATGCTAGTATCTGATTGCCTCCATACCATTAGAAGCATATAATCAAGATTACATCATTACATGTGCTCTATGCATATGACAATAACATTTGGAAACTCAGATCTTCAAAGTAATCAGTTCTTGTATAAGACAAGAAATCTCAAGTTGGCAGCGTTGAATCACATACCTGTATGATTCTTTCATGTTAGAGTTGAAGTGTAATCTGTAACGCCAGTTTTGGTGTTCTTATCATTTACTCTTAAGAAACCAGTCAAATCAATGCTCTACTTGAAGGCTTCTTTTTCTCCAGCATGCCAATCATTCAATAGCTCTAAGACAACATCAACTCTTAAGAACAATCTACTTCAGAATGCATCAACAACATATCATGCTACCCACTCTCTTACTATTCACTACTACTGTCACTAGCTCAGTGTTCATCTCTCAACGTGATACTGGAGCATCAACCTGGGATTCTATCAAGGCTAGTTATGAAGCTTCTGCACAGGAGCTTTGGGATCCTGTGAAAGGACCCACATACAAAGATGTTGTTCAAGACAACCCTGCTTCTGACTGTTGGTTCGAAGCTTCAATGGCCGCCATTGCAAATGCAGACAAGAATCGCATCAAGATCTCCATGGTAGATCCCAAAAATGACAAAGGTACTGTGCCTGTTACTCTCTACAATGGCTCAACATCAGGAACCTATGAGATCACCAAACACACAATTACTTCGCCCGATCCTTTTGAATATAGTGACGCAGCTGCTGAGGTCACTGGTGGGAGGCATGTGTGGCCCTCAGCTATGGAGGATGGTTTCATAGCCTATGCAAAGGCGGTACCTTTGTCTCTTATATCCATGAAGCTTGAGAATGGAAACAGTACGTAAGTCTTCTCAGCAATTTATGGAACTACAATGGACATCAAACACAGGTTGATCTCATCCAGCTCTGATGGCGATTTATGGGATATGTGGAACAGACTTCCTGGCCAAGCACCACTCATACACAGCAATACGTTGTGACCAGAGTAAGGGTACTGTAAGCGCAATTCCGGAGTTATGTTTTCAGACTATAAGCCGGGCTTTCCATCAGGTGCTGGAGAAGGAATGACTGACAGAGGGAATGGTGTATTTGACATTAGCTTTGCAGATTGGAAAACACACTTTTCTGATTTAACAGCTGCGCAGACTGTAGGAAGTTAGAGTTCTTTAGATGTATTCTGATTTGGAATCTTGCCAGCAGGTGTAACGGGTGTTTCTATTTTTTGGCCCTCAAGCCTTGAGAATATCGACACCTTCATCATACAGATACTGAATAAGAGGCAGGTTACCAGAGACTGCTGCAAATGTGGCCAAGATTAAGGATTCATTCATGTTATTGAGGTCAACACCTTCATCATACAGACTCTGCACCAATTTCAGGTTGTGTGCTGCTGCCGCCCCAAAGATGATCTCTGAAAAAAATCTGTGAAGGGTTGTTCACAAGATTGCCACACGCACTTGTCGTAGCACTGTATCATAACTTGCTGAGTACAAGTGGTTCTCACATGCCAAGAAACAGACATGTTATACTCATAAAGAGGTCTGAATTGCAGAATACATAGTTGAAAAGATAATTGACTACCGCTGGGCTAGCCCTTTCTGCCATAAACAAAATGCATGGTGCCGTGTGCATGAACAACAGCATTGCATTTAATCTCTTCCCGTATCTTCATCAGCAAGATGCACACCTGTTCATGACTCCATCCCAATACACGTGTGAGAAGCGCGAGACTATAAGACTCGCAAGTGGCTATGAACGTCTCCCCAATATCACAACCGGGTCGTCGAAGCTTCTTTGAAAATTGATTTAGAGGGATCTGCAAGAATCAGCACCAGCGGCGGGATGCTATGGTTACTTAGCGAAGCCAAATACCTTGTATATATCATCTGTCACATCTTCGAACCCGGCCTCAATCATCTTCTCTTTCTGCTCTTCTGCTACATTCATCCGCTTGTTGATGGATGTACTTGCCTGATCGATGAGTTCTTGCAGTCTTCTCAGATTCGGCGCCTCCCTCAACTCATCGTCTGACTTAACATAGATTTCAAGCTCTTGAATTTCCAACCATCCACCTGGTTTGAGACTCCTGTATGCCTGCTTGTAAAGCTTTGACCAGTCTGAGATACTGCCACCGAGATCACGACTGTGAATAAAGTCATAGTGTTTATCCCAGCGGTCCGACCACTCCGCCTCTATATCGGCGACAAGAAACGTCAGGTTAGGTGGGACCGAGGTGGGTTGGATGGGACTGAGATCTATCCCGGTAACTTGTGCACCTGGAATCTTTTCTGCGAACTCAATGGCCCAGATACCCGTTCCCGTACCCAGGTCAAGCACGTACTGTGGATTGGACGGAACGGGTGCACGGAAGAGCTTTTTGTCGAGAAGGCGAAAACGGATATGGTGGAGATCGTCTTGCCGTACCTGCTCTGCTTCATCATTGGGTAGCACATATCTGCCTTTGAGGTAGCTGTGATAAACCCGCCCATGCTCATGTTGGTACTCCAGCACGCTTGATGTAAGTGAGACGGTGTCGTTCTCACTGTCGAAGCATCCCAAGGCGGAGTCACTGTAATCGTCGTCGGCCATGTACGCTTTCAATGATTGACGACGCAGAGTCGAGAGCTGTGCCTAAAAGCTGACGGATAGAGAGTGGCACAGAGATCCTCCATTCTTTTGAGCCTGTGGAGGCTACCATGCTCACCATTCGCCGGGCCTGACCACAAACAGACAGTGAGGTACACTGTACAAGCCCAAAACTCTCTCTATGACGACCTCGAGTTTGTACCAGGACCTCACTGTGACTTCTACTTCATCGGCGCTCCTTCGGCACCGTGTTAGCATGTGTCATCGAATAGCGCATGCATTTGGGCGCAGTGTGGAGTAAGCTTGTGGCTTGTATATCAGGTAGCTTCAATGCCACACGGTCCACCCAAGCCATTACTGCAGCTGTATACAGGTCAACTATACAAAAAGCAAGTAAAATTTGGGAATTATCAAATTATGCTTCTAGTTATTTTCATAGTTAATCAGTATGATTATCTTAGTTGTATAATTGTTTATAACGACAATAGTAGTACAGGGCATTTCTGTCCGGATCAGTGAGCCGAGTGGCTGGCGATGAGGTCCAGCTGTACGTGCTGCCGGCTACGAACCTTCTGCTTGTCAGGAGAGCCAAGAGACCTC
>JAABVA010004635.1_pt1 | contig 12675 bp, 21 predicted proteins | sample 5560331 | NCBI WGS metagenome assembly JAABVA01 (sample SAMN12812661, study PRJNA571458) | rock metagenome | isolation source: Antarctica rocks | place: Antarctica: Victoria Land, Mt New Zealand sud | collected 2016-01-07
GGATGACTCGAGGTCTCTGAACGTCGCTCGAACCGACGGACAACGTCGTCGCGGTCGCTGATCAACGCGAACTCAACGAATGTGGCGCCAACCTCCTTCGCGACCTCCTCCAGCATCTCGATGAACTCAAGCCGGCCGAGGTATTGCGGCACGAGCACATCGTGGTCGGCGTGCAGATGCGCTCGGGCCATGGCGACTGCGAGCTTTCGGGCCAGCACCCCAGCCTCGGTCGGCTGGTCCAGCCAACGCCCCAGCATCGCGCGCACTTGATCGACGTCAAGCACCAGTGTCAGCGCATGTTCGTCGGCGAACCGGCGCGCGAGAGTGGATTTACCGCTCCCCGGCGCACCATTCAGCAGAACCAGTCGAGGCACACCCGGACGCTACGCCAGCCGCCCGGTCACCGATCGGCCATCGGTGACGGTGACGATCTGGTCCGCACCGCGAACTGAGCGCGGTGCTCGCACCGTGAGGCGTTCGCCTGTGGCACGACCCGCCAGGCTGCCCCGGTCGACGGTCGGCTCGCGGGACGGCGGCGTCAGCGCAAGACGGCGGTAGTAGGCGCTAGCGTGTTGCCATGCCAAGCAGTTGGGTCGGTACCGCTGACGCGTACGACGTCTCGTTCGCCCAGTTGTGTGCTGGAACGGTTGAGGCATTCATAGCGGCCCTGGGGCCGGCAGGCGGCGGACGCTTGATGCTTGACGCGGGGTGTGGACCGGGAACCGTCGCCTTCGCTGCCCGGCGAGCAGGATTCGGTGCGGTTGGCGTGGACGCCGATCCATCGATGCTCGACCTGGCCCACCGCAAGGACCCGGCAACCGTGCTGATCTGCGGCAGCTTGCCGAACCTGCCCTTCGCCCAAGGGCAGTTCGACGCGGTGGTCGCCAACTTCGTGGTGAACCACACGCCTGACCCACGGGCATCGGTGCGCGACCTAGCCAGGGTGACGCGGCCTGGTGGAAGACTGGCCTTGACTATCTGGACGGCGGTCGTCGGGCCCATGAACCAGTTGTGGAATGACGTGATGGCGGCCGCCTCGGTGGAACGCCCGCCAGCAAAGACCTTGCCACCCGACAAGGACTTCGACCGGACCGTGGCTGGCTTGGCTGGTCTCCTAGCCGAAGCACGCCTCACGGACGTCGCAGTATTCGAGGTGAACTGGCTGTTCAGCATCACCGCGGTCAACTTGTGGCAGGCCGTCGTTGGCGGTATCCCGACAATCGGCCAGACTTATCAAGCACAGCAACCGGTTGTTCAGGACCGCATGCGCGATGCATACCTCCAGCTGACCTCCAAGCAACACCCCTCCGGCGAAATGCGACTACCTTCTTCGGCGCTCCTCGCCACCGCTACTAGCAAGGCCGCCGAGCCGGCCTGACGGCTTCCCGGTTTGACTGGACTCCGTACCGGTCAGCCTTCCGCTTGCGGGCACGGTGGAGCCGGCAGCTGTGGGCGGCTCAGCCCGCCGACCGGACCGCGAACCCCACCCCGCCGGTTACGCGGTCGGTGTGGATCTCGCGGAGTCGCAGCCCCGCCGAGCCGGCGGCGAGCAGCCAGCCGAGCCCGATCAGGATGAGGTCCGTTGCCATCTGGTCAGGATGGGGGCGGGTCCGGCTACCCGGCGGCTGGCGGGATCCGAGAGGCAGGGTCGATGGCTGCGGGAGGAGGCGGGGTGTTGTGGCGCTTTCTGTGTTCACGCTCGATGCTGATAAGCATCACGCCACCAGCGATGACGATGATCAGGCCGGCGACAACTGCAACGGTTGGGTGGCTGGCGTTGGAGGGGAAGACAACCTGCGTTCCCCCGATAAAGATAAGCAGCAGGCACGGCACCAGCCATGGTCGACCTCGCAGGAAGGTCACCGTCCACCACAGATGCTCGACGATTGCATGTTGTCAGGGTAGTCATGTCCTCGTACGCCTGGCGGGGGGTCAGGCACCCGCTGTGGGACTACCGGAAAATTCTAGTTACCGGCTACTCGGCCGTTGAGATCGGCGTGCTTCACTGAGACAGTGAATTCAGCCGGCTCACCGCACAACCCCTACGACGCACCTGCGGTCCGTCACCGCTGGATGTTCCTCGCCTTCATCATCGTCTGGATACTGCTGGCGGTCGCAGGTGTCGCCCTGGTCATCTACGACATCCGTAACCACGTGCCCTTCAACCTCACCTTTTTGATCGGTCCCTTCTTCGTAATCCTCATGGCAGCCATGCTGATCCGGGTCGGCCGCTTCCGTAGGTCCGCTCCGCCGCGCCGTTAAGCCCCGGTCGGGGCCACCTGATTCCATTTTATCGCTAGCGTCGGGCACACCAACGGTCACGTGCAACAGCACCGATGTTCTACCCGTCTGGGTCGACCGCGGTCGGCGTCCTCCGCCACCCTGGGGATAGCCAGCTGGCTCGTCACCATGAGTCCGGACACCGCCCGCGACTACGAGGGCACAGCCGAAGACGCCCAGGTGGACGCTACCCAGTTCGGTGGACGATCGTCGACCGGTCACGGATCCTCCACCGGGCGTTGAGTTCCGTGCTGTGCTGGCGTCCCGTGGGCGCGGTCGGTTATCGCGGGCGTACGGCGGTCGGGCGGGTGAGGTTCCGCATGGCCATAGCGATTGTGAGTGGGCCTACGCGGGGGACGAAAACGCTTGCCCGCTGCAGGATAGATATGTCGAAGTTCGTGTACTCGGCGACGTCGACGCAGATTGCGCCCTCTCGGATTTCATCGCCGCGTACTGGCTCGAACGCTGGCGAGGGGACCGCCGAGATGACGACGTCGGCTTCGGCAAGCGCGCTGGCGCGGTCGATCCCGGAGTCGCGCACGTCGTGTGTTCTCCTGCCGATCGCGGGTTCGAAGGTGACGGTTGCTGTGACGTCGAGCGAGTGCACGAGCGCCCCGTCGTTGGCGAGCATGGCCGCCAGTGGTCGGCCCACCAGGTCGCTGCGGTTGATGATGCAGGCGGTGACGCCTTCCAGCGGTGCGTCGCCGGTTCCCGCGCGCATGCCGGCGTGCTGCAGCAACTTCAGGATCGCCAGCGGCGTGCAGGGCAAAATGGCCCGCTTCGTATGGTCGGGATCCACAAACCGCTGGTTCTCATATAGCAGCCTGCTCCAGAAGGAGTGCAAGCCCTCGATGTCCTTGCGTGGATCAACGAGTTCGCGCAGCCAGCGGTCGCCCGCCTGATCGATGAGCGGGTAGTAGAGGAACAGACCGTCGATGTCGGGATCGACGTTGGCGGCAGCGATCGCAGGTTCGACCTGATCGGCGGCGACGTGACGCACGTCCAGGTCGATGCCGACGGCCTCGCATCCGCGACGGGCATAGCGGGCATAGGTCGCGGCGGGGCCTTCCTGCTGGCTGAGCAGACCAAGGATGCGCAGCCTCCTGCCACGCTCGGCCAGACGAGCAACATCACGTTGTACCTCGCCCGGTACTGCGCGGCGATCGGTGCCGGGTCGAGCACGACGGCGCTCATGGGGCCTCCAATTTCGCCACGACCGCGTCTCTACGCTGACGTAATTCCGCGACCGCCTGCGAGGAAAGCCGGTCGAGTTGGTCGAGGTTGGTGTCGGCGGTGCGCACGGCTGCCCGTGCGGCGCCCAGGACAAGGTCGCGGCCGGCCAGCACATCGCTGAGGATGCTCGGCTTCACGAGAGGTTCGAGCTCTCGGGATATCTCGAGCACGCCGGTGAGTGTCTCCGCGAGTGTCAGTGGGCCTTCGGTCGCCGCAATGCTCACCTGTTCGAGCTGCCGAGACCGTTCCTGGCGTTGGATGTCGCTTCCACGCGGCATCCGGTAGGCGGACATGACTGCGGTGAAGTCGTCCGCATCGGCGTCCGCGGCAGGCACGATGATCGACTGCAGTGTGGCCAGACGCGACGCGTGCCGCTCGAGCTCAGCGCAGCCGGTCACGGCGACGGCCATCTGCATGAGCCCCACACCGAGCGCCCCGGCGACCGCTGCAACCGCTCCACCCCCCGGAGTCGGATCAGCCGCCGCGGTCCGGCGCAGCAGTTCTCCGGCACCCAACCGCCACAGACTCTCGTTCACCACCCCACGATGTCATTTCTCGGCCAGCCTCCCGAACACGACCAGCCTCAAGAAACCGTCAGCAGGATCCTCGCCGCAGCCAGCCCTGACCGGACGGTCGCTCATCGCCACAGAACTGGTGGGAGAGTGCGGCTCGCGGCGGTAGCGTCAGGTTTTGTGATCGTTTGGCTCAACGGCACCCACGGCGTGGGCAAGACGACGACGAGCGCGCTACTACAGCAGCTGATCCCGCACTCGCGGGTCTTCGATGCCGAGAAGGTAGGCGAGATGCTCATGGACATTTCGCCAGGGCTTCCCGCGACGGACAATTTCCAGCACTGGCCACCCTGGCGACCGCTGGTAGTCGAGACCGCCCGCCGCGTGCTCGACTACACCGGCGGCACCCTGGTGATGCCGATGACTGTGCTGATCCAGGAGTACTGGCGCGAGATCAGCACCGGTTTCGCCGAGAACGACGTTCTCGTTCGACACTTCGTCCTACATGCTGATCAAGACACCCTGCGCGGACGCATCCTGGGCGAACATGCCGTCTCACCGTTTCGAATCAGCCACCTCGAGCTCTACGACCAGGCATCCCAGGGATGGCTGCACGAATCGGCGGAGGTCGTCGACACCACACATCTGGCGCCCGCCCAGGTCGCCCAGCAGATCGCCAAGTCCATCCAGAACTGACGACCACCAGCGCCGCGGCGAGCTGCCACAGGCGCCTGCCGACCCCTCGCGACGGCCGCACCCTTCCTGGACACCACCGATGAAATTTGGAAGCGGCACGCGCTGTCTGCAGGTGGAGCGTCCTGCGGCGACCGAAGCGGCCCCCAGCTGTGGATGCGACCAAGATCAACACCGTCACCGCAACGGGTTCGGCATACGGAGCGGATCCCTACCCGGGTCCTTGATCGACGGACCGGACTATCGAGTGGCTGCGGATCAACTCGAAAAGTTCCGCGGCCATAACGTCTGCGCTGTCCACGCTGGTAATCACATGACGCCTGTCGACGTGCGCATGAGCGAAGTCGGCGTACATGTGCGCTCCTGCGTCGAGGTCGGTGAAACCGTGCCCGACCCTGGAGGCAACCCGGTCCAAGCACACACGCTCAGGTGGCAGCAAGATCGCGTAATGCAGACGAAGTAGGCCGGTCGCCTGGCCGAACGCGTCCAAAAACCACGGTCCGATGACACCGTCGTAGATGACGGTGTATCCGCCGGTTGCTAGCCGGCCCGCAGCAGCCGCAGCAGCCTCGATGACAAGTTCATTCTGGTGGTGCGCCGCCGTCGTCCACGGCGCCAGATATCCCCGATCGATGAAGCCAAAGAACTCATCGCCCGCCATGCGGGCGCTCGACTCGAACAGACCGGACAGTATCCGTGACACGGTTGACTTGCCGGCCCCCGGCGGGCCAGTCACCACAATCAGCTCACCCATCCACCCATCATCGGCGATAGAGCTTCGCTACGAGCTCTCTGTCCGGCCACGCAGACCAGTGGACGATCTGTGTCCGGTGCAGGATCCTCCTGCGGGACGGCGATCATTAAACGGCTGGGCGCGCTGTCCCTAGCAAGGGTCGGGCTGTGAGCGGCGTAGAGGCATCCTCGCAGGGCAGTACGGCACCGGTACTGTTGTTGTCGGACCTGCCGGCGGAGTTCGCCCTGTTGCGCAGGCCGGATACGGACCCGGATGGCGGTGCTGCCGTTGAGCTGCTGGCCGGCCCGGTACGGGAACTGGCCGACCTGGACTCCGTACCGTCGCCGGACCACGTCGACGGCTCACCGGTCCGGCGAAGTGCATGCCCTGCGCAGCGAGCGGTTCAGTTCTGTGCAGTTCCACCTCGAATCGGTACTCACACAGAATGGGCGGCACATCGTCGCGAAGTTGTTGACGGATCTGCGGCCAGGTCCGCTGAGCCGGACCTGGCCTGTTGTCAGACGGGGTGATGCACCGCCGCTGGGACGGTGATGAAGTGGTGCTCCGGGCGCTGCGGGAGGGTCAGGCCGCGCCAGCCGATCGCGGCGGCGAGGATGAGCGTGAGACCGGCGATACCGAAACCCGCCCGCGGGCCGCCCACGCCGGCCATCCAGCCCACAAACGGGCTGGTGGCTGGTTCACAGCCGGGCAGCGCCATGTTCCAGGTGGCGTTCACCCGGCCGCGCATACCGGGGTCGGACTCCAACTGGACCAGCGTGTTCGCCAGTGAGATGAACCAGATGGAGAAGCAGCCGTCACGGCCATGCCGACGAAGGCGACTGCGACGTCCGGGGCGTACGCCGTGGCCAGGACCGACAACCCGGTGGCGCCCGCGAGCAGGGCGACCGTCCTGCCTCTGGGCATGGGCGGCCCGGCGGCGGCGAGCACAGCGCCCGGAATGGAGCCGAGCCCGAATGTGGCCATCATCAATCCGAAGCCGGCGCCGCCCAGTTTAAATACACCGGTGGCCAGCAGCGGCACCGGGACGTTCAGGTTGAACAGCATTCCGGCGGCCGCTGCCAGCACCAGGCAGGACCTGATCCTGGGATTGCTCCAGTCGTAGCGCAGTCCGCTGACCTTCGAGTCGCTCCGGTGCGTGGCCGCGGCGGCGGTGCTCGCAGTTCGGTGGCGCAGCACGACGACCAGCGGAGGGAGGAAGGACACGGCATTGAGCACACAGCAGGCCGCCACTCCCAGTGTCCCGAGCACAAGCGCGCCGAGTGCGGGACCGATGACCCGCGACGCGTTGAGCACGACCTCGTTCAGGGCGATGGCACTGGCTAGCCGCTGGGTTCCAACCAGCTCCACGACGTATACCTGCCGTGCCGTGCTGTCGGGTGCACTGATGATGCCGGTGGCCGCCGCGATGACGAAGAGCATCCAGATCCGTGCCGTTCCCGCCGAGGCGAGTACCGCGACGAGAAGGGACAGCGCGGTGAACAGGATCTGCGTCGCTATCAGAACCCGCCGCGGGCCCACCCGGTCGACCAGCCGCCCGGCGAACGGGGCCATGAGAAACAGTGGCAGGAAAGTGCACGACGTCATGAGCCCGAGGTCGACACCGCTGCCGGTCAGCTTGAGTACAAGCCAGGACAGTGCCACCCCCTGGGTCATCGATCCTGACGAGGACAGGATCTGGCTGAGGAACCACTGCCGGAACACCGGTTCCCGGAGCGAGCCGAAGGCCGGCCGCAAGTCCGGTTTGGAGCGGAACGCCCTGGCCGCGAGCATTCGGAACGAGAAGCCGCCGTGTTGGTCGTGCGAGTCCACCTGGTCATCCTCCGTGCGTGAGGCTCATGGCCGCACCAGTCGCAGTGCGCTTGGTCGAGGTGAGGGCTGCGGTCAGGACACCAGCCGGAGGAAGGCGGGGCTCGAAGCTATCGGCGTGGTGGCGTTGGCCGCGACGAAACCCGCCAGTTCCTGTACCCCCGCTATGACCGCCAGGGCGGTCGCCTCGTCCACCGGCGGGTTGACGTACTGCAGGCCGCCGGTCACCTGGCCCTTCTGTAACGAGAAATTGAAGTTGAAGGTGGGGCCGCCATTCTCGCAGAACCAGTCGTCCTGGAGCGGTGCGTCCACCGATCCGATGGTTGCTTCCCCAAATCTCCCGGTCAGGAAACGCGAGAACCGGCTGACGATGCTGACCTCCCAGAGTCGCCGCTCGGCAACCCGGAATCCGGTTGGCAGGCCGGCGCGCAGGCACACGTCCTCGACCGGGAGCCGGGTGAGGTCGCGGAGCTTGCCCCGGAGGCTTTCGAGCTGCGCCCGGAACGACTCGCCCGCGGTCCGGTTCCCTTCGGTCTCCACTAGGTCCATCACCTGGGTCCGCAGCAGTCCCGCGACCTCCAGGGACTGCGACCCGTGGCGCCCACCGTGCAGGATGCCCACACTGGTGGGCTTGTCGTCGTCCCGCCGGTAGTAGATTTCCGTGCACACCGCCAGCGCCTCGAACTTGGTGCACGAGTACTCCTGGCACAGGCTGTTGATGGCGGCCATCACCTGCGGCGACAGATTGAAGGAGATGACCCTGAGCCACGCCTTGGCCACGGATTCCCGATCCTTCATCATCCGGTCCGGCAGTGCGGGGGCCGCTCGGTCGATCAGGTGAAGCCAGTCGTCGTAGCTTCGGGCATGGCCCTCCTTGATCATTTCGTTGTAGTAGTCGGTGAACTGGGGGGTGATTCCACCGTCGGGAGGCCGCTGTAGCGCGCCTTGATCTGGTTGAGAATGGAATGGGAGGAAATCCCGTCCAGGCAGCATCCGTTGAACGCGCAGAGCAGATACGAGCGCCCCGTCGGCGAGGTCGCAAGCACCGGTCGGACGGCCAACTGCCGGGGACTCGCCCACCAGTTGTCGAGGTCGCGCTTGAGGGCAGAGATCGCCCCGCCGGTCCCGTCCCACTCCGTTGCGACCAACAACGGCTCATCGATCTCGCTGAGTTCGCGGATCTCCTGGACGACTCCACCGTCAGTCATGACCGGGCAGGGTGCGCAGAATCTCGTGCGTGTCGACGGTGTCACGGATCGCCCGCTCCAGGCGGTCGCGATCGAGCTCCGCGTCGAGCGCGATGGCCGCGAACATCCTCTTGATCGGGACATAGGTGTCGGGTGCGGCGAGGAAGTCGTGGTAAACCGCTTGCGTAGTGGGTGCGGCGATCGTCTTCATGAAACTACCTCCGTGCGTCGTCGAGGTCGTGTACAGAGCCTGACCTGCAATGTCGGCCGGGACGACCGTCGCGGTCGCTCAGCCCACGAGCCTGTGGACGGCCGCCGCCGCGGTGACCGCCCCCTGGTACCCGGCCACCTCGGCCCGCACCTTCTCAGCCGCCGCGCGCATCCCGGAGTCGTCCAGGAGCTGCTCGAAGAGCGCGCTGAGCCTGCTGGGCAGCAGATCGAGCAGCTCCCCGGTCATGCCGACGCCCATCTCGCTCAGCCGGTCGGCATCGCGCCGTCGCTCGTAGTGCCGTCCGGGTACAGCCAACGCGGGCGCCCCGTAGTGGATCGAGGCCAGTGCGGTGCTCAGTCCGCCGTGGAAGACCAGTGCCGAGCACTCGGGCAGCACCTCGTCCATGGGTAGATACTGGAACACCTGGCAGTGATCGGAGTACCGCGCGGCCGGGCTGTCCGAGCGCAGGACACACCACAGCGTGGCGCCGCCGTTGCGGCTGTGGTCAGAGGTGAGTTCAGGCGGCGGGCAGTGTCAACTGAAGCGCTGGGACGATCTCCGACAGTTGGCGACGAGCCACATGAGCAGGCAGTATGCCGCGGCATGGCTTTTGACGTGCCCTTTATCGAAATCCGGATCTGGCAATCCGATGCGATCGTGCTGTTCGACTGGCTGATGAGCACCGATCTGAACACCGTGCCAATCAGCCACCCCGCGCAGAAGCAGGCACTGGCCGACCTGCTGACCCGGCTGGAGGAGACTATCGACACCAGCGTCACCCAACAGCAAATCGACATTGCTCAAGCCGAGGTCGCGCGAGACATGGGCTGGTAATCGGCCGGGCGATCATGCCGCACGACCTCATCGACGCTGGGGTCACCGAGATGGTTGGCGTTCGGGGCGGGCCGACCGCGAACCGCAACGTGGTCGGCGTGATGAACGAGTGCAGATATCTCGCCGAGGTGACCCGGGTCCACTACGTCGATGACGTGCTCGGCCTGTTGGTGCATCTCGCCGGAACGCGTGCAGCCCTCGACCGGCGGCACGTCAGCCCAGACCGCGAACTCGCCGCCTTCGTCGCGGAGCATGCTGGCTGGTAGCTGCTCCGACCGCCGGACGATCAGTGACCGGTCACCGATCCGCTAGTGACTCACTTGGTCATCAGGGGGAGAGAGCGTCGGCGGTTCGCCGTGCAGTCGACCTGCGGACGCGTAGCTACCGCTCGAGCGGCAGCTGGTACCAACCTGTATCGACCCACCGATCGAACTTGCGACCGACCTCCTGCAAGGTACCCATCAGTTCGAAGCCGAGCTTCTCGTGCAGTGCGACGGAAGCCGAGTTTGGCTGTGCAATGACGGCTACGGCGAGGTGCATGCCGTCCGCGCGCAGCAGGGACAGCAGCTGCGAGTAGATCAAGCTGCCCAAGCCAACGCCAACCGCCTGGGGTGCAAGGTAGACCGAGGTTTCCCGGGTTTGCGCGTACGCCGGACGCGGTCGGAACGCGGCTGCGTATGCGAATCCGACAACTTCGGTTCCGTCCTCGATGACGAGCACATGGTCGCCGCATTCGTTGCTGGCGATCTTCTGCTCCCAGTAGATATTCGGCGGGTCCGTCAGATCGAAGGTGGCAACGCTGGTGCGTACAGCCGCGCCATAGATCCGCGCGATCGCAGCCACGTCCGCGGGCGATGCGGGACGGACGAGCGGCATCCCGCTAGCGTACGGAGGGCCGCACCGGCGCCCGGTGAAGGATCCCCGATCGGGACGGGAACGATCTTGATCGCCAGCAGCCGAATCGTCGCCGTAGGAGGTTCGGCTTGCGGAACGGTCGCAAACCAATGGATTCGACATTGGGGATGACCCGTTCCTCCTCCTGGTCGGTGCCGGCCCAGTTTGGGCGGCCGCCGCCTAGGCCGGCCTGGCGTTACTGCCCCCACCGGCCCGGCGGCTAGCTAGAGTCACACTTGCTAGCCGTCCAAGACGGTCCAGGATCCATCATCACCCTTGGCTGAATAATCGGAGATAGACACGGGATGTCGAGCAGGCGAATACGGGCGACTTTAATTGTGATAGTGCTGATCCAACTTGTCGCGCTTTTTATCATTGGGCGCACCCATGGTGGATCCTCGGTCGCCGTAGGTGTCGTTGTCGCCGCTGCAGCGATCGAGATAGTGATCATTTGGGGTAGTGGGCGCCGCCCGCGTAAATAGTTCGGCTGGGCAGCGCGATCAAGGATCTGCACCACTTGGTGAACGCCCTGGCCTTCGGTCGTGTCGAGGTCATCGGAGTCGGCCAGGAAGCAGCCGGGGCGCTGGACTTTCAGCTCGTTACCCCGCGAACGCTATACACGGTACTGGCTATCTCTCCGCGCGTGACCGTCCTCCCGGTAACCCCGGTGGCGTCATCGCCCTGACTCATTCCATCGAGCCCAGCCCGACCCAACAATCACTTCGGTCACCGTAGGACGTTCGGCCAGCGGGATACGGCGCAGACCCTCGCAGCAAACGAACAAGCCGATTCCTGGGCGCAGACCTGAGACCAAGCATCCGGTCAGCGGTCACGACGTTGGGTCCTTTTCCGGACGTTCGGCCCGGCGCTGTCGGACGATCCTGACATGACTGCTGAGGATTGCGATCAGTAAGCCCGCCAACAGCCACGGCGCACCCGGGCTGTGACCGGATGGAGAACGAAGGTCAATGGCGAATCCGATAATGCACAGGGTGAGTCCGACCAGACCCGCCAGAGCCAGATACCACGGCCCTCCCCAGAATGTGAGTCGCAGGGGAGGCAGTCGGGCCATGACCGCACGGTACCGGGCGGGCGGTAGTTCGTAACCGACGCACAGAGACGGGCCTGCATTCCAGTCCGCGCGCTCTGACGGCAGCCCGCAGTGGGATCCTCGAATGGCGCATCATCCTGGTAGCGCCACCCACCTACTGGTCTTCCGCCTGCAACACTGCTGATCATGGAGTCACCCCGCCCTTTGCTCGGGTCTGGAACCCGAGGAGCTTTCAAACAGCTCATGACCGACAGCACGTGGACCAAGATCGACACGGCCTTCAGAGACGAAGGCTTTAGCCCGGTCGATAGTGACGCGCTCAACGGGGACAGTAGCGTGCGGCGCAAAAGAACTCAGGAATACCTGAACGCTGTCGATTGGACCAAGCCAGCTGAGGTAGAGCGTGCCTTACGGGCTTTTGAGCGACTGCTGGTCGACGTGAGACCGGACGATATCTACGGCTCCAGTAAGGCATGGGACGGCTTCGTCCGAAATATGCAGCACGACGGCTATGAGGTGACAGATGCAGGGCACGTCAACCCCGTCGGTTCTGCTCCCTGGTGGGATTCGGGGATCTTGGCGGCCCTCCGGAGTCCGGAGGCGATTGTCGATCAGCTCGAGCGAATCAGAACAGGTTTGGGCTCTGACCCCGCTTTAGCCGTCGGTAGTGCACATGACCTAATCGAAAGTACCGCCAAGACCGTGCTGAGTGAACGTGGAATTGCTTGGAACGATCGCAAGGACGATCTCCCCGCACTGGTGAACAGAGCGCAGGATGCACTCGGGCTCCGTGCTGTGACGGCGGCGGCAGGGCCAGACGGGTCAGAACAAGTCAGACGAATCCTAGGAGCTTCAACTTCCATTGCCATCGGCGTCGGGGAACTTCGCAACCGTTACGGCACAGGCCATGGGAGGCACGGCCAATCGGGGCTGAAGCCGCGTCACGCACGCCTAGCCGTGCATGCGGCCATGACTTGGTGCCTGCTGATGCTCGATACATTGCAGGACTCAGATGCTCCATGGCACAGCGGCGCATGAGAGTCTCAGTAGCAACTCGGACGTTGACCATCAGCTCCTAGCCGCGCTCGGTCGGGGATCGTCCGCGGGCATCCTCGCGCTATCCAGACTTGCACGGGCGACTCCGGCGCCGAATCACCGGCGACTCGATCATGCCGCCTGCTCGACGCTCATCTCGACGTGCAGGCCTGCCGCGGCCACCA
>JAABVA010004636.1_pt1 | contig 12675 bp, 7 predicted proteins | sample 5560331 | NCBI WGS metagenome assembly JAABVA01 (sample SAMN12812661, study PRJNA571458) | rock metagenome | isolation source: Antarctica rocks | place: Antarctica: Victoria Land, Mt New Zealand sud | collected 2016-01-07
TCTATCAGCGACCACAGGCTACTGAGACGGTTATAGGAGGACCATCCGCATGGACATCGTCCGTCTACACGACCAGGCACTCGACGAGACGGCCCGGCTCGTCGACGGCGTGCGACCCGATCAGATGGGCCTGCCCACGCCCTGCTCCGACTGGGACGTGCGGGCGCTCCTTACTCACCTCTTCGGTGGCAACGCCCGGTACGCGGCCCTGGCGCGGGGCGAGCCGATGCGGCGCGAGCCGGCACAGGGGGGAGGACCAGGCGCCGATCTACTCGGCGACGACCCGGCGGACGCGTATCGTCACTCGGCCGCTCTGGTGGGCGCGGCGTGGCAGGACCCGGTGCTGCTCGACCAACCGTTTGAGCTTCCCATCGGCGTCCTGCCCGGGCGCGCGGCGGTCACGCTGCACCTGGTGGAGACGGTGGTCCACGGCTGGGACCTGGCCAAGGCCACGGAGCAGCACCCCGCGTTCGATCCCGATATCGTGCGGACGGCGGCGCAGTTCACCCAGGGCGAGCGCCCGCCCAGCGCCGCCTTCGCCGCGCCGGTCCCGGTGGCGGACGATCTGCCCGAGATCGACCGTCTCGCCGCGCTCCTGGGACGCACGCCGTAAGGGCGCAAGGCTACCCCCCGGTCACAGTCATGCAGGGGATGCGCCGCCGACACGCGCCTAAGCCAGCGCGTCCTGTGCAGTCCACTCGGATGCGTGCGACGTCACATGGCGCGGCTGCCTCGGCATGAGCCGAGACGCCCAGTGAGACGACGACGACGGCGTGCTAGTCGTTGATCACTTGTTGCACGACGGCGCGCCACGCCACGGTATCGAGCCGGAGTGTTTTCAGTTGGCCGCCGCGCCGTGTGGCCATGCGCCGCGCCTCAGCGAGGGCCTCGTGCGCATGGCTCTTGTCGGGGAACGTGTCGAGGGTGACGACGATCGACTCGCGCGCCTGATCCTCGCGGTCGACGTCGATGCGATAGTGGATGGGGATCGGCGCATGCTTGGCCATGAGCATGTCGCGTATCCGTCTCTTCTCGCCGATGAGAGCCGCGTTCTTCGCCATGAGCTTGCGCACTGCGGCCCCATGCAGTGCGGTTTCTCGCTGCTGTTGGGCCACCAGCAGCTCGGCCTGTTCCGCACGGTGCTGGGCATGACCGAGTTGCACCTCCAGGTCGTGGATGCGCAGTGTCATACGCTGGCTCTCGGCTTGGAACATGCGGTGCGCGTGTGCGCCTTCCGCGACCAGACGGCGTAGGGACGCGATGGTTGTGTGGGTCGCGTCGTTCTCGGTCGGAACGGGCACCAGGCGCTCGCCGATCAAGGTTTTTTCCAGTCGGTAGAACGGCGCTGGCGCATCCTTCGATCCGTGCGCGGGCGGTGGAGTATCCGAGCGCGTCATCGCAGGTAGTGTCGCACCGTGACGTCGATGCGCTCGTGTCCGAGTGCCCGGCTCACATAGAGGGCCCGCTCCCGGTCGATAACGCCCCGTGGCAGCCGCCCCTCGCCCGGTGGGAGGACGCGTTGCCCCCCCTCACAATAGAGGCCTTGGGCGTAGAGCCTGCGATAACTTTGGATGTCGAGTCGCGCAGGGACGTGCCCGACGAGCCGCTCGTCCGGCGGCCGGTCCGCCACGACCTGGACGACACACTCCTCCAGCGCCGGGAGCACCGGGGCCTGGCGTCGCTTTCCGCCCTTCCCGTTGCGTACATCGACGACGAGGCCGCCGTCCAGGTCGGCCTGAATATCGCCTACGACGAGGGCGTCGAGTTCCCGTCGACGCACGCCGGTCGCGCAACAAAACTGAATGAGAGCGACGTACCGGTCCAGGGCAATGGCGTCGTCCATGGCGACGGCGTGCCGGCTCCGCGTGATCGCCGCACGTCGGCGTCGCGGCAGAGTCACTGTCGCGCCGAGCATGCGCACGCGCGCCTCCCGTTCCTCCATCGGGTAGGCGGGTCGGTAAAACATTCTAAGGGCCGAGCGCGTCATCGCAAGCGTGAACGCGCTGTCGCCAGCATCACGGCGCAGCTCCAGGTACAGCGCGACCAGCCACTCGGCCGCCACATCTAGGTCGGTCAGGTGGCAAATGCCGTGCGTGTCGCGCGCCCAGTGAGCATACCGTAATGACACCGCTTTATATATTCCCAAAGTCTTGTCTGAGTGAATGCGCCCCGTCGAGATGGCCAGCGGAGACAGCGTGATCCCCTGGGCCTCGGCGGTCGCGCGCATCGTCCGTTTCTCGTCATGGCGGGACACGCCGATGGCCTTGAGCTCATCGAAGCGCGCGCAGACCTCATAGATCAGGCTGGGTCGTCGGCTACTCATTCGTCTCTCCCATTGGTAAACACGCCCGAGCCACAGCGGCGAACGACGGCCTCATGGGGCAGTCGCGCGGCCACAACTCGTGCCGCTGGTGGCCCCCTCGATCACATCGCCCGGCAGGCTCGCGCCGTGGATCAAGAGGTGTCTCGTCTGGGGAACGACGCGCGTGGGACCTGGCACAGCCCATCCACATGCATCGCCGAGACATGCCCAGCCAGTGATCGTCGTGGCACAGCCCGATCACCAGTTGTTCGCTGTTTAGCCTACGAAGCCTAAACAGTAAAGTCCCCTTGCGTTGACGCACCATGATGGAGCACGATGAGCGCAACGCAATTCACAACTAATAGAACGTATATTCTATTAGTTGCAGATACTTGTCAAGAGGATAAATATGATGCATGTCTCACGGTACACGCTGGTACTGTACAGCATCCACGCCATGTGGTCACCTCGTGCAGGATCGCATGGACAAGCGAGCACACGGGCAGCGTCTGACCTGCGCTCTCTCCGGCTCAACGGCCAGTGAGACGCCTACGGGCAGTTTCATCGCCAGCGGCAACATGAACGTCTGCATGGGACATCTAAGAGATGGTAATCCTATAGCTCTGCATTGTGGGCTGGAATAAGTCTACCAAGGGAACCAAAGGATATCGAACAATCTGGAAGGTCTGCACGAAGATTGTTAATAGTATCTATTCCAACACTTGTTCTGTCAAGTCTAAGCACTCGCAAATTAGTTAACTCCTTCAGTGACGCCGCGCATTTGTCGTCTATTGATGTATTGGAGAGTGAAAGAGAGCGAAGCGTAGACAAGCTTTCTATATGCATCAAGCCTCTGTTCGTCAAACTTGTATGTGATAGATCAAGTGATCCTAAAGTGGTTAGGCTACTTAACGTGGTAAGGGCGGCGTCCTGTATTGTCGAACCGCTCAAATTTAGCATGGAGAGGTGAGCGAGGTTACTAAGATACCGAAGTCCTTCGCCATGCACCCGTGTAAAAGACAAACCCAACTCTATCAGTTCTGTGAGACCTTCTATATATTGCAACCCAACATCGCTTACCTTTGTATAACTAAGCTGGACATGTTGTAAATGTGATAGTGATGAAATGTGAGATAGACCACGATCGTCTACAGATACTCGTGCGAGGTCTAACCATCGTAGCGAGGAAAGTGGCTGGAGGTATCTCATGCCATCATTGGTTATATGCGTGCCCGAGAGGCTTAAATGTTCTAGCCTAATCATTTCTCCAAGATTCATTTCATCCAGGCCAATGTCGTTTACTGTCGTATCACGTGCGAGAGAGCTTAGATTGAGCACGCACAGACCTGTAAGATTACGGAGATATTTAAGTTGGGCATTTTGTACGTGTGCTGTTGAAAGGTCAATCGCATAAAGATCGTCAGATTGGAAATGCGCGAGCGCTGATAGATCGCCTGCCCCAGCGACATCAACTATCAGGATGTTACGATTGTCTACAGGAACGGTAATAACACCCTGTGCAGGGAGCCACACCTCCTGTTGATCATTCTCTAAGAGATCTCCATCAATATCATACGTTGGGGAGTGAGGGATACCGGAACTGAACTGACCCAACGAAGAATCAGGTGGGAAATGCAGCTCTCTCATAGGTGAACTAGTATCACGCATGTGTTCTACAAGCATTTCTTCCACGGCGTTCTTTGCATGCACATCACCACCTTGTGCAATACCCCAGTAAGGACCAGGCAATACATGTTATCAGTTATTACCTAGCCAAATCTTCATGACCAGCAACCATACCAGGGCAATCGCATTTAACTGACCTGGAGAAGTTTGAGCATATAGGTAGGGTCCCAGCCTGCTTTGAGACGTTTTCCATGGATACCGATGCGAGCCGTCTTTTCCTGGCGGAGGAGATTGAGGGCGCAGTGGCGGAGGAGAGCGAGATTACGGGCGGCATAGCCCGTCTGCGCCCGGCTCTCGTCCTCACGGAACGCCATATCGAGGACCCAATGAACGCTGTTCTCAATGCCCCAGTGGGCGCGAATAGCCTGGCCTATGTCCGTTGCGGATCTCCGTGCACTGGAGAGGTACGTGCGTGTCTCAACACTGACGTTCTCGCCGACGCGCCGCTCAGCCCGCACACGGATAAGGGCCTGTAATCCAGCCCATGCCTCCTGGGGGTCAAGGTAGGAACGCCACGCAGGATCAGTCACGACCCAGGTTTCACGGATCTCAATACGCCCATGTCCGCCATCGACGGTGCGGTCATAACTGTGCTCTGTTCCTGCGAAGCCGACGTGCGCGGCGTCCGCGAAGAGGGCCGTGACCTCCTCCTGCAGACGTCCTTGATTTCCCTTAAGAGCGAGGATGTAGTCTCCCCCCGCTCCCGAATAGCCTGGGCGATCGAGGCGTGCGTACCCATGGCGTCAATCGTCACGATACAGCCCTCCAGCGCTAGCATCTGGAGAATCTCGGGCAAGGCGGAGAGTTCGTTCGATTTCGCGCACACGGCCCGTTGGGCCAAGACGAGACGGGCCTCACTTGCCCAGGCACTCACCATCTGGAGCGGCTGCTCTCCTGCCGTATGCGCCCGACACAACGCCTTCCCATCCAGGACAATAACTTGTGGAGCGAGCACCTGGGCAATACAGGTGATCCACGACCGGAAACAGGCCTCGAAACGCACAGGGTCAAGCGCGGCAAACACACGCCCAAACGTGTCATGAGAGGGAATCCCATGCGGCAGATCCAGGACTGCGGCAAACCCTGTCTCTTTTGCTCGCCCGAGTTCCTCGATCTCTACCCAATTATCAGCTCCACAGATCACCCCACAGAGCGCGATTGTCACAATGGCTAGCAGATTATGCCGTAACGCTGGTCCCGTCCGTGGATCGTCCAAGCCTTTAAAATGCGCGACAATACTCCGCTCATATCCCTCGACCATTGTCCCTCTCCTCCCTTGTGCGACAATGATTGTAGTATCTCAGCCTCCCTCATCCTAAATGCGATTGCCCTGGCAACCATACCATGTCCTCCGCGTGCACTCCGTCGAGCGAAAGCCCAACACACATTAACAGGGGACAGGCAGGTAACCTTAGTTAGGTAGCGCCTGACTCGGTATTTCCTCCCCCGGCAACCAACCGGTGCCCCCTCCTGGAGTATATCCCGGCGGGTATATTTTGTTGCCACATGAGTCATAAACATGCACGTGATAATCATGGTGCCTTGGATTAACGGTATCACCAGGTTGGAGCTCGTATGAGTGACGCTCAGCCCGAAACGTGCCATCTGGGGTATTCCAGGTAACGCTATCTCTATTAGGGAACGTTCCTCCTGATGTTGTGTTTGGCTTAGCAACTCCAGGAACTCCTAAAGTGGTATTCATCTCGTCAATATAATTCTGTAGGCTTTGCGGATCACCTGATATTGGTGCAGGGGGAAACACATTGGCATTTCCCCCGCCGGGGCCCTGATCGCACCCACAATGTTGATTCGTTGGTTGACTAGCTACATCACTTGAAGATATAGCGGTTGGAGCTGCGATTGCTGTTGGCACTGCCTGCGAGGAGGCAAGAGGTGCGTCCGGATTACCCGCAATCGGTCCTGCTACTGGTACTGGTGTTGGCTGCGCGGGAAATGCGGGGACAGAAGGAGGAGCATAGTCAGGAGATGGTTGTTGACTCAACCATCCAGCGACGCCATGGAGAGCGATCGCTCCGACGCCAACGAGCCCTGCCACAGCGCATGTACCGCCGCCAATGACCACATCGCCTGGTCCCGTCGTGGCTCCCACTGCTACTGCGCCAGCACAGACAGCTCCTGCTGCTGCTGTAACACCTGCCGGGTATGGATCGTAGAGTCCCCACCAGTCCACATAGGTAAGGGGATTATTGCCAACGTAGGCATACGGGTGCCCCGTGATGCTCACCAACGGATCACGGGTCAAGAATTGGGAGATCGCGGGGTCGTAGTACCGCGCCCGCATGTACTGGAATCGAGTTTCGGCATCCGTGTACTGCCCCGCAAAGCCGAAGGGGGTGATAATCCTCCCCATCCGGTTCTCAAGGTTGCCATATGGATCGTACGTCTGACTCCCGACGAGCGCTCCGCTACTATCCAAGACGCCGCGCGTACTGCCCAGTTGGTCGTGCAAAAGGTACTGCACGCTCGTCCTGCTCATCACTTCCAGTGGCAGCCCATCTGGTCCGGTGACGTAGGTCATCGACCCGTCATGCACGAGCAGCGGCAATCCCTCGGCGGTATCCCAGGTTTCTGGGGTTGTGCTTACACCCTGTGTCGTCGTGACGATCTTACTCTGGCGCAGGCCGTCACCGTCGTAGATATAGCTCGCCCGCGTCATGCCGACCGTCGCCGAGATGAGCCGGTCTGCCTGGTCGTAGCCGTAGGAGCTCCTGTTCCCACCATCCCCCGCGACACTCGTACGGTCGCCATCAAGGTTGTAGCCGTAGGTAGACGTCGCCGGGGACGGGCCGGTCACCCGCATCCCTGTCAGTTCGCCGGCCAGGTCGTAGGTCTCGCCGCTCGTCGCGTTCGTCGCGCCGTTGATGGTCCCCGTGATCTGGTAGGCACTGTCGGGGCTATAGCCAAGGGTGGTCGTGACCGCGCCGGTCGTCTGCTGATCGGCCACGAGCTGGGTGAGCGGGCTATAGCTGTAACGATGGCTCGCCCCGCTCACGGGATCGCGGCTGCCGCTGACCTGCCCGTTGTCGTCACGGCTGTAGCCGAACGTCCAATTGAGGCCGCCCGGCTGCTGGTCCGTGATGCTCGTGACGCGATTGGCACCGTCGTAGCCGATCACGCTCGTGAGCGGCGCCGTCGTGGGATAGACCTCGCTCGTGAGCCGGTTGCCCGGATCGTAGCTGAACTGGAACGTGTGGCCGAAAGGATCGGTCAATGCCGTCCAGTGGTTAGCCGCATCGTATGTACGCGTGATAACGGAACTGTCCGGGTAGATGAGGTGCGTCAGGTTCCCGGACAGGTCGTAACGGTAGCCAAGCGTCTGCCCCGCTCCGTTGGTGACCGTCATGGGCTGGTCGAGCAGGTCGTAGCTATAGGAGGTCGTCCCAGTCCCGTCGGTCATCGACTGGCGCTGACCACTCTTATCGTAGGTGAACTGAACATCGGGTGTTAGCGCATCGCTATAGGTGACAGTGATGGGCTCGTTGTCGGCATCGTACCCGTAGCGCGTGGTTCGTCCCATCGGATCCATGAGGGCTGTGCGGTTCCCGTCGAGGTCGTAGGTGTACGCCGTTGTCTCGGTGAGCGGATTGGTCATGGCCACGACTTGATTCATTGCGTTATAGCCATAGCTCGTCTGACGGCCAAGGGCGTCGGTCTGGGTGATAACATTGCCGTCCGCGTCGTGCCCCGTGCCGAGCGCCGACCCATCGGGCTGCGTCGCGCTGGTCCGCTGGTTTGCCGCATCGTAGCCATAGACAGTCGTGTGCGAGAGGGCGTCGGTCGCCGTGATGAGGTTGCCAGACAGATCGTACCCGTCGATGGTGGTGTGTGACAGGGGATCGGTGGTCGTGATCACGCGGTCGAGGGTGTCGTACGCCATAGTCGTCGTGTGCAGCAGCGGGTCGATGGTCGCGGTGTGGTTGCCCACGGCGTCGTAGCGGTAGACGGTCGTGTGGCCCAGCGCATCCGTCATGGCGACGCGGCGGTCGAGCACGTCATAGACGTAGCGGGTGGTGTGGCCGAGCGGATCGACGGTGGCCGTCACATTGCCGTCGGCGTCGTACTCTGTGTGCGTCTGTGAGCCGTCCGGGCGTGTCACGAGCACCGGCCGATGCGCCGCATCATACGTTGTCACAACGTCGCGCCTCAGCGGATCGGTCGTGGTGATCACGTTCCCCGCGAGGTCGTACCCCATCGTGGTTGTCCGCTCCAGGGGGTCTGTCATGCTGACGCGTCGGTGAAGTGAATCATAGCTATATTGCGTCAGATTGCCGAGCGCATCGGTGGTCGTGATGACCTGACCGTCGAGGTCGTATCCCGTCTGATAAACGCCGCCATCCGCCCGTGTGACGCTCGTACGCTCGTTGGCATCGTCGTACCCGTAGATAGTGCTGTGGCCGAGCGCGTCGGTGTTGGTGATGACCTGACCCACAGGGTCGTAGCCAGTGAGCGTGGTCCGACCGAGCGGGTCGGTCATCGAGATCGGGCGGTTGAGGGCGTCGTAGCCGTACGTCGTGCTGCGGGCGAGTGCGTCGGTCGTCGTCATCACATTGCCGGCAGAATCGTAGCCCGTACTGGCGATGCCGCCATCCGGCCGCGTGACGCTGGTCCGCTCGTTATCCGCGTCGTAGCCGTTGATCGTCTGCCGTCTGAGGGCATCCGTCGTCGTAATCAGGTTCTGGTTGGGGTCGTACTGATAGGTCGTGACGTCCCCCAGGGCGTCGGTGGTTGCCGTCGTCTCGCCAAAGGCGTTGTAGGTCATTGTCGAGGTATAGCTGATGGGGTTCGCCTCGGGGACATTACCCAACGGCCGGACCGTCGCCGTTTTGCGTCCGATGAGATCGTACTGATACGTCGTGGTGTTGCCGAGGGGATCGCTCGTGCGCACGAGGTTCCCCGCGCCATCGTACGCGTAGCGCGATGTCTGCCCATTGGCGTCAGTCCGCGCAATAATGTCGCCTGGATGTGCGGGATCGTAGGTCAGACACACCGTGGCGGTCATGGTCAATGGACCCGCGTCCGCACAGGGGATCGACGATGGAGAGGTGCGGGTCGCAGTGGACGTCGGGGTGTCGGTCGCCGTTTCCGTTGGTGCTGATGTCGCGCTACTCGTCGCGGTCGGTGAGGTCATCGCACTGCTCGTGCTTGTCGGCGACGTGGTTGGTGTCGTCGGCGTGCCCGTTGGCGCGGACGAGTTTGTCGCGGTTGGAGAGGTGGTCGCTGTCGCCGTGCCCGCGTTCAATGTCGCGGTCGTCGCCGTGTTCGTCGGCGTGCTCGTGGCCGGGATCATCGTCGCCGTGGGGGTCGCGGTGGCCGCTACCGACGGGGAGGGTGGCGCGGGGATGACCGTTGCGGTCGGCGGCATGATGGCCGGCGAGGGCGTCGACGTGTGACGCGGCGCAGTCGTCGGTGTGGAGGTTGGGATGTGCATCGCCACCCGCGTGGCGGTGGCGGCCGACGGGGTGGGCGTCTGGCGCGGTGGAGTGCTCCTGACCTGGGTGATCGCGACGCGATCGGCGACCACGTAGATATTCGCGCTCTTCTTGGTCTTTCGCCCTGTCACATGTACTGTGAGTACGTGGATGGTGTCAGCGAGGTGGACATACTGGTGGTCCAGCACGTTGCCCGTCCGGCGCGCACTGTAGAGGTCGATGAGCGCGCGGCTATGACCGTCGAGGGTCACCTCCTCAATGCCGTTGGTGGGGCCATGCACCGAGTAGAGCGCGATGCCCGTGCCCCGGAACCTGAGCGCGTAGTAAGCGTCCACCCGGCGGCTGAAGGAACTCGACCGATCGTACATGCCGATCCTGCCGCCATCGCGGCAAGGGGTACAGTGCTCCCACACGCCGACGTAGCGGAAGCGGTTGAGCCCGTTCCCCTGAGCGCTGTCGTCGATGCTGAAGATGGTAACACGACGGGCATTCCCGGCCGATGGCGGGGCAGGCCGACGCGGCATAGCCGTCGGGCAATGCGTGCGAGACGTGGAGCAGGATGGGGCGCCACGCGTGCCACCCGCCTTCCTCGACGCTGGGCGCACGCGCGTGGGCACACTCGTGGGCGTTCGTGCGCCCCGAGAGGCCGGGTCGTCGAACACGTCTACGACGACGTGTTCTCGCGGTACCAAGCGGCCCCCAAGGGCGTTGTCTCCCACCGATCGGATGTGTTCCCCTGTCACACCTATCGCCGAGTCACAGTGCCCCATGCATATAGGTAACTCGTGGACGCTGGTGGTACACGGTGGTGCAGCATCGGCGGCTCGACAGGCCAAGGCAACCATCGAGAGTGAGAGCGAGTGGTCCTTTTGGACGACATCGGCGAACGCCGCGACCAGCGCCGACTGCGGGGTCGGGGTGGGCGACCCGTTGTCCGCGTTAGCGGGCGTGCTGGTCGGCGCATCGGTACTGGCGCTCGTCGCGGTTGGGCTCGCGGTTGCCGCGATGGTTGGGCTCGCGGTCGCCGCGATGGTTGGGCTCGCGGTCGCCGCGCTTGTCGCGGTGGCGGACGGAACGGCTGTCGCCACGAGGGGCCGCGACGTGCTCAGGAGATTTCTATGCGCGTCGTAGGTCATACGAGTCACGACGCCCAAGGGGTCCGTGATCGCCGTCGTATCGTTGAGCGCGTCGTACGCGTAGCTCGTGGTGCGGCTCAGAGCATCGGTGTGACTGAGCAGGTTGCCGTTCGCATCCCAGGTGTTATGCGTGGTGTGTCCGTTAGGGTCTGTTTCAGATGCGACACCGAGAGTGCCAGGGTCGTAGGTATAGGTCCATGTCGCGGCCTGGGGTGTGCCGTAGCCCTTCGTGCGCGAGAGGAGGAGATTGCTCTGGAACAGTTCGACCGTCACGTTGCCCTTGCCGTCCGTGATCGTGGTTTGTTGCGCGCCTATGGCGTCGAGAGTGTAGGTGAAGCTTATCGTGCGGCCCATGGCATCGGTCTGCGCGGTGACGCGCCCTGCGCTGTCGTAGGTGTTCGTCACGGTGCCGCCCCGTGGGTCGGTCATGCGCGTCAGCAGATGGGTGTCGGGGGCATAGGTGAAGTGGGTCACGCCGCTGCCCACGTCCGCGGCCTCGGTGAGGTCACCGTCCGTGTTATAGGTGAAGGCGACCATGCGTCCGATAGGATCGGCGATCCCGCTGATGTGGCGACCGCTATACGTGAGGGTGAGGCTGCGCCCAGCTGGGTCGGTGATGGTGGACAGCCGGCCGTTCGTGTAGCCCAGCGTAGTCGTGTAGCCATTGCGATCGGTCTGGGAGAGGAGTTGCCCGACAGTCGTGGTTGTTGGTGTGCTGAAGGTGTAGTGCGTTTGGTCGCGGCGCGCGAAGGTGAGCGTGCCGTCGCCATTGTTCACGAGCGTCGCCAGGACACGGCTGGGAGGCTGATACGTCGTTCCCGAGAGGGCGAAGGTCACGTCCGTGCCGCCTTCCTCGGTGACCGTGACCGTGCTTGAGGCGTCGGTCGTGAGGTGCATGTCGTAGGAATCGGTCCACCCATGCCCGAGGGGTCCGTCCTGCGCGGCTAAAAGCGCCTTGTACGTGCGCACGAAGCGCAGGGGCAGGCCGCGTCCAGGGATAGAGACATCGGTGAAGCTGTGCGTGAATTCGCCGGTCGCGCAATCCACCGGCTTGCCAGCGCATGGCGGTCGATACAACTCGCTCTCGCTGCCGAGCTCGCTCGCCAACGACCCTGCGAGGCTGAGCGGCAAGAGAGGGTCTTGCAGGCTCGTGCCCATAGTCAGGCCAAGTTCACCGTTACCGTTCTCGTAGAGGATCGCCTCCATAGGATAGATGCCGGGCGCCGGAAAATCGACGGTGATCGACGTGCCACCCCACCCCCCCGAGCCGCCGACATAGGGGTAGCCCGTGGACGGTCCTGTGACCCCTGGGTTCGTCGGCGTTGGCTGTTGGCCCGCCCTATTGGGGCCAATGTAGAGTGCGAAGTTGTCGTCATGGTAGAAGGCGAAGGTGTATGAGCCGGCGGCCCTCACGATCAGACCGGAGATAAAATCGGCGCTGAACTCGCCTTCTGTCCTGGGGAGGGTCTGTGCACGGCAGACACTACCTGGTAGCGGGATGACATCCACCATAGGCCTGCTGTAGCTGCCGGCGCTGAGGGCAGGATCACCGGGGCTGTTTCGCGTACAGTACCTCGCCTGGACGCCGCCGCCCAGCGGGTTGAAATCGATGACCGGGAACTGCCCCATGTCCGCTCCGTTTACCTTGACGGAGACGGGAAGGATACTCACGACCGGAGCAGAGGGCTCACTGTGTGTAGAAAGTGACCGCGCGTGCGCCGTCGGTGGGTCAAGGCTCACGCGCGGTGGTCGTGCATCTAGCCTCAACGCCTGGGCAGAGTGAGCAGGCAGTGCTCGTGCTTGGGGAGCGATAGCGGTAGCAGTCGCCCCTGATGTGGCTACCGTCCTTGGGACAACGCCCAACACGAATGACAGTGCCAGGAGCAGCCTATAACCCCGAATGCGCACGCGCATCATCATCTTCCCCTCGCTATTCAGGTTTGGGCACGCCATCATCGAGCCATGTCTTATTGTTCTGTCTGTTACGGTGAGGGTGGAGGGAGCTGACTCATCCTATTGTTGCGCTGCGACGCTTGCTCTTGAGGTGTCGCTCCCTTCGCTTTGCCGCACGCGGCTGGTAGACCGGACGGAAGGCTGTCGC
>JAABVA010004638.1_pt1 | contig 12672 bp, 12 predicted proteins | sample 5560331 | NCBI WGS metagenome assembly JAABVA01 (sample SAMN12812661, study PRJNA571458) | rock metagenome | isolation source: Antarctica rocks | place: Antarctica: Victoria Land, Mt New Zealand sud | collected 2016-01-07
CTCGAAGCGGCTGATCGCTCCGTCGAGCTCCGCCGGGCCGGGTTGCATAGTGACGTCGAAGATGCCGCTCGCGGTGTTAACCATGCCGCTCATTTTGCACGTACGGCGCGCCGTGCCGCTCGACGATGGTCAGCTGGGACGGCGATCGCGCGGTGACCTACGGCCGTGGCGCTGTTGCTACTGGTTGACGCAGGATTGTGCGCAGCTTTGCTGGCGCGGTGCGGCGGGGGTCGCTGAGATAGATCTCGTGGTGTAGACCCGTCGGCTTGAGCGAGTGCTGGGGCTGGTACTCGTCGTGCAGTCGGGCAAGTATTGGGCCCTCGTCGTCGTAGCTGCCGACGTGCAGCGTCTGTGCGCATCTGCCCTCGTCCAACGTGTACGGGCGCAGTTGGCTGGCCGCGACAGCACCCTTCTCGTCGGCGATCCGCACGACCTCGCTCAGAACGTCTGCGCCTACCCAGTCTGGTTGGCGGATCATCATGCGCCAGGACCAACTCGCCTTGTCTCGAGTATGGAAAGTGGCCATGTCGTCGGCCCACCATTGACCTTCAAGGGGGAGCACGACGTAGTCGCGGTGGAGTTCGCGCTTGCTCAGGAACTTCGCTGCGTACGACGCGCTGAACAGCGCCTCGATCGCGTGTCGGTAGTCCTCCGACACGTTCGGGTCGCCGCTGCCGTCGATCGCGAGGAAGGTCATCGGTGGGACCACGATCTCGACGAACACTCCGAGTTTTGGTGCGTAGAGATCTTTGCGCTCGGCCTTCAAGTCAGTGCCCGCCATCAGCGACCTCCAACAGTTCGATCATGCGCCGAGCGACCAGTCGGTCTCGAAGGGCGTCGAACGCCGCGCCTGGTCGAGATTGCGGCCGTGTAGCGTCCTTCCCCCGACTCTATGAGGCGAGCCATCCGCGGTGAATGGCCGGGCGCGGACCGCCCGCAGAGCGATGCTCTATCGGTCGTCGCGTCAGCGTGCGTGTAGGTGTTGTTGCAGCTGCTGGTAATCGATGGGCCTGGTCGTCGGTGCGGTGTCGGTGCGGGCTGCCGCCGCTGCGTCAAGGGCAGCGGCCAGTGCGTGACGGTAGAGCGTTGAGCCAGTGCTGACGCGGACGACACCGGCAGCGCCGAGGTTCGCCAGGCTGACCCCGGGCTGCCAGAGCACGTTGACCTGAAACGGGTTCGCAACCTGCAAAAGCTGATGCTGCGAAGCCGGTCGAACACGCTGGTCAGCGTACGGCGGGTTACGCAGCGCAATGCTGGCCGCAAGACCGCGGGCATCGACGGGCAGGTCGCGTTGACCTCCCCGGCCAGGGCTTCGTTAGCGGGGGATATCCACCGCCGCACGGCGCCGTGGCAAGCCCGTCCGGTCAGGCGGGTGTACATCCCGAAGGCGGGTGGGAAGCAGCGGCCACTGGGGATTCCGGTGCTGCGGGATCGGGTGCAACAGGCCCGTGTCGCCAACGCGCTGGAGCCCGAGTGGGAGGCACGGTTCGAACCACGCTCGTATGGGTTCCGGCCCGGGCGTGGCTGCCATGACGCGATCGAGGCGATCTTCTGGACGCTCAAGGGCCGCCGGTCCAAGCGCCAGTGGGTTCTGGACGCGGACCTGTCAGCGGCGTTCGACCGCATCGACCACGACCGGCTCCTGGCCCACCTCGGCACCTTCCCCGGCCGGGGAATGGTCGCCGGTGGCTGGCTGCCGGCGTGGTCGAGCAGGGCCGGTTCGCCCCACTGTGGAGGGCACTCCTCAGGGTGGGGTGGTCAGCCCGCTGCTGCTGAACATTGCGCTGCACGGGATGGAAGAAGCCGCCGGAGTCCGCTACCCGCGCTGCGACCCTCACGGGGCGAACGTGGCAGCGGGCGCTCCGGTGCTGGTGAGATACGCCGACGACTTCGTTGTCCTGTGTCACACCAGGGACCAGGCCGAACAGGCCTGGCACCGGCTGGGACAGTGGCTGGCCCCCAGGGGCCTGGCGTTCAACGAGGACAAGACACACATCGTCCACGTGGACCAGGGCTTCGACTTCTTGGGGTTCAACGTGCGCCGTTACCGCGGCAAGCTGCTCATCAAACCCAGCCCGGCGGCCGTCAAGCGGATCCGGGGCCGGCTCGCCGCCGAGGTGGTCTCCCTTCGAGGAGCCAACGCCGAAGCGGTGATCCGGCGGCTCAACCCCGTCATCAGGGGCTGGGCCGCCTACTACCGGATCGCGGTCTCCAAGGAGGTGTTCGCCACGGTGGACCATCACCTGTGGCGAGCCACCTACCGGTGGGCGCTACGCGCCCACCCGAACAAGACGAGGCACTGGGTCGTTGACCGGTACTTCGACGCGTTCAACCCGTCCAGGCACGACCGGTGGGTCTTCGGTGACCGCGACAGCGGCATCTATCTCCGCCGGTTCGCCTGGACGAAGATCGTCCGCCACCGAATGGTCATGGGCACCGCGTCACCAGATGACCCGGCCCTGGACCAGTACTGGGCGCGGCGGCGCCGCACATCGTTCTCCCTGATGGGCGGGCTTACCGCGTCCTTGCTGCTACGCCAACAAGGACGCTGCCCCGCATGTGGAACGTTCCTGCTGGACGCCGAACGTGGTCCACAAAGCCCACGAGAGTGGGAACAGTGGACCCGCACCCTCAGGAGAGCACTGAGCATGAACGCCCTCCTGCAGGAAAACGCCCCCGGCGACGATCGGACCGTGTACCGCCTGACCCACGCCCACTGCCACTACCGGATTGGCAACGGGACAACAGTCAGCCGACAACGCCCGAGGGGCTTGCTTGAGCCGGATGCGGTGAAAGTCGCACGTCCGGTTCTGAGGGGGCCCGGGCGCAGCAATGCGCTCGGGCTACCCGACAAGCATACGACGTGGTCGACCGGGGTTGTCGGTATCTGCTGACGGGACCGGTGTGGTGGCCCATGCCGGGAGCATCGCGGTGAGGTTACTGGCCGACCGGACCGGCCTGAGCGCAGAGCTGTCCAGTAACTCCGTGGCGGCGTGACCCTCATTTGCCATCGGTGAGGGCGGGCCGGTTCACTCACCCTCGGCGAGCGCTGCGAGCTGGTCCTGCGATGCCCCAAGTTTGCCGGGCGGTGGTCGCCCGAGCAAGAACGGTCCCCCGCCGCAGTCCTCGGTCGGCGGTGCCTGCAACTATGAACGCATGGATCAGGCTGTTGCGGAGCTCATCTGCGTTATCGGGACGATCGTGGCGACGGCGGGCTCTCGATTCGTGCTGCAGCAAGGCCAAGCTGACAGGCGCACGCTGAGAGCGGAACACAGGGGCCGTCCGTCGGGCTGGGTGACTTGTTGGTGCCACTGGAATAGGAAGTCTGCTCACGCCCACTTCGAGATGCCTTCGGTGCCGACTGTATGCGCCACGCGCCGCAGCAGTTCTTGGAGCGTGGCAGCTTGCGGGAGGTTTCGGGAAATGCGACGGCGAGCCGAGCATGGAGCTTAGACAACTTCGTTACTTCGTCGCTGTGGCCGAGCACCTGCATTATGGCCGCGCTGCGAAATACTTGCACATGGCTCAACCGCCGCTGAGCCAGCAGATCCAGCGCCTTGAAGCTGAGTTCGGCGTGGAGTTGTTCCGTCGGACCAGCCGCAAGGTGGAGCTCACTGAGCATGGTGCGCAGCTGCTTGACGCGGCCCGGCGGGTTCTGGGTGAGGCCGACAGTGTCCTCGACTTGGCTAGCGGGCTGAAGGCCGGTACCGCTGGGCATCTTAGGATCGCGTTCGTCGCGTCGGCGCTCAACTGGGGACTTCCTCCGCTGCTGCGTAATTTCCGGGAGCAGAACCTCGCTCTGGAGATCACGGCGACCCAGATGCCCGTGAAAGACCAGGTAGCTGCGCTTGTCGAAAATCGCATCGACATCGGCTTCACACTCTCAAGACTGACTTACGACGAACTGCTCGTGCAGGTGATCTCCGTCGAACCGTTGGTTGCTGTCCTGCCTATAGATCATCTCCATGCCGGCGACGATTCGGTGGAGTTGAAGGACTTGGCGCACGAAACCTTCCTCACGTGGCGGGCACCGTTCGGCCCGCACCTCGACGACTTCATCACGAGGGCATGCGCACAGGCGGGCTTCATGCCGCGGGTTGGCTACCAGGGCCCCCAGATCCACACGGTGGCGAGCATGGTCGCGGCTGGCTTCGGCGTATCTCTGATTCCGCAGTGTGACCGTCGCATGGCAGTCCCTGGAGTGGTTTTCAAGGACTTGGCTCCGCCGGCACCTTGGACGGTGTTGTCCGCCGTCCGGCATCGCCTCAGGAGCAACCCGATCGTCGATCGGCTTATGGATGAGCTGCCCTCTATTGATATTCAGAACGTGGGCAATTAGAGGATTTCGATATCGACAGCGTATTGCATCAGGGGATCCCCTCAACCATGCTCGGGTCAGCAGCACTCTCAATGAGGAGACGACATGACCCAGGCCTCGAGCGATACCCCGAACACCTCGGGACCATCCCGGCCGTTCTCTGCTAGGGCCGAGGTAGAGGCCCGCATGGACCGGCTGCCCATGACGTCCAAACACCGACGCATCGCCGCGGTCGTCGCGGCCGGGACGTTCTTCGACGCGTTCGACGCGCTGATCCTTGGCATCGCGCTCACCGTCATCGCAAGGAGTCTCGGGCAAGGTTTTGTGGGCACCGGTGTCCTGATCAGTGCGGGATACCTCGGCCAGGCTATCGGTGCCCTTGCTATCGGGGCGGTATCCGACCGTCTGGGCCGCCGGCGGACCTTCCTGCTAGCAATCACGTTCTTCAGCTCGCTCAGCGTGGCATGCGCGCTGGCCTGGAATCTCGAGTCACTGACGATCGCGAGGCTTCTGCAAGGTTTAGGCTTAGGTGCCGAGGTGCCCATCGCGGCTACGTTGATCAGCGAATACGCGCCGGCCCTCAAGCGCGGTCGCGCAGTCATGGTTTACCAGTCGATCTTCGCCTGGGGCGTGTTCGCCGCCCCGGTGGTAGGGCTGATCGTGTTTTCGCTTATCGACCCCAATATTGGGTGGAGGGTGTTGTTCGCCCTCGGTGTCCTTCCTGCGTTCCTGGTCCTCTTCGGTCGCCGGGCGATCCCCGAGTCTGTCCGCTGGCTGACCTCGAAGGGTCGGGTCGAGGAGGCTACGACGATCGTCGCAGCCTTCGAGGATGTGGCCCGGCGCGAAGGCAAGGACCTGTCGATCCCTCGACCCGTCGAGGCAGACGTCGCTCGTCCGACCCGACTGGCTGAGATCTTCAGCCCTGCCTACCGGACCCGCACCCTGCTCAACGGGACTCTCTGGTTCACGGTCTACTTCGTCTCGTATGGCTACACCGTGTGGCTTCCGTCCCTGTATGTCACCATCGGTGGCTTGAAGGTCAGCCAGGCCTTGTATCTCACGTTGGCCGTAGCGATCGGGCAGCTCATTGTTGTCTACGCCTTCGCGTTCACGGTCGACCGAATCGGACGCAAGCCGTTGTTCGTTGCTGGCTACCTCGTGGCCATCTTCGGAGCCGTGTTGGGCATCATCATGGTCCTGGCAGGAGCAACTAGTTGGCCCACGTTGTTCGTGGCCGGTCTATTCCTTGCGATCGGCACGTACGTTCCGGCCGCTGGCCTGTACCTCTACATCCCCGAGCTCTACCCGACGCGAATCCGGGGGTGGGGCACAGCGGCGGGCAGCAGCATGAACCGCATCGCGAGCGTCATAGCGCCAACGGCCGTCGGCGCTCTCCTCGCCAACGGATTTGGTTTGAGGTCTGTGTTCGCGATGTTTGGCATCGTGTTGGTCGTCGGGCTGGCAGCGATGCTCGTGTGGGGTGTGGAGACCAAGGGTCGATCCCTAGAGGAGACCAGTGAGCTCGTTGGCTGACAACTGCGGAGACTTGCTCGCGATCCTGCGTTCTCGTCCACAGCGGGTCATGACATCCACCGAGGTGGCGGCGAAGATGCGACAGGTTGATGCCCAGCAGATCACGCGAGCGGTTGCGGCCCTGCGGGACGCTGGCGCGATCGTCGTCCGCGCGGCAACGCCTGCGGACCCGCACTTCCCTGCGATATCGGCACTCGCGGCAGTCGACGAGCCACTCGACGCACCCAGTGCACTGTCCGACGCCCACCGCAGAGCGGAGAACTGTGTGGCTGTGCTGCAACGGCAGCTACTGCGTTCTCACCGCTGCACCTGATCGTCTGCACCACTTTCACGCCGTCATTGACCCGAGGAGCCCGACGTGCACGTAGCCGTAGACATCGGCGGTACCTTCACTGACATCGCCGTCCACGATCCGGTCAACGACCGGGTCTCCTTTCACAAGGTCCTCAGCAAACCAGGAGACCTGGTCGGCGGTGTCCTGCAGGGACTGGACAGCTGTGGTGCCCCCTTGGCTTCCATCCAGCTCCTCGTGCACGGCTCCACCGTGGTGATCAATGCGCTCTTGGAGCGCAACGGCGCCACCACGGCACTCGTGACAACCACGGGATTCCGGGACATTTATGAGATCGGACGGATCAACAGACCGGAGTCGTTCAACCTCGACTTCCGCAAGCACCGACCGCTGGTACCGCGTCACCTCATCTTCGAGGTCGACGAGCGCGCCCGCTACGACGGTTCCGTGCAGACCCCCCTCGACGAGGCGCAGGCTCACGCGGTGGCCGAGCGGATCGCTGCCACCGGTATCGACGCCGTAGGGGTCGTCTTCCTCCACTCGTACGCCCACCCCCAACACGAACACCGCATGGCCGCCATCCTGCGCGAGGTCTGCGGTGACGGAATATTCGTGACTACCTCGGCCGAGTTGTCCCGCGAGTACCGAGAGTTCGAGCGCACCTCAACCACCGCAGCCAACGCCTACGTGGGACCTCGGGTCAGCGGGTATCTCACGGACCTTCGTGACCGGCTTGAGACTCGGGGGTTCGTGGGGGACCTGCTGCTCATGCAGTCAAATGGGGGCCTGTGCGACGTCGCCACGGCGAGTACCCAGTGTATCCAGATGGTGGAGTCCGGTCCGGCCGGCGGCGTCCGCGGCACCATCGAGGTCTCCCGTCACCTCGGGATTGACCGGGCCATTTACTTCGACATGGGCGGCACGACTGCCAAGACGTGCGTGATTCAGGACGGACAGGCCAAACTGTCGTCGCAGTACTTCGTCGGCTCCTACGCCGAAGGGCTGCCCCTTCGCGTCCCTGTCCTCGACATCACCGAGATCGGCACCGGCGGCGGCAGCCTGGCCTGGCTCGATGAGGCGAAGGGTTTGCACGTCGGGCCGCGCAGCGCCGGCGCGGATCCGGGACCTGCCTGTTACGGCGGCGGCGGAACACAACCGACCGTCACCGACGCGCATGTCGTCCTCGGCCACTTGTCGCCGTCGCGCTTTCTCGACGGGCGGATGCGCCTGGACACCGACGCCGCATACCGGGCCATCGAGGTCCATGTCGCCCACCCGCTCGGTCTGACAGTAGTCGAGGCAGCCCAAGGCATCCTGGCCATCGCCAACGCCGCCATGGCTAACGCGGTTCGTGCCGTCACAACGGAGCGCGGCTTGGACCCGCGCGACTTCACCCTCGTGGCCGCTGGCGGCGCTGGCCCGATGCACGTGGTCGACGTTGCCGCAGAGCTTGGAATCAGCCAGGTGCTCATCCCCCACGCGCCCGGCACGTTTTCCGCCCTCGGCATGCTGACAGCCGACCTGCGCCGCGACTACGTCCGCACTCACTTCGTCCCGTTCGACGATGCGGACGTTGCGGCACTGGAGCACCTCTACCAGGAGCTGGAGGCAGGCGGTCGCGGCGACATTGACGCGAGCACCGGCAATACCCAAGCGTTGAGCAGCGAGCGCAGCGCGGACATCCGATACGTCGGCCAGGAACACTCGGTGACGGTGCCGGTAACCGGAGCAGTGGACGCTCCCGGGGCGCTGGTGGCTCTCAAGGCGGCATTCGACGACGTCCACGGACAGCAGTTCAGCCACAACGCTCCCGACGAGCCGGCAGAGATAGTCAGCCTCCGAGTGTCTATCGTGGGGAAACGGCAGCCGCTGCAGATCGCAGCCGTCGATGATCGCGGCACGCCGTCGGACCACTTCATTATCGAACGCCGTCCCGCAGCACTCGGCCAGGACCTCCAGCTGCACCCGGTCGAGGTGGCCGACCGGGCGCTGATGGGGAGCGGGGCTGCTCTGAAAGGACCCGCGCTCATCGAGGAGGCGGGGTCGTGCCTGTGCATCCCCCCTGGAGCCATCGCCACCTGCGACACGTCCGGCAACCTGTTCGTGGAGGTCGAAAGTCTATGAGCACCACTGCACCGCGTTCGGCGGCCATCACCGACGAAATCATCCGCGGGTCACTTGTCGCGATCACCGACGAGATGAAGAGCAACCTCATGCGCACCGCCTACAACCCGATCATCTACGAAGCCCTCGACTACACCGTGGGACTGTTCGATATCCACGGGGACACGGTCTCTATCGGCCTCGGACTCCCGATGTTCATCAAGGGCCTCTCTGAGACGGTGAAGGCGAAGATCGCGTTCTGGGGACTCGACAACCTACGACCCGGCGACGTTCTGCTGACCAACGATGCGTACGTCACGGGCAGCCACCTCAACCACATCGTGCTGACCGCGCCGATCTTCCACGGCGGCCGGGTCGTGGCGTTCTCCTCCTCCATGGCGCACTGGATCGATATCGGCGGGACACTCGGCGGGCGCACCACGGACATCTACTCCGAGGGATTACAGATCCCGTTCGTTAAGGTCATCAAGGAGGGCGTCGAGGATCCCGAGATCCTGGCCTTCATCGCCATGAATGTCCGGCGACCCGAGCTCGCCTTCGGCGACTATCGGGCGCAGATAGCAGCCATCCGGACGGGCGAGCGGAGGCTGTCGGCGATGCTGGACCGCTACGGCCTCGACACCGTCATGTCGAGCATCGAGCGGATGTACGCCCACAGTGAAGCGCTGGCGAGATCGGCCGTGGCGCAGGTCCCGGATGGGGTCTATTCGGCTGAGACGCTGATGGACGATGACGGAATCAGCGACGCACCCATTCCTATCAAAGTGACCGTCACGATCCGCGGTGAGCGGATGATCGTCGATCTAACGGAGATCAGCCCTCAGGTGTCGGGCTACTTCAACTCCGGTCCAGCGGCGGGACGATCGGCGAGCCAGGTGGCGTTCAAGTGCCTCACAACCCCCTTGCAGATGCCCATCAACGAGGGCGCCTTCCGACCCCTTGAAGTAATTCTCCCGCCGGGGCGCGTGGTCAGTGCGGAACGTCCAGCGGCCATGCAGTGGTGGATGACGATTCCCATCACCGTCGTTGACACCATCTTTAAAGCGCTTGCGCCCGCCATGCCTGAACAAGTGCACGCGGCTCACCACGCCGACCTCAATATCGCCTACATCTCCGGAATCGACGACGACGGCCGCTTCTTTCAGGACCTCGTCAACATTCCCGGAGGGGGGTGGGGGGCCGGCCCTCACGCCGACGGCATGCCGGCGACCGTGTGCATCAACGACGGCGACACCCACAACACACCGGTCGAGGCCAACGAGGCGCGCCTGCCCATCCTCGTGGAGACCTACGGGCTGCGAGCCGACTCCGGCGGTCCGGGACGTCATCGCGGTGGCCTCGGCGTGCAGATGACCACACGCATGTTGTGCACCTCTCGCTTCAGCGCCGGCGTCGAGCGGACCCGCTCCGCACCGTGGGGCCTTAATGGCGGCGCCGCGGCTCTGCCCAACGAAGTGCGCTACAGCCGCGGACACGTCCTCGTCGTGCCGCCCACCGGGAAAATCGACGCCACAACGCTCAGCCCGGGCGACTACATCACCATCCGATCCGGAGGCGGCGGAGGGCACGGCGATCCGAAACTGCGACCAGTGGAGCAAGTCCTTCGCGATGTCATCGATGGCTACGTGACCGCGGTTTCAGCCCGCACTGTCTACGGCGTGGCCATCGATGACTCCGGCCAAGTCGACCCCGACCAAACCCGCTCACTGCGGGGCCTTCAAGAGAGAAGCGACGACGTATGAAGATCATCAGCTACCGACACGACAACCAAGACAGCTTCGCAGTAGTCACAGACGGCACCCCCGAGCAGGGGCACGCCGTAGACGGAAAGGCGATGAACCCACAGCTGACCTCTCTGTTAGACGTACTGCGCGCCGGCGCGTTACCCCAGTTGGCCGACTACGCCAAACACCGCGACCCCGATGTGGATCTCTCCACAGTCACCTTGCTGCCGCCGGTGATCGGCTCGTCGAAGGTGCTGTGCGCGGGCGTCAACTACGCTCCCCACCGGGATGAGGCGAACCTCGCCCAGGCGGAACACCCCACGATCTTCACCCGGTTCGCAGATACCCACGTTGCCCACGGCGACCCCCTGGTTCTCCCCTCGGTGGCACAAAATTTGGACTTCGAGGGCGAACTACTCGCAGTAATCGGCCGGCCCGTCTACCGGGAAACCCCTGAGGAGGCGGCAGACGCCGTAGCCGCGTGGTCCTGCTACAACGACGGCAGCCTGCGCGATTGGCAGTTCCACACCAACCAATGGACTCCCGGGAAGAACTTTCTGAACACGGGCGGCTTCGGTCCATGGATCGTCACCGTCGACGAGGTTGGTGCCGTAGAGGAACTCGAACTCACGACACGCCTCAACGGCGAAGTGATGCAACGCGGGATCTTCGCCGACCTGATCTTCGACGTGCCCGCCCTACTCTCTTACATCTCCCAGTTTACCCCCCTGGCTGCGGGTGACCTCCTATTGACTGGGACGCCAGGAGGGGTGGGCGCATTCCGCGAGCCGCCACTCTTCCTCTCCGTTGGAGATGTCGTCGAGGTAGAAATCGGCGGCGTGGGCACCCTACGCAACCCTGTAGCATCCGAATAGCGCAATCTCCGTATTCACTCTTGCCTTCCCCAGGCAGACGGGCGAGGTCAACGCCACACGGATATATTGCTTTTGAAGGATCGTCCGATTTATCCGGCCCGCTTCTGAACGTCAGCATCTGTAGCCGCCAGGGTGGGCAGCCCCAACTGCCACGTCGCCACCCTCGCCCGGTCAGCGGACCTGCCGTGGCGCCGTGTGCAAGTCCGCTGCCCGCAAGCAGCTGTCGCCATAACATAACGGGCATACAGACGCGCCGACCCTGGGAATGTCTCAAGCGGGTCGATCGCGACCCGACGACAAAGGGAAGCCAATGCTGATTGCAACCTATGGTCGGTTTTGGGAGAGCGAAAAGTGGAGTTGGGAGCGCATGGCTGGCTGCTCCTCGGTCCGCAGGGCCAACACTGGCACCGTGCAGATAGCAGACTTCCGCCATCTCGTGGCGTGGATTTGTTCTAGTGGCTTATCCATTTCACTGCCGGAGCCGGTGTCGTTAGTTGATCGAGTCGAGGCTCGTCGCCGCGCGCCAGGGCCGGTCTTGCGGCGGCTGGGCGAGGCTGGCGGGTCGTGAGCGTGGCCCGTGCACGCCGGGCGGCTTGACTGCTTTGTGCGACGGGTTGGCCACGAGTTGTTTGTAGGTCAGCGGCGCCGTGCCGGCGGCGTACTGCAGCTGTCGGTAGAACAGCAGGCCGCGGGCGCGGGAGTGGCGCCGGTTGAACCGGAAGCAGAACTCCTCCAGGTATGACTGGATGTGCTCAGCGTCGACGCGTCCCTGGTGGGTGCCCAGCAGCCAGCGCTTGCACAACGATGCGACCCGGTGCACCGCGGGAAGCAGTTCGTGCGCGTCGTGTCCGGAACCGGCGACCGGGTGGGGTTCGTGGACGAACCAGTCCCGGCAGGCCTTCGGGTAGGCAGACCAGCCGTCGGTGACGACCGTGGAACCAGGCTCCACAGCGTTGATCAGGAACGCACGCAGGGTCGTGGCGGCAGCGTTATCGATCACGCTCATCCGGGCCCGCCCATAGCCGCGCGGCTCGTGCAGCTCGACCGCCACCACCACCAGCGTCTTACCCAGCGCACCGCGCCCAGGCACTCCCGGCTGCTCCCCGCCAGAGGAAGGTCTCGTCGACCTCTACCCGCCCGGCGAGCAACTCCCGGCCGGGGCGCACCATCGCGGTCCGGTAGCGGTGCAGCATCGCCCACGCCGTCTGGTAAGAGCCCAACCCGAGCAGGCGCTGCATCGTCAACGCCGCCACCCCGCCCGGATCGGCAGTCATATACCAGGCCGCGGCGAACCACACCGTCAACGGCGTGCGCGTGTCCTGGAAGATCGTCCCGGCGGTCCGGGAGACCCGCTTGTCGCACCCACCGCAGCACCACACCCGCCCGCGCGCCACCGTCGTCGCCGGCCGCTGGCAGCGCGGACACACCGGCCCCGACGGCCAGCGCAGCCAGTCCAGGTAGTCCATGCACGCCTCGTCATCGGGGAACCACGCCCTCAGCTCCCCGTACGAGCCTGGATAGTGCAGGCCCCGCGTCGGCATCCCATGATTACATCAGGCACCCGGCAGTGAAATGGATAAGCCACTTGTTCTATAACGACGTTGGTGTTTACTACGTGGGTCTGGCCGCCTGGGGCCAAGGAATTGGCGGACGACTCAACCCGGATCCACCGCTGAAATGTGGCTCTCCTGACACATCCGTGGGTCACTTCCGGCCGGGGAGGATGGGGCGGTGGCCGCCGAGGTTGAGCATGGCCAGCGCGATGAGTGCGTCGGGAGATCTGAATCCGAACGCGACGCGGGTGAT
>JAABVA010004642.1_pt1 | contig 12668 bp, 17 predicted proteins | sample 5560331 | NCBI WGS metagenome assembly JAABVA01 (sample SAMN12812661, study PRJNA571458) | rock metagenome | isolation source: Antarctica rocks | place: Antarctica: Victoria Land, Mt New Zealand sud | collected 2016-01-07
GCGAGCCGCACAGTTCTGCCCGACGATGAGACGAGCGCACCGGCGTCCCCTGTGTGGACGACGTGCGCCACACACCGCGCGCGGTCTGACCGGCGCAAATGTCCGAGACCCCAAGAGAAGCGCCGCCCTGCTGGACCGCCTTCTGCACCGCTCGGTGGTCCTGGACATCGGCGGCGACTCCTACCGGCTACGTGACCACCACGCCCGCACCCACACCCTCCGAGCGGCCTGACATCGACATTCACCAGCAACGGCAGCTCTTCCCCGCCTTGGGTGACGTCGGGATTGGGAGCAGGTGCCGTCAGAGTTCAGGCCCAAAGCCACTGGCCCGTCCGGGCCGGTATCGCAGCGTCGCGGGGAACCTGCGCGTGAAGGAAGTCGCGGTCGCACCCGGCGGGAAGGGCGACGGGGATGAGGGGGCTCGGGCGCAGCGGTTCGTGGTGTGTCACAACCCCGAGCAGGCCGACCGCGACGCCGCGGTCCGAGGCCGTCTCGTCGCGCACCTCGAGCAGCTGATGGCCCGCTCCGACACCTGGACCGAACGTCGCCGCAACGAGTTCGTCGGCTCGCTGAAGTCCAAGCCCGGGCTGCGGCGTTACCTGCGCCGCACCAACGGCGGGCTGCTGCGCATCGACGCGACCGCGATCAAACGCGAGTCCCACCTGGACGGCAAATGGCTGCTGCGCACCTCCGACTCCACCCTCACTCCCGAAGACCTCGCCGCCGCCTACAAGACCCTGCTGCAGGTCGAACGCGGCTGGCGCGACATGAAGGGCGCCCTCGGACTCCGCCCGGTCTTCCACTACCGCGAAGACCGGATCCGGGCACACGTCCAACTGTGCTGGCTCGCACTGCTGCTCATGCGGGTTGTCGAGAACGCCACAGACGACAGCTGGCGCAACGTCCGCCACGAACTCGACCGGATGCACCTAGTGCCGCTCGGGCGCCGGGGGAGGGGCGGCTTGCGGGTCGTCTGCCTCCATGGTGGGGGCGGTGGCCTTGCCGACGACGTGGGTGTACAGCAGTGCGGCGACGATGCCGCCGAGGATGTCGGCGATCACGTAGACCCACAGTGAGGTGTAGGTGCCGGACATGATCGCGGGGCCGAGGGCCCGGTCGGGGTTGACGGCGCCGCCGGTGATGCCGCCGCCGATCAGGACGGCGGCGACCAGCGCGAACCCGATCGAGGGCGCCGCTAGCGCGGCCGGGACCCGGGCGTCGGTGGTCACAGCCATGACGACAAAGACGAGCAGGAAGGTGATCAGGGCTTCGACGACGAACGCGCGGGCGTCGGTGACCCCGTCAGCGGGGACGGTGGCGCCGAGGTGGGCCTGGTCCCGGACGACGGAGCCGAGGGTGGCCCACGTCGCACCGGCGCCGGCGATCGCGCCGGCCAGCTGGAAGATCAGGTAGGCCGGCACGTACCGCCAGGGGAACTTGCCGGCCACGGCCAGCCCGAGGGTGACCGCTCCGTTCAGGTGTGCGCCGGAGACCTGGCCGAGCGCGCCGACCAGGGCGGCCAGGGCCAGACCGAACGCCAGTGCGACGGCCAGGGAGTCTGGTGGGGACCCGGCGGTGGCCTTGCCGAGCGCCCCGGCGCCGGCGGTGGCGGTGCCGGTGTAGATGAGGAAGAACGTGCCGACCGCCTCGGCCAGCCCGGCCGCCAGCATGTTCCCGGGTTGGGCCCGGACGCGCTGCGCCCCCGGCGGGGTGGGCGTGCCGTTTCGGATCGTCGTACTCATGGGGTGCCGCCTTCACGGTAGGGGTGCTCGGGTTCCAGGTTCCGGTTGGTGCCCTGCGGCGCGCCGGGGTGGCGGTCGGGGACAGGCAGGTGCAGGTAGGCGCCTTGGGAGTCCCTGGGGCGTCAGCACTGGGCTGTCGCCGTTCGCTGGCCGGGTGGTACTTGGTAGACGCGTTGACGGCTCGTCCATCACGCAGCACCGACCCGATTCTTCAGTTCACCCCGCGCCGCGGCTGACCGCGCGCCCCAGCTGTCTCGCACCGGGTCCGGCCCGGGGTCTGCTCACGGGTCGCCTTCGAGACTGCCGCCTTCCCGGGTCAAACTGTCGGGCCCCGGGCGACTGCGTTGCGGGTTAGCTGCGGGCGCGGCGCCAGGTTTTGGTGGCGACGCCCTTGGCGATCTCGGTCGGCTTCTGCTGCTCGCCCTGCTGCGCGCCGAGCACGATCAGCACCCCGGTCAAGGCCGGGGTCACCCACTGCAGGACCCGCAGCTGCTGCTGGGTGGAGGCGACCTTCGGTGGGGTCTGCGGGCTGGGGACGGTCGCGGCCTCGACGGGGACGTCCGTTTCGGCGGCGGCGGCCAGGTGCGCCCCCAGCACCCCGGAGTAGACGGTGCTGGCGACGGCGGCGCCGGTCAGCACCGTCTTGACCACCGTGTTGGCGCCGACGCCGGACTGTCCGGCGACCCGGCCCCGGTTGGCCAGCACCAGGCCGACCCCGCCGATGACGTGGACGCCGACCGCGGCCGCGGCTACCGGGGACCAGCGGGCCCACCCCGACGCGGCGACGGCCAGGTCGTCCTGCGGGCCGGCGACGCTGCGGGTGGCGCCGTTGACGCCGACCGCGCCCATCAGGGCGCCACCAAACCAGGCGGCCAGGCCCACATCATGCAGGGACCGGATGACGGTGTTGCGGGTGCTGCTCATGAGTACTCCAAAGGCTCGATGCGGGGGGATGGGAAGGGGGGGCTCGTCCACGGCTGCCCGGTGGAGCGGGCTGCGCTGGGCCACCGGATGGCCCTGCCCGCAGAGCGCGCAGGGCCGTCCGGGAGCCGGTCACATGCCAAGCTTGTCCGCCAACCCGCGAAGGCTGCCGGCGCCGCCGGCGCCCGTCATTTTGCTGAGTAGCTCCTGCGGGTTGACGCCGAGGTTGCTGAGCAGCCCGGCGTGCTGGTCCGTGTCGACCTGGTCGGGCAGGTCCTGCTCGGCCTGGCTGACCTGTTCGCTGCTCCCGTGGTGTTGAAGCATCTCCAGGATCTGCTGCTTGTCGAACTGCATGATGGGCTGCCTTAGGTGAGGTCTACGAGCGGTTGTGGTGCGTCTTCGGGTGGCACCGCCCAGCGCACCCGCGAGATCGCAGTGCCCTGGGCAGCCCTGGGAACCGCCGCGCCCGGACGGTCACCGACCGAGCGCGTCGAGCGCGTCGATCAGCTCCCGCTTGCTCATGTCGGGGCCGGGGTCCAGCCCGGCCGCGGTGGCCTCGTCACGTAGCTGCGCCCGGGTCAGGTTCGACCGGTCTACCCCGACAACCTCGCCGGGCACGGTCGGGGGGACGTCGAACCCCGGATCCACCGGCTGCGGAAACTCCGTCAGGTGGTCAGGTGCCGCCGGCAACGCGGTGGCATCGGCGGGCTTCGGCTGCTGGGCCTTGGCCTTGGCGGCCTTACGCATCCGTGCCGCCACGACAGCGGCAATGGACGGGGCCCCGGCGATGGGGAGGGCGGGCTGGGTGCGGACCCGGGTCGCCGTGGTCTTGGCGGCCTGGCTGACCTTGGCGGTGGCCGCCTGCTGCCTCTGGTTGACCTTGGCCGTAGCCGTACTGACCTTTGCCTGTGCCTTCTGTCGGTAGGCGGCGACGTCGCGGCGCAGCTGGTCTGGGTCTGCGCTGCTGAGGTAGCTGCCGACGGGTTCGATCCTTTCCGCCAGAGCGTCCATGACCAGCGCGGGGGTCTGCTGGCCCTGCGCGCGCAGCTGCTCGCCGACCTGCCGGACCCCCGCCGCGGCCGCATTCACCCCATCGGCGGCAGCTGTCGTCCGGGTCTGCGTCTGCGTCTTCAGCTGGCTGGCCGCCTGCGCCTTGATCTGCTGGGTCTGCGCGCTCACCTTCGGCCGTAGCGCCTTCACGTCGCTGCTGACCTGCGGGTCAGCCTGGCTCAGGGTGCCGCTGAGCCGCTGGATCGGCTGGGCGACCCGGTCGGCCATCTTGCCCTGGCCGTCCTGGCCCTGCTGGCGCATCTCCTCACCGGTCTGCCGGACCGCCTGGGCCAAGGTGCCCGCCTGCTGGCCGGCGGCCTTCGCCGCCAACCCCAGGCCCTCGTTCAGCCGTTGCATCATCAGGTCCTTCAACTGCGCCGAGGCTGAGCTCGGCTGCTGGATTTCGGTCATCTGTACGTCTCCTTGGTGGTCGTGCACGGGTGCTGCTGTTGGATTGGGGGCCCCTCCTGGGGATGCCTATCCGGCGGGCCTGGGGTCGCCCGGGGGTGGCCCAGGGTGACCCAGGACGCGCCGTACGGGTGCCCTTGGTGTGCGGGCGCGGTTGCGGCGTGTTGGGGTTAGCCGCGGAGGGTTAGCGGCGGTTGGTCCGGTCTGCGGCGTCCAGGCCGACCTGGTCGACCCTGCGGTGGTAGCGCATCCCGGCCAGGCCGCCGAGGACGGCACCGGCTAGGGCGGCGACGGCGACCGCGAGCAGGGCGATGATTCCGGCGCTGCTGAGGGTGCCCTCGTTGACGGGGATGCGGGGGAAGGAGTTCAGCTGTCCCAGGACGTTGTACTTACTGCCGGCGACGGCTCCGAGGATGGCGAGCACGATCGCCATCAGCACGGCCCACAGCCACACGGCGACCCCCTGCTTCGCCCCGTTGAAGCGGGCCATCCGGCCGGCGACGTACCCACCGCAGTAGTACGAGGCCAGCACGATCACCAGGAGGGCGATCGCCCCGACGGTGCCGACGGTGCCAGCGTTGCTGCTCGCTTGGTTGGTAGCCGTGCCGACGTCGGTGTTGGTCGCCACTCCGACCGCAGCGCCGGCACCGGCGGCCAGCGCCGTCAGCAGCAGCGCCATCCCGGTCGCGGTCAGCCAGCCGAAGAAGGCCGACCCGACCTTGACCCCGCCGAAGCGCTCCTTCTGGGCGTCCACGACCGCGGCCCGGTCCAACCCCGGCTGGCGAGCAAGGTCGGGGTCGGCACGGTGGGCACCAGCCACCACCGCCGGTTGCCCGTGTCGATCGGTAGCTGAGGAGTCCGGCACCGGTTGTCGGACCGGCTTGCCGTTTTGGGGGTTCACTGGGGTGGGTTCGAGCCGGCTCGCGCCGCTTTGCTCATCGGCCATGATCGTTCCTTCACATCATTGAAGCGAGGAGCGCCGGGTCGGCGCCGTTCGGGGTCGCGGCCGGGTCGGCGCGCGCCCGCAGTAGTGGTGGCGGTGGTGGTGGTGCCGCCCCGGCGGAAAGGGGGGCCGCACCACCACCTGGACGGTCAGCGCTTCGGGGCGTCCTTCTCAGCCCGGCGCTTCTTAGCCGAGTCGACCTCGGAGGTGTCGGTCTCGATCTGCTCCTTGCGGACCTGCTCGGTGACCTGCTGCTGCTCGGTGACGGTCTCCTTGTCCAGCCGGACCCGCTCCACCGGGACGACCTCCTTCTGCACCACGGGACGCTCCTCGTGCAGGGTCAGCTCGTGCTCCTCGGAGGTGAGGTCGCCGCCGGCCATCGCCTCGCCGCGGTTCTCCTCGGTGATCGGCTCGGTCACCACCCGGACCTCCTCGCGGCTGACCGGGACGGTGGTGGTCACGTTCTCGGTGACCACGAACTTGCGCAGCCGGGCCTTGCCGGTGGCGACCTTCTCGGTGCCCACCTTCAGCTGCTCCTCCGAGCGGGTCATCGCCTCGTCGGTGCTCGGGCCGGAGGTGTCGCGACCCACCTGCTTCCCACCGCTCTTCTGGCCCGTCTTCTCGCCGGCGGGCAGGCCGGAGTCGGACCCGGCGGTGGAGTACTTCATCCCGTAGTACTCGTACAGCTTGGCTTCCTGGTCCTGGGAGATGTGCCCCTCCCCGTCGGGGTTGACGTCCGGGGCGTCCTTGACCTTGGCCTTGCCGTAGGGGACGGTGACCTCGTCTCCGGACAGACTCGACTCGCCGAGGGGGACGAACGACTCCCGGCCGCCGAACAGGCCGCCGGCGGCGATGGTGACCCACTCCGGCTTCCCGGTCTCGTCGTCCAGGAAGACCTGGCTGACCTTGCCGAGTTTGTCACCGCCCTGCCCGACGACGCTGCCGCCGCCCTTGCTGAGCATGCCCTGGATCTCTTCCGTGGTGATCATTGCTACCCGCTTTCCTGGTGCATCGTCGTGCGTGGTGGTTGTGCGTCGTGGTTGTGCGTCGTGGTTGTGCCCGGGTTGGGGGCCGGCTACTCGGGGCCCGCGGCCGGTGTCGAGATGGCCGGTGACGCTGCGGCCGTTAGAGGCGGGTGGCGCCGGTGATGGGCTTGCCGTCCGGGGAGGGCTGGTCCGCGGTCTGGTCGTAGGCGTTCTGCGCCTTGTCCTTGGCGGCCTTGGCCTGGTCCTTGATGCTGGGCGCTTTGCTGGCCTGCTGCTTGACCTTCGGGGCCTCTTCCTCGGCCTTGGTCAGGTAGGTCTCCCACCGGGTCTGCATGGGCTTGATCAGCCCGCCACCGGCGCCGACCACGATGACCCCGGCGACGGTGGCCAGGATGGCGACCAGGACCGGGGTGGTCACGGCGGTGGCAACCTCGATCTGGTTCAGCGCGGCGATCACGCCGAGGAACAGGATGAACCCGGAGGCGATGTTGGCCAGCACCGTGCCGTAGGACAAGCCGCCGAGGGTGCCCTCGACGAGGGTCTTGACCGCGGCCGCGATCGCCGCGGCGACCACGACGATGATGATCGCCACGATCAGCTTGGGCAGGAACGCGATGACGCTGGCGATCAGCAGGCTGATCGGGTTCGGCCCGAACACCCCGAAGGCGAGCTGGAGCACGAACAGCATCAGCGTGTAATAGATGAGCTTGGCGACAATGTCGCTGGCGTCGAACTGGGACCTCTCCAGCGCCTTCTTCACCCCGCCGCGCTCCACCGCCTTGTCGAAGCCGACCTTCTCCAGCACCTTGCCGATCACCTTGGCGATCGCTTTGGCGATGATCCACCCGATCAGCAGGATCAGCAGGAACCCCCGATCAGCTGCAGGATGAACGCCACCGCCGCAGCCAGGGCGGCGGTCAGGGACTCTTGCATGTCAACCTCCGGTGAGGGGTGCGCGTGTCGGCGGGCCGGCAGCGGGGAACGTGCGGGTAGTCGGCGGGCCGGCCGTTGGTGATGTCTTACAGGGTCTGAATCAGCCGCTGGGCGGCGACCACGTCGGGTAGATAGGGCCGATCTCTAGTGGTTGGGCTGACCCTGGCCTGCGGATCTACTTGTTAGATGCGCTCCAGGCGTCACCATCACGCAGCCGACCGTGTGATCTAGATCACACGGTGACCCTCTCCCGCTGCTGCCTCAACCCGCATCGGCACCCGGGCGGCTTACCGGTCCTGGTTTGAACCGCTCTGGGTCATTGTGGTCGCCCGCTCGATCAGGTCGTCCCATGGCGGGTCGAGGACGATGGCGGCGACGGCCGGCCGGGACGGGGCTGCCGTGTCCATGGGGGGTCCCTGGCCCGCTGCCCGTGGGTCGACGGCTGGTCTGACCTGCTCCCCGGGCTCGTCGGGCTCGTCGGAGTGGCCTGGTGGTGAGGCGGCGTGACGGCCGGCCTGCTCGGGGTGTCGGTCCGGCATCGGGGGGCCGGTGGCGGCTTTAGGATCGGTGTCCGGGTCAGTATCGGTGTCCGGGTCGGTATCGGTGTCTAGGCCTGGGTTCGGGTCTGGGTCCGTCATGCCATAGTGCCGGTAGAGCATCTCCTCCGCCGTCGTCGTGAGCGCTGGGGTCGCAGCCGCGGGAGTCGCCGCGGTGACGGGTGGTATCCGTGGGGCGCTGGAGACCAGGTCGCAGGTGAAGGGGACCACGACGTGGTCCGCGCGCAGGTCCGAGGAGTCGATGGGCGCCAGCCGCTGCCGGGCGCCGAGAATGCCGGTGGCGATGCTGACCCACTCGGGACGTCCGGTGACCTCGTCGAGGAGGATGGCACGGACCTGCCCGATCCGGATCCCGTCGCTGCCGTAGGCGCTGCGGCCGATGAGCCGGTGAAACGGCCGCCGAATCGGTGACATATCGGGGGTCTTCCTGGTCTGGAGCTCTCAGTGGCGCCCGCGCGGCTGGCGCAGGCCTGAGCGGTGCCGGCTAGACCGTCGGGTGGGGCCGACCCGGAGATAGCAGGAGGACGGGCGGGACCCGGGGGAGACCGGGTTCCGCCCGCCCTCGTTCGTAGGGTGGTACGGCTCGTCCACGGTGGTGGACGGTGGCCGGTCAGTCCTTGAAGGCGTCCTTGACGTTCTCGCCGGCCTTCTTCGCGTCGGCCTTGGTCTGGTCGGCGTGACCTTCGGCTTGAAGCTTCTCGTTGCCGGTGCCCTTCCCGGCGGCCTCCTTGGCCTTGCCCTTCAGGTCCTCGGCGGCGTTCTTGATCTTGTCGGCTGCGCTCATGACGGGTGGTTCCTTTCCATAGCGGTGCTCGGTTGTGAACTGCATACGGCCCGACGGGTGTCGTGCCGGTGATGCGGGTAGTGCAGCTAGGTCAACGGCCGGGGCGTTCACCCGGCTCGCCGGTCCTCGGATGGTGGGTCGGGCCTCAGTCCGGGGCTCGTCGTAGCGGATCATCACGCCCTGGTGGGGACGCCGACCTCGGGGCTTGTCGGGCTTGTCGGGGCTCGGGGTGGGCTAGTCGACCCTGGACATGGCTCGCTCGGTGCGGGCGATGGACAGGTTGACCTGTGCGACGATGCGTCGCGTTGGGTGACCTGCCTCAGGTCGGCGCAGACCCGGTCCGCGGCGGCGGCGACAGCGCGCAGGTCGGCCTGCGGCTCGAGGGTGGCGCGGAGCTTGGCGACCAGCTGTCCACGGTCCGCCTGGATGCTGGCCTGCGCGGTGCGGACTCCGGCGGTGCGGGCGAACGCGTCGGCGGCAGCGGCGGCGATGGGCCGCACGAGCGCGTCAAGCTTGCCGTGGCTGGTGGACCCGGACAGCTTGAGATGGCTGACGCCCCGGTTCGGCAGATGGGAGGCTAGCCAGCGCAGGCTGAGCAGGATTAGGACCACGCCGGCTGCCCCGACCGCCCATGGCCACCACGACTGCTTGGTCAGCTGCAGGGTCTGGCCGCTGGTCAGCTGCTTCGGCCAGGCCGGGAACGTGCCCCACCACCAGGCCACGCCGGCCGCTCCGGCGGCGATCAGGAGCAGGCCGAGCAGGAAGGTGACGATCCGGTCCCCGGCGAGGACGGCGCGGCTCATCGCGGGCCTCCTTGGGCACGGACGGTGACCTTGACCGGCTTTTCCAGGGCTGCTAGTCGCTCGGTGACCGCGGCCCGGACCTCGTCCGCGACGGTGCCTGCGCCGGTGCTGACGATCCGCACGCTGACCTTGCCCTGGCTGGCGGTGGCCTTCGCGTCCTGGACGCCGTCGACCTGGTCGGCCGCGGCCACCGCGAGCTGGCTCAGGTCACGCGGCTTCAGGAATACTCCGGTCGCCGCGGTAAGGGCCACGGCGGAGCGCGGCCGGGGACGCAACGCGGCCAGGAGCAGCCACAGGCCGAGCACCACCAGCACGACCCCCACGGGTAGCATCCACCCGGCCGGGGCCAGGCCGTCCACGTGCTGGATCATCCAGGTCAGCCAGGCCGTCCCGGTCAGGACGCCGGCGGCGACCAGCGCGGCCTGCACGCCGACCACCCCGACGCCCAGCAGCAGCGCGGACCACAGCAGGCCCAGGGCGCTGATGGTGCCGGGACCGACCGGGGTCTTAGCCGCCAGTAGCGGTGTGACCTGACTGCGTCGGGTGACCGTCTCGGGTGTGGTGTCGGCGGTGCTCACTGGACCCTGCTGCCGGGCGGCTGTCCGGGCTGGACGACCTGCGCCGCGGTCACATCGACGGCGTCGATGCTCAGGCCGGTCAGCTCGGCCAGCCGGGTGGTGACCGTGTCACGCACCCGGGCGCACACGTCGGCCAGCAGGTAGGGCCAGGCCACCGCGATCTGCACGTTCAGCCGGGCCCGTGACCCGGCGACGTCGGCGTTGGCCTTGGGGTACCGGCGCCCGAGAACCTTGTCCAGGCCCGACCCGAGCGTGGCGACCCCGTCGACCTCGTTCGCGGTCAGCCTGGCGATGTGTTCCACGACCCGCCGGCGATCGTGGTCGACCCGCGCTGGCCCGGCTCGGCCGAACCCGCCCCCTGGCCGGGTCCCGTGTCAGTCACGGTTGCGGCCCAGCATCTTGTTCAGGTCGAGCTCACCGTCGTAGTGGCCGCCGATGAGGTAGCCGACCACCCCGAGTACCAGCGCGATGAGGAATCCACCGAAGCCATCCACGGCGGCGGCGATCCCGAGCAGCAGTCCAGCCAGTAGACCGATCGTTGAGGTAGTCACAGTGTCTCCTTGACGGCAGATGATGGGTCAGCCGGTAAGGAACCAGCCGGGTCGTGAACGCGGCCACCCGCAGCACCGGGACCGGCCTGCCCGGGGTTGGCCTGCGCGGGGTTGGCAGGTGCAGGGTTGGCCTGCGCGGGGTTGACAGGCGCGAGGTTGGCCTGCGCGGAGTTGGCCTGCGCGGGGTTGGCAGGCGCGGGGTCGGCAGGGACGATGACATCCTCGATGGTGACGTCGACGGGCCCGGTGACGCTCGCTGCGGCGGCGGCCCGGATCGCCGCAGCGGTCGCCAGCAGCGGCGAGCCCCAGCGGATGACGACGTGGACCTCGCACCGTCCCGGCAGTAGCCGGATGCCCCCGACCCGCCGGCCAGGCAGGTAGGTGGCGACCTCCCCGAAGGCGCCGGTGTGCAGGTTCGCGACCCCCGGGACGGCACGCACCGCCGCAGCGATCACGTCGACCAACTCCACCTGCGGCGCGGGCGCCGCGGGTGGAGGCGGTCCCGGCCGACCGGGTGCGGAGGTCGTCACTGGACGCGGGGGGACTTGTCCTCGTCCTGGTCGTCCGAGTCTTCGGCCTCCAGATAGACGTCCAGCACCTCGATGTTGACCTCGGAGACCTCCAGGCCGGTCATCCGCTCGATCGACGAGATGACGTTGCGGCGCACCGACGCGGCCAGGTCCTGGATCGCGACGCCGTACTCGGCGGTCAGCTGGATATCCACCGCGGCCTGGCGTTCGCCGACCTCGACCGAGACGCCCTGGCTGTGGTCCTTACCCACCGCGGAGATCCGCTCCCGCAGCGCGCCGACCGCCCGGGCGGCGCCGCCGCCGAGGGCGTGCACCCCGGAGACCTCACGGGCGGCGATCCCAGCGATCTTGGACACCACCGGGTCCGCGATCGTGGTCTTGCCCTGGCTGGTCACCAAATCCTTCTCAACGCCGGACTTCCCAGGGGACATCGCCGACGGCGGCCTGCTCGGGCTCGTCGGGCTGGACATCGGGCTGCTGCTGGTCAGGCTTTCGGACACGAGAATCGACTCCTTGAACAGAGAACAGGGGGTGAATGCGGAACCGGGGTGAATGTGGATCAGGAGGTGAATGCGCTACACAGGGTTAGATGCGCGACCCACCCCGGACGTCACGGCCGGCCATGTGTGATCTGGATCACACAGCAGGTGGTCCCTGCCCCGGCAACCGTATGGCCGCTGCGCCTCCTATGCCAGCATCCACGCCCCTGCACCAGGTGGCCTCGGGCCGGCGGACCAGAGAACGCGGGCCGACCGCGGTGCGCGGCGAGCGACAACACGCGAGTGATGCGACGAGGAGGACGCAGTTTGGAACCACCCCACCGGCGCGACCCGGCTAGCCCCGACGCGGGCGGCAATGTCACTGCCACCGCCGCGGGGACAGCCGGGCCTGAAGCTGGCCCCACCGCAGCAGCCGGCACTCAATACCCGGGCCGGACTGCCGACCCGGGCCTGACGGCCGGTGAACCCGCCGACGCTGGCAGTGGAGGACGCGTCCCCACATCAGCAGCCCAGCCGCGCACCGACAAGGTGCTGGCCACCCAGGCGGCTCTCGGTGACCGTGGCGCGTTCGCGGACATCGTCCGCCGACACGGTCCGAGCCTGTACCGGTACGCGCTGCGGATGCTCGACGGAGACCACCAGGGCGCCGAGGACGCGGTCCAGGACGCGCTGGCCGCCGCCTGGGTGAACCTGCCTGATTTCCGGCGCGAGTCGGCTCTGCACACCTGGTTGTTCAGGATCGGCGCCAACCGGGTCCTCAGTGAGCGTCGGCGGCGCCGGCCGGTACCCGTCGACGACCGGCTGCTGAGCACCCAGCCGGAACCGGGTTACCGCGGACCTGCCCAACGGGCCGAACACGAACATCTGTGGGAGAGCCTCGACCTGGCCCTGACCGAGCTGCCGTGGCGGCAGCGGGCAGCATGGATCCTTCGAGAACTCGAAGGCCTCAGCTACGCCGAGATCGCGCAGATCCTGCACACCACCCCCACCGTCGTGCGGGGACAGTTGCATCGTGCTCGGCGGGCCCTGGCGATCCGGATGGAGCAGTGGCAATGACGCCCCCCGACCCCAGTGACCCCACCAGCACACCAGCCGTCACCGGCCCAGACCCGGAACCAGACCCGGCCCAGGCCCCGCACACCAGCGCCGACGAGCGCACCGGCGACCCGGCGACACTGGCCGCGGCGACCCAGGCCCTGCGCCAGCATGTCGACGACCGGTGGGTCGAAGTGGCCGACTGGGTGCTCAGCAAAGCTCTGACCTCGACGAGACGATCGCTGCCGGTCCGAGCCCACGACCTCGGCGGGGGCGGAGCGCTGTACGTCAGCGAGCACGTCCTTACCGCCTACCTCCGCGACGCAATCGCCCCAATCCCGGCCGCC
>JAABVA010004644.1_pt1 | contig 12666 bp, 9 predicted proteins | sample 5560331 | NCBI WGS metagenome assembly JAABVA01 (sample SAMN12812661, study PRJNA571458) | rock metagenome | isolation source: Antarctica rocks | place: Antarctica: Victoria Land, Mt New Zealand sud | collected 2016-01-07
TTAGCGCATGTAGAGCGCTGGAACAACACCTTGCGCCAACGTCTGGCTCGATTTGTCAGAAAGACGCTGTCTTTCTCCAAGTCCGACGAGATGCACGAGGTCTGTCTGAAGCTCTTCCTGCACCGTTACAATGCGGATGTCATTCTACATTGACCCACTACCCTCGATAGAATCTCGTATCTCTCCCTGCGGCCTTCTGCCTACACGCGGACAGGACAAGCGGATGTTCTACGGTCCCTCATCCATATGAGGCGATCTAGTCTACGTCCAGCCTTCTCTGACCGCGCCGATCAGACGCCGCCTCAACACCTTCGCAAAGGCTGGGGCCTGCTCTATGTGCAAGCGCTCGATGAGGGGTCTGTCCACGGGCGGCGGATCTAGCAACACATAAGGGACGCTGGAGCTATCGAGTACGTCGAAGAGCTCGGCTCCGGAGAGTTCGACCAGCTCTCCGGATGCCGCGTCGTACGCCTCCCCACGCGCCCACCCCCCCTGTACTCCCGCCATACGCAGGTGTCTAGTCCGGGCCAGACTCTCGATGCCCCGCGCCTCCGCCTCCGCGCCCTCCCGGGAGGTAAAGACCTCAAGAGCCCTGGCAAAGTCCTCCCCTACCGGCACCTCGCAACACACATAATCCTTCGCCACGAAGTCCTCCGCCAGCGCCTCGCTTGCCTCCGGACCACTACGTTCGCGTTCGATCAGCCAGTACCGCTCCTGCCAACCGTTCATATGCCCCCTCCTGCAGTATATCGAGCAACAGTATAGCCTCTACATCACAAAAACTCGACGCTGGCGTCGCACCTTGTAGACTGCCCACAGCCCCTTGCCGACGAGCAGCAAGAGGCTATGAAAACTCACCTCTTGCAGTAAATTTGATCTCCTGCAATAGGTTTGATAGTCTGGAAATCGTTCAGGTTTGGTGGCCGGAGTTTTTCTAAGAAACTGTTTAGTAAGCCGGGAGAATCAGCTTGCTCGCAATCAGGTCGAGGTGCAGTGAAGGGTGGGTCCGCGTGGTCGCAGCCGCGGCCACTCCTGGGGGTAGCTTTCACGTCACGCTAGCAGCCTCTCAGGAAGCGGAGCCACACCTCTGTAGGACATAAAAAGGGTCAAGATCGTTACGCTTGTATCCCGATACAGCCGCAAAAGAGAGCCAGGCTGGACTTTTAGGAGGGGGGTAATAGGTGCCAGCCCGGTCTAACTGTTTAGTACGTAAAGCTACTCCCGAAAGTTTCATCGGCAAGGGAGAAAGCCGGGGCGCCGAAGAACCCCAGCCCAGAGGTGCGAGGGGAAGGGGCATCTCCAAAAGAACATACCTTTCGAGTAGCCGAAACAACTCTTTGAGTGAGGCGGAGCCAAAGCCGGCACGAGAAAGTCTACCCAGATGATTTCATACTTTCGGTAGAAGGTTTCATACAGTAGGAGGATGCACCTTCCGACCAGATCCTAAAGAATTTCCTTATAAGCCGCAAAGCGTGCGGCAAAGAAGCCAGCAAGGAGGAATAGGATGCGACTAATAAAAGAGCAGCAGCGACGGATACGGGGCATGGGGCAACCCGGCTATGTTTCTTCCAAGGGGAAGCCTCGGCGGAGGTACTCCGGCCTCGTGTTCCTGGCGATGCTGGTCCTCGTCGGGCTGGGGGCCTACCTCTCTTCGGGCCCCTTGGAAGAGACTAGCGACGGGCCGTCGGACAAGGTCGATGCACCCGTCGCCGTCGAGCAGGCACCGAAAGAGCCGGCCGCCGAAGGCGGTAATGACGAAGCAACGACCGCGATCCCGACCGACCCAAAGATGCGCCTGACGATCCCGAAACTGGGCATACGCGACGCCCTGGTGCTAGACGACGTCTCGGAGGAGGGTGGGCTGGCTTCGGGCGTAGGCCACCTGCCCGACACGGATTTCCCCTGGCTGGAGCGCTCGAACACATATATCGCTGGCCACCGCCTCGGTTACGAGGGAACACCTAGCTACCACATTTTCTATGATTTGCCTTCCCTGGCTCAGGGGGATGAGATCATCCTTCAAGACTCCCTAAGCCAGGTTTACACGTACCGGGTTAGCGAGGTATTGCAAGTCCTTCCGACCGACCTGACGGTCACGGACCCGCTTCCTGGAAGGGATGTGGTCTCTTTGCAGACCTGTATCGAGAACTTCGGCGACTTCGCAACCCTTGGCCCAAACTGGAACGTGCGTCTCATAGTTCATGCCGATCGAGTCGACTAGCTCTTGATCCCTCGTTACCAACCTCTAATACGGAATCCGGCTGTATAGTGACGCCACACCTGATGCTCCAGCTAGCGTTTCGCGCTCATGACCTTTCGCTGGCGCTTCGAAGCAGTAAGTGAACAAGCGGATCCCGTATAAGGAGAGTACGACATATGGGTACAGGGCTTTGGCAGCCGAGGCCCCGTACGGGTTTGCTAATAGTAGAGTGGTTGGCCGCTGTGTGTGACGTTGGGGTCGGTTATGCCGTTGCGCATCGCCAGGTATTCGATCGAGGTTCCCAACCGGGGGGCGGCCTGGGACAGGGTCTCGCCCGGCTGCACCACGTAGGGTCCGAAGTCTCCCCGGTCGATCGATAGCTTCAGGAGGTCAGCTTCCGCGTTGCGGCGGGTAGGGTAACGGTCGCCAAAAGCCCTCAGTTTTTGCGTTGCGCTGTCCCAACGCCCCTCCGTCACGTCACTCCAGAAGGCGGGCGCGCGCTGCGCGAGGTTGGCGCCGTACTGGTACGCTACGTCAGAGATAGCTGTCCGGGCCTCCAGAGGAAGTTCTGCGAACGAGCGACCGAGAGCCGCCGAATCGTAGCGGGCCGCTACGCGTCCGACAATGTTCTGGGTCACCGCCCGATCCAAAGCGTAGGCTTCGTTCTCAGTCAGGTACAGCGGCCGGTTGCTCAGGAGGTATAGGGCGTTCTGCCCTGTCAGTCCGGCGTAAGGTATGAGCTTTTGCTTCAGTTCATTGGGAAGATCCAGGCTCTGGATGTCCGCCACGCTCATCTGGCCTATGTCCACCCCTGCCCCGACGGTCACGCCGCTCATGCTCGCTCCCAGGTCAGGGATGTATCCGTCCAGGCGGAAGCCCTCTTGGCGTCCTATAAAGGTGGGATCGACCACGTACGGCTGTACCACGTAAGCTTGATTGTTAGTCTCGTACCGGGCGGGAGTAACGGGCTCTAGAGCCTGTGTCGCTCCGTGCGAAGCATCAAGCGCTCTACCGTTAACCCCAGTCTGAATATTGACGTTGGTATCTGCTACAGCGGCAACGTTGCCACCTACCGGATAACTCGGGTGAATCACTCCGTAGCCGACGTCAGCCGCGTATCCTGTCTCCAAAGGGACATTCCCCTGGCTATTCGCAGCGGGGCTGGTATAGCCCTTCGCATAGCTCGGGTAGCTGACCTCCACGTAGTCCACGCCGGTCTGCGTCAACCCGAGTTCCTGCGCCGCCCCCTGTGAGAGGTCCAACTCACGCGCGCCTGCGAAATCCCCCCGATCGTTTACCGTCACGAGCACCGAGTTGCCCCCGTAACTCACCTCTAACTCTGTCCCCAACGGCAGCGTCTCGTGGGCCGCCGAGTAACCGTACGCGTCGTACAGTTCGCCGCTCGCCGTCGGCAGCCCGTAGTATCCGGGGCCGTACCAGGAGGCCAACGCCTCTTCTGCCTTGGCGGGGGCTGCACCGAGCACCAGCAGCCCGCATATCAAAAGCACAGCCCACGGCAGTTGCGTGAACCTGAACCTAAGCAACACTTTCCCCCTCCATTTACGTTTGCCTCTGATCAACCGTCAAGGTCGAAGCACACACAAGTATCGAAGCTCTCGGGCCGACGTTCAAGCCCGTTCCGGGCTTTATCTCATCGTGACCGTGCGTTTGAGATAAGCTCGGTTTTTCGCCGTTGTGATTATCATGATAAGACGAAGAAAACCTTATAGAAACGCCGATTCGAGCGTCCAGTTCCACGCTGAGAGAGCAAGCAAATAGCTAAAAAAGAGGGATGGCCGCAAAAGAATTTTTACAATCTCTCGGCGATAAGCAGGAGTGAACTCGATACGTACCTATGTCTGCAAAGATACCCTTTCACGAGACGCTCCTCTGCTGTCTCCGAGACACTCCTATTACAGGAGTCTCGGACCCATCAGATTCCTGTTCGTCGAGGACAATCCGTGTCTCTACCGGGTTGCAATCTTCTTGAGGGTGGCCGAGAAGGCCTCACGCTATTCTTTTGACCAAGCGTACAAACGTCTTCGATCTAGAGCAGACAGGCCCTCTGCCCCGTCGGCGGAGACTGACTATCCGGGTAGAGCCTCAGCCCCCGGCTCCGAGATCTCGGTGGCGGACGAAGAGGTCAACCTCGGGGCCTTCAGCGCCCTCTTCCCTCAGGTGGCGCGCGAGGTCTTCGACGATGGCGACCGAGCGGTGACGGCCTCCAGTGCAGCCTATGCCTAAAGTGAAGTACGTCTTGCCTTCGGCGGCGTAGCGGGGGACGAGGAAGGCGAGCAGGTCGCGGAGGCGGGCTAGGAACTGTTTGGTATCGTCCTGGCCGAGGACGGCGTCTCGGACGGGTTCGTCGTGGCCGGTGAGGAGGCGTAGCTCGGGGTCATAGTGGGGGTTTGGGAGGAAGCGGACGTCGAGGAGCATGTCTACGTCGAGGGGGGCTCCATGCTTGAAGCCGAAGGAGATCAGGCTGACCGAGAGCCGATTGGCGTGGGAGTGAACAAGCCGGGCGAAGCGCCTCTTGGCGTCGGCGGCGGAGAGGGAGGAGGTGTCTACGACGACGTCGGCGATCTCACGAAGCCCCGAGAGGTCGCGCCGCTCGTCCCGGATGGCGGCGAGTACGTCCCCGTTCTTCGCCGCCGGGTGGGGCCTGCGGCTCTCCTTGTAGCGCATCATGAGCGTGGGGTCATCGGCCTCGATAAAGATGATCTGGGGCTCCCATCCGTTCTCCCCGCGGATGGCTCCCAGGCCCTCCTCGATCTCGTCGCCGAAGTACTTCCTGCCCCGGATGTCCACGACGACCACTACCCCGGTCTCCTCGCCCTCCTCCACGGGCGCGAGGGCGAGCACGTCGGGAATCATAGACGGCGGCAGGTTGTCTATGCAGTAGTATCCCGCATCCTCGAACGACTTGAGGGCGTTGGTCTTGCCCGCCCCGGAGAGCCCGGTGATGATAACCACCCTCCGTCTCCCGCCCGAAGTCTTGCTCCCCCGCGCGAGCGGAGTCCCATAACTCACCGTAGTTCCCCCCGATTCTCCTGCGCCGGACGGTCCATCTCTCTCCGAGCCTAACACCGGGGAAGCGGTACGGCAACGAAGATGAGTATGTTTAAGGTACATTTAACGGTGTATTCGGGCATGGACCTCGCGGGCGACTCTACCGGGCAAGCCGGGTACGGCTTCTAGCTCTTCGAGGGAGGCTGCTAGAAAGGCCTCCGGGGTGCCGAAGTGTTCGAGGATCTTCTGCTTCCGCGTGGAACCGACGCCGGGCAACTCATCTAGGACGGACCGGGTCATCTCCCGGCCTCGCAGGTTACGATGGTAGGTGTTGGCGAAGCGGTGGGCCTCGTCCCGGACGCGCTGGAGGAGGTGCAGCTCCGGGGAGTCGCGGCGCAGTATTACCGGCTCGGGGCGGCCCGGCTGGAAGACCTCCTCGTCGCGTTTGGCGAGCGAGCGCAGGGGGATGTCCGGCAACTCCGTGCCGACGCCCAGGTCCTCGAAGACCGGGACGACCGCCGAGAGCTGGCCCTTGCCACCGTCCAGCAGGATCAGGTCCGGCGTCTGGGCGAACTTCTCGTCACCCTCGGCGAAGCGCTGGAGGCGCCGGCGTATTACCTCGTTCATGCTTGCGAAGTCATCCGAGCCCTCGACGGTCTTGATCTTGAACCGCCGGTACTGGTCCTTGGCCGGCCTACCGCCCTGGAACACGACCATGGAAGCGACCGAGTTCGTCCCCATCGTGTTGGAGATGTCGTAGCACTCTATCCTTACCGGCAGCCTCGGCAGCGCCAGCTCCTCACGCAAGGTGTCGAGCGTCGAGGCGACCCGGTTGCGCTGCGACTCCTCGACGAGCTTTTCGTGCTCCAGGCCCAGCCTCGCGTTCTTCTCAGCCATCTCGAAGATGCGCCGCTTGTCACCGCGCCGCGGACGATGCACCCCGACCCGCGTCCCCCTGAGTTCCGAGAGGTACGTCTCCAGCGGGGCCAGGGCCTCTTCCGTCTCGTTGGTGCTTACAAGGACCTCGCGCGGCACAGCGGCCGCGTCGTAGTACTGGGGGATGAACTGGAGGACGACCGCTTCGGCCGGCGTCTCGGCGTAGTTGTCCAGGAGGAACGAGTCGCGGTTCACGATCTGGCCCTCCCGCACCGCGAAGACCTGCACGCAGGCTGACTCGCCCTCGACATAAGCACCAAAGGCGTCGAAGGAATCTTCAGAGGCGATGGTGGCCTGCTGCTTGTCGCGGACGTAGGTCAGCGCGGAGAGCTCATCCCGGAGCTTCGCCGCCCTCTCGAAGTCCATCTCGCGGGCGGCCTCGCGCATGCCGGCCTCGCGCTTCCGGATCAAGTGGTCGACACGCCCCTCCAGAAAGGCGACGACGTCGGCGACGATCTTCTCGTAGTCCTCCGTGGAGATCGCGCCTATGCATGGCGCTGCCGAGCGCCCGATATGGTAGTTCAGGCACGGCACTCCGCTCCTCCGCCCTGGCTCCGGCCCGCGACACTTCCTGAACGGGAACGTCTTGTTCAGCACGTCTATCGTCGAGTGGACCGAACTCGCGCTCGGGAACGGCCCAAAATAGCGGTGGCGCGGGTCGTGGGTCGCCCGTGTGGCGTAGACCCTCGGGTACTCGTCGCCGGTGGTTACGACGATGTACAGGTAGCTCTTATCGTCCTTGAGCGAGGCGTTGAAGCGCGGCCGGTGGCGCTTTATCAGGTTCGCTTCGAGGACGAGCGCCTCGGTCTCGCTTCCGGTAACGATGAAGTCTATGCGCCGGACCCTCTCGCGCAACTCCCCTATCTTGGGGCGGCCGTCGCCGGACTTCGTAAAGTAGTTCGCGACGCGCAAGCGGATATTCTTCGCCTTGCCGACGTAGATCACGGCATCCTTTGCGTCCTTAAAGATGTAGACGCCGGGCGAAGTGGGAAGGCGCGAGCGATCCGGATAACCATTCTCAGACATCGAACGAATTATACCGCGCGAGGGGCGGCGGTCCTTCGCTTTACTGGTGCTTGCGGCGGGGCGGCCTGGGCCGGATGGTCGAGCCGGGTGGGATCATGGCATCTCCGCCAGCCCTGGCATAACCTATCCCCGACACCCATCCCCCGGCGGCGCCCGACAGGGTCGACACTAGCACGCCGGCAATGCCGAGGAGGTCGAAGCCTGTCAATAGCACGAGGAGCCCGGCGAGCGCCGTGACGCCCGCGCCCGCGAACATCAGATGCCGGCGCACGTCAAAGTCCGCCTTTCGGGAATAGAGAGCGTAAACGACGAGCCCCGTCGCCAGGAGCGCGAGCGGTACGAAGAGGTAGAAGGAGACGCTCTCTCCCAGGCTGGCGAAGAGGACGGGCCGGAAGAGCTCGTCGCGGCCTTGAAGGCCGAGGGCGACAGCGAGCCAGGAGAGGGCGAAGAAGCTCGTCCAGCCTACTACCGCGCCTACCAGGGTGCCGGCCCGCTTTCCCAGGCGGTTCTCGACCCGGTAGGTGCGGGCTCCGAGGACCGCGGCCAGGAGCATGGCCGGCAGGAGAAGGGCGAGCCCGAAGAAGGAGAGCCTGGAGAGGATCTGGCCGAAACCTGCCCCGTCGCCGACGTACCTCAGGGACCACGCGAACAGGGTTGCCGCCGCGAGGAAGGCGAGGATGCCCATATACAACCACGTCACACACCCGAAGGCCCGCCGGTATTCCGGCCGTAGACCTCCCTCCCCCTGAACTTCGGGAGGTTCCGACCGCCCGGGGCGACTACGAGACACGGTCCTCCGCGATCACAGGCAAGCCGCCGGCCCCGAAGTGGGCGAGCAGGGTCGGGGTAACGTCGGTGATCCTGCGGGGCGCCGCTACTCCGCTGGCGAGCACGAAGACGTTTGAGTCGCTGGCGTGCAGCGAGCCGTGGTCGCTCTGCTCGTGGAACGTCTGCGAGAGCTCGCCAAAGGTATAGCCCGGGGTGGCCGAGAGGACCACGTCCCCGCTCCGTGGCGAGCGCAAACAGCCCCACAGACGCTCCAGTGCGTCCGGGTACTCGCCGTAGCGGACCTCGCCGTCTTCTACCTCGATCTCTACCGCCCGTAGATCTCCCTCAAGCTCCCAGGCCCGTCCCGAGGCATCCAGCGACCCCCAGCCGGGACGGAACCGGAGCTCCCGTCCCAGCCTGCGGACCACGCCCCATCCGCCTTGGCTCCAGGCGGCCAGGTCCACGCCGCGCCGGGAGAGCGCGTTGGCGATGACCTTCTCACAGTTCACGCCGTCGGCCAGGTAGAGGAACGCCGAGCGGCCGTTTGGGACCGCCAGTATCTTCACCCCCGGCTCGAACCGGGCCCGCGACCCTACCTCCGTCCCCTCGCCCAGAATGCGTCTCAGCCGAACGTAACGATGCCTGTTCGGCAGGAGCGGCGTGTGTCCGTGGTCCGAGAGCGCCAGGACCGCGTACTCCTCCAGCGCCCTCTCCGGGCCGCCCGCCACCTCGAACATGGCCGCAACGTACCCGTCCAGGGTCGCCACGTACTCCTGTTGCGCCGCGAGCCCCTTGTGGTGGGCGATGGAATCGCCCTTGAAGAAGTACACCAGCGTAAGCGGCGCCGCCTTCTCCCGGAGGAGCATGGCCCCGACGCCCGCAGCGTAAGCGTCGTTGATGCCGACCGAGCGCCTTATCCCCCCGGCTCCGGTCCTGCCGTGCAGCCCCGTGTCGCGACTGTAGAACAGGTCGCCCATGAAGTACTCCTTCGGCCCGCCGACCGAGGTTCCTAACAGGACGCCCCTGTCCGCAACCCTCTTGACGCTCCTCAGGCGGACCGGGTGCTCGTGCGGGCCGCGCCTGACCGGGAAGTTCACGCACGCGCCGTCTATGCCACGTTCGTCGAGCGTCTCGAAGAGGGTCTCCGCGTGCAGGTCATCCCGATTCATGCGCCATACGTTGTTGTGGAAGACCTTTATGGGACCGGTAGAGATCACCGTATCCCTCATCGCTCCGTAGACGACGACCCGCTCCTCCTCGCGGTCGTACCAGGCGTGCCCCAGGATACCGCTCTCCGCCGGCGCCGCCCCCGTAGCGATAGCCGCCGTCGCCGCCGGCGTGATGCTCGGAAAGACCGAGACCGCGTCCCAGACCGCCTCTCCCCTCTCGGCCAGGAAACCAAGAGCCGGCGCGTCGCCCTCCTTTATGGCCGCCCGCAGCACGTCCGGCCGGATGCCATCGAGCACCAGGAGCAAGACAGGCTTAGACGTTATGCCGTTCATCGCAGTGTGGTTGATCTCTCGCAAAGTTAGTTGATTGTATCCGAGACGCCGCAGTATACGCGGCCTACGGTCAGCTCGCCGCCGCTACCTCGCGCAGGAGGTCTCGCAGGAAGTGTCCTGTATGCGACTCCTCGACGCGGGCCACCTCCTCGGGGGAGCCGGTCGCGACTACCTCGCCGCCGCCGTCGCCGCCCTCGGGACCAAGGTCTATGACGTGGTCGGATGACCGGATCACGTCGAGGTTGTGCTCGATGACTATTACCGTATTCCCCGCGTCTACGAGCCGGTGCAGGATGTGGAGGAGCTTCTCCACGTCGGCGAAGTGCAGCCCAGTCGTCGGCTCGTCAAGGATGTAGACAGTCTTGCCCGTGGCCCGCTTGCCGAGCTCGCTCGCCAGCTTCACCCGCTGCGCCTCGCCACCGGAGAGGGTAGTGGCCGGCTGGCCGAGCCGGACGTAGCCCAGGCCGACATCGCGTAGTGTCTCCATGCGACGGGCTATGGCCGGGACCGGGGCGAAGAACTCGCACGCCTCGTCGACGGTCATCTCCAGGACGTCGGAGATGCTCTTGCCCTTGTAGGTCGCGCGCAGGGTCTCGGCGTTGTAGCGACGACCCTTGCAGACCTCGCACGGGACGTAGACGTCCGGGAGGAAGTGCATCTCTATACGGAGCTGGCCGTCCCCCCGGCACGCCTCGCACCTGCCACCCTTGACGTTGAAGCTGAACCGCCCAGGTTTGTAGCCCCGGATCTTCGCCTCGGGCGTCGTCGCGAAGAGCTGGCGGATGTGGTCGAAGACCTTTGTGTACGTCGCCGGGTTGGAGCGTGGGGTCCGGCCGATGGGGCTCTGGTCAATGTCTATGACCTTGTCCACCCCTTCGACGCCCTTTATCCCGGCGTGGCGGCCCGGACGGTGCTTGCCCCGGCCCACGGCATTGGCGAGCGCCTTGTAGAGGATCTCGTTTACGAGCGTGCTCTTGCCCGAGCCCGAGACGCCCGTGATGCTCGTGAGGATTCCGAGCGGGAACTCCACGTCGATACCCCTGAGGTTGTGCTCGGAGGCGCCGAGCACCTGGATGGAGCCGGCTAGCTCCCGTCTCTCCTCGGGCGGCTCGATGCGCCTGCGGCCCGCGAGGAACTGGCCCGTAACCGAGCGTTCCTCAGCCTCTATGTCCTCGATGTTCCCCTGAGCGATGATCTCACCACCGTGGACCCCCGCGCCAGGACCTACATCCACGAGGTAGTCCGCCGCCCGGATCGTCTCCTCGTCGTGCTCGACGACTATTAGAGTGTTCCCTAAATCCCGCAGCTTCTCAAGCGTCGTCAACAGCCGCCGGTTGTCCCTCTGATGCAGACCGATGGACGGCTCATCGAGCACGTACAGCACGCCGACCAGCCCGCTCCCGACCTGAGAGGCGAGTCGGATGCGCTGCGCCTCGCCGCCCGAGAGCGTCCCCGCCGAACGGCTCAGGGTGAGGTATCCCAGGCCCACGTCCACGAGGAAACCGAGCCGCTCCCGGATCTCCTTTACGACCCGCTCCCCGATGATCCACTCGCGCGGCGTAAACTCCACGTAATCGAAGAATTCCTGGGTTTCGGTCACGCTCAACTCCGTAAACTCGTGGACGTTCTTGCCGCCGACGGTCACGGCCAGAGCCTCGGGCCGGAGGCGCGCGCCCCTGCACTTGGGGCAGGGGACGTGGCTCATGAACTCCTCGATCTTCTCCCGCCGGTACTCGGAGTCGGTCTCGACGTAGCGCCGCTCCAGGTTACCGACCACCCCGTCGAACTGGGTCATATACTGGCGCTTGCGCCCATATCGGTTCCTGTAAGAGACGTAGATCCTCTCGCCCTCCGTCCCGTGCAGGATGAGCCTCTTGTACTCCTCGGGCAGGTCCCGCCAGGATGCGTCGAGGTCTACCCCGTACTTCTCGGCAAGTGCTAAGAAGATACTCCCGTGGTACTCCGACGGGGAGTTGGCCCACGGTACAATAGCCCCTTCGTTGATGCTCAAATCCTCGTTTGGCGTCACGAGCTCCGGGTCTATCTCCAGCCGGCTCCCGAGCCCGTCGCACCGCGAACACGCCCCGTGCGGGCTGTTGAACGAGAACGTCCTCGGCTGTATCTCCGCGATAGACGCCCCGCAGTTCGTACACGTGAAGTTCTCCGAGAAGAGCAGTGATTCGCCTACAGTACCATCCCTATCGACCGTCTCGACCAAGACCAAACCCTCGGCCAGTCCGAGCGCCGTCTCTATGGAGTCCGTCAGCCTGCGCTCTATACCCTCACGCACCACGAGCCGGTCCACCACGACGTCGATATCGTGCTTGTACTTCTTATCGAGTATCAACTCTACCGGAAGCTCGTGTAGCTCCCCGTCCACCCTCACCCGCGCGTAGCCCTGCTCGGAGAGGTCCTTGAGCATCTTTCCGTACTCGCCCTTGCGCCCCCGGACTACGGGCGCCAGCACCATGAAACGCGTCTTCTCCGGGAGGGTGAGCACCTTCTCGACCATCTGCTGCGAGGTAGAGGAGGCAACCGGGAAGCCGCAGACGTGGCAGTGGGGACGTCCGGCGCGGGCGTAGAGGAGGCGTAGGTAGTCGTAGATCTCCGTGACCGTCGCGACCGTCGAGCGGGGGTTGTTGCTCGTCGTCTTCTGGTCTATGGAGACCGCCGGCGAGAGGCCGTCTATGTGGTCCACGTCCGGCTTGTCCATCTGCCCGAGGAACTGCCTCGCATAGGCCGAGAGGCTCTCGACGTACCGGCGCTGCCCCTCCGCATAGATCGTGTCGAAAGCGAGCGAGGACTTCCCGCTCCCCGAAAGTCCCGTCACTACGACCATCATGTCTCGCGGCAGGGTAACGGTCACGTCTTTCAAGTTGTGCTCGCGTGCCCCCCGCACGACGATCTGGTTGTCGGCGATCTCTGCTCACCCCTTCGTACCGGGTTGTCTAGACAAGTATACGGCCCCCACGAAGGAGGCCAATACACAAAACTTCCGAATAGATTCTACCACCACGGCGTCCTCTCTCCGCGCCCCGGCTCGTAGGCTATGCGGCCTACCGATCTCCTCGCGAGGAGCGGCATCTTTGGTCCCCCGTCTAGAAGTCATCTCATAAACATTTTCTGAGCAGTATGATGATGCACCCGAGTTGCACCAGGCCCAGAAAGTTCTCCGCCTTGTATTCGTAGCGGACCACCAGTCGTCTGAAGTTGAAGAGCCAGGCG
>JAABVA010004645.1_pt1 | contig 12665 bp, 11 predicted proteins | sample 5560331 | NCBI WGS metagenome assembly JAABVA01 (sample SAMN12812661, study PRJNA571458) | rock metagenome | isolation source: Antarctica rocks | place: Antarctica: Victoria Land, Mt New Zealand sud | collected 2016-01-07
GTTCAACCGGCGACGGACCCCGATGGCTGCGTTTCAGACCCTGCTCGGTCTCGGCAGCCACCAGCAATCAGCCACCTACGAGGAGATCTACGCCATCAAAGTCCGTCCCACCCCCGTGCGTGATCCCCCGCTGCGATAGCCCTCGATCGCAGCGGAGGGAACCGGATAAGCATGTCCGGGGTTAACCGCTTCCAACTCTCGGAGATCAGCCAGGCGAGCATCCGTGACCTGCTGCGCGACCTCACCGGTCAGGCCGAGCACCCGAAGCCACCCCTTGGCCCGCTGCCCGATCTCCCACCCAGCGTCCTCGGGCGCATGGACGCCACGATGCTCGGTCCCGTAGCTACGGCCACGCTTTCCACAGACGGCGACCCCCTGCAGGCGGAGGCAACCAGCCGATGAGCCCGCCCCCGGGAGCGCAGAACTCGCCCACGGCGCGCTGTCGTCGCCCGCACCGATCACGTGGCGCGCGACCTGGGACCAGTCGACCTCCACCGAGGCCGTCCTCGCCGTTCACGTCGTCCCGGTGCCTGCCCGGCCTTTCCCGGCACGCGCGCTCGCCGCCGTCGCGTCGACGCTGCCGGAACGACTCCGTCAGGCAAGCGTGCTGGACCCGACGGGTGCCGTCGAGATCCAAGACGACCGCGACGGCGTGACGCTCCACTTCCCCCCGGATCCCCGCTACCTCAAGGGCGTGCGCCCAGGAAGCATCAGGGGCGTCCGTGTTGACCGCAGCGGCCAGGTGTCGGCCTGGCACACCGTGCCAGCCGACGACTGGGGCAGCGTCACGGACCAGGCCAACATGGCCGAGATGATCGCGGCCTGCCTACGCCTCATCGGGATTGCAGGCGTGCCCCAGACCGAGTTCATAGCGATCGGCACCGAACTCGGCCCAACCATCATGGTCAGCAAGGGAGCGATCACGGACCTTGGGCAAAGATCCACCGCTCCGATCAACGCCTTCGGAGCCCAACACGTCCGCGTCGAACCCGACGAGATGGTGGAGGCGACCGCACTCGCGGACCGGGCCGGTGAGGCAGCCCGAGACCTCGCAGGCGTGCTCATGCGCAACTGGCGTTGACCAACCGACCCGCCCGCTAGCGTGCAGAACAGTACCGACCCTGAGGAGACAGCGACGTGCCCGTCGACGACCAGACGGAACTGGTCCGGGCCCTGGAGCGGCACGACGCGAAGGCGGTGCTCGGGACGCCGGAGAGCTCTTGGGTCGAATTCAAGGACCCGCGGGCGTACCCGCTCGACACCGACGCGAGCAAGTGGGAACTCGCGAAGGACGTCGCCGCGATGGCGAACGCGGACGGCGGGCTGCTCGTCATCGGCATCTACGCGAAGAAGGACCGCCACGACACCCACGAACCGGCGACCGATCTCTGCCCCTTCCCCAAGACCACCTACAACATCGACCGGCTCCGGTCCGTGATCGCCGACTGGCTCACTCCGAGCCAGACCGTCGCGATGAACTGGTTCGCCGATTCCCCCGGCTCCGACCTGCACTATCTCGTCATCACCGTCAAGCCGGTGCCGGAGGCGGACCGGTACGTGCTGACGACGAAGGCCGTGTTCGACGACGGGAAGATGAAGCCCGCCGTCGGGGTGCATGTCCGGGCGGGCGACAGCACCCGATGGCTGAGGGCGGAGGAGATCTACCGGCTGGTCAACGACGGCTGGCGGCGGCGGGACGACACCTCCCCCCGCCTCGAAACGGTCCCTGCGGCCACGCCGCCGGTCGACGCCCAGTCGAACGCGGACGCTCACCTCAGCGAGTTAGAACGGTCGCAGGGGTGGGGGGACAAGCCGGCGGTGTTCTGGCAGTCCTACGGGACCCCCGGAACGGTCGACCAGGTCAACCTGTACTCCCACGACGGCGTGCGGGGCTTCCTCGACGGCCCGAACGCCCTGCGCCCGAAGGGGTTCCACTTCCACAACCCGTACGTCCCGACGACCATGCTCGAGTCGGGTCTGCTGCTGGCGAGCCGAGACGGGCTGGTCGTGCACATCGGCTTCGACGGCACGGTGACAGCCGGCGCGGTCGCGAACCGGACGATCCTCGCGAGATCCCAGGACAGCGACAAGGGCCTGCCCATCAGCGCGATCGTCCTGACCGAGCTGACCTACGAGTACTTCCGGCTCGCGGACGAACACGTCCTGCCGCTGGCCCCGGGCGCCTGGCGCCACCGGGTAGTCGTCCGGCGGTTCCGCGAACACGGGGTGACGCTCAGCCCCGGCGAGACCGGCGAGTACGGCCTCGGCCAGAAGCACGACGCCCGGATGGGCGACTGGCGGCAGGACTGGGAAGCCGCCGGGGACGCCGCCGTCGACGCCGGGCACGCGGTGCGTGTCGTCTACAACCACTTCAGGCTCGACGCTGCGACAAACCCGTGGTTCGCAGACGACCGCGTCGACATCGAACGCTTCATCGAAGCGATGAACAGCAGGGCCTGACGCAACCACCCGTCAGAACAGCGTCCCGCCGTCTGCGCCCCTTTGACGTACGCCCCGTTCGGCGAAGCGGCCCGCGTAGAGACCGACCTGCGGCTCGTGCTGCTTGGCCGCTGCCAGACGTGCCCGCCGCGACTACCGTCCAGGCATGGGTACCGACAGCGACCGCACCGACGGCCCGTCCGGGCAGCACCACCCGGGACAGCCGCGCGAGGTTCTGCTATGGGCCGTGGCGACCCCCGCAATGACCCGCTCCTGGGACGCGTTCACCGCGCAGGCACAGGACCTTGTGGGGCTGGCGACCCGGACACTGGCCACGCAGGTCGCGTCGCTGAGGCTCTCCGAGGCCGTCCAGCAGCGGCAGCAGGAACTGGTCAAGGATCTGGCCCCCGTCGTCCTGTCGAGGCAGCGACTAGACGAGATGCTCCGACCGCTGGCCGAGGAGATCACCGCGGCGCAGAAGCGCTGGGCGAAGACGCTGGCCGTGCCCGTGATGGCGCAGGCGCGGCTGCAAGCCAAGATCGCCGGCCTGGTCGTGACCCCGGAACTGACCGCCGCGCTGGACCGGATCAACGACCTGGCCCGGGTCCGCATGGTGTTCCCGGACGGGGACGGGCTGGCCCGCCTCGACACGATGATCGAGGAGGGCGACCTCGGCCCCGAGACACTCGCCGCAGCCGAGTCCGGCATCGCCCCAGACGCCGACCTGTCCGACGCGATCGACGCCGCTGCGGCGGCCATCGCCGTCGCCCGCCCGTGGATCCCGCGTGAACGCGCCCGGCAACTCGTCGTGTTCTGGGTCTGGGCCATGTGGTCGGCGGCCCTGTTCGCCGTGTACACAACGGCGCCCGCAGAGGTAGTCACCTTGCTGGGCGCGATGGGAGCGCCCGCCGCCAACACAGTGGCCGGGAAGGCAAAACGACAGTTCGACAAACGCCACCCCGGAGACGACGGACCAGACGACACACCAGACTGACCTCCCGGCAGACCGGCAACACCCCGCCGAACGTCGGACCCGCACCGATGCCCGCCCTACACAACCCGGGCTCGCAGCGGCCTACCAGGCGCCTGCTCGCCAGGCCGGCACCGACGACAACCCCACCAGCAGCCCCCCGACCAGCACAGATCACCGACAGTCACCAAGAGCAAAGCCAACAAGGAGAGGCAACAGCCCCCTTAGGTTGGCCCTAGGAGTGCCTGGATCTGCTGATCGCCCTCAACAGCGGGCTGCCGGGGTTCGTCAAGGCATACTGGAAAGATGACCCGCCGAGCCGCCGTGTACGTGCGCATTTCCGAGGACCGAAACGGCGCCGGCCTGGGGGTGGAGCGGCAGCGCGAGGACTGCCACGCCCTCGCCGAGCGGCTCGGCTGGACGATCACGGAGGACTACGTCGACAACGACGTCAGCGCGTTCTCGGGCAAGCCCCGGCCTGAGTACCGCCGGTTGCTGACCGACCTCGGCGAGGGTCGTGCCGACGCTGTGCTCGTGTGGCACACCGACCGCCTGCATCGCTCGCTGCTTGAGCTGGAGGAGTACGTCTCCTTGGCCGAGCGACGCAAGATCATGACGCAGACCGTCACGGCCGGGGAGCTGGACCTGTCCACGCCGTCCGGGCGGATGCTCGCCCGCATCCTCGGGTCCGTTGCCCGGCAGGAGGTCGAGCACAAGGCCGAGCGGACCCGGCGAGCGCACCTGCAGGCCGCGCAGCAGGGCCGGTGGCGCGGGGGAGCCCGCCCGTTCGGCTACGAGGCGGACGCCGTGAACGTGCGGGAGGGCGAGGCGGCCGAGCTGGTCCGCATGTCCGAGGCCGTCCTGGCGGGCCAAACCCTCGGGGCGCTGTCCCGGGACCTCAACGAACGCGGGATCTTGTCGACCACCGGCAGGCCGTGGGAGTTCACCACCCTGCGGCAGGTGCTGCTGCGACCCCGCAACGCCGGGCTCAGCACCTACCGCGGCGAGGTCCTCGGGCTGGGCCGCTGGCCGGCCCTGGTGCCCGAACCGACGTGGCGGGCCGTGGTGGACCTGCTGACCGACCCAGGCCGGCACACCGGCGGCGTGAACGTGCCCCGGTGGCTGCTCGCCGGGATTGCCACCTGCGGGAGCTGCGGCGGCCTGGTCCGGTCCGGCAGTGTCGCGTCCAACCGGGCCGCGGGTACCAAGCGCACCGTCTACCGCTGCAAGGCCACCGGCGGCGGGCACGCGGCCCGGTCCGCCGAGCCCGTCGACGCCCTCGTCACGGCCGTGATCGTGGAACGATTGTCCCGGCCGGACGGCGCCGAACTCTTCGCCAGCGGTGGCCCCGACCTCAGCGGCCTCACCGAGCAGGCCAACGGGATCCGGGCGCGCCTCGACGGACTGGCCGAGCTGTACGCGGACGGCGTGCTCACCGATGAGCAACTCACCTCGGCCACGCAACGGCTCAGGACGCGGCTGGACGATGTCGAGGCGACCATGGCAGCCCAACGGCGGCACCCGGTTGCCCAGCGCCTCGCCGGGGCCACCGACGTCCACCAGGCGTGGGAGGCCATGACGATCGTGCAGCGCCGCGAGGTCGTACCGCTGCTGCTTGCCGTCTGCCTACTGCCCACCGGGCGGCGCGGCAACTTGTTCGACCCCGAGTCCGTCGAAATCACCTGGAGGGCAGCATGACGGAGCCGGAGTCGTACCGCGACCTGTCTGAACTATTCACTGACCATCGTGCGCGGTCGGCCCTGCTAGTCGCCGCCTACGATGCCGCGGACGCACGGATGCGCAGGAGTTCCGAGCTGGCCGTGTACACCTGCGGCAACCCCAAGCGTGACTGCTTTCTGCTGGTTGCGTGGCAAGCGCCGGGCGCTCGACTGGTCAGGCTCCCGGCCTACAAACTGTCCGCTACTCGCAACGCGAAGAAGACCGTGGCCGGTGCCCGGGCCAGGAACACCTCTGACGGCGATAGGCACTGGTTACCCCGCGTGCTGCTGCTAGATGAACTCGACGGCTGGACGAACGTCGGACTGGACCTGCGCTGCGATCACGTGTCCGAGGCAGTGGTGGGCGTCGCGGACCTGCTCGGCGAGATCCGGGGCGTCAGACCGGGTAACCCCGTCCGGCGTGTTGTGCGGGGCGCAGTCGCCGGTAGCCGCTATCGTCTGCAACGAGCGCCCGGCATGGACATGCCACCCGCGGACTAGCAGTAGGGCATCGCGGAGCCGGAAGGCGCCCCATGCCCGCAAGTAGTGCCACCCTGAGACAGGCAGCCGCGAAGGCTGGTCACGCCGCCGCGTACGGCGATGCCGAGCGGATCGAGCAGACTCGCCGCGACCTCGCCGCCGAGCGGATCGCCGCGTACATCGAGAAGGTAGTAAGCGCTGCGCCGCCGTTGACCGAGGCCCAGCGTTCGCGGCTGGCAACTCTTCTGCAGCCGCAGGCCACCGGCATAGGCGCCAGCTCTCCACCGGGCGCGACACGCACCACCGCAAGTCCTCGCCGGAACCACGAGCGGCGAGAGGCGAGCTTCAGTCAGCCGTGTCCTGACGAGGCCGCCTAAATGCCCGAACACGACGAACGCCGCCCCCGGGCAGGTAGCGGCGCATCGTCGAGCAGCAGCAAAGCCCAGTCTAAGCGGTCGCGGCGCCAGATCCCGGTCGAGAACGTCGTGGCGGATGCCTACGTCTCGCTGGGCTACCGCGGGTCCGTCCGGCTCTACGTCCATGTCCGCCGCTGCGGGTTCTGCGGGTATCCGCACACGCACACCGGCAAGCCCGACTTCCGCACCGGGCCGCGTACCGCGAGCTGCCAGCAGGGCCGCTACACGGTGCACGTCGTCACCGTCGAGCAGGCCGCTGCGTGACCACGCAGTACGGCAGCCGACTGTTCCCGCAGCACGCCGAGTTGCTCGCCGCGTCGGCTGTCCCGCCCGAGATCGCTCGCGCTCGAGGCTATGTCAGCGTCGATACGAAGGCCCGCCTCGAGGCCCTCGGCTACACCGTCCAGCAGCGCAGGGTGCCGGGGCTGCTCGTGCCGCTGCACAGCGCTGACGGCCGGTGTGTCGGATTCCAGTACCGCCCGGACGCCCCGCGCACCACCGAGACGGGCCGGCCCGTGAAGTACGAGACGCCAGGCGGGCAGGCGAACCGGCTCGACGTGCCGCCCGGCGTCGGACCGAAGCTCGGTGACCCGAACGTCGAGCTGTGGATCACCGAAGGCGCGCGCAAGGCGGACGCCGCAGCGCATCGCGGTCTGGCATGCGTCTCACTGACCGGCGTGTGGAACTGGCGCTCGACCAACCCCAGCGGCGGGAAGGTCGCCCTCCCGGACTGGCAGGACGTCGCCCTCAACGGCCGGCGGGTGGTCCTGGCGTTCGACTCTGACTCCCGCAGCAACCCCAGCGTCGGCAAGGCCCTGGACGCCCTCGCCGGCTACTTGAGCAGCAAGGGCGCGTACGTCGTGGTCTGCCAGCTCCCGGCCGCGGCGGACGGCAAAACGGGCCTGGACGACTACCTCGCCGCCGGGCACGGCCTAGACGACCTCGCCGCCCTCATTGTCGAACACGCCGAGATCGCACGGCCGTCCGGCAAAGAGACGGCCGCCACCGCCCTGGTCGACCTGGTGCGACGTCGGTATCGCCTCGGGCTGTCCACCGAGGATGAGCCGTTCGCTGTGCCGCACACCGGCCCGCGGGTTGTCCGGCCGCTGCGGGGCGGGAAAGGCTCGCTGCGGGCGGCCCTGGCCGCCGCCTACTACGCCGACGGTGGCCGGGTCGCACCGCAGCAGGCCCTCGCGGAAGCACTGCAGACCGTCGAGGGCCTGGCGCAGGAACTCGACCCCGAGCCGCTGCACCTGCGGGTGGCCGAGCACGACGGAGCGCTGCACCTGGACCTCGGCGACCCGACCGGGCGAGCGGTCGTGCTCAGCGCCACCGGCTGGCGGGTCGTGGAACAGCCGCCGGTCCTGTTCCGTCGCACCGCCCTCACCGGGGCGCTCCCAACCCCGCAGCGCGACGGGGAGCTTGGGGAGCTGTGGACGATGCTCAACGTCACCCCGGCCGACCGGCCACTCGTGCTCGCGTGGCTCATCGCCGCGCTGCTGCCCGACGTGCCGCACCCTGTCCTGGCCCTGCGAGGCGAGCAAGGCAGCGGCAAGAGCAGCGCGTCGCGCATCCTGGCCGCGTTGCTGGACCCGGGCCCAGCGCAGACCCGCAAGCCGCCACGGGACGTCGACAGTTGGGTGACGGCTGCTGCCGGGTCGTGGGTCGTCGCGCTGGACAACGTGAGCACCGTGGCCGAGTGGTGGTCCGACGCGCTTTGCCGGGCTGTCACTGGGGACGGGGACGTGCGCAGACGGCTGTACTCCGACGCCGACCTGACCGTGTTCAGCTTCCGGCGGGTCGTGCTGCTCAACGGCGTCGACCTCGGCGCGGTCCGGGACGACCTCGCCGAACGGCTGCTGACGGTGGAGCTGGCCCGGATCGGCGAACGCGGCCGGCGCCTGGACGCCGAACTCGCCGTGCAGTGGCAGCAGGCCCACCCGCGCATCCTTGGGGCGCTGCTCGACCTGTCCGTCCAGGTGCTCGCCACCCTGCCGACCCTCCGGCTCTCGGCACTTCCGCGCATGGCCGACTTCGCCCGGGTGCTCGCGGCCGTCGACGCCGTGCTCGGCACTGACGCCCTGGTCGCCTACCTCGGGCAGGCCGGCGAGCAGGCCGCCGACGCCGTGGACGCCGACCCGGTGCTCGCCGCCGTCACCCGCACGGTTACCGCGGCGTGGGAAGGGCCGGCAGCCGAGCTGCTCGACCTGATTGCCCCTAACGCCGAGCCTAGTCGTCAGCCGAAGGGCTGGCCGAAGGACTCCCGCACCCTGACCGCGATGCTGCGCCGCCGCGGTCCATCGCTGCGCCGGCTCGGCTGGGTCGTAGAGGATCTCGGACGAGGCGGCAGGGCGTGCGTCGTCCGCTTCCGCCTAGTCCCACCGGCCGGCTCCGTCGATGCAGGCGACAGCCACTCACTGCAGGCGACGTCGCCTGCATTGCAGGCGACAGCAGGCGACGTCGCCTGCATCGCGGCGCGTCCCTGGCCTGCGGAAACAGCCACGGAGGCCCTAGATGCAGGCGACGCAGGCGACAGGGACGTGCCTTCTCTACTTGAAGGTTTACGAGAAGGACAGGGAGAGCGGCCAACGGGTCGGCCAACCACGCCCATGCGAGATGTGGCTAAAACGTCGCCTGCATCGCCTGCATCGCCTGCATCGCCTGCAGGGGCCGCCGACCTCGGACCCTGCCGCCGAGGATGCGGCCGCACGGCCCGCGTGTACGGCGAGCACGCCGACCCACTCTGCGCCGCCTGCCGGACCGAGCGCCGGGCCGCCCTGGTCAAGCCCGGTCAGTTCACCCACCCTGGTTGCGAGTTATGGCTGCCCAGCCGCATGTTGTCCCGCGCCGAGCTAGTCCGATGACGCCCCGCGAGCAACTCGACCACTGCCTCGCCCGCCTGGTCGACGCCGTCCTCGCCGGCAACGACAGCGCCGCCCGCCTCGCGATCGCCGGAGCGGTCGGGGTCAGCCAGCGGACGGTGGTCAACGACCTGGCAACTGGCCCAAATGGGCCAGTTGCCAAGCCGACGACTGTCCGCTCCCTCGACGGCACACAGAGCCGGATCACCGCCGCCCTGCCCCGAGCCCGCAATCGAGCGGCCCAATGACCGGCCGCGCTGGACCCGACCTCAGCACCGAGTCGGCACCCGACCGGCGACCCTGGCCGGCGTATCTGCACCCGGGCGCCGTGGTGGTGGTCCCGGCCGCGGTCGCGGCCTGGCTGATCCTCCAGACCGATATGCCTGCACGCCGGGTCGAGCACCGCGGCACCGACCCGCAGGTCGACGCCGTCCTCGGGGCCTTGACCGTCGCCGGACACGGCTGGCGCACCGCTGCTTCCGCTACTACTTCCGCCTGCGGAAGCGCGCTCGCCGTCGAGGCGGAACCGGCCTCACCATTAGAGACAATGACGACCAGGCAGGCAGCAGACGTTCTCGGCATTACCGACCGTGGCGTCCGCCTGGCCTGCGACAAGGGCCGCATCCCAGCGACCCGCGTCGACGGCCGGTGGCGGATCGACCCGCTCGGCGTCGCCGCCTACCGCCGCTCACAGTCCACCCGGATGGGGGTCTAGCTATGCCGTCCCTGTCCATGGTCTATGAGGTGCTGGCCCGCGACTTGGCTAGCCCGGCGTTCCGTACGGTCGGGGTTGAGGCCAAGAACCTGCAGCGGGTGATGCTGGAAGCCGACGCGAAAATGTCTGCGTCGGCCAAGGCCGCGACCGCTGAGATCTCCGCGTCCCTAGCCGGTCTGGACCGGGCGCACAACGCTGCGGCGTTGCAGTACGACCGGGCTAACCAGACGATGATCAAGTCTGATGACAGTCTGATCGTGATGCAACGCAAGATGGCCGCGTCAACTAACGCGCTGCTCGCCGAGCAGCGCAAGGCCACTGCCGCGAACCTTGAGATGGACGGTGCGTTGGGCAAGGCGCAGACCGACCTCGCGGCGAAGACCGAGGCGAGCGCAGGTGCCCGCAGCCGGGTGCTGATGGGTATCGGTAAGGGCATCGCGCTCACCGCTGTGGTTGTCGGCTATGAGTCGCTGAAGATGGCGGCGCACTTCGAGTCGTCAATGGCCCGGGTTCAGACGATGGCCGGGGCGTCGGCCCAGGAACTCAAGTACATGAACAAGGCCATCCTGGACCTGAGCCCGAAGGTCGGCGTCGGTCCTGACGCGCTCGCTGAGTCGCTGTACCACGTTGAGTCGGCGGGGTTCCGCAGCCAGAAGGCGCTTGACATGGTGACGGCGTCGGCGAAGCTGTCAGCGCTCGGCCAGGACGACATCAACAGCTCGACCCAGGCTGTTGTGGCGACGCTCGCGTCCAACATCAAGGGCGTCCGGGATGCGAACGACGCGGCGGCACTGATCTTGCACACGGTCGGTACCGGTGACATGACGATGCATCAGTTCACGCAGGCGCTCGGCACCGGCATCCTCGCTACCGCCTCGACGGTGGGCTTGGCGTTCAAGGACATCGGCGCAGCGATCGCGACCCTGACGGACAACGCGATCCCAGCCGACCAAGCCGCGACGAAACTACGCACGTCACTGCTGATGATGGTCAACCCATCCGGGCCGGCTATTGCGGCCCTCCGATCCATCAACATGAACTCGACGCAGTTGGCAATGGACTTGCAGAAGCCGGACGGGCTGAAGGTCGCCCTTGATGACATCCGCAAGCACCTGAACTCAGCGTTCCCGTTGAACAAGGGGCCGGTCGCAAGTATCGACGCGCAGAGGCGAGCCGTAGACAGCTACAAGACGACACTGATGGGCGCTGGAGTCAGCGGCAAAGAGCTAGACAAGATGGTCGCGAAGTACACCGAGGCGTTGAAGCACGGCACGACGAATACGGTGCTACAGGAGCAGGCGTTCGCCAAGATGTTCGGGGGTAGCAAGAACGCCGGCACGATGATGGTTCTGTTCAACGAGCAGCTCGACCGGATGAACCCGAAGCTGGCGAGCTTCGGCACCGCCACGTCCCGCGCTGCTGAGATGCAAGCCGCGTGGGCTAAGCAGCAGGGCACGCTCAACCAGCAACTCAAGAAGTTCAGGGAACGCGTCGACGCCGCCGCGATCCGCCTTGGCGAGAAGCTGTTGCCTGCGGCAACCAAAGCGCTGGCTGCGATCAACAAGATGTTCGAGGGCAAAGGGTTCTCCAGCAACCTCCGCGACAAGATCAACCAGGCGATCGCGGATCTGTTTTCGGACAAGACGACCACCGACCTGCGGCAGCGGATTATCAACTACTCCGCTGTGTTGCGGGACCAGCTCAACACCGGGATCGCGGCAGCGTGGAAGGCTGCGACGAAGGCCACGGATGACGGTTCGGTGAAGCTCCGTGACCGCATCAACCAGCGGTTCTCGGAGTCCTACAAGGATGTCGATTCGTTGTCCGCTCGGATGCGTCAAGGACGCGTTCGGTGACGTTGACAAGCAGTCCAGCGGTATGCGCGACACGATCAATAGTCACCTGTCGCAGGCATACGGGGTAGCTGACAGGAAGTCGTCGGACATCCGCGACGTCATCAACACCCGGTTCGCTGACTCCTACAAAGACATCAAGAAGCACTGGCGCGCCATCCTGTTCGTCGGCACCGCCGGCTTGGCTGGGCTTTACTTCGAGGCGGACAGGCACTCTGTCTGGATCCGGGACGCCCTCAACAAGCGGTTCGGTGAGGCGTACAAGGACATCGACAAGCGGTCCAGCGCAATGCGGGACTCGATCAACCCCCACCTGTCGAGTGCCTACGGGGTTGTGGACAGCCTCTCCAGTCGGATGCGCGACTCGATCAACTCCCGGTTCTCGGAGATGTTCCACAGCAGCGACAAGTCCTCGACGCAGATCCGGGACACCACGAACACCCACATGGCACAGACCTACGGCAGTGTCGACTCGTACTCCAACAAGATGCGGGACGCGATCAACTCGCGCTTCGGGCAGGCTTACGGGTCCGCAGATAGCTGGTCATCCAAGATGCGGGACAGCATCAACTCGCACATCAGTGATGCCTTCCACGTTGTTGACAAGATGTCCAGCCAGATGCGGGACAGCATCAACGGGGCGCTCGAGGCAGCTTGGCACGGTGCGGACCGCTTCTCCAAGAACATCCGTGACGCGATCAACACCCCAATCCGGGCCGTGATCGAGTTCGCCTACGACAAGGGCATTGTGCCGGTCGCGCACTACCTCGGCGGTTTGCTGCACGAACCAGACATGCAGAAGATACAGCCAGTGCACTTCGCTGGCGGTGGGAAGATCCCTGGCAGCCACAACCGTGATGACGTGCCGATCTATGCAACACCCGGTGAGGTTGTCGTCCCACTGCCGGTCGTCGGCCGGTTCGGTGGGGCTGACGCTCTCATGTCCGCGCTCGGGTTCGCCGGAACCGGGGGCGCTGGTGGGCACTACTTCGGCGGTGGAATCATCAAGGACATCGGCAGCGTCGCCGGTCGTATCGGACACGACGTTCTCCACCCCACTGATCTCCTCAAGGACCTCAAGGGTGCCGTACTAGCCCCGGCGTTTCAGGAGGGCCCGCGACCGCGATCGGGATGGATCTTGAGTGACTCGCCGACGATGTCGGGCAGCGGCGAGCGCCGGCGCGGTGTCCGGTGTCTCCGTGCTCTTGGTGGG
>JAABVA010004647.1_pt1 | contig 12660 bp, 18 predicted proteins | sample 5560331 | NCBI WGS metagenome assembly JAABVA01 (sample SAMN12812661, study PRJNA571458) | rock metagenome | isolation source: Antarctica rocks | place: Antarctica: Victoria Land, Mt New Zealand sud | collected 2016-01-07
TCCACTTATCATAGTGCATTTTTTTGGATTAAAATTACAGCAAATCCTGCAAATGCTTGATCTTCCTTGACAAAGCCTCTTGCGCATTGACTCCTGAGCTGAGGCAGACCTTACAGAACTGTGCATTTCCAGGCACGCAGGTGATTTGAGGGAGCACCTGGTGCTGGAACTGATGAGTGGGCAGCCAGCATGTCGCCTGATCCACAGGAGGTAAATCTGTAATCCCTGCCTGCTGCATGCCTGAACCTGATGCAGTATGAGCGTGGAGCGTACAAGAAGTGAAAACAGATAGCATCGTGCCTGACAAGGTTGGAGTGTCTACAGGTGTACATGACGCCAAGTGACACAACATTCCTTTACACCTGAACAGGATTAGGCCTTACTTAGTGTGCAGGCTTTTGAACTTAGCTTCTGAAATGCGTATGAGGTGAAACAGGTGGAGCACACCGTTCACCCCTGGTGCTCAAAACTGAACCTTATATTTGGCAAGGACTGCCAACAATTGCACATCAATTGTACCTGTCACATCCAGCTAGCTTATATGTTGTGCACAGCATGGGACAGCTTTTTCAGTGTCATTAACACACAGCTAAGTTGGTGAACTGTTGCATTGTCCTTGAGCAGGTAGTCAGCCGTGTGTTAATGACAGTTTGCAACAGTTCACCAACTTACGCATGCAGGTATTGCCCTGCTTAGAAAACGCCAAGTTTCAAGTCATATTGGTAGCTTCCAGATGTCCTCTGCGTTGCAGACTTCTACATCCACCTGCTTCTGTGGACTTGATCTGTGCAGCTGCTGGTGCATGTTATGGCCCTACCAAAGTTGACAGATGGTATAGCACAGCAGCCAAAGCAGAGTAGGTCCAAACATGTCCACAAAACTGTACATCAATGCACTTGATTGTGTTTTGCATGTCATCTTTGAGCAAGGGTCAGGCTGAGATAGCCTGTACTGCTCCAATGGCACACAGATGCAGCCAAAGCTGCACATACACCCTGTGCAGCACTACATGGCTGTAGTGTGTCGTTACCTCATGGTGCGCTGCCATGGTGCATCATGTCAAGATGCATTGCTGCCGTCCCTCACAGCTTGCTTCTGCTTTGCAGGGTATGACCTGCTCCTATGGGATGTCTGCTTTTGGCCTGGAGCCTTCATATGAGACCTGGTGGGAATCCCCAGCAGTGTGGAGCTCTGGCTGACAGTTTTGATGCTGCCCTGGTTCTGGGAAACAGAACATTCCATACCCAACCCCGTGGCATATGCAATTCAAGCTGGCCTGCTGTACACGCCTATCGTGGTATGCCTGCTGGCACAAATTAAAATCATCATGATTGTGCACCACATGCCTCCCCGCCTTCTATGCCCTTACCCCCCACCCCTCTGCCCTTAACCCCCCTCCCTCTGCCCCCCTCTGCCTTTACCCTGTCCCTCTGTCCCACCCCCCCCCCCCCTCCCTACGCCATCATTATGGTTCACTTCAGAGTATCAACATGGTGTGCCTGCTGCCTACAAACTGGCGCTCATCGTTCCTTTCTTTGTCCTGTGTCACACTCACCTCTTACTGTCCCTGCGCATTCATTGCGCTGCACAGGCAATGCTATGGCTAGTCCACCCTGGTACCATCTTCCATGCCTGCCTTCTATGTTGCCTTCTATGTTGCCTTCTATGTTGCCTTCTATGTTGCATGCCAGCCTGTTGCTGCTGTCCTGCCGGCCAGATTATCATGGCCTCGTCATATCTACCTTGGCAACATGCAAGGCATGCCGTCTTAGATATGTAAAAGCCCCTGCAGATTACATACAAATGCAGTGGATACATCAAGTTGCATCTTGTTGTCAATCCTTAACCCAAATCCAGACCCAATTTCAGTCCAGATACATGTGGCATGCAGACTTTCTGGCAGCGCATGCGTAATTATATTCAAAACACTATTGTGAAAGTGCTGCTGCTTCCTCCAGTCAAAGCTGACCAGCAGAGGGTGCAAAGTACTGGTCAAAGCTTTAGAACCTTTGAGACTGGGGTGGCTTCCTCAGCAGCTGCCATAGCAGTTGGTGATTGGTCATTGAAGTTTCCTCAGCCTATGCCACCCAAGCTGCATGTAAGTTCTGCATTCAGCAATGATGAGTCATCCTGGATGCTTGTGGTTGGCTACTAGGGCTGCATCCAGCACATGCCACTTAACCTGCATATAGCTTCCTTTATCATGCCCTTGGTAGCGCAAAGAAGTCACCGGTGTGATCTACCAGAAGTGCTGGCAAGCTTCTCGTTAGAAAAAGAACATGTCCCACTTGCACAAGACAAGCTGGGGATTACCCGTTTCCACTCTCACTACAATTTTTTCATTGCATACGTGTATCCAAAGTGATGCTCCTGTCCCACACAAAGAGAGGCCAATGTTCCACATGTTTGCGATTGCCAACTAGGTTCTCTAACGCTTTGCAGCCTCATTGGTGCTTCACAAGTTGCTGTCTCCAGATGAGAGACTCCTGTCTGCCGCAGGAACCCATGATGTTGCCAGCAGATCTTAACATGATTTTGACGACACAGACTGACATGCATTATGTCACAGTCATGAGCTGCATCATGTGATTGACACTGTATGCTGTTTTGCAGAAGCTGACAAGCACTGTGGTTCAGTCATAGGCAACGTCGCCTGACTGACAATGTCTGTTATCACGCAAATGGTTGGGCCAATTCTGTTGGAGGATCCCAAGCCATTGCCAGGAGACCTCAACCACCTTCTGGACCAGGGAGTATCAGGTAGCCATGTTACATGCTGCTGTGGTGCATGTATATGCCATTGCGTCATGCTGCATGACATCCAGTGATGCTACATGCTGTTGCGCTCCATGTATGTGCTGATGCACAGGAAAACTGGTGCACACGTGAGCAACCGCTGCCAGATTTGGCTGCTGGTTTGTCACATACTGGCTGATGCATGCAATTTGTTTGTGATGGTGCATGCAAATCTGTAGGTTTTGATGTCTAGTGTCATACATGTCGGAGTGCAGTTAAGGCTGGCCCATTGCACATAGCTTGTAGGTCATGTCTCGCACAATAGTGCGATCGCTGCAGTTTTGGCCTGCACATGCTTTGCTATCATTTTTTCCTGCTCAGTATGTTGACGGAGGGTTTGCAGGGGCAAACTTTCACGAAACTGCCACAAATGTATACAGGAGGCTGAGTGAAGAAAAAGAAGCAACAGCATGTACAGAACTCTGCTGACACAAGTGATGTATGTCCTGCGTATGACTGAAACATGACGAATGCTGCGTACAGGCAGGCATGGGGCTGTGTATGTCAGCATGGGGACCCTGGTCAGGCAGACTGTAGAAGAGGTAAAGAGCATGGCAAGAGCCCTGTCAGCTTTGCCCAACCCTGGCCTGTGGAAGCTGGACAGAGCCCTCCTGCCAGGTCAGCACTTAGTCATGACAATTTAGTCATGACGGAATGACCAGCTTGTGCTTGCTTGCCCACATGTGCATTTGACAAGTCAAGCAGTCCACCATGAAACCACCCATTGGTTGGTTCTACTAGTGCACTCCTATTGTGAACCAGTTTCTTGCTCACCCTGATGAATGCTTGTTTCTTGGGCAGTGTGCTGTCACAGAATTGTTTCTTGGGCAGTGTGCTGCCACAATATTGTATAGCACTGGTATTCCGGCTTGACAGGGTTTCATTGTTTGCTCCCAAATCAGCCCGGTTTCCCAGGCACATGATGCTGAGGCTGCCTTTTGACTCTTGTCTAGCACACCCAGAGAACAGTCGTCAGCTTGTAGCCTTATGCGCTGCAGGCAACTTGACTTGGGCAGTTTCTCAGATTGGTTGCCAACATTGATTGCTGCTCACAGGCAACAGGTGTCATATGTATTCCGGTCATGTAGCTGTAGCTTGATTGCTCATGCGGGCAAATGCAAATGCATATCAGGGAATGACTACCTCACTGATTGAGCTACATCCCGAGGCTCCCGTCATGATCGCTTACGGGCATGAAGTTTTCTTTCTTTTCTTTTCTCACTGATTGGGCTGATATGTACATTGACTGGCACTACTAGCCTGTCTGACCATGTGCTTGTGTGATGCTGCAGGCAACATGACTTGGGACTTTCTGAATGTGGGAGCTAACATCAAATTTATACACTGGGCTCCGCAAATCGATGTCCTAGCGCACCCTGGAGTGACGGCATTCCTCACTCAGTCTGGTATCAACAGCCTATATGAGGCAGCCTACCATGCAAAACCTATGGTCTCTATGCCTTTCATTGGCGACCAGATCAACAGCGCCGCCAAGGGCAGTTGTTGGTTTTGTGTAACTGAATGCAAGGCTGTAGTACTTACCATACACTGGTAATAGTGTGCACCTCACTTGTTCACCAGAAATGTTCATTGTCTGTCAAGTTGAAATGCCTGACTTGCCGTTTGACGGCAGTAGTTCATTGTGATGTTGCTGATCAGCAACCACCGTGACTGTTCTGCAAGTGTCGCAAATGAGCTGTGCAATTCACAGGAGGTATGGTTGTTCACTCGGAAGCCTGTGCCCTGATAGGTGAACTCGTGCGGCAGGATGCCCTTGGTATACCAACAGAGTCCTGTCTTATGTTGTCACATATGGTTTTATAGCTATAATGAATGGATGTGGCAGTTGGTCACGCCGCTTTTACACATGTGACTCACCACTAACTGGACCAGGCCCCCATGGGGTCTGCGCATGTCGTCCCCCCTCCCCCCCCCCCCCTCCCGCCCATGCTTCCTATCCCCCTCTCTGGCTGTAATCCTGCGGTCACTGCCTTGGAGCTGCCCCTGATCACTTGGTGACGCCCTAAACCCTAGGTCCACCTTATACAAAGTGTGTAGCCTGGACAGTGTCACTCCCCACCACCAAGTGCCGGAATGACGTGTTCTCCTGATTGAAGATGTGTGTGCAATTGTTGCAGGCAGAGTACCATCATGGTATGGCATCAGTGTCACAGTGACCAAGGATAAGCTGGATGCAAGCAGTGGCAAAGATTTACAGGAAGCACTTGAGCGCGTCCTGTCAGATCCTGTCTTCAAGGTAAGGCCAGGGCAGGGCATTCATGCATACATTCAGGGTTTAAGGTTAAGGTAGGTCAGCCCTAAACCCTAAAGGCCAGGGCATGCATTCATGCATCGGACTTTACAGAATTGTCAGGGCCAGCCAGGACCAAACTGCCCTAGGCACATCAAGGTAGTAGGTGATAACATGTATGCAGACTGGAGTCCTGTATGTCATTTGTGGCCCACACTGTATCCACGTCATAAATTCCAGTCAAAACGATTGCTGCGAGCACCCTAATACTAAGCGCTAGGTCTAATGTTTGCAGACTGCTCTGACTCTGGGTACCAACATATTGTGACTGCATGAATGTGTATTAGTGCAGTACCGTAGCTGAGACCTATCAGAGTTTTGGATCTGCATCACATGTCAGGGCAATGTAGGATAAAGCCTCTGTTCTTCTTTTGTTCTTCCAGTGTCTCTTGGATCAGCTCAGGTGTATGAAGACACACCAACACCCTGCAGCTTGTCTCAGTCGAGTATAGACTACTGCCAACTATAGTGTGACCCATGCGCCGCAGCTTGCTGGTCTGTATCAGCTTTAGGTCTTGTGCCGTTTCTGTTGGCCGAGGTGCTTTATCTGGTTTACATGAGAATGCCATCGAGGTCTCAAAGCGTATGCAAAACAAGCCTTGTCACCCCCGCTGAGCTGGCGGCTGATGGGGTTTAAAGGGTGTTACTCACGGAGGGAGACAACTACCTGATCACACATGAACACAAGCTGGCATGGTGGCAGCTGTCATTGCTGGATGTGAAAGCTTTCTTGCTGATTGTGTCATTGATGCTCATTATGTGGATTGGGGCTCTGCTGTGGCTTGTGGTTAAGGGAGTATTGTCATTAAGCAAGCAGCTGTTGACTGAAGCATCAAGTGGAGTGCATTACAATAACAAAAAGGCAGCTTGACATCCAGTCCACCAGTAACAGTCAGCAGCTTGTGGCCACAATGTTCTTGTTTGTGTCAAAATTGTGTATTTAGTGGGTACTCATGTATGAGTACCTTGTTGGCTGCTGGCTCAGATCCACCTCACGCAATGATCAAACAGTCCTGAAGAGACAGAGCACATGATGTGGAATTGTATGGAGACTGCTGTGGTACCTAGTTGTAAGTTGTCTATCATGCGCTATGCAATGCGGGCACCAGCTGCAGCGATAGCAGCTTGACACTTTCGTCACATTGCAGCGGGCTGATCAATTATTTCAGCTGGAAGTCTGCAGCTGCCCTGCTGTCGCAATGTCAGTTGCAGATGCTGCCACCTTTGTCATGGTGTGCTGCTATCTTGCCTGCAGCAACAACCTAGCAAGCCAACAGCTTGTTGCAGCTTCTGCTGTGGAATTGAGTGCTGTCTGCCACTGTATGGCAGTCTAGATTTATGCTGCACAGAGACTTGCCTACAGTCATTTTCTGGGTGTGCATACCAATTCTGCCAGCCAGCAGATGCCGCCTGTCCAGACATGCCAGATACTGACTGCAATGCAGACTGTCTTGTTGCCAGACATGCAATAACTGCCCCTGTCAACGAGAATCAGCCCTGCAACTTTTGCACTGCTTTGTTTAGGATATTGAGGCTGAGGAGTCCCAGCCTCAGCACCGCCGATGACCTGAGGCCAATTTAGGGCTGCCAGCTTCTGCACATTGCTAAGACATGCTCTGACTTCTTGAAGTACTTGACAAGCGCACAATGTGTAGCTGCTGGTCAGCGAGACTTCATGTAAATATTGACACAGCAGATGTTATGCGTATAGTCCTGACTGACCTACATGCGTATTGCATCTTCTTGCCACAGATAGTTAGTTGTACAAACTGCGTGCACCAAGCACAACATATGTATTGTCGTCTGTAGGCGTAGTACCACCATGTGGCTGCTATGTTGCTGGCTGCGAATGGTCACTTTTGTGGCGCGTAGGTGGGTGCACTTGCATATGCAGACCCATCAGGTGAGACTGTGAGTGAGTGTATACTTACAAGGTGAGTGACAGAGGCGACAGAAGTGCTTCTGTCCGAGTAGAGGTGACTGAAGTGTTTGAGAACAGACTAGCAAAGCTTATGTATTCGAGTTAGGAGAGCTGCAAAGGAGAGTAACTTCCCACGTAGTTGTTTGTCAGCATCAGGGCCAAGACTTACACCATCAAGAGAGGACGTCGAGGTGGTCGCCATCAGGTGAAAAGACTTACTCAATACTTAATTCTCACAAGTTAAAAACAAAACGGGAAATGTCATCCTACAAAAAGCCATCCTACATTGTATATACTTGGCAATAATACAATTAATCAAACTTCTGCTGTGTCGCCTCTGCAAACACAGAATAAGCTACAGAATAAGCTACAGAAAAGCAATCCAATGCTGTCAGACAGGCTCACATGTACATGCATATATGTACATACTACAGCTTCAACATGTACATGCTTAGCTCACTCAAGAACTGTTTCAATTTTTACTTTGCAACTCCTGCACTTCCACTTGTCACAAATCTTCTCATCGTCTTACCAGCTGGTTTGGAAGTTGTTTTACTACATGTAGTACTTCTTGCGGCCAGTCACAATCGGTGCAGTTGCTGACTTGCTGAATGCAAGCACGTAGTTTGGTGTTGGAGGCGCAATGATTGCTGCAACACTTGCATTAGCTGCTGCATTAATCTGCATGACAACAAGCAGTAGTCAGCTGGTGGTGTTGTATTGTGTGGTCATCTTGTGTGTCAGTCCAGTATGCACTGTGTGGCCAGTGATGAAAGTATTCAATCGAACAGCAGGACCATGACAGTGAGTTGTAGTGTGGGATGTGGGGCATGTGCACACGCATTTTTGGTGCCTTTACTTAGCCAGAAGCTGTCAACATGAAGCAACATGAAAGCAGCAACAAGACCCCATGGGCATGAGATCTGCCTATCGGAGCTCACAACTCACCCGGATTGGCAGAGGGCGCAGTCCACCAATGACAGCGTTGGCCTGCACCTCAGCGGTCTGAAGGTATGCCATCAGTTGCTTCAGCAGAGCCCCGTTGTTATCTGCACAAGCACCACATAGACATTGCTGACTGTCTCATTGACTCTGATGTATACTCTGATGCATACACTGATTTTACATGCGGTCTGTGGAGTGTAGCCAGTCATGTAGCCAGTGCCAGAAGGAAATTCGTTTCTTGACTGACACAACCTTGTAGGTGCTGGGCAGGAATGGCAACACAAAAGGGAATGCTTTAAAGTTTAGGAAATTATAATTCTGAATGTCTTTCAAGACACATGATGAAAAACCACTCTACCCAAATCCACAAAGCTACCAATCTGTTGAAACTGTGCCAGCTAAGATCTTGGAGCAAAGTTGGCATGGGAAACAAGTGCATGCATAGTCATTGCCCCCCAGGCAACAAGTCATGCATGAGCACTGCTGTACTGCTCAGTGGTTAAATAATGCCAAAACATGCAGCTCGCAAGAACAACTTATAAGTCTGTGCTCCATGACCCTGTGAACACATAAGCTTGAAAATGACAATGAGTATAATCAATCAGCATAGGTACACCTCGGGGATGAAGGGGAACCTACCCTGAGCTTGAACTTGGTTCACCAGGTAGTAACTGAAGCCAGCGATGGGAAAAGTGGTTGCGCCAGCTGCAGAACAAATATGCCTACTCAGCCACCAGGTGTACTATTGTATGCAATCGTTACGTGGCATTGCATACAACCTGTTGTGGGCTTTGCACATGTGCTTTGTTACACACGCTTGTTGCAAACCTCTGCCAGAAAGCATCACTATTAAAGAGCATCACTATTATAATATAAAATTGCCAAGGTACCTATGTGCAACATGGTACGAGGGCCTAGACTGGTGCAATGTTGGCCACACACCAATTGTTGATGAGCTGTTGGCAAGCTTCCCCCCTTGCAAGTGTTTATGCACATGGATCAGACTAACAAACATTAATACATATTCAGAGCATACCGGGCAAGTAAATTGATGTGCATAGACTCGTGATGCAAGCAGACGTACATGTACTAGCCACATGCTACATGTGCTTACTGATGAATTTGTAAAGATGCATGCTCAGAGTACTCACGCAAGTATGTGAGATTGACATTGGACCAGTCCCCAGTAGGGGCAGGCAGTGCACCCAGGTTGTTGGCAAGGTCATCAAAATTAGCTTGAGCACTAGTCAACAATTGCCCATTGGCGTTTTGCACTGAAACTTCTGTCAGGCCAGCTGCAAGTCCTGCTCCAGCAGCAATGTACCTGCAGTGCATATCAAATGCTTCAGATGCTCTCCCTGTGTCAGAACTCGGACTTTTGCATGCTGCACTGCAGCTTCTGGCAAATCATCAGCAAGTCTTGCTTCAAGAGAGTTTACCTGCATCATGTCATTGTTGATACACGTGTTGCACCACTTATATTGATGCTCCCACAGGCAACCAGGTGCTGACAAATGGCGATGCAGCTGTTTAGACCATATGCACAAAACATGGGTGGTTCGATTTGAGCAATCACTAGTATCAAGCTGATGTGAGCAGGCTTGCCATCCGTGATTATTTGGAATGATCTTGCATTTCTGAGGTGTACAAAGATACAGATGACACTACAGGTTGGTGAGCACAGCTGAATCCCCTGGGGTGACCTTAAAGGTCAGCCCGGGAGTACCCTGGGGGGTTCCTAAGGTATCAGCAGTGATAGCATTGCATGGAATGTTTGCTGCAGAGTCATGACTACAAGATCAGGGCTACATAGTCATGACCACACTATCTTGATGCCAATCAACACAATTGCAAGTGGCACACATGTGACATTGACAAGAAGAATGTTAGCTCCAAGTGTGGACTTACCCAATGCTGTTGCCAAGAGCAGACAAAGCAGCAACAACTGAGTTGGTGCCGGTGACACTCCTGACAGTAGAAGGGAAGTTGACACTCAATCCGCTTCCCAAGGTCCAGACACCAGGGGCAGCCTTAGTCAGGTATGAAGTGAACAAGGAAGTCGTGCCGCTGTTATCCTGACGCGTAACCACTGAGATGTTGTTTCCTGTGATTGTCCTGCAAACAACACTAGTAAGTTGATAATTGTGTATAGATGCATTCCCTTGTAAAGTAAGAGCTTCCAGAAAGGCTTGTTTAGGCGATGTTTGACTCTTGACTGTTGACTGGATGTGCAAACAAAACACACTGTATAGCACACAGCAGATCATGACTGCTGGATGTTGATGGCAAAGTACACAACTGCACAGCAATGTACACGGCAAATCACATCAACCGCAGCAATGAGCAGTAATGCACAGCATTGACACATATTCTCAATGCGTTGCTTGCACAATAGTTACGTGTTGCATGAGATGACTGCAATCAGCAACTGCTCACTGAATAACCACTGAATAACCTGGAATAACAGCCAGCCAAAAGCAGTTTGACCCGTCATTGGATTGCAAATTGCCATTGTCCTAGAAAGCAGGTCATGTACATGTTAAGAAATACCTGACTCCAGGGTTTAAAGCCTGGATAGCGGGATCATTGAAGGAGGTGATCTGGCCTTGAAAGATCCTGGCAATGGTAGGGCCGTCCAGACGCAGGCTAGAAGTTCCTGCATCACAAACCAAGTCAAGATTGCTTGCAGCACTGATGAGTATGCCAGACAATGTTCCAAGCAAATGGCCTCAGGAAGCACTGCACTAATATTTATCTGTGCCAAGGCAAGACAGGGGGGACAGCTGTGTGAAGCTTCTGCGTTTACATTATCATGCAAGCTTTACGGACTCACCTGTGATGTTGACAAAGAGGCCCACTGCATTGAGGACCGCAGGGATCTGGATGACTTGCCTGTAGACAAGTGCACATGTGTTTGGTATGATCAGGCACGTACAATAAGATCACACAGAATTGTTGTGGATTGGGCAACGACAAGAGAATCAGCGAGAGTCATGCAGACCAGCAATTGCAAGCTTTGCATCATGCACAGCCAAGAAGCCAGCCAGACTTTGTTGCGTCGAGCTGCTTAGCTTTACTCACTGCATCGAGCTCACCTGGAGCCAAGGGCTGTGTACTGTGCGCGGCTAAGGGGGATGTCGGATACGCCGTACGTGACAGCGTTGGACAAAAAGTCGGTTTGTCCTGCAGCAGCAAGTCACAGCATGTCTGATGTCCGTAGCAGAGCGAAGCTCGAGCTCAAGCGAGAGTACAGATCGTCACCTTGTCCAGAGCCGACTCCACTGTATGGAAGGGAGACTTTGATGAAAGATGTTGCCTGAGCGCGACCCAGGTCGTTCTGCAGGAAGGTCTGCAAAGCAGTAGATCCGCTGCCAGTCACGGTGGCAACTGCATTGCAGGGAAATGTGTAAGGAAGGGGATTTGAACAAGCAAACTCAAGTGCAGTGTACAGTAAGACTGCAATCTCAGCCTCGAACGAATGGCAACAGATTTGAATGCTGGAATTAGTCAGGCACACACGATATCACACGGAATCCCACTTGAGCCTGCAGCTGAAGTTGTCGGAGCAGTGGAAGCTCCTGCTGACGCCCCAGTTGAAGACGATGCTGGCGAAGATGTCGAAGGACACACGGGGCACCCAGCGTATGCAGCCGGACTGGGTGACCCAGCCGAGGGTGCAGGCCTGCAGGTAACCAACGTGTTGTGAGTGTTCAAGTCGAAGCAGTTGGTAGCAGTCCCGAGATCAACTGATCAGTTATGCTGGCAACCTCACAGCCAGTCTGTCCAAGCAACCCAGGAAACAAGCAGCTTGCAATCTTACGTAGGTGCGCGTTGTGCGCTGCCCGGTGCCAGCGCTGTCAGGGCGAGAAAAAGAGCCACCGCGTGCAAGTTGCGAGAAGTCTTCGAGGTCGCCATGTTGCCTGGTGCGGAATTGATAGCCACTCGCGGTTCAGCAGTGAACTGGAGACTGGCGCGTTGATGCGATCAACTTCGTGGCGACCTTAAGATCTTGTTGCGCTGTCGGAGATGCTCGGCACAACGAATATGCTGGGATTTGACCTGACTGGACTTGACTGTGTTAACCGACCTTAGCGTTTGGTATTTGGTTATTCACACGTGCTGTTCACATGGCACTTGCGGCTTGTCGTCACAGCTTCTCGACTAATTGTGTCACAGTACGACAGACAAGGGAGGTTAGTACATTTATGAGTATACCCCTGGCCCACGTGCGCCTAGTTGCACATTCAGGCATTGTGGCTTACTGTTCAGTTTGCCACAGACCTAATGTAATGTTGCTGTCACATGCGCCTAAAGCAACTTGAGTCTATTCTGCAAAGACGAAGCCAGGGGTCATGTACAGGTTCCATTTTCAGGAAATCTGCAGGAGAGCACAGGGACACTTTTGAGGTGTGGGTCAGTTGCTCTACCGAGTGAACAGAAGAAGGAGGTCAGACCCGTCTCAGGCAGCCTGCAGAAGCTTCTCAAGCCGTAAGTTTAGTATTGCATGTGCGCCTTGTGCATACAGGGAAATAGCTATTTGGCGCCAGCAGCAAAGCAGGCGCACCGGTGATACTACCGCCTTTTGTATATACATGTACGCTGTGCTTGGTGCATGCAGTTTATGTAACTGACTATCTGCGGCAAGAAGATGCAGTACATATGTATGTCAGCTCAAACTGTATACACA
>JAABVA010004648.1_pt1 | contig 12654 bp, 13 predicted proteins | sample 5560331 | NCBI WGS metagenome assembly JAABVA01 (sample SAMN12812661, study PRJNA571458) | rock metagenome | isolation source: Antarctica rocks | place: Antarctica: Victoria Land, Mt New Zealand sud | collected 2016-01-07
CGCGCACCGCTCCCATCGCAAACGTGTCCTCCGCCGCCTTCTCGATTCATCCTGACCACCTAACGTTGTAGTACTAAGTAGGTGTCGGCAAGTTCGTGCATGCCAAAGAGGCTGCGAGAAACACGCATCCAGACGTATCGGGTGTGCAAGAACTTACCAGTGTCTACTTAGCACTACTTTGGCGACTTCCAAAATCGCTATGCATATTCACTAGCCCGCACCGCGTTTGGTACCAGTGGTGGGGGTCGTAGAGCCTCTCCATCAGTCACTATGTCCGGTCGATAAGCTGTGAAAAGGGGATCACGCCAAAGTAGTGTTAGGAGCAGCCTGGCGTGCCCGCGCGATCCTTAAGAAGGCGTCTTTAATGGGCGCGTTACGCGCCGCTGGTACGCTAAAGCCAGATGCCTATGGCGCGCGGTTAGGCCCCGCGGCCCACAGATGATCCCATCCCTGTCTGGTGGATGATCTTGACAGAGGGCAATCCCATTGTGGGACTGCCCTCTTTCTATCGTTGATTGTGTCAGCTTGTACGCGCCGCAGCACGCCGGGCTACGCCACATAGGGTGAGCCGCCCCGCCACTCGGCCTCTTGCCACCGTGTGCACTGCCTCCGCCAGTCCGCCTCATAGTCGCGGGCGATGTTCGTCGCTGACACGGCGGATGCGTCGATACGGACTTGATGATTGCGCAAACGATCATAGACGTACCAGGAGCCGGTGGTCGCGTGGTGGTGGACGGTGTAACGGGGCGGCGGCATGGTCATTCCTCCACTCGGTGAGGGCGCTATCCTGACGCGCGGCAGGGTGGGTGGCGTGCCAGACACGGGCACCCCAGCGAGGAATCGCTACAACGCATGCTCATCATGCGCCATATCCCCCACCTCCTCACGCTTGACCGTGACGTTCGTGGCTCCGCAGGTACGACAGAGCCAATACGTCGAGGTGAGGTGAACAACGCGCCGCGCCTGCTCGTCCTGCTCCTCACCCGTCCTATCAACACGGTCTACAACCCACGCATGGTCACACAAGTATCTGTCGTACATTAGGTCTCCTCCTGGACTCCTCCGCCACCTAATGCTCAGTGTGACCAACAACCGATTAGGACGCCAGCTCTTGGTAGGCGTTGGTTTCCAACGCGTCCGCGATCATAAGCATATGGGCGTCGGTGGCGGTCCGCTCGTCGGGATGCGTGGCGTCACGTCGCGGTGTCGTCGCGGTGTCGTGGTCAGGAATCATCGGCTTTTTTCTCATCCATCGGCGCTGGCACATCGATGTAACCCTCCAGACGTAAGGGGCAACACACCGCGCAGACAGCGACCCTTGTCTGACGTGCAGTCAGCATAGAGGTGTGTTGCGTGCGACGCGAAAAGAGGTCGTCGGGCAAGATAGGCCGCGTGCATTTAGCGCACGTCAATCTCGCGACGGCGCGGTACGCGGTCGTGGCCCGACCGTCGTCCAGAATCACCAGCCCGATGGGGTGGCTTTGTACATCGCGTCGCCCCTTGACCATGTGCCCTCCTACGGCGGAGTGTAGCATGCCCCTCGACAGACAAGAGCGGCGTGGGGAGCACTAGGCCCCATGCGGTAGGCTACAGGTGCGGGCGGTTCACGGGGCTGTAGAGCGCACCATGGGCCGTTCGCCTGTCCCCCGGACTCTGGACGTGTCAGAGGAGGGCTGTGCTGGCTGTTTAGTTCATCCGTGCAACAATACTGCATCTGTCGCTGCACGGATGAACTAAACAGCCAGCACAGGGATGTAGGGGGCAAGTACTCGTTGCACACGGGTTGGAGCATAGGCTGTCCACTGGCTCGCCGTACGGCACGGGACATGTCCATGAACTGGCGCCGCCCTCGCCCATCCACGCGTCGGGCGACCGTGCAACATGATTCTGCCTCCAACAGATGTAAGTGTTTTGTCAAGCGGGCGCGCTGGACCTGATGGTGCGTTGTCATAAAGGGTGATATGGTTGGCGAAGTCGGCTTGCACCCTTAACCACGCCCACGACGCGCCCACTGTTACGCATGGCATGACCCTGGAAACGACTTCGCCAACCATATCAATTAACGTGACGCCTTACAACAGCGGCCGGCCGGGGTACCACGCGCATGACCGTGCTAGGGGAGCGCTCCCGGTGCCCTGCACGCGACATCCGGGTGATGCAAGCCTGACCGCCCGCCCGCGGCCCGTCCCCGTCCGCCACGAGCGACGGGCTGTGGCGTCGGGTGCCACTTCCCGCCTACCCCCATCTGTGCTATCCTCATCCCTATTATGGTAGCGTCCTTGGATACCGCGAGGGCGGCGGGGCCGTGGCCGCCCCTTCCCGCGTTGGACGACGGAGAACGACGGCGTGTCGCAGCGCTGGTCGCCCGTTACGGGACCGACGCGCTCTGTCACGTCCATCTGCATGCCGATTGCTCCTACCTGTTTGCGCCCGACGGCGAGGGGTTCGTCTCCTACGCGCTGGACAGGCGCGTGGCGCTGCTCGGGGGTGACCCCGTCTGCGCCCCGGAGGCCCTGCCGCGCCTAGCCGCCCACGCGCTGCGCGCGTTCGCGGGGTGCGGCCTCGCAGTGTGCGTGGTCGGGGCCTCGGCCGACGCCGCGCGCGCCTATGTCGCGGGGGGGCTGCACGCCGTCAAGCTGGGGGAGGAAGCGATCATCGACCTGCCCGCCTTCGACGCCGCGTGCCTGCGCCCCAAGGTCCGCCGCGCGGCGCGCCACGTGGCCGCCCACGGCGTCACGCTGCACGACGGCACGATGGCCAGGCTGGACCCGGCGCTAACCGCCCAGTGCCCCGCCGTCGCACGGGCGTGGTTGGCCGGGCACGGCGGCACCCTGCAGGGCTTCTCCATGACCAGCGGCCCCGTGCCCGGCCCCGACGACACCGCGTACCGGGTCGTGGTCGCCGCGCGTGCGGGGCGGGTCCTCGGCTTCATCACGCTAGCCCCGATCCCGGCGGCGCGCGGCCTCTCGCTCGACCACATGCGGCGGCTGCCCGACGGGCCCAACGGGCTGATGGAGGCCCTCATCATCCACGCGGCCGCCGCCGCCCGCGACGCCGGCGCCGCGACGCTCAGCCTGAACTTCGCCCCCTTCTGTGACGAGGAGCGCCCGGAGGGCGAGGGGGCGACGATCCGCGCGCTGCGCCGCGCCGTCTTCACGCACGCTCCGGATGTGCCGGCACGCGCGTTGTACCTCTTCAACCGCAAGTTTGCGCCGCGCTGGGCCTGTCGTTACTGGCTGTACGGGGGCAAGCGGGAGGTGTACGCGGCGTGCCGGGCGACGCTCCGCGGCGAGGTCGCCCGCGCGCCGCTCCCACCGGCGCTCGCGGCGGCCGCCCTCGCCGCGCCGCTGCTCGCCCTCCCGGACCGGTGGGCGCGGCCGGCGCTCGCCCGCTGAACGTGCCCCGCCCGCACATTATCTTAGATTTCGCACAGAGATCGACGTGATGCGCGGTGATGGGGCATCTCCCCTGCCATAGAAACTTTCACAGGAGTAATGGATGATGACAGCCTTACCTGGTTCATCTATGACGACGGCCACTGCCTTTTTCGCTCTTCTACGTCGCTGAATTCTTGATCCCATAACCGAAAGATATCCTTACTTCCGCTCTCGCGCAGGCCGGGCCACGAGTTCCTACGGACCAGATCTCCCCCGCCCGCTCGCGTCGCTGGCGGGTTATCAGCGACGCACTGGCCAGCGCGGATGTCGAGGTCTCCCCCTCGTGGCCGCGACGACGCACAGGTATAGTCCTAAGATGCTATCGCGGACCCCCACAACTTTATGGTATATCTGTTCTGATATTATCGAACTTCAGGCATTAGACGTGGACTCGGCCACATGACACGATCTTGCTGGCGAATCCTGGCACCCCTCGGCTTATGCGGATCTCGACCCTTTTGACGCTATAAGCAACGCGGTAAAAGGGCTGCCAAGGCTCGCTAATTCGGGCCTTTAGGCCGTATTCTGATTTCGCCCGCAAGATCGTGTCATGTGGCCGGGTCCAGAAGTGGTGAGGCCCCCGTGATCAAGGACACCCCACGCTCACGGCGGGCCAGCTTTCACCCAGGGCTACCACCCCTATAGCGACGTCGCCACCACGATCCCGTACGGTGCCGCCGGACAGCCGTACCTCCGCCCGTCCGCCGCGACGAGGGGACCGCGGGCCGCGTCGGGCGCTCGTCCGCGTCACGCGCCCCGGCTGTGCCGGTGATCGGACCCAGCTGCCCTCACGCGCTCGTCGCGGTGGGCACGTGCGCCAGGGCGGCCGGTGGGGCGGCGGTGTCATGCTGCGGGCGCGCCGCCCAGGGCCGGTCGTGCCGGCGGCGCTCGGGCTGGCCGTGGCCGCGCTCCACCACGTGCTCATGCCCCTGTAGGGCCGCGGCGAGCGCCACCAGGGCGCGCATTTCTGCCGCCAGGCGGGTGCACGCGCCCGCGCCCTCCAGGGGCGCCCCGACGACGCCCCGCCGCAGCGCCTCGTAGGCCGTGCGGACCGTCGCGTACTCCAGGGTGAGCGGCGGGTCCGTCGCCCCGTCCGCGCGGCCCACGGTCCGTGTGCGCCGTGCGCCGTGGCGCATCGTCGCTCCGTCCCGCGCGCGCGCGTCCGGTCGGTCGGCGCGGAGCGGGAGGGAATACAGGGCCTCGCGCCCGATGCCGTGGCGCGTGAGTCGGGCACGCGCCACCAGGCCCTCCAGGTTCCGCTGCACGTCCCGGACATCCAGCGCTAGATCGAGCGTCGCCGCGATCTCCGTGGCCGTCCAGCCGCGCGGGTCGCCGGCCGCCAGCACGGCGGCCACCGTCTCCGCGTGGTCCCACGCGTCCGTTGTCTGCCGTAAGTGCGTCATCATTCCGCGTCCCTCCCTTTCCTACCGCCGACAAGATCCCCACGCGCCGGTCGGCCTCCACCCGCTGGTGGACGGTCATGCCTGAGCTAGCGCGCTAGCCCCCGCTCACGGACGACGTATGTACCGGTCCACGACAGCCGTGACAGACGATGCACGGCACGCGCACACCGCCGCTGCCCCTCGTGCGCGGATGCACGGTTGATCACAGAGCGTGGGGCGCATCCCCCCAGGGGGCGCCCATCGGATCATCGGGGTCGATGGCCCCTGTGCGACTAGTATAGCGATAAAACCGCACTGACGCAATAGCGTCGGTACTACGCCGATCTCTGCGCTTGTATGATACTGCGGTGTGCTCCCCTCGCCCGCTGTCACTGGTCAAGCGACTGGGGTCTCCAGTACTCTCACTATCGCCGGCGACGTCGCGGCCGTCAGGCGGTCAGGGGGGGCGGCCATCAACCGCGCGGAGGGTGCGGGCCGTGTTGTACGCGCCCGTTTCGATCGGTGCGCGCGGGCAGGCGGGGCGGACGCGGGTGAGGAGCGCGGGTGGGCGCGTGGGGCCGGATGGTGTTGATGAGGATGCGATGGTGGCAGATGGCGCAGGCGTAGGCGTGGGTGAGGTGGAGAGGGAAGAAGGAGGCGAGCCAGCGGAGGGGCAGGGGCGGGTGATAGTGGTAGATGGCGCAAAGGGCGAGGGCGTCGTCGGCGCCGCAGTCGGGGCAGGGAGGGCGCGGGCAGGGGCGAAGCATAGCGGCCGCCTTTGGCGTCGACCCAGGCGTCCCCCGGTGCGGCGAGCGGCGGCACGGGGACGACACGGATCGTGGACGATGGAGGCTGCTGGGAGGACTATAGCAGGTGCGGGCGGGTGTCGTCAGGGTGCGACGGGAGGGACAGGGCGGCGTGGGCGATGCGACGACGGGAGGGGCAGCGGGGTGACGGTCGCGTTAGCGAGCCAGAGGACGGCGGCGATGGCGGCGAGGAGCGTGAGGGTCAGGGCCAGAATGAGCTGGGCGAGGAGGCTAACTGAGGCGTGGTCATAAATAGGCAAGCCACGCGTGAAAGGGTGGCACGAGCGGCGTCCGAGGCCGGTTTTTCCGGCATGATTTCGGAGCCGCCACGGGTGAGTGACCCGCCGCAGTCCGTGATTTGAGCATTTATGACCACGCCTCGGCTAACTAGGCGCATTCAGTGAATAGCTGCAAACATACTATACATTCTAGCGCGTCACTGCGACGGGTGCCCGATACCCGGCCGCCGTCGTCGCCGACGACCTGGGGCGGGGCGTGCGACGCCGGCGCGTTGCTAGGGGAGCACGTTGATGGCGCGCGCGGCGAGGAGGGCGATCATGACCAACGACGTGAGTTCTTGCACCATCAGGAGCACTTTCACGCGGCGCGAGAGCGGCAGCGTGTCAGTGGGGCTGAAGGCCGTCCCGCTGGTGAAGGCGACGAAGAGATAGTCCACGAACTCGGGCACCCAGTCCTTCGGGCCGATATCCGGCCCCGCGAGTTGCGGGAAGAGGAAGTCGGGGGCGGGCGGCGCGGGTTCGTGGCGACGATGGGGGCCGCCGCGGTCGATCTCCCAATACCACAAGGCGAAGATGAGGACGTTGGCGGCCCACAAGCCGGCCGCCGCACCCAGGAGACGCGTCGCGGTAATCCGATCGCGTAGCAGGTCTCCGAGCAACTGCGCGATAGAGAGCGCGATGAGCAAGGTGGCGACGGCGAGGAGGGTGATGACCAGCGCGTGCACCTGCGGGGGGCGGATCGGCAGGTTGATGCGGTGCGCGATGAGGAAAAAGGCGACGACGGGCAACTCGATGGCGAGGAGCAACCAGCGGGGGCCGATGGTCATATCAGCGGGGAGGACGAGGTAGATGCTGCCCAGCGTCAGCAAGGCGAGGGTGACGGGCCATTTCGAGAGGTGCGCGGCCGGATGGGGTGCCGGCCGACGCAGGGGAGGTCCCAAACGGCGGTGGTTAGCGTCAGCCATGGCCACGTCCTCCATAGGTGAGGTTGAGATGAGAGGGGCCTCTCCACAGGGTACCGAATCGCCCCAGTGGTCATGCTGCCGCCGCGCCGATGATCTCCTGGCCAGCACAAGGGCTGAGAGGGATGCGGTAGTATGGCAGTCTCGTGGATGAGGGGACAGGGGTTGCCAACGGGGGAGAGCAGATGAGGGGACGCCTGTTGCCGACGAGAGGGGACAGGGCTTGCCGACAGTCAAGACACAGGATCAAGACGCAGTTCTCGCCCTAGACAGCCTACACTCAGTAGGCCTTCTGCGGGAGGGGCGGCGGGGAGCTACGGCCTGTGGTGTCGTCGTTGTCGAGCGGAGCGGCAGAGGCGGGGACGGGGGATGGCGCGGAGGGTAAGAGGGCGGCGCAGGCGGGGCAGAGGATAGCGGAAGGGGTGAGGGTGGCGTCGCGGGTGGGGCAGGAGGCGTGGCAGCGATCGCAGCGGAGGAGGTGGCGGGTTCTCATCGGGTGGGTCTCCTGGAGGGCTGTGGAAGGGCGGGTGTCGCGTGAGGAGGCAACGCGTGCAGCCCAGGCGCGTCGTCCCCTGGGGCGGGGGAGGGGGGCCGCGCAGCGCACGCCGTCCCTCTCAAGGCCACAGGGTGTATACGTGGGAGAGGTAGCGGCGGATCATAGGCGGGTGGCCGCTGGCGGCGGCCGTGTGGCCCGCTTCGGGGCGCGTTCAAGGGCGAGAGAGCGCATAAGTATGCAGTATGGCTGCATAGGGGTGGCAGCGGAGCGGGCGCGCGGAGGCGCGTGGGGGTCGCTGCGAGAATCGCAATCATACATGGCACTTTAGGCATAGCGAATGCAGGGAAGTGTAGAGAGCAAACGATTGCACGGGCGAGAATGGGAGGTGTAGGATTCCAGGTGAAATGCGCCAGCTGCAGGTGTGCAAGGGGGTGCTGTTCCGCGCGAGATGCGCGGATTGTCCCAGAAACCCTGCGCCGATCCTGCAAGAAATCCCAGAAACCCTGCGCCGATCCGCATAACTTGCGCACGCACGACGACGGGTGTGCTACTGTCGGAGGCATGGATGCTTTGCTGCACACGGAACGATGCTAATGGGGCGGCTACATCTCGCGCCAGGGACACGGTACCTGCAGGGTGGTCAGGTGTATATCGTGCGCCAGCTCCTGTTGGATGGGCGTCTGCTCGTCGAGAACCAGACCGTCGGGGGCCAGAGCGTCCTTGCACGGGACGAGTTCATTGCTGCGTGGGGGCGCGGGGCCATCACCTTCGAGGTGCATGGCCACCAAGCCCGCTCCAGTGGGGACGCGACGCTACCGACGGCCTATACAATTGCCGATTTCGGTGGTCTGCCCGAGGCGCAGCGGGGCGAGGCATGGCAGCGGTATGCGCTCATCCGTCCCCTGCTCACCCTACCGGCGCGTGAACGAACCCGGCGCGCCATTGAACAGGTGGCGTCGGACGCGGCCACGCGGCAGGGCGCACGTGCCGGCGTGGGGGCGACCAGGGCCAGCGTCGAGCGGTATCTGCGCGCCTTCGAGCGGAGTGGCGGCGACATCCGGTCCCTCGTCCCCGCGACGGCGGGGCGCGGTGCCGGGCGGTCGTACCTGGATGCGGAGGTGGAACTTCTCATTCAGGATGTGCTTGCCGCGTGCCGGGCCGCGCCGGCCTATCGCACGGTGCGCGACGTGTACCTGATGGTCGTTAACCGGGTCAGCGACGCCAACCGAGCGCGGCTGCCGGAAGAGGCGCTTTCCTTACCGGGGCGGACCACGATCTACCGGCGCGTGGAAGCGGCCGGCGCGGATGGCGTCCTGCGTCGCCGCCCGAGTTCTGCCGAGGCGCGCGTCACCGCCGGCGTCCAGCGCGGCCCACGGCCGATGCGACCGCTGGAACGGGTCGAGGTCGACCATACCGCGCTCGACCTCATTGTCGTCGACGAGGAGGACCGGTTGCCGATCGGGCGGCCGACGGTCACGCTGGCGCTGGACGTGTACAGTGGGTTCCCGACGGGCGTCCACGTCGGGTTCGAGGCCGCCGGGTACGGGGCGGCGATGCGCTGCTTGTTGCACGCGATCCTGCCGAAGGAGGACGCGCGAACGCGCTACGGGACGGCGCACCTCTGGCCGGTGCATGGGCTGCCCGAAATGCTCGTGGTCGACCATGCGCCGCACTTCGTCGGGGCCGATCTGCGCGATGCCTGTGGCCAGCTCGGCATCAGCCTCGACCCAACCCCTGTGCGGCGTCCGTGGTTTAAAGGCGCGATTGAGCGCCAGTTCCGCACGCACAACACTGGATTGATCCATACGCTGCCGGGGACAACGTTCTCGAACGTCGTGCAGCGCGGGGACTATGACGCGGCGGGCCACGCCTGTATCTCACTCACGCGTTTTTGGGAGATCTTGCACGTCTACCTGCTCGACGTGTACGCCCAGGACTGGCACACAGGGGTCCGGGCGGTGCCCGCGCAGCGGTGGGCGGAGGCGGAGGCCGGGGGGTGGGCGCCGGCGTTGCACCCCGACGCGACCGAAGTGCGCATCCTGCTGGCGCGGGGTGCGGTACGCACCATCCAGCGGACGGGCATCGATCACCTGTGCCTGCGCTACCAGAGCGCGGAGTTGGACGAGGTACGGCGGGCGCTTCCCGGCGGTACGCCGGTGGCGATCCGCTACGACCCCGACGATCTCGGGACACTCTACGTGCGCGACCCGCAGGGAGGAGGCGGGTGGGTCTGCGCGCCAGCCCTCGATCAGGACTATGCGCGCGGCCTCTCGCTCTGGAAGCACCGCGTCATTCGGGACTACGCGCGGCGCACGATGGCGCGCGCGGTGGACGTGGCGGGCCTCGCGGCGGCCAAGGCGCATATCCAGGGGATCGTTGACGATGAGTTCCGGCGCACGCGCACGCGACGCGGGCGCACGAGGGGTGCCCGTTTCAAGGATGCGGGAGCCACGGGGGCACCTTTCGTGTCAACCGTTCCCCCGCCGCCGGCGGTCTTATCCGTGCCGTCACCGGACGATCCTGCGTCACGGGAGCAGCTTGTCCCGGACCCGACGACCGACGTCGGGTGGGGCGCCGACTACGGATTACCCCGCGACATCCGTCGCGACAGGTGGCGATAGGAGGATGGGCCATGGACGGGACCGACGCGCAGCCTGAGGAGCGACAAGAGGGGGAGGCCCGGCGTGCGCGGCTGGCGCGCATCGAGCGTATTCGCATCACGTACCCGCGCTGGCAGCGCATCATCGACGAAATTGGGCGCTGCCACGAGATGTTCGGGCTTGCAGCGGAGCCACAATGCCTGCTACTCGTTGGTCCGACGGGGGCCGGTAAATCGACCCTGGTCGCCTCGTATGCGCAGCGCCATCCGCCGGTGGTGAGCGAGCTCGACAGCGGGCGTCCGGTGGTGCATGCCACGATCCCCACGCCCGCCACTATCAAGGCGCTGGCCGCGACGCTGCTTGCGGCATTGGGCGATCCGCGTGCGGCGTATGGGACGGTCGGCTCGATGACGTACCGCCTGACGCAGTTCTTCCGCGACTGCGGGGTAGAGTTGCTGATCTTGGACGAGGTGCAGCATTTCCGCGACCGCGACAGCCGGAAGGTGTTGGAGAACGCAAGCAATTGGCTCAAGACGCTGATCAAAGAGACCGGCGTGGCGTGTGTGCTGGTGGGGCTGCAAGGGGAGGCGGAGGAGGTGGTGCGTCTCAATCGGCAGTTGGCGCGGTTGTTTGGGGACGCGCATGTGCTGCTGCCGTTCGCGTGGGACGAGCATCAGCCGGAGACGGTGCAGGAGTTTCGGACCTTCCTGGGGCTCCTGGATGGGATGCTACCGCTGCCGGAGCCCTCGGCCCTCGCGGAGCGCGACAGGGCGCGGCGGTTGTACCTGGCCAGCGAAGGGATCGTCGCCTATCTGATGGAATTGGTGCGCCGGGCGACCTATCTAGCGGTTGTGCAGGGGCGGGACCGCCTCGATGAGGCGCTGTTGGCCGTGGCGTTCGACCAGCGCCTGGCGGGCGCGCGGCGGGGCATTGCCAACCCGTTCGCGGGCGATGCGTCCCCGAGGGGGGACTCGTCTAATGAGGGCGGCTGAGCTTGCGCAGCCGCAGGTGCGGCCGCTGATTAATCGACTGCGCCCCGCTCCGCTGGAGAGCCTGGATAGTCTGCTGCAGCGGCTGCGCCTAGCCAATCACTACCGTGAGCCAGGGTGGCTGGGGGACCTGCTCGGGCGGCACGCCATGCGTCCCAACGTGTTGCGCCGGGCGGCCGACTTCCAGGCCTTGGGCGTCTTGACGGGCCTGGACTGCGAGGCGCTGATCGGGCTGACCCTGCACCGCTTCGCTCCACGGTACGGTGTCGATCACCGCATAGCACGGCCATCGCTGGGGACGGATGAGTACCTGCGCGTCCCGTTGTGGCCGGACATCGGGGGGCAGGGGAACACGCGCGACACATCGGCGGTCTGTCCCGCATGTTGGGATGAGCGACGGGTCATTCGGCTGCCGTGGTCGCTACACCATTTAACCACGTGCCCGCGCCACCTGATGTTACTGCATGACCGGTGTCCGGGATGCGATGGGCGAGTGCGGCTCGACGTGGGGCGGGCCGGTTGCGGGCGGTGTGGTCACATGATCGCCGCCATCCCAACCTGCTCGATCGCAGAGGACCCGGAGAGTGTGGAGTTGACGACACTACTGTGGCGCGCGACGGGATGCACGGACGGTCCGTACCCGCCGTCCGGGTTGAGGCTTGCACCGAGCCACCCGCTGTTGCGGTTGGGAGCGCCAGCCCTGCTCAAAGGCCTATGGGGCTGTGCCCAGGCACTCGTCAGCCGGGACATGCAGCAACCGTTGGAGCCTCAACCGAGCGCAGGCCCTTCGGACGTGGATGCGCCGCTGCGGCTGCAGGCGCGGGAGATTCGCGCCGTGCACGGCGCGCTCCTCGCGGCGTGGCGGCTACTGCGTGACTGGCCGACACGATGGCAGGAGCCGGTGAGAGGGGTGATGCGGATAGGCGACGGGGACGGGCCTCCATTTCCTATCGCGCTGGGCGATCAGAGCGTGGGTCCCCCAGGGTTAGGGGCCCTGACGTGGGGTCTGGCGGACGCGAGTTGGCTTGGCGCGGTGTGGGGACGTGCGGCCGAAGGCTACGTGTGGGGGATGTCGGCCGTGCCACGTCCGCCCGGCGTCGTTCAGCGCAACCGAACTGATCGGTGGGGCAGGGAGGGACTATGGCTGGGGCTCAAGGAAGGGGCTGCGTATTGCCAGGTCGGCGAACGCGAGCTCGGCGCGCTCGCTAGCGCAAAGTTAGTGTGCTCGGAGGGCAGCCGTCGGGGGCACGACGCGCCTCATCGGTGGGTGTTCATGGAGCGGGCGGTAAGGCGATCGCTGCAGGAATTGTTCGGGCAAGTGCCCGTGCGGGCCCTGGTGGATGTGAGTGTGCCGGTGGGGGACGTGGCATGGGCGCTCGCGCGGAGCGGTGGCCGGGTCGGGCTAGTGGACCTGGTGCGGGCGGTACGGGACGGGGACGTGCCGGCGTTTCGGACGCGGCCGACAGTGGAGCTCTGCGACCTGTGGTTCGAGCAAAGGGCCGTCGTTGCTTGCCATGAGGCACACGAGGAGCACACGGCGTAGGATTGGCGCAGGGTTAAGGGGACAATCCGCGCAGCTTTAATGGACAACGGCGCAACTCACCTGGAATCCTACAGCGAGCCCTACATAGCGTGCCTGATTGGCTGGCGGCACACGGGTCTATGCAGCCGCAAACGTCAATTACGGAGTCTCGCAATCGCCAATGTAGCTTGACCCTCATTAGGCCAGATGGCAAAGGCCTC
>JAABVA010004649.1_pt1 | contig 12653 bp, 13 predicted proteins | sample 5560331 | NCBI WGS metagenome assembly JAABVA01 (sample SAMN12812661, study PRJNA571458) | rock metagenome | isolation source: Antarctica rocks | place: Antarctica: Victoria Land, Mt New Zealand sud | collected 2016-01-07
GGCGCGCTCCAGGTTGTTGGTTTGCCGGCAGCGTCTACAGGGTCGCCGAGCGCCTTGGCTTGGCTGAGCTGGCCGGCCTTGAACGAAGAATCCTCTAAATCGGCGCCCGGCATCAGCTTGGTGATTCCGGCCTCAGTGAAAGCGATGTTAACGCCGACAAGCGGAAAAACTTCCCGGTTACCGGCGGCTTTGATTTCCTCAAGTAGGAGAGTGCGCATTTGAACCTCGGCCGAGCTGGTGATGCGCCGACCAATGTCACAACGTAGGACGTGTTTGAACCGGGGAACATCAACGATCTTAAAAAAGACAAAGCGCTGCCACTTCTTCTGTAGCCCGAGTAATACCCGTTGGCGTAAAAGCTGACCCCTCCCTTTGGCGTAATGCGTGGACCAGATTGGGCCGCGAACGCCGGCACGGTCAGGTCGAGACTTATGGCAACTGGTATAATACGTCGCCTTGGATCGCTTCTAAGTCGATCGTCGAGTTTGCGGGAGAAAACAGAGACGTTGCGGAAATCGGACGAAGCAGGGTATCGGACGCCATGAGTGTCTCCTTATTACCTTGTGGATACTTGCAGGTTAGGCAGTGCGGCCTCGATAAGCAGGCGTCGCACTGAGCGGGCGCCCCGATCTCCCGGGGTTTTCGGCCAGCGTACGGCCGCCCCATTGCGGCCTAGGCTGCCTTTGCGTGAACCTTGCCACCTTTCCATGACGGCCTGACTAGGCTTCTTGCCCTCCGAGGATGGCCGGCTGGAGTTATCTGGCGATTTTACAGGCTCGGCGAGCCTGGCTTCCAACCCTGTCGCCCGCGCCGTAAGAATTTCGACTTGCCCTGTGGGCACCTGGACCTGCGCCCATAGCGCCCAGATGAGAGCGTCCTTCTCGTCTTGCGACAGGCGGCTGAGATCAAGAAGCGGGCTCATGTAAAGCTTGGCTCCTGACCCGGATTGGCGCCGTCGGCCTTGAGAGGGGCAGTGTCGGATGTAGTGGTGTTGCCCTTCAGCTTGGCAATGGCCGCGTCCAGCCGGGAAAAGAACGCCTCGACCGCGTAGCCTACCAGGAACGCTATGGCGAGCGGGGGCAGGGGCACGGTCGTCGGTAGGAGCGACCCGAACAGTCCGACAACCAGCCCAGCGATGGCCGCGATGAAGAAACGTGCGCTATGGGCGACCGAGCGCAGATATTGCTTTCGACGAATCAGCCTGGAATACAACCTGAAACCATAAAGAAAAGTGCCAAGAACTGCATAAACTGTCGGCAAGAAATAGGTCGAAATGCTTCCGTAAAGCAGGCTTTCCATCTTGTAGAGCGAGTATCCAAAGTCCCTTATGTGCTGGTAAGCCTCGATCTGGAGCGTTCCCTCCCGATCGATTTGCTGCCAAGTCGAAACCTGGGGTGGGACGTTGAGATGATTGATCGGCTGGCCAGGCTCGAACCTCACCAAGTCTGGCGAGATCTGCAGCCAGGGCGGAAGGAACCAGTTGTTAAGCCGGCTGGCGGACTGCAGCAGCCAACTGTTCTTACGGGAGAACTCAACTATTTCCTCGAACGTCCGTTCGGTCAGCAGGGTGCGGTCAGCAGCGCCGGAAGTTGCGCCCGCCTCAGGCACGCTGGCGCGGAGCATCTGAAGATCAGACCACAGACGCAAAGCAGCCGTATTCTGCTGTTCAATCAGGTCTGACGTGTCGGTTGTTGTCGAGTTGCTCATGAATAGAAAGATTGAGAAAACGATTACGGCGAGAACCATAAGGCCTGCCCGCTCTTCATCCCGAGGAGGGAAATCTGATTAGAGGCGCGCAACGAGGCTGCGGTAACGGGCTTCACCAGTCTAGACAACCGGCCGTACGCGTTCCAAAATGCAATCACGTTATCCGGCGTTAGCAGGCCTTGCCGCTCGCCATCGTATGCGTGCACTAGGTCAGCGACCAGCGTATCGCGCGTCTCGGGGCTCGTCACCGAAACGGGAAGCAGCCCGTTGGAAGCGGCATGGTCCAGTAGCATTTTCGCATCGGCCAAAGCCGAACCAAGGTCGGACGATGCCGGACCATGTTTTTTCTGTAGTTCGTGATTGGAGACTTGATCGGCCTTCAAATCCTGCCCGTCTGGCATTGTGCTGTCCCAACTTCGCCGCTTACTACGCCTTTCAGCAGGTTCGCCGATTATCGTGCTTTTGGATGTGATGCCGGTCACACAAGAGGACATTAATATCTGGCCGGAAGTGTCAAAAGCCTGGGGCAGGCTGCTCGCCTATCGCGGGCTGACCGGCCTGGTTGATGGCTGACCACGAGGGCGGCGGGCGTGATGCGGTGGACGATGCGGCTGGAGGCGAGGACAGGCGCGGGGGAGGTGACGATCAGCCGGCCGGTGGTGGACGGCACGCAGGCCGACATCGGCCTGGCACTGTCCGAAACGAAAGCGCTGTCGTCCGAGCTGCAGGCGAGCCTAGTGCAGGCCCAGGTGGCCGAGTATGCCAGCCGCCACCGGATCTACTCGCACTGTGGGCGACCAGTGCACGCCTGAGTTGGAGCGACTGCAGGCCGAGTAGGGCGCCCGCACTTCGTTCCGGGAGGCGGCGCGCAGTCTGGAAGCTCTGCTGCCCGCCTCGCCGGCGAACCATGAGCGCCTGTGCAGCCGCACCCATGTCGTTACCTTGCGGATCGAGGCAGACGACCGGCAAGCAGCTGCAGAGACAACGGCGGATTCTGAACTACGCCCCCGTTATCACCCGGCCATGCTGCCCATCTCCGATAAAAGTCGCTGAGCTCTCAACACATCGGCCGTTGTCTCACCTTCCGTGAACGGCGCGAGCGCCGTGGAGACAAGATTGAAGGCTTCCGCCCCGCGCCCAAGCCCTTGCCAGAGCGCGCCAAGGCTGATGCAAGCGCGAAGCTGCCATCCGCCCATCGTTTGGCGGCGGCTCGCCGCGACGGCCTCTAGTAGGATAGTCTCGGCGTTTTCTGTGCTGCCGCGCGCTGCCAGGATCTCGCCCTTAATGTGCAGGAGCTCCGCCATGTACCAGTGCTCCTCGCGCCGCTCAGATTGCCTGATCGCCTCTTCGGCAACGGCAAGCGCTTCGTGCAACTGACCAGCACGGCCCAGGGTGCGGGCGAACGCGCCCTGGTGCGCCGGAAGCCACAGGCCAGACACCACCTCCTTGAACCCCAGTAACGCGGCGCGGAACTGCGCGATGGCGGCAACGAACTCGCCACGTTCGGCGAGCACCTCGCCGTGGTAGGCCAGGGCGTGGGCATGCCAAAGGCCGAGCCGGTGATCACGCGCGTGGTCGAGCAGGGTCGTGACCAGCCCTTCGGCGTCGCCCCAATCGCCCCGGAGTATGGCGACCGGGCAGGCGCCATAGGCAAGGGCATAGCCCAGCGAATTGGCATGCTCGATCCCGCGCGCGTCCTCCAGGGCGGCCAAGCTGGTCCGCAGCGCCGAATCGGGATGACCCTCCACCCACTGTATGGTCGACAAACCCGCAAGCGCGGCGACGCGCTGGTCCTGCCCGAAGCGGTGCGCTAAGGGACGATGGATGGCTGGGTCGTATGCCCGAAGGGCAGCCTCGATTTCGGCGCGGCCCCTGACTTGGTCGCCTAGCAGGTAGCGCGACACACCAAGGGCACGTCGGGCGACGATCGCGACGTCTTTGTCTCCCGTTTCGGTCGCGAGACGGAGCAGGAGTGCGGCCAGAGCCTCCGCCGTGCGATTCTCGCCCAGAGCGCAATTGTAAGCCCATAGGCCGTAGACCGCACGGATCTGTTGCACGTCGTCGCCAAGCCGCTCGGCAAGCGCACGCGCCCGCTGGAAGGTCTCGCCCGTTTCGGGCGCGGCGTAGCCCCGGCACGCGATAAGCGGCATGCCGAGTCCAATCCGCAGCAGGAGTTCGCGGCGGTCCCGAGCCTCGCTTGCCGGCTGGTCGGCCATCACTGAAAGACCTTTGGTCAGGTGCCCGATCGCTTCGAGGTTGGCCGACCGTTCTGCCGCGCGCCGGCCGGCCGTGAGCCATAGCTCGACTGCCGGCTCGGCAAGTCCCGCCTCAGTGTAGTGGTGGGCCAGTACTTCGGGCTCCCTTTCGGCGAGCCCGGGAGAGGTTTGCAAGATCTCGGCGCAGCGCGCGTGCAGCTGCTGCCGCCTGCTCAGCAAAATGGTGCCATAGGCCGCCTCCTGCACGAGGGCGTGCTTGAACGTGTAAGTCGCACCCGGCGGTTGGCCCCGTTTGTGAACGAGTTCCGCGTCCACAAGTTGGCGCAGCCCCCGGTCGAGCGCGTCACCCTCGAAGGAAGACAGCGCGGCCACGGTTTCGTAGGAAAACTCCCGCCCGATCACCGAGCCGGTCTGCGCAAGCTCCTTCGTCGAGCCGAGGCGATCAAGGCGCGCGAGCAGCGAGTCCTGCAACGTTGCCGGGATCGCGAGCGGCGTGAGCGGCCCGACCAAGACGTAGTGGTTGTCCTCCTCCCGGAGCAGCCCTGATTCTAGCACTGCTCTCGTCAGCTCTTCGATGAACAGCGGAACCCCATCGGTCTTGCCGACGATCTGCTCGAGCACCTCAGGCGGCAGCCGCTTCCCACCTGTCACGCGCTCGACCAGTTCCGTTGATTGCCGCCGGCCGATGCGGTTCAGCGCCAACGCAGTCACCTCGGCGCGCGCGCCCCATTCATGCCGAAAATCCGGTCGGAAGGTCACCAGGATCATGCAATGGGAGGTCGATGCGCGGCCAATGCACAAATCCAAAAGCTCGCGCGTGGTTGGGTCTATCCAATGGGCGTCCTCGACGAGGAGCAGGATCGGTTGCCGCTCGTGGCCGGCGAGAAGATCGGCCAAGTTCCCTAGCAGCCGCTCTTTCTGCTGCTCCGGCGACAAGGCCAGCCGTGGGTGACGCCCCTGCGTGGGCAAGGCGAGCAGGGCCGCAAGCAGCGGGACGTCAGGCTGCGTTTCGCCGGGCATCTTGGCGGCCCACCCCTCGAGCTTGTCGAGCCTTGTCTTGACCGAGTCATCGGGAGCGATGGCGCAGGCACGTTCGAGGTGGGCAATCGCCGGTTGCAGGGCGCTGTTGCCGTGAAAGGGCGAGCACTGGTAGCGCACCTTGCGATGGTGGCCGTCCGCGACGTGCTCGCATACCGCCTGGCCAATCCTGGACTTACCGATGCCGGCTTCCCCCGAGAGCAGCACCACTTGACCATCGCCCGCCTTGGCCAACTCCCAGCGATCGAGCAGCAGGGCAACCTCCTGGTCGCGGCCAACGAGCGTCGCCACTCCTGCCGCGTGCGTCGCTTCGAAGCGTGTCGCCGCGGCCCTCTTCGAGGCGACACGCCAGACCTGCTCCGGGAGCGGAAGACCCTTCAGCTCTTGCTCCCCAAGGCACTCGAATTCGAACAGCCCCTCAACGAGCCGATGTGTGCCGGCGGCGACAACGACGGTGTTCGGCTCCGCGCAGGCTTGCAAACGTGCAGCGAGATTGATGGTCTGCCCGACGACGGGGTGCTCAAACGCGCCGCCCCGCAGCACCTTGCCACGCGTGACGACCAGTCCACTCGCAATGCCAATCCGGACGGCAAGCGGTGTGCCCAGCGGCGTGGGCAGCCGCTTGACGGCGTCGATGACGCGAAGGCCGGTCCACACGGCTCGCTCGGCCGCGTCCTCGCGGGCCCGCGGATAGCCGAAGTAGGCGAGAACACCATCGCCCAGGAAGCGTTCGGTGAAGCCGTCAAGGCGGGCGATCTCACCGGCGCAAACGTCCTGGTAGTCGTGCAGGAGCCGCTCCATGCGCTCCGGGTCCAGCGTTCCCGTAAGCGCGGTGGAATCAACGATGTCGCAGAACATGACGGTGAGCTGGCGCCGCTCCGCCGGCGCCTCCGCCGCAGCTAGGTCCGCGGACCCGGGATCGACGTCCTGCATGGTGCCAGTGACCGCGACGGCGGCCATCAGCTTGCGGCGATGGCCAAGCGACAGGCCAAGCTCTTTAAGATCGGCTTCGGAAAGGAGGCGCAAGGCGGCGATGTCGACGTCGTTCGCCGCGAACGCCGGCTTGTATCGCTGTAAGCTCAAGGTCTCCAGCAAGTGGGTGAGTTCATCCATAGGCGTCTCCAGACCTCGCCTCTCGTTCGTTAGCAATTCTGGTTCGTCCGAGGCGAGCTTCGAGTGTCGCTGCTTAAACGACGCCGCACAACCATGCGGCGGACGCAAGCCGATCCATTGTCATGTCCCAGATGCTTACCTGCGCGCAGTGCCAAGCCGGAAACAGCTAAGTCAAGCCGAGCGGCTTCAGCCAATTTGGCCAGCTCGCTGCTTTGCCGGTCGGCACGGGGGGGGCAGTAGGCAATGGACAATCTCGCTCGGCACCGAAGACCGCGCGTCGGCATGGAGCGCAGAAATTTGGTCGCTCTTGGCAGCAGTGGCGCCACTCGCCGCTCTTTTTGTGAGGTGGTCCCGTCCTGTTGCACAGCCGCTCGAGGCACACGCTGTCCATCCAGCGTCCGCGCCCGTCCATAGGAATGCGCACGCCTGCCTGCTGCAGCACGCCCGTGAACTCCGACGAGGTGAATTGGCTGCCTTGGTCGAAGTTGAAGATCTCCGGATGGCCGAACCGCGCCAAGGCTTCCTGCAACGCCTCGACGCAGAACGCCACGTCCATGGTGTTCGGCACCCGCCAGGACGACACCTTCCTGCTCGCCCAGTCCATCACCGCGACCAGATAAAGAAAGCCACGCCACACCGGACGTCGGCGCTACCGAATTTGGTAGGAGCCCTTCGAGAATGATCCTCACGAGGCCCTTTGGCGGCGCCAGGCGAGCAGCGCCGCGAGCATAAGCGCTCCGGCCGGCAGTAGCAGCGGGTGCGCCACGCGGTGCGCAGCGGTGGCTCCGCTCGTGGCGCCGCCGACGTAAGCCAGCAGGATCGCCCCAATCAGCCTGGCCTGTGCCCCGCGGTTTTGAAACGACGTGTCGGCTAGCGCTTCGCCCAGCCGTTCGAGGTTCCCGGTGATGAACGTCGTGTTCAGCGTCGTCGTATCGAATTTGGTCTCCGACCCGTTCAGGCATCCGACCGCGCAGGCAATCGGGATCAGCGCGGGCAACCCCTCTAGCGCCCGGAACGCCGACCCGCCGAGCAAAATCGCCGACAAAGCCCAGCACGGTGCCGGCCCGTGCCCAAACCGGCGCAGTAGCCGAGCCAACGTGACACCTGCGAGGAAGCTCATTATCACGAGCGCCTCCCGCGCGGCCTTCGCCAGGTTCGCGTCCGCCAGTGCGAAACCCACCAGTACGACCGTTCCCGTCATGGGCGCCACAAACGCATGCAAGCCCAGATAGGCCACAGCGTTGACGTAGCCGGCGGTCCCGGCCAGACCCGCCGCGGTCAGAATACCTTTGAGATTTGCCATGGCTGGCTCCTGAGCAGAGGAGCCAAGGCGCAGGCTGGCCAGGGTTCCGCAGGTTGAATATAGAACAGCCACTCCGTACAGGAGCCTCGGATGCTCGTCCATAACCGCATACCTGGCTTCACTCCCGAGACGATGGCGTAGCAAGGACACCCCTGGATGCACGAGAGCGCTTCGATACCCTGACGCTGGCAGCGTGCCCACTTTCCTCACACGCCATTCAAGTACAACGCTGCCCGCCCCAATTGCCTTTCTCATTCGCGCTACTCCGTCAACGATTGGCGAGCCTATGAGAGAGGGGGAAACCTATGGGCACGACCCTCGGTCGCGCGCATATTGCAACATCGTTTCGCACCGAGTGTTTAATGGCGCCCCAACGCGCATCGGCGAACACCGATGCTTGCCATGCTTCGTCAGCGGATTGCAGCGTCTTCGGAACTACGGACCAACTCAGGATGTTGATGACGCGAGCCGCCGGCTTGCCGGCATGGCGCCTCACTTGCGAACCTCACCGGGCCGCCCATAGCGTCCCAGTGGCTTTGCAAGTTCCCATCATCAACAAACCAGTGGAGATTGTCCATGTCATCAGCCAGTAGCCTGAAAGACGTCTATATCGAAGAAATGCGGGATCTCTGGTCCGCCAACGATCAGATGCAGCGCGTGATGCAGAGCCTCAGCGAGAAAGCCTCCGACAGCAAGCTGAAAGAAATGTTGGCGAAGTCGGTCGGTGGGATCGGCCAGCATACGGCGACCTTGAAGTCGATCCTTGAGGCCCAGGGCGGGAATGTCGGCACGGAACACTGCAAGGGAATGGAAGGCCTTGTTGCGGAGGCGAAGAAGCACGCGCTCGAGGCGGAGTTTGACGGTCAGCTCCGCGACCTCGTGATCATCGCGCAGTACCAGCGGATGTCGCACTACGGGCTGGCCGGCTTTGGCACGGCAGCGGCCTATGCGGGAGCGCTTGGGTTGAAGGACGACGCGGCGAAGCTGAAGGCGATCGTGAGCGACATCTACAAGGCGGATGAATATACGAGCAAGCTGGCGGAGCACTCGGAACAGGCGGCGGCGAAGGCAGCCTGATCGGCATCTACCGTAGACGGAGTTTGGTAGTGGGTCAGTTTAAGCTTTTCCCGTGAGAAAGTTAGAGATCGGTAAGTCCGAATGTTTCTAAGCCGGTACTGACCTACTACCGATCTGTTGGAACAGATTTGAAATCGCTCACGCGGTCGCGCCGTTGCATGGCGCGTTGACCTGCAAACGAGCGGATTGCGGCGGCTTGAATGGGAGATAGGCATGCAATTTGGAATCAAGCGCGCGCTGGATCGGATACCCGGTGGCATGATGATAATCCCGCTTCTGGCCAGCACGCTGATCACCACCTTCGCGCCCGATACTGGCAAGTTCTTCGGCTCGTTTACCGGCGCCCTGTTCAGCGGCGCGCTGCCGATTCTGGCGGTGTTCTATGTCTGCATGGGATCGACCATCGCTTTGAGCTCGTTGCCGACCGTCGCGCGCCGGGGCGGGGCACTGTTGGCGGCAAAGGTCGCTATGGGCATTGCGGCTGGGTTGCTGCTGGGCCACCTGCTGGGAGAGCAACCCGTGACCTCCGGCTGGTTTGCTGGCTTGTCCACACTGGCTGTGGTCGCAGCGTTGAACGACACCAACGGCGGCCTCTACATGGCGCTCATGAATCAGTATGGCCGTCCGGAGGAGGCCGGGGCCTATTCGGTCATGACATTGGAATCGGGGCCGTTCTTGACCATGGTGACGCTGGGCGTTGCGGGCCTGTCTGCCTTTCCTTGGCAAACCCTAGTGGGCGGCATCCTGCCGTTGGCGGTTGGGATCATGATCGGCAACCTGGACCGCGACATGCGCGACTTCCTCGGACGCGCCGCGCCGACGATGATCCCGTTCTTTGCTTTCGCGCTCGGCAGCTCGCTCGACCTGGGCCGCATCTGGCAAGCGGGCTTGCTCGGCCTGGCGATGGGGCTCGCGATCGTGGCGGTGTCTGCCGCTGTGTTGCTGGTTGTCGACCGCTTCAGTGGCGGCAACGGCACGGCGGGGATCGCCGCAGCGACCACGGCCGGCAACGCCGCCGCCGTGCCGGCGCTGGTCGCAGCCGCCAATCCGGTTTACGCTCCGGCGGCTGGCCAGGCGACCGTGCTGGTCGCAGCCTGCGTCATTGTAACGAGCCTCTCGGTGCCTTTGCTTACGGCTTGGTGGGCCCGGCGAATGGGCGCGTCGGACCAGCTCCGGCCAGCGGCGGCGGCATAGCGCAGGGATGTCAGCGGCCCCGGCAATCGCAGACATGCTGATCATCGCCGACGACCTGTCCGGCGCCGCGGATTGCGGCATCGCTTGCACCAAGGCTGGCCTCGACACGATCGTGTTGCTGGATGAAGCAGCCGGCGCCGGAAACGCCCACGCTGTCTCCATTGACGCCGACACCCGCGGCAAGCCTGCGGCCGCGGCCGCAGCAGAAACGGCGCGGATCGTGCGCGCCCACGCAGCGCCCGGACAAATCCTCTTCAAAAAGCTGGACTCCACCCTTCGCGGCAACGTCGGCGCTGAGCTGGCAGCGGTGCTGCTGACCCGGCGGGCGATGCACGGCAACCTCATCGCGATCATGGCGCCTGCCTTCCCCGCCACCGGCCGCACCACCGCCCGCGGTCACCAGCTGCTGCATGGCGTGCCGTTGGAGCACACCGACATTTGGCGGCGTGAGGCGATCGAGGGCATCGCCTACATTCCAGCCATGCTGAACGCATGGGGTCTGCATACCGCCGTAATCCACCTCGAGGTCGTGCGCGACGAGGTCCAGCTCCGCGCCGCGTTGGCCGAAGCGGCGGCGCATTATGATGTGATCGTCTGCGACGCCAGTCTCGATGCTGATTTGCGCGCGATTGCGATGGCTTCGATGCTGCTCGGACGCAATACGATCTGGATCGGTTCGGCTGGGTTGGCTCACCACTTGCCGCAAGCCGCCGGACTGCAGCGGCAGCACCGTGCCTTGCCGCTGCCGCCCGTCAAAGGGTCGATCCTGTTCACGGTTGGCAGTGTGTCCGCCATCTCGCGTGAGCAGGTCTGGCGTTTAGCGGCGGCACCGGGTATCGAGGTTGTCACCGTATTGCCGGCCCTGTTGCACGCCGGGGCGAGGAACGCCGGCTGGGCCAGGTCGCAGGCGGCGTTGGAGGTGGCCCTGGCGACCGGGCACGATACGGTGCTGCTGCTGGGGACGGCGGCGGACGTAGATCTCTCGGAAGGGTTGCAGCTGTGCCACGCGCTGGGACAGCTGGTGGCGCCGTTCGTCCGGAACGTTAGCGCACTTGTCGCCACGGGGGGCGAGACCGCGCGCGCCGTGCTGCAGGCCTCTGGCGTCACCGGGCTGCGTCTTATTGGCGAGTTAGAGGCAGGGGTTCCGGTGTCGATCACGACGGACGGGCACGGTTTGCCCGTGATCACCAAAGCCGGCGCCTTCGGCCAGCCGGACACGTTGCTGCGCTGTCGGGCCGCGTTGCGGTCCCCGGAAGGGACGTTCAACCAGCAGGAGATCGGCTAACCATGTTACGTCCGACCATCGCCATCACCATGGGCGACGCCGCCGGCGTCGGACCGGAAATCATCATGAAGAGCTTGGCCCACGCCGACCTTTTCGATCGCTGCCGCCCGATCGTGATTGGGGACACAGGACGGCTGCGCCAAGCCGGCGAGATCGTCGGTGGCACACTGCAAGTGCGCAGTCTGGAGACCGTCGATGACGCGCGCTGCGCGGCGGGCACCGTGGACTGCATCGATCTGCACCTCATCCCGGCGAACCTGCTCTGGGGCAAGCTGTCGCCGGTCGCCGGGGACGCGGCCTACCACTATATCAAAACGGCAACCGAGTTTGCGATGGCGGGCAAGGTCGACGCGATCTGCACAGCCCCGCTCAACAAGGAGGCCCTGCACGCCGGCGGGCACAATTATCCGGGTCACACCGAGATGCTGGCGGAGCTAACTGGCACGCCCGAGGTTTCGATGATGCTGATGACGCCGAACCTGCGCGTCATCCACGTCACGACACATATCGGGCTGCTTGATGCGATTGCGAAGATTGAGCCCGGCTTGGTGGAGCGTGTGATCGCGCGTGGCTATGGCGTGCTGGAAAAGGCAGCGTTGCCGCGCCGCAAGATCGGCGTTTGCGCCATCAACCCGCACGCGGGCGAGCACGGCTTGTTCGGCCGCGGCGAGGAGGAGGCGAAGATCGTGCCCGCCATCGAGGCGAGCCGCGCCAGAGGGTGGGACGTGGAAGGGCCGCTGCCGGCCGACACCCTGTTCTTTCGCGCAGGGCGCGGCGACTTCGACATGGTTGTCGCCATGTATCACGACCAAGGACATGGCCCGGTGAAGGTGATGGGGCTGGAGGCCGGGGTGAACATCACCGTGGGACTGCCTGTAATCCGCACATCTGTGGACCATGGCACAGCCTTCGACATTGCCGGCACCGGCACGGTGGACGAACGCAGCCTGCTCGAAGCGATGCGCCAAGCCATTGCCCTCGCGCCGCAGCACACCGTGTCATGACCACGATGAGCAGCAAGCGGCCACCGGCAGAGGAACGCCTTACGCTCGACTCGGCGGCTGAGCGTGGATATCGATAACGGCGTTCTGGCTACCCAGCGACATCGACCAGCGTAAGGGTAACCAAAACGAGTGGGTCGACATCTACGCCTGCGCCACGCTCGGCAGCGTGGATGCGACCTTCTGGCAGTTGCTGGAGCGCATGTCACGTTTCATCCCAGCGGCGACCGCCAGCGGTGACGACCGTTCCCGTTCAGTAGCTCCGCCTGCACCACACCGCTTGCAGATATCGCCAGGATCCGACCCTGCTGATCGATGGCGCAACTGGATCGAAGCCTGGTGGCGGGACAACCGGACCGTAATAGCGCCCGCGGCTCAGGGCACGCGCGCTGAGCACCCCGAAACCGTCTTGCCACTCGCCCCTATCTTCTTGCTCAAGCCAATCGCCGCCGCGCCACAGCAGCGGCCGCAATCCATCCCCGTCCTCGATCCAGTGCCAACCGCTTCTTTCGGGATGCTCGGGGCAACCGTCCCAAATGCTTTGATCGTGCATGAGAACCACCTCCGGTGCTGTTGTTCATGTCAGGACAAAAAGACCGAGTCATGAGCGATGTCCGCTTCTTGCTCACGCTGCCAGATCTGTTCCGGGTGACGGGTGAGGTGGCCCCGATTCTTCGGACAGATGGTTAAGCTTGGTTCGCCCCTATGAAGGACGGACC